>Ga0206975_1081_pt1 | contig 26182 bp, 21 predicted proteins | sample Alteio_BWOrgHeat_81_FD_152919 | JGI IMG/M metagenome (GOLD analysis project Ga0206975, IMG submission 152919) | Enriched cells from forest soil in Barre Woods Harvard Forest LTER site, Petersham, Massachusetts, United States -... | ecosystem: Environmental > Terrestrial > Soil > Temperate forest >... | reverse complement strand
TTCATCACAAGAGAAGCCATGTGGGCTCCTCCTATCTTATCGGGCATAATCACATTGTCGGCACCGGCTGTTTTTAACTTCCTGTCTGAATTATCGGCAGACGCCCGGCTGATGATGGTGAGTTTAGGATTCAAGGCACGGGCAGAAAGCACGATAAATACGTTGTCGGCATCCAGAGGCAAAGTGGTGATCAGGGCTTTAGCCTTCAAAATGCCTGCACGTAGCAGTACATCATCGTTTGTAGCATCTCCCACGATGATCAGCTCTTTATAACGGGCATTCATCGCCTCCACCACCGGCTGTTTTTCTTCAATCACCACAAAACGCTGCTGGTGATTCTTCAGCACATGGGCGGCTTCTTTTCCATTACGGCCATACCCGCAGATGATCACATGATTCTCTAATTTTTCGATAGCTGAGTTCAAGCGCAGGTCTTTGAAATATTGATTGATATCCCCATCCGAGAAGGCCCGGGAAATGGTAAAAATGGCATTGGCAAATGTACCAAAACTGGTGATGATTAAAAAAGCCGTAAATACCCGTCCTCCATCACTCAGGGGATGTACTTCACCGAAGCCTACCGTGCCCACTGTCATGATAGTCATGTAAAAGGCATCCAGGAAACTGAAATGGGAATCGATCAGCATATAACCTGCAATGCCTACCACGATGGTAAGTACAATGAGACCGATAGCGAAATAAACTTTACGAAAAAGGGAGAAATTCCTCATGAAAGGCACTTACAAGCTGTTCTGGCTGATAACACGTAAACAGTTTCTAAAAATACGGATTTTTTTTCTCCCGGCAGGACGCAGGGATTAAAGTTCCCAGATGCTACGACGCCGGGAAGCACGTGGCTTGAAAGCTTCTTTGTGCTCAAGTATAAAAGCCATGATAAAATACATGATAATAGGAGATCCGAAAGTAAAAAAGGAGAGATACACAAAATACATACGTATATGCGTGGCTTTAATACCCAGCTTATCACCCCACCAGGCACAAACCCCGAAAGCCTGACTTTCGAACCAGAGACGTATTTTATCGATCATAGGAGGAATGTATTCTCCAGTAAAGTTAATGCAATTTTGCTTATCTCCACAAGGGTGCTTTCGACTCCGCTCAGGCACCGACTAATCCCTTCCACTGGCGTCTGAGCGTAGCCGAAGCCACCAATGGGCTACTCGCTGTCATTAAGTTGTTTTTTAGAGAGCTCCATGGCTTGATGCAATTTCTGCCGCAGGAGTCGCTTGCTTGGGAGGTCTGTGAGATACTCTGCAATTTTGATTCCTGCTGAATTCAATTGTAACAGTTCTATTTGTTCTTTATTCCCTTCTGCACAAAGGATCAAGCCAACCGGGCTTTTCTCTCCTTTCTGCAACTCGTGCTTTTCCAGCCAGCGCAAATACAATTCCATCTGTGATTTATAACCCGGCTTAAACTTACCAAGCTTGAGGTCAATAGCTACCAGGCATTTTAATTTTCGGTGATAAAACAGCAAATCCAAACTAAAATCCTCCCCATCAATAACCATTCTCTTCTGACGCTCCACAAAAGTAAATCCCTGTCCGAGTTCCAATATAAAACTCTCCAGTTCTCGAAGGATTGCGTCTTCCAGATTTTTCTCACTGAAGACATTCGACAATCCCAGAAAATTAAGAAAATACGGATCTCTGAAAACGAGGTCTGGCGCCAGTTTATCTTCTTTTCTCCATTGCCTAAGCTCTTTACGAATCAGGTGTTTGGGCTTTTTGCTGATGGCAGTACGCTCATAAAGCATGCGGTTTATCTTTTCCATCAATGTGCGCGTGCTCCATTTTTCCTGGATGCACATCTCCATATAAAACTGTCTTTGCAAATCATCTTTCAGATACACAATCGATTTCAAATGCGTCCATCCCAATTGTCTCCGCACTGCGGAGACAATTAACTCCTCCGACATTGTCTCCGCAGTGCGGAGACAATGTCGGAGCGTTTTCTCTTCCCAGCCTTTGCCATATTTCATAGCGAGTTTACGGGATAAGCTAATAATGATCTGTGTTCCGTATGCAGCTCTTTTGTTTCGCAGAATTTCGGTATTGATGCGCTTGCCGATTTTCCAATAGAGCAATACCAGAGATGTATCGACCACTTTCGATACACGCAACCTGCTCCCATCAATAAGACGGGCCACGTCAGACAGCAATCTTTTATCTGTCGGCAGCGTTCGTGGTTTAAGTTTTCGATCCATTTTCCATTTCTCTTTTCAGTAAAAACCTGCCTATCGCGCAATCCAGACAGCGCTTGGGAAGGCAGTAATTTTCTCTTAGTTCAAACAGTGCCTGGGAACGCCCGCCATTCGCTGCTGCCAAACCCATGTCGTTCCAGTTTTTGACAATGGAATTTTTTTCCGCCTTTAGCTGATCAAAGAGCTCGATTGCAAATGTGCAAAGCGACTCGTCTCCTTTCTGCTTGCCATACGTAAACAAAAAAGGAGCAACCGTGTTAATCAGGATATTTTCTATAGACTCCTCTCCCATTTCTTTGGCATCTTCCTTGGATTCTTTTTGCAGGGTATAGTGCGTTTTCCAGAAATCAGAAACGCCTGTCTGAAAGAGGCTTTTCATTTTATTCAACTCCGGTTTCTCCATCAGGGTAGAAAACAGGTGGGTTGAGCGATGCATCAGCATGGCAAACTGAGCAATCCTGACAGTAGGGAAGTTATAGGGTCGCATACGCATGAATTTCCAAAGACTGAATTCCATGCCGGCCAATTGATGCTTGTGCGCAATAAAGCGGTATTCGGATTGCAGCCGCTGGACGTATGAAGAGCTGAAATAATCATCCAGCATGCCTGCCTGACCCAACAGCAAAGCTTCCAACTGAAACAGATTTTCCCGATACCGGGCCAGCAACAGATAGGGGGTGCTTTTGGCAAGCATTTCAAAAGGGATACCATTCGTCCGAAAACCGAAATTGCGGGCAAGGAGGGTATAGAATGACGCTTCCCAGTCGTTCTGGTTGAGTGCCAGCGAGTCCAGAATTCGGGCTGATTTCCGCTCCAACCGTTCAATCAGTAAGCGCTCCATCCAAAGCTCAACCACACCGGCATTCACTTCCCCTGCCTGTTTTCCGCAGGATATCCATTCCGAGCTGTCACGGAAGGATAAGTATTTGCGGTATAGTTCGGGATGTATGCGTCCAGTCAGTTCGAGGGTAGGAACCCGCTTACCTGATCGGTCCAGCAGGAGCTGATCGGCCTCATGCACCACATGCAGGATGATATTACTGTAGGCATTGTCATGCTGATGCGAATGCTTCATCCAATCAGACGAACGCAGATGAACCTCCACATTTCCGGCCCACAGCGTCTCCCCTATCCGAATGCGGGCATTGAAAAAGTCCGGTCCGGAATCCGTATTGTATTCCCCCGGACGCAGAACATCCACAGGCTCTCCATCTGTGGTATGCAAATGCCTCAGATCGTAGTTCCGGTATCTCCAGAGAAAATGTAAGAACTCTTCGGTCATAATTCCTTATTGCCGCTTACAAAATAAGAAGGGAAACGAGTAATCAAAGGGATAATTCGATTAACTTCGAATCAACTTACACCTCATTCTTATGTTTCGATCGTTATTTTTAATACTCATTTTAGCATATTTCACAAATAAAACAAGCATGGCTCAAGTGACCCATCCGGCTGATCCGGACAGCGGCAAGATCTTTGCCTTTTGCGAGCAAATGCCTGAATTTAATGGAGGGAAGGTTAAACTTGACGAATTTATTTCCGACAATCTCCATTACCCTGAAAAATATATGGAAAGCCTGTTTCCGTGCAATACAACATTCCGGTAAGATTTACACTTCGGTAAAACACTGTGGTTACCCCGGCGGCAAACGCTTCATTAATTCCAAATTCAAAGCAAATCCTTCATTCTTATGTTTCGCTCCTTACTCCTACTCTTATTGCTGTCTCCTTTTTCAGGCTCTCTTCTTCATGCACAGGAAAAAACAGCCTATCCTACCCCACCACCGAATGAAGAAGGGAAAGTATATAACAAGGTAGATCAGGTTCCGGAGTTCCCGGGAGGGCAGGACAAGCTGTATCAGTTCCTTGGTGAACACATTCAATATCCGCGCAAAAGCCACAAGCACAATATTGAAGGGACTGTCTATCTGCACTTTGTGGTGAACACAACCGGTGCGATTCAGGACATCAAAGTGGTCAAAGGGGTGGATGGCGGAGATGATCTGGCCGAAGAATGTATTCGGGTAATCAAACTGATGCCTAAATGGAAACCAGGTTATATCAGCGGAGAAGCGGTACTCGCGGGATACGATTTGCCCGTTAAATTTAAACTTACAGAACCGGCAGCGAAGAAAAAGTAAAATACTTCATTCCACCACATTGCGTTTACTCAACCGAGTAGCGATTCCATTTCCTGCTGCATCTTCCTCGCTTCCTCCCCTGCCTTTAAGGCAAAGTCGGTTCCGGAAGAAGCATAAATAATGCTGCGGGAAGCATTCACGAGCAATCCACAATCTTTATTCATTCCATGCTTCACCACCTCTTCAAGGCTTCCGCCTTGCGCGCCAACACCCGGCACGAGCAGGAAATGGTCAGGGACAACCTTTCGTATTTCCGAAAGCATCACGGCCTGTGTTGCTCCCACGACATACATCATGTTTTCGGGAGTGCCCCAGCGCCTGGATGTTTCCAGCACTCGGGTAAAAAGGCTCTTCTCCCCTACAGGCAAGGTTTGAAAGTCACCGGCTCCTTTGTTGGAGGTGAGTGCGAGCAGGATCACCCATTTATCGGGAACGGATAAAAAAGGCACCACACTGTCTTCACCCATATAGGGAGCTACTGTAATCGAATCAAAATCAAGGTTCTTCAAAAAGGCTTCGGCATAGCGGGCAGAGGTGTTTCCGATATCCCCCCTTTTGGCATCAGCAATGCTGAAATGATGGGGACACTGTTCCCGCAGGTACTGGGCTGTTTTCTGCAGACTCACCCACCCGCTTACTCCTAACGCTTCGTAGAATGCCGTATTGGGTTTATAAGCCACACAATAGTCCTTCGTAGCGTCAATCAGTTGTTTATTGAAGGCAAATACGGGATCTTCCTCCTTCAGCAGGTGCCGGGGAAGCTTTTCGATATCCGGATCGAGCCCAACACAGAGAAACGATTTCTTTTTTCTGATTTGGGATATCAATTCGGACCGGGTCATATAAAGAGGAGTTTAATTGAAATGAAAAAAGAAGAACACGACCGCAATCCATTCTTTATGAACGCCACCACCGTATCCTATAGTACTGTGACTGCTGTTCTCTACCGTCCCATCTGCCCGTATATAGCCGATGGTGCTGTGACTGGAATTCTCGACAGTACCGTCGGTTCTGACATACCCTACGGCAGAATGGCTGCTGTTTTCAATCGTGCCATCCGAGCGTATGTAACCGATGGTGGAATGACTGCTGTTCTCAATCGTGCCGTCAGACCGGATGTAACCGGAAGTGGAATGGCTCTCATTCTCTACAGTGCCATCGGTTTTCACATATCCGGTTGTACTGTGGCTGCTGTTTTCAATCGTTTGTGCAAACCCGGCAAGGGCAGCAAACAGAAACAGACCGGAAAGGAGTGCTTTTTTCATGAAGCTTGATTTTAAGCCAATATGCCACCTTCTTTCAACCGTTCGGCATTCTCTGCCAGCTGCAAGGCATCAATCATCTCCTGAATGTCTCCATTCATGAAATTGGGCAGGTTGTGCATGGTATGGTTGATGCGGTGATCGGTAATGCGGCTTTGAGGATAGTTATAGGTTCTTATTTTCTCCGACCGGTCGCCTGTGGCTACCAACGTCTTTCTCCGTTTGCTGATGGCATCGTTGTGTTTCTGCAGCTCCATCTCATAGAGTTTGGAACGCAGCATTTGCATGGCCCGTTCCCGGTTTCCCAGCTGCGACCGCTCCACCTGGCACACTACCACAATGCCTGATGGCTTGTGTGTGAGCTGCACCTTGGTTTCCACTTTGTTTACATTCTGTCCACCAGCTCCACCCGAACGGGAGGTCTGCATCTCTATATCTGCGGGATTCAGCACCACATCCACTTCATCGGCTTCGGGCATCACAATCACTGTGGCTGCAGAAGTATGCACACGGCCCTGTGTCTCTGTCTGAGGTACCCGTTGTACACGGTGTACGCCCGACTCAAACTTAAGCGTGCCATACGGATTCTCTCCGCTCACTTCAAATATGATTTCTTTATACCCTCCGGCGGTTCCGGCAGAGCTGTCTATCACCTCCATTTTGAGGCCTTTGTTATCAATGTATTTGGAGTACATGCGGAAAAGGTCCCCTGCAAATATGCTGGCCTCATCTCCTCCTGTGCCTGCTCTCAACTCCACAATGGCATTTTTGATGTCTTCCGGATCTTTTGGAATAAGCATGTTGCGGATTTCAGGCTCCAGCTTTTCTTTGCGTGCGCTGAGCTCTTCCATCTCTATTTTAGCCATGGCCCGGAACTCCTCTTCCTTTTCTGTCATCAGCACCGATTTGGCCGATTCCATGTCTTCCAATAACTTCTTGTATTCGTGATAGGCATTCACGATTACCTTCAGGTCTTTGTACTCCTTGTTGAGTTTGGTAAACAATTTCATGTCCGAAATCACTTTCGGATCCGAAATTTGCCGCTCCACATCATCCCAACGGTCTTTAATTGCCCTAAGCTTGTCTAGCATAGCTACAAAGGTAGAAAAAAGAATCCCGCCGCCTCCATTTGCCTTTCCCGTTTATTTCGTAACTTGACTTACCCTATTTCCATGAAAAGACTCCTTTTTTCGAGTTACTTGTTCTTCCTCCTAACAGCCAGCATACAGGCTCAGGTAGCTTTTGTGCCTGACGGAGGTCCTGGCATCCGGCTGGCATGGACAACCTCACCCCTGCTTGACGGGATACTCCTGTCTCCTCATTTTATGGTTGCTCCGGGCTGTAACGAATACCACCGCTCACTCAGGACATGTCTGCCTCCCATACTTCAGACTTCTGCACAAAAAACGACCGAATTATTGCTTGGCGATGCCGCTGTACCGGTCTACGGAAAAATGGTGGTTATTGATCCCTTTTCTCATCCTACTTACCTGCCTGATTTTCCTGCTGAAACAACAGACGACACCTCTGATTATACTCCCTCCGGCAACGATTCGTTCAAAGGGAAAGGACCGGGAGCATTGCTTGGCTTAGGTATGGAGCTCATCCTGGCTGTTACCCTCGACCACAACTGGGGAGGTGGAAACACAGAAACTCCGGAACCCAAATAAATTCGATTTATCGGCATAAAAAAAGCCGTCACGCGAAAGGCGTAACGGCTGATAACGTATGGGGTGTCCTTAATTCTTTGGAGCTTCCTTTTTGTCTTTGGCAGCATCCTTGTTTTCTTTGTAACGCATATCGGGTGTACCGTCTTTCTTGGTTGGCCCGGCAGGTTTGGATTCGGCAGCCTTTGCATCCTTATTTTCCTTGTAACGCATATCGGGTGTTCCATCCTTTTTGGTTGGACCCGAAGCCTTAGCAGGAGCGGCAGCCGGCTTATCCGACTTTTTAGCATCCATTTTTACGGGTGCTGCCTTTTTGTCTTCTGTCTTTTTGATGGGCGCTTTTTTATCTGCTTGTGCAAAGCCCAGGTTCATGCCCAATGCAAGGGCAATAAGAAAGGTGAGGATCTTTTTCATTGTTGTGGTTTTGTTGCTTGTTAGTCCTTTTGCAAATATCGAACCAAAATTACGTTTTTATTTGAAAGGTTCGGCAAAAGAGGTGCCTGTTACCCGTACCATCGTTCTGCGATTTCGTTGATGAGCCGCTTCCTTTTCCTGTACGGTAGACATCCGGGCGATGTCCGCATCGGTCACCAGCACATGCAATTGCCCGTACCCTTTGGGCACAATCCGTCTGGGGTTTATCTTCTTTTCTTCCACCAGGTATTTATAACAGGCTTCAGCCCGTCGCTGTGACAAATCCAGGTTATGCTTCAGAGAGCCTCTGGAATCGGTATGGGCAGCAAGCTCAATTACCATATGCGGATTATCCGTCAGCAGCCGGTAGAGAAAGTCTAGCGAATCTTTGGAGGAGGCTCGCAAGTTCGCGCTGTCAAGACCATATTCCACCCTTGGAAATGCAAAGTCAATAGGAGGTACCGGTTGAAGACAGAAATCTGATTGAAAGTGCACACTTTCCAGAATGCCTACGGTAGACCATTTTTTCTTCTCTGTTTCCGCCAGGTTAAAATAAGCGATCTCTTTACTTGCACTGCGTTCAGGCGGGTATACCTGCAGGACATAAGAAACCTGCTCGTGCAAGGTGAATGCGTAGTGCCCTGCTTTATCCGTCAGCTTTTCTACTGCCTGACCGTCGGATCCTACCAGCCTTACAATTGCTTTCTCCAGCGGGATTTTCTTATCACAGTCAGTCACCATCCCTTCTACTCCCAACTCAAGGGGTTGCTGGTCGAAACTCCAGATATCGTCTTTACCCTTTCCTCCCTCTCTGTTTGACGACAGGTATCCTTTCTCTTTTGCTCCTTCAAAAACAATCCCGAAATCATCTCCTGCAGAGTTGAGGGGTGCTTTCAGGTTAACCGGATGAGACCATTCCCATTTGTCAGCAGCTATACGTTCCGCCATAAAAATATCGAGCCCGCCCATACCCAGCATTCCGTCGGAGGAGTAGTAAAGATTCCCATCCTGGCGTATATAAGGAAATCCTTCTTTACCGGGGGTATTGATATTCGGACCGAGGTTCTCCGGCTTGCTCCAGGTTTGCGTCTTTACGTCGTAGCGTGAAATGTATAAATCGGTATTGGGTTCCCGCTGTGTCGAGTCCAGTTTGAGAGATTCCACATCGCTTTGAAACACCAGGACGCTTTCATCCGGACTCAAAGCAGGGTGCCTGAAATCATACCTGTCGTAATCCACCAGGCCGAAGGTGATGGGTGTGGGCTCATTCCACCCATCGTTGCCTTTGCGGGTGGACATCAGAATGCTGCAACGCATCACTTTGTTTTTGTTACGTTCACAGCGGGTGAAATACAGTTTGTCTCCCTTTGTATTGATGCAGCAGCTCCCTTCATTGGCCTCAGAGTTGACCGGTTCGGGAAGCGGCTTAGGGGTATCCCATTTCCCCTTACGGTCTATCCGCGTATAAAAGAGATCGGTGAAAACAAGACCCGTCTTTTTATCCAGCTCACTTCCTCCGGTGGTGCCGTTTCGACGGGATGTAAACAGGAGGGTGTTTCTTTTTTTGTCGAGAAAGCAGGGAGCGAAATCCGCTTCTGCCGAATTAAGCTGTACCATATTCTCCACCCGGTAACGCGAAGGGGCGTCTTTCCATTTTCGGGATACCTCTGCAGAGGTTATGCCCAGTGTTGCTTCGGGGTTGGAAGGCATGAGCTGTAGGTAGGTACTGAACTCCGCTATCGCTTCGTCATACCGTTCTTTTTTCCGGAGGGCTTCTGCCCGGTAGAGGTGACAGGATGGGTCGGGGTATTTCACCGCAATGGCTTTTGCATACCAGAGTTCTGTTTCAGCAGTAGCATTGATAGAACGGTAACATTCGGCAATCTGAAAGACACAGCGTGCACGTTGCTCTTTGCGATGAATATCCGGCAACGCTTTTTTATAGAGTGCCGCGGCAGCATAATATTGTTTGTTCCGAAAGGCCTGCTCAGCCTGGCTCAGCGCCCTTCGTTGTGCCTGTGCAGGACAAGTCAGCATCAGGCAACCGAATAACAATGGCAAAAAAAACGGGATGTTTGTTTTCATGGGAAGCAGTTTCTGATTCTGAAACTATAATCCTTCCCATTAAAAAAGATACAACATTATTTTCCGGAAGAATCAGGCATACTCAAAAGATCCAACGGCTGACTGTATAAGCAGTGCTTTGCTCTTGGCAGCTTCCACGCGCCCCACAATTTGCGCATCCATGCCAAACGCCTTTGCAATCTCGATAAGCGCGGGAGCCAGTGAAGGATTTACATACAGCTCCATGCGGTGGCCCATATTAAACACTTTGTACATCTCCTGCCAGGAAGTATTGCTCTGCTCTTGAATCAAACGAAACAAAGGGGGGATCGGAAAGAGGTTATCTTTTATGACTTTCAATTCATCAATGAAATGCAACACCTTGGTTTGACCTCCACCGCTGCAATGAACCATTCCATGTATCTCCTTGCGGTGGTTTTCGAGAATCGCTTTAATCACAGGAGCATAGGTACGCGTAGGTGACAATACCAGCTTACCGGCTTCCACCTGTATTTGTTTTCCACCTGTTTCTACGTTCACCAGATCACGCAGCTTCATACCTCCACTGTATACCAGGTCTGCCGGCAAGGCGGTGTCAAAGCTTTCGGGGTAACGTGCAGCGAGTCCTTTTTCAAATACATCGTGACGGGCAGAAGTTAATCCGTTGCTGCCCATGCCGCCGTTGTATTCCTGTTCATAGGTGGTTTGCCCGAAAGAGGCTAGCCCTACAATCACATCTCCTCCTCGGATACGGCTGTTGTCAATGACATCGGCTCTTTTCATGCGGCACACAACGGTAGAATCGACGATGATGGTACGTACCAGATCGCCTACATCAGCCGTCTCTCCACCGGTGGAGTGAATCCCTACACCGTACTGCCGCATATTGGCAAGGACCTCTTCCGTGCCTTGTATGATGGCTGTGATGACTTCTCCGGGAATGACATGCTTGTTTCTTCCGATGGTAGATGAAAGCAGTATGTTGTCGACAGCACCTACGCAAAGCAGGTCGTCGGTGTTCATGACAATAGCATCCTGTGCAATTCCTTTCCAGACATTCAGATCCCCTGTTTCTTTCCAATAGGTATAAGCCAGGGACGATTTGGTGCCTGCTCCATCGGCATGCATCACTACACAGTACTCCTCGTCGTTACCGAGCATATCGGGCACTATTTTGCAAAATGCTTTCGGATAAAGTCCTTTATCGATTCCCTTAATTGCATTGTGTACATCTTCCTTGCCGGCAGAAACGCCTCGGAGATTATATTTAAGATCGCTCATATGTTTGGTATAAAACAGAAACATCCCCTGCGCTGTGCGGGGGATGTTTCAAAATTAGGTGAAATATTCAACCGCCTTTCCGGCTTATTTAGGCTTCTTATCCTTTGGCGCTGTTGCCGGAGGAGGTGTGGTTGTTTTAGGAGCATCTGTTTTAGGTGCGTCGGTCTTAGGCGCATCAGTCTTCGGTGTATCCGCTCCACTGCCTTCTGTTCCTTCTACATCGGCACCTTTATCATCTCCATAAGTCTCTTGTGTACCCAATACTTTCGGAACAATGATGGCACGGTCTGTCTTCGGTGCGTTCGGATCCACGAAGTCTGTCTTCAATACGCGGATTACCGTACGACGGTTTTTCTGGTGCATCGCTTCTCTTTCCTGTTCGGTCTTGAGTGCTGCAATTTCTTTATCAGAGAATTTCAACTGCTTTTCGCCGTAGCCTTTAGGAACGATACGGGCAGGATTCATTTTCTTTTCTTCTACCAGGTAGTCGTAGCAGGATTTGGCACGGGCCTGAGAAAGGGTCAGGTTGGCTGCATCGCTACCACGGGAGTCGGTGTGGGCTGCCAGCTCGATAACCAGTGTAGGGTTGTCGGTAAGCAGGTTCACGAGGTAGTTCAGAGAATCTTTTGATTCCGGACGCAGGGTGGCTTTACCTAAGTCATACTGCACTTCCGGGAAACGAATTTCCTTTTCGAACGGAGCAAGACAGAAATCTTTCTTGAACACTTTGCTGGCATCTTCGCCTACAGTAGTCATTTTACCTTTTTCACCTTCTGGAAGGTTGAAGTAACCCTGAGCAAATGTGCTGGCTGTCTTATCGGCAAACACCATGATCACATAGGACACATTCGGGTTCAGCTTGAATTTGTAGTATCCGGCTTTGTCAGTACGCTCTTCGATAGAAGAACCGTCAGACCCGGTCATACGTACCGCTACATTCTGGAGAGGTACTTTGTTCTTACAGTCAGCCACAGTACCATCGAGGGAGAATTCGAGTGGGGGAAGAATGAAGGACCACAGGTCATCCATACCTTTTGTTCCTTCCCGGTCGGAAGAGAAATAACCTTTATCCTTTTTACCGTCAAAAATAATTCCAAAATCATCCTTGGCGGAGTTCATCGGGTATTTCAGATTGGTTGGGTTCTGCCATTCCCATTTGTCTTTTGATTTCTTTTCTGCTTTGTAGATATCCAGACCACCCATTCCGAGCAAACCGTCGGAAGAGTAATAGAGCGATCCGTCTTCATGCAGGTAAGGAAAACCTTCTTTACCTGGAGTATTGATGTTTGGACCGAGGTTGACTGGTTTTCCCCAGGTCTTGCTCTTCTTATCGAACTGAGAGATAAAGAGGTCGGAATTTTCGCGGTCTCCTGTGTTTAAATCGGAAGAGAACACCATGACTTGCTCGTCGGCTGTCAGGGTCGGGTGACGGAAGTTCCACTTGTCAGCACTGTCCAGGCTGAAAGTAATTGGTTTGTCTTCCGGCTCCCAGCTGTTACCTTTTTTCACAGCCATGTAGATGGCACAGGTAATAACTTGTTTTTTGTTTTTTCCGCAACGGGTGAAAAACATGTGATCACCTTTTGCATTTACCCAGCTGGTACCCTCGTTGGCAGAAGTGTTGATTGTTCCTGCGACTGGTGAAGGAGCGCTCCATTTGCCATTCTTGTCCACCTTGGTTTCAAAAATATCGGAGAACAGTGCACCTGTCTTGGTATCGATGGTAGATCCACCTGCTGAACCTTCGCGTTTGGAAGTGAATACCAGTGCAAGGTGTTTTTTGTCTTCCCAGTATGGAGAGAAATCTGCTTCCTTACCATTGATCTGGGCCATGTTTTCAATTTTGTGGCGGGTAGGATTGTCTTTCCATTTCTGAGCGATCTCGGAAGACTTTACTCCATTCTCCCCTTTCGGGTCGGAAGGAACGGCTGCTTTGTATGCATTGAACTCTACAATCGCTTCATCGTAACGATCAGATTTCTTTAACGCTTCTGCACGGTAGAGGTGAGCTTTGGGATCAGGGTATTTGGCTTTGATGGCCTTGTTGTACCAGCTTTCGCTTTGTTTGTTATCGTATATATACCGGTAACATTCCGCAACCATAAACGTACAACGAGCCTTCTCCTCCTTCTTCTTCACCTTTGGCAGCGCCTTTTTATAGAGCTCCACCGCATTGTAGTATTGCTTGTTCTTATAGGCCAGATCTGCATCTTTTACAAAATTCTTCTGTGCATATGCAGATCCCAGGGAGAGCGCAAGCAACGCAAACGTAAATGCGAATATTCTTAATAGTTTCATATCCTGATGACTTGTTTTGTTTACGAATGGACTTAATGGGTGCTAAAATAATTAATTATTCGTGAGAAAAAAAAAATAAAGCTATTTTGAAGAAAATTACGAGTCAGGCATCCTCATTTATGCCTGTTTGATCTGTTTTTACTCACATTATCAGGATAAAAGTGATATGACGCATAACAGGCACTGGAAACAGTTAGGATCTCCTAAATCCAATAAAAAAAGAAGACTTTCACAGCTGCTTGGAAGCGGTGAAAGTCTCCTGAAGAAATGAGCCTGCTTTTATTTGGTGAACAGCAGTTCGCGGTATTTAGGCAGTGGCCAGTTCTCATCATCAATGATCAGTTCCAGCTTATCCACATGGTACCTGATCTCGTCAAAATATCCTTTTACTTTTTCGCAGTAGGCCATGGCTTGCTTTTTATGATCTTCAATGCCGTTCGCTTTTTTGCGTTCCTCGATCATGGCTTCTACTTGTTTTTTAAGGACTCCAACATGTTCGGAGATTTCGGTAATCAGCTCCAGCTGAGGCGCTGCCAGGCGTGAGAATTCCTTCGCTTCAAGGAGTTGTTTCAGTCCCATGGCATTATCCACCAATACCTTTTGGTATTTCAATGCAGTAGGAACAATCTGGTTCATGGCCAGGTCACCCATTACACGGCTTTCAATCTGAATCTTCTTGGTATAGTTTTCCAGATAGATGGCATGACGCGCTTCCTGTTCGCGGTGCGACATGATGTGATGACGCTCAAACAGTGCGATTGACTCTTTGGATACGTATGCATCCAATGCCAAAGGCGTCGTGTTGAAATTACTCAGGCCACGCTTCTTCGCTTCCTGCTTCCACTCATCACTGTAACCATTTCCTTCAAACAATATTTTACGTGATTTTTTAATGCAATCTACCAGCACCTGAAAAATCGCTTCGTCTTTCTCCACTCCTTTATCTACCAACGCATCCACTTCTTTTTTAAAGAGCGTCAGCTGGTCGGCCATGATAGCGTTCAGTACGGTCATCGCACCGGCACAGTTGGCCGATGATCCGACGGCACGGAACTCAAACTTGTTTCCGGTAAAGGCAAAAGGAGATGTCCGGTTACGATCGGTATTGTCCAGCAGGATATCCGGTATTTTTCCAATGTCCAGCTTCAAAGCTGTCTTCTCATCGGGTGTCATCTTGCCTGACTTCACTCTCTTCTCCAGGTCTTCCATCACCTGAGTCAGCTGACTGCCGATAAAAATACTCATGATGGCCGGTGGCGCCTCGTTGGCACCCAGGCGGTGATCATTGCTGGCCGCCGCAATAGAGGCGCGAAGCAGGTCGGCATTGTCGTGTACCGCTTTGATCGTATTGATAAAAAAGGTTAGGAACTGCAGGTTCGTCTTAGGTGTTTTGCCCGGCGAAAGCAGGTTCTTACCGGTGTTGGTACCCAGGCTCCAGTTATTGTGCTTGCCGCTGCCATTCACACCTGCATACGGTTTCTCATGCAACAATACCCGGAAGTTGTGGCTGCGTGCCACCTTTTCCATCACATCCATCAGCAGCTGATTGTGGTCAACGGCCAGGTTACACTCTTCAAACACCGGAGCACACTCAAACTGGTTGGGCGCTACTTCGTTGTGACGTGTTTTTACCGGAATTCCAAGCAACCAGGACTCCTGTTCAAAATCGCGCATGAAAGCCGTGGCGCGTTCAGGGATTGATCCGAAGTAATGGTCTTCCAACTGCTGTCCTTTCGCCGGGGCATGTCCAAACAATGTGCGGCCTGTCATTTGCATATCCGGACGTGCGTTATACAAGGCGGTATCCACCAGGAAATATTCCTGCTCCCATCCGAGGGTGGCGGTAACTTTCGTTACATTTTTATCAAAGTACTGACATACATCAGTTGCCGCTTTGTCCAGCGCACTGAGAGCTTTGAGCAAGGGGGTCTTGTAATCGAGCGACTCCCCTGTATAGGAAACAAAGATGGTAGGAATGCATAAGGTAGAGCCAATCAAAAAAGCAGGGGAAGTAGGATCCCATGCGGTATATCCCCTGGCTTCAAATGTGTTCCGTATTCCTCCGCTTGGAAAAGAAGAAGCATCCGGTTCTTGTTGTACCAGCTGCCCTCCGCCAAATGTCTCCATGGCTTTTCCGTCTTCTATAGGAGTAAAAAAAGCATCGTGCTTTTCGGCTGTTGTGCCGGTAAGTGGCTGAAACCAGTGGGTATAATGCGTGGCTCCTTTAGCCATGGCCCAGGCCTTCATGCTGTTGGAAACCTGCTCGGCCATCTTGCGGTCTATCTTGGTACCGCTGCCAATGGCATCCATCACACTGTTGAAAGCCTCTTCACTGAGGTACTTTCTCATCTCATCTCTGCCGAAAACATTTCGCCCGAAAAAGTCTGATACTTTTTCCGATGGCAGTTTAACTTCCATGGGAGTCCGGCTAAGAACCTCCTCCAATGCTCTGAAACGGTGAATGGCCATATATTTTAGTTTTTAAGGGGTTGAACAGCAATTATTCTGTTTTGCGTGTCAAAAGTAGACCTTTTTTGAACGCTCCTTTAAAATAATATACATTTTTTGTTCACACCCCCTATTTTTTAGGGGGTGTTAATTAAAATAATGCAATTAATTCATAAAATACCCCTCCAAAACACGGCAATAATGTTAAATAATTGATTTTATTCAATCCAGTTGCCACGGCCTTTAGGCCGTGGAGAAAAGCACTATAACACGCTTGGCTTTAGCCAAATCCTGCACATTTTGATCTATGCAGCCCGGCAAGCACTCATTTTGGGCTAAAGCCCATTTGCAGCAAGCTTCATTATCCACGGCCTAAAGGCCGTGGCAACTAAAGGCTGTGGCAACTAAAGGCCGTGGCAATTAGCCGTGGCAACTGGCCAAAGCAACCAAAGAGAATTAATTATCAGGGAAAAGATTAAGGATTGTGGGAAGGCGACGCAGGAGGGGTATCCTTCTTTTCTTCCGGCTTATCAGCCCTCAGGAGTTGAGAGGTAGCAGGAGGAATGATTTGTTGAGGCTGGCTTTGGTCAGGCACCAGTTGTGGAGTTGGTGCTGCAGAATCTTCCTTCAAGGTATTTTCAAAATTCTTCAGAGCAGCATCCACATTGGCATGGCGCTCGATTTCAGTGACACTCTTCTGAATCTCGTCCTGGATATTGCCGGCAGCAGCTTTAAACTCCCGCATGCCTTTGCCCAATACACGGGCCATTTCCGGGATTCTTTTCCCTCCGAAAAACACAATGATCACAAATACAATCAGGAGCACTTCCCCGGTACCGAGGCTTTCCAAAAACAGAAGAGGGTGATGTAGCAGCATGGCCTTAAATACTTGGTATACAAAGGTACACAACCCTGAAGTAGATTACCAGAAAATTCTCATAAATCATTTACAACCACTTCGGGCAATCACTTCAGGACAAAAGAAAAATCCCGTTATCGCTAACGGGATCTTTCATAAATGAAAAGATATCTTATTTCTTAACGAGTCCTTCGTCTTTCTTATCAAAATCCACCACAATCGGGGTAGCGATACAAAGCGAGGAGTACGTTCCGATAACTACACCGATCAACAGTGCGAAGGCAAAACCACGGATCACATCACCACCGAAGATAAAGATGGCAAGCAGTACGAAGAAGGTGATTGCCGACGTATTGATGGTTCGGGTAAGGGTACTGTTCAATGCGTAGTTGATCATGTTGTGCTGTTCTACACGGGTCATGCTCTGTTTCTGAGTCAGGAATTCCCGGATTCTGTCAAACACCACCACGGTATCTGTCATCGAGTAACCCATAACGGTAAGCAGGGCGGCTACAAAGTCCTGACCGATTTCCAGAGAGAAAGGCAGGATTCCGTCGAAGATCACATAGCAGGACATAACTACCAGCACGTCATGGAACAGAGCCGCTACCGCACCCAGACCATACTGCCATTTCTTAAACCGTACGAGGATGAACAGGAACATCAGCACGCAGGAGAAGAAGATTGCCAGCAAGGAGGCGTATACGATGTCTTTCGCAATGGACGGCCCTACTTTGATAGAGCTCATGATCATGTTCGGGGTGAAGTCGGGCTGAATGGTCTTCAATCCTGTTTCCAATGCTTTTTCCACCTTGTCGTCAATGGCAGGACCATTTTCAGCAATGAGGTAAGTGGTAGTCACCTTTACCTGGTTAGACGATCCGAATGTTTTCACTTCCGGCTCTGCTCCGAAGTTCACCTTCAGTGCATTCCGTACGGCTTCCACATTAACAGGCTTATCAAAACGGATCTGGTAAGTACGTCCACCCTGGAAATCAACACCCAGGTTAAAGCCGCCTTTCTTCACGAAGAAGATCAGACCGATCAGGATGATGGTGCTGGAGAAGATGTAGAAGTATTTACGTTTTCCAACAAAGTCAAACTTCGCATTACGCAGCAGGTTTTCAGTAGCAGGTACGGAGAACTTGATGGCTGCATCCGACTTTTTCAACATCCGGTCGAATATGATACGGGTGATGAAGATCGCACAGAAGAGTGAGCTCAGGATACCGATGATCAAGGTAGTTGCAAAGCCCTGTACCGGACCGCTACCAAAGATAAAGAGGATGATACCCAGGATAAGGGTTGTTAAGTTGGAGTCAAGAATAGAAGACATCGCATGACGGTAACCTTCTGACACCGCAAGGGCAACACCTTTACCTTCGCGCAATTCTTCACGGACACGTTCAAAGATCAGGATGTTCGCATCTACCGACAAGGCGATAGTCAGCACGATACCGGCGATACCAGGCAGTGTGAGAATAGCACCCAGGGAAGTCAATACACCCATGATAAAGAATACGTTCACAAGCAGCGCGATGTCGGCAACGATACCTGCGCGGTTGTAATAGAATGCCATGTAGATCAATACCACGATGAGGGCCACAATAAAGGAAAGCATTCCGTTGTTGATGGCTTCCTGACCGAGTGTCGGTCCTACTACCGTTTCCTGTACGATACGTGCAGGAGCAGGCAGCTTACCGATAGCCAGTACATTCACCAGGTCATTCGCTTCGTTAATGGTGAAGTTACCGGTGATGGAAGAACGTCCATTAGGTATTTCTCCGTTTACACGTGGAGCGGAGTATACATTGTTATCGAGTACGATGGCGATGCACTTGCCGATGTTGTCGTGGGTAAGTGTCTTCCAGCGGTGAGCGCCATCGGCGTTCATGGTCATGGAAATTTCGGGGTTACCACCGTTCTGCTGGTTAAACTCGGTACGGGTATCGGTTACCACATCACCTTCCATGGCGGCTCTGCCGTCGCGGCTGCTTACACGGATGGCATACAATTCATGTGCGGTAGAACCTTTCATCGGTTTTACACCCCAGTAGAAACGTACGTTCTTTGGAAGAATTTCCACAACCCGTTTCATGTGAAGCAGAGTATTGATTCTGCCGGTGTCTTTCGCTACAGCGAAACCAACTACAGGGCCCTGACGGGGAATGAATTGTCCGTTTTTATCGCGATCCAGGTTCAGCTGAAGCAAGGAAAGGATGGGGTGGTTCTTTTGTTTGTCAGAAAGATTTTCCTTACCGGCAAGCTTGTTTTTGGTGGTATCTTTTTTGTCTTTCTCGTTGATTTTAGAAAGCAGATCGCCTCCTTTTTTGCTGGTGTCTTCTGCTGCCACTTTCGTTTCCGGCTCAGCCGCTTTGGCTGTCTTGCTTTGTGCATTCTTGCCTTTAACGTTCTTACCTTTTATTTCTTTGACTCCGGCTACCTTTTTATCCTCCGCTTTTTTCTCTTCTACAATCTTGGCAGAATCGTTCTTTTCTGTCTTGGTGCTGTCTGTTCCGGTGATGATCTTACCGGCTTTGTCATCTGCAGAAATCAGGGCATTGGCAATTTCACCGTTTTCAAATGTCTCCCAGAACTCCAGATTGGCTGTTCCCTGAAGCAGTTTACGTACACGGTTCTTGTCTTTCACACCCGGAAGCTCAATCAGGATACGTCCGGAGTTGCCCATCAGCTGGATGCTTGGCTGAGCCACACCGAATTTGTTGATACGCTGTTCGAGGATCAGCTTGGCACGTTTCACCGACTCGTTCGCTTCGTTCTGCAGGACTTTCTCTACTTCTGCATTGGTGGAGTTAAAAGGAATTTTGGTTTTCAGCTCAACAGTCTGGAAGAATGCAGCGAGTTTCGCGTTAGGGTTGTTCTTTTCAAAAGCACGGCCGAATAGTTCAACAAAAGTACCTTGCTGTGACTTGGACATTTCAATCGCATCGCTCACCGCTTTATTGAATTCAGGGCTCTTGTCGTAGTTGCTCATCGCACGGATGATCTCCGGAACAGAGATTTCCATGGTTACGTTCATACCACCTTTCAAGTCAAGACCCAGGTTGATGGCATGTTGACGCACCTGTGCACCGGTATACTTGATCAGACCGAGGTTGTATACATTTTCGTTTGCAATGGAATCGCTCAGGAAAAACTCTTCCCTGCGCTGGCGGATAGAATCGAGGTAGTTCTTAACTTTCACTGCATCACCGTGACATACCTTGTTGGCACTGTCTACCACCGCTTTGCGGTTGGCATAATCGTTCGCATAGGTTTTGGCATCTTTATCAATGCCATTGGCAACGAATGTGAAGGAAAGGTAGAACAAACATGACAGGGCCATTAAAATGGTAAACACCCTGATCGCACCTCTTAAATTTTGCATATCGAATTACATTTATTTTAAAATAAAAACGTCTTACCTCGTGTTTTTCAGGAACCTGCCCGAAAAATTGAAGGGTGCAAATATAGAATTTCAATCATTATCTACCAATTTTAGTTTAAAGCCCTCTTTTGATCCGGAACCGGTTAATTACCATGCCATTACCTTAACTGTCAGGAGGGAAGGTCGCCCGGCACCTGATTCCCGGAAGAGGTATTAACCTATCTCTTTGCTTAGGTTAATTTTATATCATCCCGGACTATTTCGAGGGAATACAAAAGCCGCCTTGCTGATCCTTTCCCGGGGGAAAGATCTGCAAGGCGGTTTGTATGCAGGCAATTCCTGCTTTAGGATTTTATCGTTTCCAAAGCACTGGCCAGGTCAGAAATGATGTCTTCGTAATGCTCCACCCCAATAGAAAGGCGGACCATCTTTTCAGTGATGCACAATTCCTTTCGAAGTGCCTGATCCACATCCACATGCGTCATAGTTGCCGGGTGTTCTGCCAGGCTTTCTGTGCCGCCCAGACTCACCGCCAGCTTAATCAGCTTCAAGGCATCCAGAAATTGAAACGCCTGTTTTTCCCCACCTTTGATATCGAAAGAAATCATCCCTCCATTGGTCAGACACTGCTGGTTCTTGATGCGAAACTGTTCCCCGTCGTTTTCCGTCAGATTACCCGGGAAATAAACCCGTTCCACCAAAGGATGGGTATTCAGAAAAGCAGCCACCTCATTGGCATTGTGTGCCTGCATATCCATTCTTATTTTCAGGGTTTCCAGACTGCGTAGCAGGAGCCAACCGGTATTCGGACTGGCCATATTGCCCAGGAAAGTACGAAGACCTTTTACCCGTTTGATGAGCTCTTTGGAGCCCAGACAGGCTCCGGCTATCACATCGCTGTGTCCACCAATGTATTTGGTTGCCGAATACAAAACCAGATCGGCCCCGTGCTTTAACGGATGCTGCCAGACAGGTCCCATGTAGGTATTGTCCACTGCAAAATATACCGGCTTATCCGGAGCAGAAAAATGTCTGGCAATCTCCGAACAGGCCTGTATGTCAATCAGGTCGTTGGTAGGGTTTGCCGGGGTCTCAATATAAACCAATGCCAGTTTGGAGGCAAGACCAGAATCCTTTATCAGTTGAATGATTTCCTCTTTGGATTGCCCCACTCTGAAAGCAAGCACGTTGATATTGAATTTCGGGAGAATCTTTTTAATGAAGTGATCGCTTCCTCCATATAATGGACTGCTGATCAACAACAAATCTCCCGGCTTTAGAAACTCCAGCAAAATGGCTGAAATGGCTGACATGCCGCTTTCAAAAACCGCACATTCCTCTGCTTCGTCCCAAAGCGTCAATCTGTTTTCCAGCACCTCCAGATCCGGGTTGTTGATACGGCTGTAAATCAATCCCAGCTCCTCCCCTTCCTTTTTCTTTCGATGTCCGTAGGCAAGCTCAAAAAAAGCTTTGCCTTCTTCCGCGTTTTTAAACACAAAGGTGGAAGTCTGGAAAATCGGGCACTTAATGGCCCCTTCTGATAATTCAGGCTTATAGCCATACGACATCATCAGACTCTCAGGTCTCATTTTTTTACTCATGTTGGTGATTTGCTTATTCCTTCTGAAGGATTCAGAGGTTATTGTAACAGGCCTGAATTAGGGTTTATGGGAAACCCTCCAGGACCTACCCCGGCAATTGCCGGGACTCAAATGTATTTATTTTTCCCTTTCTCAAAACAATCCTGGATTGAAAATCTAATCAGGTCTTAACAGCTTCCACCTTTTAAAATAGCCTGTTCCAGGATTATTTTGGGTAAATTTGAACACTATAGGCGCTTTTCATGAAGAATCATTCGCTGTTTCTCTTTCTGTTTCTGTTTTCTTCTACTTACACCTACGCTCAGCAAAGTTTCTGGCGCAACGATTCCATTCCTGTAATCATCGGCACAGATAGCCTGGTTAATCCCTGGACAGGCGGACTTAACTTTTGCCAGTTTTCGGAAATCGACCTGAACATGGACGGGATCAACGACTTGTTTGTATTCGACCGTCAGGGTGTAAACGGAGGACGCATCACCACGTTTATCAACAAGGGCACTCCGAACAAAGTAGCTTACGTCAATGCTCCGGAATACGCTTCCAAATTTCCTCCTCTGCAGGATTGGGTATTGCTAGCTGATTACAACTGCGATGGAAAGATGGACATCTTCACTTCCACCCTCAGTGGCATGAAGGTGTTTGAAAATACGTCTACTGTAGCAGGAGGCCTTTCGTTTAAGCTGGCAACTTCACTGCTTCGCTCGGATTATGGCAACTCGGGTCCTCCACTGAACTTATATGTCAGCTCAACAGATTTACCCGCCATTGTGGATGTGGATGGAGACGGGGATCTGGATATCCTTACTTATGCAAATGGTTTTTTCTTCATTGAATATCACCGGAACATGTCAATGGAGCGCTATGGAACCTGTGATAGCCTGAACGCTTTTGTTAAAAACCGGTATTGTTTCGGAGGGTTCGAGGACAACTCATCCATGGCCTGCCAGAATTACATTCAACAAACGAATGATTCTTGTGTCATCGTAAGTCCCAACCCACACCCCGACACCATTCAAAGCGTACAACACCATACAGGCAACTGCACACTTTGTTTTAATGAGGGCGGCAATAAAGCAAAGGATTTGTTGCTCGGTCACATCGGCTGCTCATCTGTCACAGAGCTTAAAAACACCGGAGATACGTCATTCGCCAAATTCACTTCTGTGGATTACAGCTTTCCGGCATATGACGTACCTGTCAACCTGGACATTTTCTCCTGCGGTTTTTTGGCGGATGTGGATAATGATGGGAAGAAGGATGTGCTATTCAGTCCGAATAATTATTCGCAAGGCGCTGCAGAGGATTTCCAAAGCGTGCATTGGTATAAAAACATAGGCACCAATGATTCGACTGTGCTTCATTTCCAACAGAAAAATTTCCTGCAGGACCAGATGATAGATGTGGGGGAAGGAGCCTTTCCGGTGTTACATGATTATGACGGAGACGGCCTGGCAGACCTGTTTATAGGTAATTACGGATACTACGACACCAGTGGAATCGTCGCTGAAATTGCTTTGTTCCGGAATACCGGCACCGCTATCCATCCCCGCTTTACACTGGTCACACGCGACTTTGCAAACCTGAGTACCCTGCATCTGGGCCTTACCCAGTTTGCTCCCACCTTTGGTGATCTGGATGGTGATGGTGATGCCGACATGGTGATTGGAGACGATCGTGGCAATCTTTACTATTTCGAAAAGATGCCCGGAGCACCGGACAACTATACGTACGTACCGAATTTCCTTCCCAGCAACAGTCAGATAATGGCAGCCGTTCCACAGTTGATAGACCTGAACAGGGATGGAAGGTTGGACCTGGTCATAGGCGCGCGTAACGGGCATATCTATTATTATCAAAACAGTGGCAGCCCAACCGCTCCGGCATTTCCGTCTACTCCTACCAGCGCTCAGCTGGGAGGTATCAATACCACAATAAGCGGTTATTCAACCGGCTATGCGGCTCCTTTCTTTTACGACGAAGCCGGAAGCTACCGTCTGTTAGTGGGAACGGAGAATGGATGCATCAAAAAATACAGTGGCATAGACGGCAACCTGGGTGGCAACTTCACCTTGCTCGACCCGCTGGTAGCATACATCGGAGAAGGAGAACGCTCCATACCTTATGGATACGACATTAACGGTGACGGGCTGATGGATATGTTTGTAGGGAACTTCTCCGGTGGACTGGAGTTCTATCAAGGCAGCAACGCACTGGGCTTTGCCCCTGTTCAATCAGGCACGAAGATGGATTTTAAGTTATTCCCCAATCCTGCTACGGATGAGTTAACGATATCGCTAAGTGAATTTAATCCGGGAGAGAAATGCACGTTTCAATTAATTGATCTTCTTGGCAGGCTGGTTCTCCACTCGGAAATAACAAGTGCTGAACTGAAGATAAGGGTAGCGGGATTAGCTGAAGGAACTTATGTATGCAGCATTCTTACCGGCAAAAACATCCTGCATCACAAGTTAATCGTGAGAAAGTAATTTTTCAAATTGCCCCATTTAGTAAAGGCAAGGTAGAAGCACTTCCTTACATGGATACAAAATACAGATGCCCGTTACGGTTTCCTTTCACCAGCATCTGCACTGCATCAATCTGAGGTTTATAGAGCTTGTAGTCGCTCTTCTTCATGTATTTCTCTGCCACAAAAATCAATTCTTTATCGCCTGTTGGGCTCACTTCATTGGCACTTAAATTCATATAGGTATCTTCTCCTGTCGCCCAGCTTTTACCATTTAAAATTTCATCGGTAAAATGGTAGGTAGCCACCACCTTCCCTACAGAAAAGCCTGCATCGTATACTTTTTTAACCAGTTGATCGATGGAAACCGGCTCTCCCTTTTTAAATGTGATTTCTGCCACATTCGAATTGAGATCAATCTTCACATCGGCTACAAATTTCAGTTGACGGATGGAACGTTCCGTACCAAATGAGCAGGCCGAACAGGTGAGACCGATCACATTCAACCTGGCCGAAGTGAGTTGTGCATGCATGGGCAAGGCCAATAACAGCAACAACATGTATTTACTGATAAAACGGATCATATACTCAAAGTTAGCAATTCAAATAGATAGGCGCAAAAATCATACCGGTAAATAAATACGATTTGATGAGGACAAAAACCCGCTCAAAATTCCGTACCTTTGAAATTCAGGTCTTATCTTATGATTAAACACGCACTACGTCTCTTGTCAATCCCCGTAATCCTTGCATTGGGTTCCTGCTGCAAAGGCGGATCTGGAGGAAATGCTACATTAAACATTGCGGTCTTTCATCATTCCAAACCCATTCCGGGAGCCACCGTTTATATCAAATACAACGCAACTGAATTTCCCGGCACCGATGTTTCTGCTTACAGTGATCACAAACAAGCTGCAGGTAATTCAAACACCCTGACTTTTACAGGGCTTCATTGCGGGGATTATTATCTCTATGGAGTAGGTTTCGATTCTTCTTTGGTGTTGCCGGTTACGGGAGGCATTCATTTTCAGATTAAGTATTCAGACCGCAACCACACTGAGTCTACCAATGTGCCCGTAACGGAATAGCAGGAGCTTCATGCATCGGAAAATTATCTTTTCTTTCTGCCTCTGGTGCTGCTCCACAGGACTGTTTGCGCAAGAGTTATTTCCTACATCCGAACCTGCCAGCAATGTACCCAAAGGTGTTATAGGAGCCCGCATTACAGAAGAGTCGTATAAAGAGGTAAGTCTTTACCGTAATATGATATCCTGCCGCCTCATGTATGGCTTGTTTTCCAAGCTTACGGTAATGGCTAATTTTACTGAAACCAACCACCATGGCATAGACTTTCCCGCTAATCTGGCCTCTCATACGCATGTCGGAAACCAAACCATTTTCACAAGCGGGAATTTTACCAGAGGTGTTGTTTATCCCTATCTTTTTACCGGAGTAGACCTATATGCCAAATTCCGGTTCTTTACCCGGGACGGGGAACACCGCCACCTGAGGATGGCACTTTACGGTGAATGGTCGAATGTAAACGTGGCTCATGACGAGGCGGAGCCTACCTTAATGGACGATACCAAAGGTTATGGAGGAGGCCTTATCACCACCGTACTGAAAAATCACCTTGCCGTATCTTTCACTACCGGCTTCATCCTTCCGGGAAAATACGATGGCAATTCTCCTGATTTAGCCGGAGGCCCCCCTGGTACCTACTACACTCACTTACGGCAAGGCATGGATTTACAATTTATCTTTCGGCTACCTGCTGTATCCGGCACACTATCACGACTACGACGAGCCGAATATCAATGTATACATGGAGTTCAAAGGCAAATCCTATGGTGAAGCATCTATTGTTCAATATGGAATCAAATCTGTACCCATTCAAACGCCACTCCTCGAAGCCGGAAATTATATAGATGTATTTCCCGGCATACAAACCATTCTGCATTCCAACCTGAGAATTGATTTTTGCATGGGTTTCCCGCTCTATAACCAAAGCTATGCCCACTTCTATCCCATTTACATGTTCGGTATTCAGCGCTACTTCTTTTTGAGAAAG
>Ga0206975_1078_pt1 | contig 27071 bp, 21 predicted proteins | sample Alteio_BWOrgHeat_81_FD_152919 | JGI IMG/M metagenome (GOLD analysis project Ga0206975, IMG submission 152919) | Enriched cells from forest soil in Barre Woods Harvard Forest LTER site, Petersham, Massachusetts, United States -... | ecosystem: Environmental > Terrestrial > Soil > Temperate forest >... | reverse complement strand
ACCTCCAACAACTCTTGCAAAACGACCGCCTGGCCTATAGTGTAAAACATGCTGCACTGAATGCCTCCCGTCTCGCTTTTGCCGGAGAGGAAATAAATATACGCTCTGTCTTTGAAGGTGAAAAAGCTGGAGCCTATCTGTTTCGGGTAACAGCACACAATCCACAAGGGGTGGAGTTTGGAAGTATTGAAATCACACTTGATCTGATCTAATGCGTTTACCTCAACAGACCTTAGAAACCAAGAAAGTTCCGCATATCCTTATTCTGGGAAGCGGCTATGTGACCATCACAGCGGCACGTGGACTTCAGAAAGCGATTCGACGTAAAGAGGTGGAAGTGACAGTCATCAGCCGCGAAAACTTCCACTGCTTTCACGGCTTTGTAGGCGAAATGATCACCGGCAGGGTGAGTCCCGGCAGCATCGTAAGCCCTGTGCGAAGAATTATCGGTGCAGCCTATCTGTATGTGGCCAACATCGAGCATATCGATATGGAAGCGCAACAGATCACGGTAAGCAGGTTGAACGATGGGAGCCGGACGGATTTGCGCTACGATCACCTCCTGATTGCGCTCGGTTCGGCGGATAATCTGGAGATCTATCCGGGATTGAAGGAACATGGTTTCTGTCTGAAGACCTACGAGGAATGCTTTCGGGTGAAAAACCATATCCTGAAAATGTTTGAACAAGCCGGCACGACCAACGATCCGGAAGAACGGAAAGCCTTGTTGACATTTGTAATTGCCGGAGGAGGATATGCCGGTACGGAGATTGCCGGGGAAATGTCGGATTTTGCCCGCTTACTCACGTCTAAAGAATACCCGCATATCCGGAGAGAGGAATGCAGGGTTATCTTGGTGTGTAAAACAGCAACTATACTGCCTGAATTAAGGTCTGGCAAAGGAGCAGCAGGATATGGAAACGGTCACCCTACACTTGTCAACTATGCATCCGGTCATTCGCTTAAACTGGGCGTAGAGGTCAAACTTGACACTTCTGTAACCTTGGCAACAGCCGGAACAGTTCAGCTTTCCAATGGAGAAGTTATATCAACACGTACCATCATCAATGCTGTCGGAACAAAAGCTCAAGCGGTGATCGAATGCCTCAATCTGGAGAAAGATCCGAAAGGGCGTATTGTCGTCAATAAGGACATGACCGTCAAAGGATGGAGTAATGTCTGGGCGGGGGGGGATTGTGCCGCGCTTCCGCATCCCAAAGGAGACTACTGCCCCTCGGTAGGAATCTTTGCCCTGAAGGGTGGAGCCCATTTTGCCAAAAATGTATTGCGTAAAATCCGATCCAAACCATTGAAAGAGTTCTCTTATGTGGGAATCGGTCAGGGCGTCTCCATCGGGCGGAGGACAGCGGTGGTGGAACTGAGTGGCGTAAGAATAAGAGGACTGCTTGCCTGGATTTTATGGCGGGTGCTCCTGGTTTATTATTTCCCTACCTGGGACAGGCGGTTGCGGCTTCTTGCAGATTGGATCATCTGGCCGTTTGTAGGCCGCGATATTGTCCAGCTGACGGCTGGCAATGAGGATAACCGCGAACTGAAAACTTACCGTTTTGAAGCAGGACAAGAGATTTTGGAAGCGATTCGTAACACCCGTTTTGAGCACTTACTGGTTCAAGGGAAAGTGGAAGTTGTTTCAGCCGGAATTGTCGCGCATACATTTGCAGAAGGAGATTACCTGCTTCTGGACGCTGGCTTGCCGGAAAGCACCTCGCTCAGAGCAAAAGGGGAGGTGAGAACATTGGCTGTAAAGAAAGAGTTTCTGCCTCTACTGCATAAACAAAGCATGAAGAAAAACCTGAGAAAGGTGGGTGCTGTTAGCGAACTTCAAGGGTAGGCAAACGTATGTTTAAATATGGATTCAAATCTAAATATTTAGCTTTGTGTTCAAATTTTAAACATGACTCCATATAAAGTAACTGCACTAGTGCTAATTGTGCTTATATCAATCTCTGCCTTCTCTCAAAAATATATTTCAAAGACAAGCGCAGTCGCCGATATCGATTATTATAACCGGGTGCTTGAGGAAGTGCATGTCAATCCTTATTTGAATATTGATAAAGCAGAATACCTGTCAAAGGTGGAAGGCTTAAAGAGCGGCTTGAAAGACTCGGTAAGCATTGATAATTTACTCCTTCTCTTTTATAAAATGACTGCTGTTATAGAAGACAGTCACACTTCTCCGGCTGTTATACAGCCCATGCTCTCTGAAGAACTTAAAAAAGAGCAGTTTTTCCCTTATTCTTTAGTCATTGATCAGCACAAATTGTACGTTCCAAAGACGACAGCCGCTGGAGCAGGAATGCCGTTAGGAGCTCAAATAATTTCAATTAACGGCATGTCTGTCAGTAAGATTTTGCCTGAAATAGAAAGATATTACGGGGGCAGAACCAGTTTTTCAATAGACATTGCGTATAAATTGTTAAGTTATTTTCTTTTCCTTCGCGACATTAAACCTCCCTTTATACTGGAATACACGGAAGCATCCGGGAAAATTAAAAGTGCCCGGATCGCAACGGGTTTATCATTTAGAGATGCGCTTAAAGCAACCATCCCAAACAGCGGTGCAAACTATACCTTCGAGGTGCTAGGGAACAAGCTGGGCTATTTCAACTTCAGAAGCATGTCGGGTGATTTGGAGCTTTTTCATCGCTTTGTCGATTCGTGCATTACCGCCATGAGGGCTGCAAATATCAGGGCAATGGCCATCGATTTGAGGGAAAATGGTGGTGGAAATTCCCAGTTCGCTGATGTCTTTCTGAGTTATCTGACAACGAAAAAGTATTCCTTAATGGGTGGAAGGAAATGGAAGGTTAGTGAACGATATAAAGCCTACCTCCGGTCGAATGGTGACACCACGAGTAGTTATCTTTCCCGTGAAAACGGAAGTGTTTTGGAATTGGGTGATTGCAATCCCAAAGAAAACCCATTTAAAGGAGCCGATCCATTTGCCGGTGCTATTTATTTACTGACCGGCCCTTTCACCTTTTCAAGCGCCAATATGTTTTCTGACGGTGTAAGCCATTACAAATTGGCCACCCTTGTTGGTGAGCCCACTGGTGAAAACACCAACGACTTTGGCGAGGTTTATACCTTTACCTTGCCCAACAGTAAGCTGGAAATGCACACTACTACTGCTTTTGACTGGGGTGCCGATTGCGATAAAGTACAACGTAAACCCGTAGAGCCGGATACACTGATTGAAAAAAATATTCACGCGAAAGTTTACGAAGAAGATAACGTATTGGAATATATCCTTGGCCAGACAAAATAAGGTGACCTGTCATTTTTTCCATCTCCTCCATGCAGGTATTTACTGCACGATGAGATCAATATCTTCTGATCAGGGGTAAGGTAAGATGAACTGTTGTTCCTGCTGCTTCATTATTAACAGTGTAGCAATCTTCTACCACTACACTTACACTTTCTAATCCCTGGCTGAATAATGCAACCCGTTGGCTGTTCAATTCCATTCCGAGCGATTCATGTGATGGCTTTTTTTTAATCAATCCAGAAGCATTTCGCCCTACGCCATTGTCGGCAATATTGATCCGCAGAAGACCGTTTTCTTCCCAGATCTTCACCCGGAGCAGTCCTTTTCGTTCATTTAAAGGCATCAGCCCATGCCAGATGGCATTTTCTACATAAGGCTGCAGGAGCAAGGCCGGAATAATTATTTCTGTTGTATCCAGTCCCAAGTCCATTTCCTGTACATAGTCAAATGCATATTCAAAGCGCAATTGTTCCAGTTCGATATACAGATTGATTGTTTCCATTTCCTGACTGAGGGAGATTTCGTTTTCCTGGGCATTGTTTAGTATCGTGCGTATGAGTCTGGAAAATTTCACCAGGTAATCATTGGCCTGCAAGTCTTTCTTTTGGAAAATGAAATTTTGAATGGAATTCATCGCATTGAAAATGAAATGTGGATTCATTTGTGCTCTCAATGCGCTCATCTGATATTCCGCCAGTTGCTTGTTGATACGTGTTTTTTCTTCTTCTTTCCGGGTGATCAGCCGTGTGCGAAATTGGATGATGAGGTAAATAAGAAGTGCAATTGCAAGCACTTCGCCAATGATAAACCAGGACCTTTTCCAAAAGGGAGCGGTAAGGGTGAAAGTATAGGTAGCGGGCACTTCACTCCAGATGCCTGCGGAGTTGGCCACCGCAGCCTGAAACGTATAGGATCCCGGGGCTAAATTGGCATAACGCGCTTCACCTGACTGTGTTTGCTGCCAGGTAGTATCCATTCCTACTAGGCGGTATCGGAAATGCTGATTCCCCCTGTCTGAAAAGGTTAGTCCCTCCAAAGTAAATTGGAAAGTGTTTTGATCGTAAGAAAAGAGATGCAGCAGCATACTAGATGGCTTGTTGTTTACCTGAAGCAAGTTTATCCGAGCAGAGGCAGTAGGAATGGGTGAAAGTATTTCAGGTATACAGATACTGTTTATCCCTGACATGGAACCTACCCACAAGGTTTGTCCTAATGCGCATAGCTTGGTGATTTCGCTGGAATTCAACCCGTTTCTTTTATCCAGGTTTCGGATCGCCCAGCCACTCGAATTCCCTTTGTCAGGCAAGATGCAGCTCAACCCGTTGGGAGTGCCCACCCAGACATGTCCGACCCAGTCAATTTCCAAGGCGCTGCAAATGGTTGAAGGCAATCCTGCGGAAGCGGTAAACTGAGTGACCAAATTCTTGTGCAGCAAAAGTACACCCGATCCGATACTCGCGATCCAAAGATTGCCGGAGGAATCTGTTTTTATGTCTGCAATTCCCGTATTCAGCAGGGGATTTAAGTACCCAAGGCTATTGAACTTCCCATCTTTAAATAAATAAAGTCCGCTTTTGCTTCCGATATATAAATCAGATCCATTGGCAGCAGTTGCGCATGTTATCCGGAACGGGCTTCGGATCCAGCCCTCTTTGATTTTCTTTGTATCGACAATTCCGCCCCCATGAATGAGCCAGATACGGCCATCGGCTGCCTGTATCACGTCTTTGAAAGGTAGGGTGGTGTCGTGACCGGCTTTTAAAAATGCTCCTGATTGATCAAGCCGGTATGCTTTATGGCCATAGGAAATATAGACGGTATCGCGAATAACCTGTAAAGCAAGAATTTTACTGAATTGTTTCTCGGCTTGATTGAACCGTTCTGAGGCAATTAGCTTTCCATTCGTATCTGCTTCGAAAATATTTTTGGCGAATGTCATCGCAAGAATTTGACGTTTTAAAGCTGTGATGAGAATAATATGGTCATCAAGCAAAGGAAAGTCCGGATAATAAAACAAGGAGGTGTTGGGGCAATAAAATAGGCCATGTTCCATTGTGGTTGCCCATACGCCCCCTTCCTTGTCTTTAAAAACACAACCTACCGTATACTTGCCCAGGCTATTAACTGGAGCTTCTGTTAAGTCCATGTTTTTAAAGTAAGATATACCACCGTTAAAAAACCCCACCCACAGACCGTCATCAGCATCTAAAAACATCCGAGTGATGGGTTTCTCCAGATCCCGAAAAGTTACTTCTCCTTGGGGAGAAATAATAAAAAGGCGATTGCGTTTGGAGAAAAGTATACGTTTGTCTTTGGATCGGACTAGCGAAAAGCCGGGATCGGCCATTAAAGAAGCAAGTCCTGGAATTCGAATGTATTTGTTTTCGGTAGGGGAGTCCAACCAGATACTGGCTGCTGAGTCAGGTACGGGAGGTTTTTGAAACCGAGTCTGTCTTAGGATAAATCCGGTATGATTATCCAGCATTTTTATGGCCCCCAAGCAATTGCTTTCTTGTTTGATACGACGGATAGTAGTGTAACCGTATTTGGACTCAAGTAACCACGCGCCCCCGTTGGTATTAATCCAGATGTTGTCTTCCTTATCGGCAAAAAGTTGTAGGATCACTACACCCGCCGAGGAAAGGTAATGTTGTAACAATCCAGGAACCGGAAGCCGGTAGATTGTATCGCGATACCAGTAACAGAGTTCATTGTTCTGAGGGCCAAACCAAATACGTCCTGCGTGATCTTCGCATAGGGTTAATACAGCATTGTCTGTCAGTCCCTGTGCGGTTGTGAAGGTCGTGAATTGCTTTCCATTGTACCGTGAAACCCCATTGTTTGTTGCAAACCACATATAGCCTTCATGATCCTGTAAGACCCAATACATTTCTGCACTGGGTAAGCCCTGATCGGCACCGATGACCGAGAAGGATAATTGTTGACTGGAAGCATTAGAACTTAGTAATAGCATGAAGCATAACAACCGGCAAATGCCCAAAACCCCAACCCAGGATTCCTGGAGTTGGGGTAGGTGAGCGACGGTGGGTGTCTGCTGTGTTAGTTTATTATAATTTTTCGTGTGTAACAAGCGTCGTCAGTAAGGACTTTGATTAAATAAATACCTTTTGGCTTGCCGGTTAAATCCAATTCTTCCGTAGCTGTTCGAACATTTTCTTTTTTCAGGACGAGGTTTCCTAGCAGGTCGTAGACATAAATTTGTTTAACCTCCATCTCTTCCTCTTCGTTTTCATCAGCACCCATTTTCAATGTGATCAATCCTTTGGATGGGTTAGGGAATGCCGTTAAGTAATTGGCATTTTCCAGAGCTTTGCTGGCTTCTGTCAGGTAATCAGATCCACCCGTGGCAATTTGTCTGAAGGAATTGCCCTGTGTGGCACCACATCCGTGAATATAAATGGTGTAAGAATTACCACTCACGACTGTCGGGTCCAATTGGGTGTAGCCGCTAGCAGGAAGAAGGTCCACATAATCAGCTCCTCGCATGGTAACCGGATACTGGTTCAACTGCGTGTTGCTGATGGTCACGGAAGTGCCTTCCCAGTAATAATCCGTCAGACTGTTGCAATTGCTGCAATTGGTCTTGGCCAAAGGCCCGGAAGGGCATTGCAGATTAGTCTTCCAGATACCTTGTCCGTAAGTACCGGCCCTGACTGTGTTTTCTTTGTAATTTATTTCCATCTGTGGCGACCGGAGATGAGGCAGGTTGGTTGAATAACTTATCCAGGTCTTCGTAAATCCATTGCTGTAATAAATAGACCGGTCAGTACTCAGGTAGATCCCGTCATTGCTTCCTGCTTCTGCCACCATGGATGAGACAGGCTCGTCCGGCAGGTTCTGACTGTAATTGGACCAGACTCCATGGTTGTAGAACAACACTTTGATTTCCGGATGACCAGGTACTCCGCTAACTCCCACCCAGGCTTTATCTTTATCCGTCTGACTGATTACAACACTCGTGTAGACAATGGAATAGATATCTGTAGCGCTCAACGTGAGACTGAAAGGTGCTGCGGTCAGGTCGGGAGTGATCAATTGCCAGTTGGTCAGATCTTCGTTGTGGTCCAGCCAGGAATTGTCGATGTCGGGTCCGATGTACCTGATTACCTGAGATGCTGACGGATCCATTGGGCGATTCATTGTGGTGAGGTACAACCCGTTTTTGTCAACTGGGGAGATGGCCACGCTCAATCCCTGCGCGAAAAAATTGCAGCAACGAACTGGGTTGGAGCAGTCAGAGAAGATAACACCCATCCGCATCTTAATAGCAAAGGCATTGTGCAACGGGTCATATAGATTCAGGTTACCGGTGGCAGAATAAATCTTATCAGGTCTTCCAGGATCCTGATAAAAATTGTGCGTACCAAAAGAGTATGCTTCTGTGGCCGCAGTGGTTCCTGCTTCGAAGGTATTCTGGTTGGTTACAGGGAGATAATTTACACCCTCACCATTTACCGGAGGATGTGTTGCGTCTCCTCCGGCAGGAAAAGTAACACCATGATCTGTGGAGATTTGATACCCCGGACCATAGGAATCTCCATTGACAAATATGCGGTTGTCGTTGAATTTGTCGATGAGGCCTCCGGAAGGTTCGGTTCCCCAGGTGTTAATGGCAAGTTTGCTGGTGGCATTGTAGACAAAACCTTTGGTATCCTGCTCACCGGTGACATAAAAATCTGTTGTCGTGGCAGAGCCGGAAAACCCATGGATCTGGGAAATGTTCAATCCATTGTTTGTTCTGACAAGATTAATGGATGTAGCGGTGTAGTCGGCTACAGAGAACCCTCCGTCGCTTGCAGAAAACACTTTGTTCAAACTGGGGACCGCAATCAGGTCATGCTGATCTGTGTGCATCAGGCTGACAGAAAGAGAGGTTGGGGTTGCGGTGGATACATCCAGTCCGTAAAGATAAACCCCGCCGACAAATAATCGTTTGTTCGGCGTATAAGCAATCGCCAACCTGTCCTGGCTGTTATCATAATCCGCAAATGTGTAATAACTTGTGCAGGTGATTGCACCGGTGGATGTATTCTTGATCATCTTGAGCACTTTATAAGTAGCCTGGGCATCATTGGAAGCGGTGGTGTACATAGAGGCCAGGATATACACTTCCTTATTGACCGTGCTCACATCTCCGAGACATAAGTCGGCATATCCATATGTTTGTGTGAACAAACTGGTCACAGCCGTTACTGTGGTAAAAGTTAACCCTTGGTCGGTGGATTCCTTGAAGACCTTGGGGTCGGAGGCGTTGATTTTGTTCCCTCCTGTTGCATAACACAGGTTTGTTCCCGGAATAAACGTGATGTTCTCATATTCTTCCGTCGCGGTGGCCACAGGGCCGCTGCCCCAGGTTACCCCCCCGTCTGTCGACCGGAAAATTCCGATGCTTGTGCAAGCGAAAAGGAGTGTTGTACTACCTGGAAAGAACTGGAGGTGATTGATGACAAAGGTTTTCCCTCCGGCAGGCAGAGAAAGAAGCCCGCTCCAATTGGTGCCGTCAAACGTATAGATGCCTTTTGTTTTTCGGCCGCTAAGTTCTGTAGAAGCCACATAGAGCTTTCCGGCTGAAGAAACGGTTACAGCGCTCGCCCCGCTATAGTACATCGGATCGGGATCCATCGAGTACCAGTTGGCCCCTCCGTTTGTTGTTTTCCAAAGACCTCCCATGGCACCTACATATATCTTTGCGGTGTTGGTTGGGTCTACGGCAATGCATTCGGCCCTTCCGGTTTCAAAGAGATTTCCGGAGGCCAGGTTTGTAGAAAATGGCCCTACCGCTGTCCAGTTTTGAGACCAGACATATTGCGTCAGCAATAGCAGGAACATAATCAGGTTATGTTTCTTTTTCATAGATTCGGTTTTTTTACCCAGTTAGTATTGAATGAATTGATACCGCTCCTTAATTTTTCGGAGCAACGGATAACTTGTTTTCCAGTTGTTCTATCCGCTTGTTTTGGGCAATGATGTATAGCGAAAGCTCTTCGATCTTTTCCAGCAGCTTGGCATCCATCGCAGCCATGTCTACACCGTCTGTTACTACTTCTTCGGCAGAGGGTACACCCGGGAGGTGTTTGTTTTCTTTCAGGTAGCTTTCCAGTTCATGGATACTTTTCAGTTTATAAGTGTCAGAAAAAACATAGTCAGCCCAACTGGCAGTGGTGTGAACAGACACTCTGACTTTTTCAGTTAAAATTCCATTCTGCACATAGAGACTGTAGTTTCCGGGAAGAGAAGTCATTACCGAAGGGTCTCCTATCAACGCTTTTCCGTTCACCGTCAGCTTGGCAGGGGTGTTGTTGGTGTTGATACCTACGTTTCCGGTGGCATCGGCCAGAAAGAGGAAGTTGTTTCCGGGATTGACGTTACCGGTGCTCCAAGGCCTCCAGAAGTTTAATCCTCCTCCTGTTCCGGTTACATATTCCAATCCCCAGGAAGCAGCTGTCGGAACAGTCCCCCACATAATCATTGGTCCTCCTACACCTGCTACGGATCCGCTTAAGAGCAGTTCTCCGTTGTGGATATGTAATTTTTGTTGAGGTGCAGTTGTTCCGATCCCCACATTTGTTCCGTTGTCATAAATCAGGGAGTTGGTAACGTTAGGGGCGGTGCCAAATTTTGACACGTAATTGGAGGTTTGTGGTGCCTGTGCGTTCATGGCGAAAGTGAAGCCTAATGCAGTGAGTACAGCAACGGATTTGAAGGTGCGTTTCATAATGAGTTGTTTTAAAGTTAATTGTTACGTGACTAATCTGGACACAAAGAAATGTCAGACTAAGGCGCAACCTGCAAATGTGCTTCGCTTGTTAGTAAGCGGTAGCTGTTTTTTCTTTAGGAAAGAAAAGACTTTAACTCTTCCAACACCTCAGGGCGTTTGCGGCGGGATATCTCAAAGCGAAGTCCGTTTTTGAGTACTGCGACATAGGGTTCTCCTTTTTGATAATGAGAACAGTAAGCTACGTTAATGATGACACTGCGGTTGATACGGATGAAACCCGGGAGGTCCTGAATGAAGGCTTCCAGTTCTTTTAACGTTTTTGCAGTATGATGTGTTTTTCCATCGCTCAGACGTAGGAAAGAATAATTGCTGTCCGCTTCTATGCAAACCACCTGACTCATGGAAACGAGCACCGCATTGGCGTTTTCGTGGATCACCATTTTTTTGTCAGTCACACCCGGCTTTAAGGTGTTTAATAAATTGTCGTAACTCAGCTGACTCTCAGTCCTTGCTTTCAATTTCCGATCTGCCTTGTCAACGGCTTCTTTCAGCTCTGTGGCATCGATGGGTTTGAGCAAATAATCGAGCGCACTGAATTTAATGGCCGTAATTGCATACTGGTCATAACTGGTCACAAAAATGATGTCGAATGAAATGGTTTTCAGTTGCTCCAGTAACTGGAATCCATTGCCGGTAGGCATTTGTATGTCTAAAAAAATAAGATTGGGATTACGCAGCTGAATCAGTTCTCGGGCTGTATTTACTCCGTCAGCTTCTCCGATGAGTTCAACGGAAGGACAATGTAATTCCAGCAAGTGTTTCAGGGCCTGACGGTTGTTCGACTCGTCATCTACTATTATGGTTTGGATCATACAGTCTTAATCGATGACCTGTTTTATCTGTTTCTGCCGGGGATGGCTATGGATGGGAATAAACACACGGCTCAAAAATACAGATAATAAGATGAATGTATGTTATCAAATATTATGTATACCATACTTTTAAATACCTGAAAATAAGAAGAGCATAATTGAGAACGATGAGTTTAGGGATGTCAAGTGGTCTGGTTAACAAAGCACTAGTGTAAAATGGACAGAAAAAAAGCCTACTTGAATACAATATAAATGGCTAAAAAGAATATCGAAGTTCAAGAAAGCATACTCACTTTATTCGCTCACTCAGGAAAACAGGGGTTTTGCTCAATCATTCCCGGTTTTTGCTCAATGGGGCTATTTTGAACTTCACAAACCACCTAATATTGCTTCCGATATTTGAAACGCCTTTAAAACTCCGGGCAAACAGGAGTGAAACGGATAAAACAAACCCATGAAAACAACTAAAGGAAAATCTATCGCCGATTTTAAACTCAAGAAACTGAGCACACAGTCAGAACTCGAGAAAGTGATGGGGGGAGATACCACCATCGGAGGTAAAACATTCAAACAAGTAACTCATTGGATGATTACTTACAATACCTATAAACTGATTGAAGATTATAACTGGAACGACTAATTTTCGTTAGTCAAGCCATGTTCTTAAAAACATACTAGAAACAATAAACAAAACAACAAAGCACATGAAAAAGGCAAAAAAAACAAACGTTAGCATTGCTAAATTTAACGGACTAACTCCCGCAAAGATGAATCGCGTTGCTGGTGGATCCATCAATTACAATGCCTCCAAGTCCAACACAGGCAATGAAACATATGATCCCACTACTGGATTGTGGACAGGTCCTGTATCTGTAACGCACTAATATATTAATAAAAAAAGCCCCGGTTTTCGAAAGGAAGCCGGGGTGTTTTTATGGTACTGATTATTTCGCAGACAGGAGATCACGCAACGGATGAAGTCATGGATTGGCTGAACTACCTTGGTGTGCCCTGTATGAGACTTAACGGAGAAGAAGTGCTGGATGGAGCTTCCCGGACCCGAATTGAATTGAATTCCTATGTGCATGAGAGTGTCATCAAAGTAGAAGGATGGCCTGAAGTTCATTCTGAGGCTATTCGAAGCATTTGGTACCGGCGAGATGTAAAGCGGAATGAAAGTAGACTGTCCGAGCTGGAGCAGCAAGCCTTTTATCCTGCTCTGATAGACAGTCTGGACAAGGAGTATACAGTAGCAAAAAAAGCATTTTTTGCAGCCGCAGAATCACGCGCGAGGAGATTGGGAAACTACCGCTGTCAGGCACCCAGCAAGTTGGATGTGCTTCAGCTGGCTAAAGCCTGCGGGCTGGACATTCCGGCAACAATACTTTGCAACACGAAAGACGATTTGCTTCAGTTTAAAGAAAAATGCAGAAACCTGATCACGAAGGCGATTCGGGATGGGTTTAATTTTGAATGCGAAGCTCAACTTTATATGAGTTATACGGAGGAAGTGACCGACGCGGTTATGGAAAAAATTCCTGCGGTGTTCTTCCCTTCGCTCTTTCAGGAAAAACTGGAAAAAGAATTGGATCTGCGGATCTTTTACCTCGACGGAACTTGTTATGCAATGGCTATTTTCTCCCAGCTTGACAAAAAGACAAGAACGGATTTCAGAAAATACAATCAACAGGTGAACAACCGGAACGTGCCTTACCAACTTCCGGAAACACTAGTTACCTGTCTCCGTCAACTGATGACCAAATTGGATTTGAATACAGGATCCATTGATCTGGTCAAGACAAAGACCGGACGTTATGTGTTTTTGGAAGTGAACCCAGTAGGACAATATGGGATGACCGCCGTCCCCTGCAACTACCCATTAAACAAAAAAATAGCCACTTACCTTGCATATCATGGATGATACCTCATTGCCTCCAGCCGCTGAACAACCTTTTTCAGATTCCTTGCGGTCTCAACTGCCTGTAAGCTTTTACCTGTTCGCAAAACGCGGTCCTTCCCAGCCTACGCGATTGAAATTTACTGAAAGCAGTTTTCACCGTAACAAGGTGTATGCAATCAGTCCTTTTTGTAAACCGGTTTCTCATATTCTGTGAGCATGCACATTCCCCAAGTCTGGTTTAAATTGTTTGCTTCCTGTTTTCTGGTAAAAGGTGATGCCGAAAGCCTGATATACGATACCGAACGCGGAGCATTTTACCCCATTCCCGATGAGGTCGCTCACTTGTTGGAGCAAACTGAAAACAAGGATGTGGCAACCGTTAAAGCCACCATGCCGGAAGCGGAGAAAGGGCTGATGGATGATTTCCTCCAGCAGTTTGTTGAAGCAGAGTTGGGTTTTTTTACACAAACCCCCGAGTGCTTCCCTGCCATTGATCTGGAGTGGGATTATCCAGCAATCATTTCCAACGCGATATTGGAGTTTGATGTAGATATTTCTTATGAGGTTAAACATGTTATCGAAGAACTGGATGAGCTAGGTTGTCAGGCCATGCAATGGAGAATATTATATCCCATGTCAGCAACACTGCTAGAAGATTACATTCGGTGTCTCGAAAAGAAACGCGTGAGGCAGGTGGAGATCCTGCTTCCATTTGAGCTGACCTATCAGCAGCCGGTACTCCAGTCACTTGTGGATACTTATGCACGCATCTCCCGTATCGTACTTTATGCAGCCCCGTCCGATAGTGTGGATCCTGGTGTGAGTGTAGGTATTTATCACCGGAAGAAAGATATTCGTAAAGACCCGGTCGAAATTATTCATACGGACCGCTTCTACGCTAACCTGGAAATTTTTTCGGAAGCGCAGCAGCACAACGTCGGACTAAACAGAAAGGTATGTATTGACCGTACCGGGACAATCAGAAATTATCTCAATCATGCTACAACATTTGGAAATGTAAGGGAACAACGCATCCGTCCCATGGTCTGCACCGATGCCTTCCGTGGAAAGTGGTTTGTTTCGAACGGAATGATTGAAGGTTGCAAGACATGTGCCTACCGCTACGCCTGTGTCAATAACAGTGACTTGAATCAGGAGGCCGGGAAATGGTATAAGACCACTCCTTGTAATTACAAAGATATTCCAACTGGATCGCCGCGTTAAACTATTGCTTTATCACGCGTTTCACCACTGTTCCATGAGTTGTTTTGAGCGCTACAAAATAACTGCCCGAAGCTACTCCGGAAAGATTCCATTCAACCGTGCCGGAACATTTGTCCTGACGAATTATTTCCTTGCCCACTACATCATACAGCACCACTTCAGCATCTTTGGTTTGAGAGCCGATGTCGAGCTTTAATGTATTTGTAAAAGGGTTTGGGTAAACGCCAAACGTCTGCGCGGTGGTTTGCAGAGAAGCAATGCCAGTAGTGAACTGAACGGTGGTCGGCTGGCAAACGCTGCATCCGTTGCTCGCCGTGACACAGCAGGTGTATGTGCCGGGAATTAATCCGCTTGCGTTTGGTGTGCCTTGTCCAGCTCCAATCGTTCCGCCCGACCAGGAATAGGTTAGCGTACCAACGCCACCGCTGGCTATCACACTCGCTGTGCCGTCAGAGCAGGTTCCGCAGGAAGCGTTTGTGCTGCTCGGAGTGACTGTCGGGGAAGGCTGGAATGAGATAGTGGTGTCAAGTGAATAAGGATTGCCGGCAGCGGGAGTAACCAGCACTTCATAACGGGCTGATGCATTCACCGTAACACTTTGGCTTGTGGACGAGCCAACTATGCCCGGGTTTCCAGGAGGTACAGTACTCCATTGGTAGGTTTCTCCAGGTCCATCCAGTGGGGCAGTAAGTGTTACCGCTTGGCTCTGACACGCGACGGAAGAAGTGGTAGAGATGCCAATCGTTCCGCAGGACGCATCTACATACGCATATCCCATATGGCCTCCGGCATAGCAACCTGCAGCGGTAAAGCGGATGGTGACTGTTTGACCAAGGTAGGGCTTTAAGTTAAGGCTTACCGTACGCCAGTTTGTATAATAAACGTAATCACCCTGATTTGTCTGAGGAGATCGTACAAATCCTACCGGTTGTGTAGAATCTGACTGAAGAAACAATTGCATCCCCGGAATAGGGTTGCCTGCATTATTCAGAACCTCAACCCTAAAATAGGGACACTGGGTACTTGAATGTGGCGCACTTTCAAAAACGACGGCATAAGAGTATGTAAGCAGGTCATTCGAAGCCGTTACCGGAAAGCTTTGTTGGATAAATTCTCCAGGCGACGCGAATGAATTGGTGACTTGACAAGTAGTTGTTCCTGATTCTGAATTTGCGAACCGCCCACCGAGCCGGCAGGACCAGAAGCTGCCGTTAGGACACAGCATCGGAAAACCTCCGAAATAATCGGTCCCGGTATTCACCAGGGTTTCATACGAACAGGAAGTTTCTGCTGAATTGTTCCCCAGGTTGATAAAGGCATTGGTCGGTGTTGCTAAGGGAAGGGTTGAATTGTCGTTTTCTCCCCAAACGGCTGTCCAGTTCGTGAAATCCCCAGTTTCAAACCCTACGTTACTGCATGAGCCTGATAAGGGGACCAGACTGTTTACCGCATTTCTGGATACTGCTGGAAAGATCAGGTGGTATTTGTCTTTCACAAATTGCATCTCCTGATGCTTCATATATCCGCGCATATCAGAAACTGTAACTTTAAGTGCGTGTGCCTGACTCAGGCAGGCTTTCAGATCAAACCCCTTCAGTGTATCTGATGAATAAAAAAGATAGTTGGTTTCTTCTTGCCCAAATACGGTAATGTGACTTAAGGTCACCAGACTCAATATGAAAAATAGAAGTAGCGTTCTTCGCATAGGATTAGTGACTAGATGTATGTTTGATTGAATAGCTGAAAGGTAAGCGATTTATCTAAGATTCGCGACAGGAATTGAGTAGTTGGTAGGTTTCGGTGAGTAGATTCCGGAAAACAGGAGAAATTTGGAATTAACTGATTAGGATTGAATTGTCAAACTCCGGTGTAACAGCATAGTAAAGCAAGGAAATTTCCCCTTCGGTATTACTCGTTTTTCATAGGTAAGATTGAATGCAAGGGTATAGCAACTGGGGTCCGTTCCCCATAAGGATGCCGTTGTTGATTTGCATGGGTATTCTAAACTGTGACTGTGTATTTTCAAATTCTTTTTCTTAAAAAAAGGTATCTTTGGGAGCAAATCATCTTCCAATGAAAATTTTAGTATTTGTTGAGACTTTTATGGGACCGACAGTGTCATTTATTTTGAATGAACTTAACGGACTTTCGGAATTTCATGAAGTAAAGGTGATAACAACCAAAAGATTAAATGCCACAGAATTTCCTTTCCCCGATGTTGAAGAGATACCATTCACTATTAATAGAGTGCAAAAAAAAGTTCGCTGGCTACTGGAAATATGGGATGTGGCAATATTGCGAAAGAATAAGTCCTTCTCAAAAAGATTAAATGAAGTTGTTCGGGACTTCAATCCAGATATCATTCAAGGACATTTTGGATATGAATCATTGATCATGCTTGAGAATATGGAGCCGATAAAAGCTCCTGTTTTTATAACCTTTCACGGGTATGATGCTTCGCAATTGCTGTTTAGGAAGTCATATGTTGCCAAGCTCAACAGTTGTTTTAGTAATTTTGATGTCTGGCCGATTTTTGTTTCTAATTACATGAAGTTGGAAATGGCAAAGGCTGGCCTGGTCAACACAAAAGGAAAAGTAAATTATTGCGGAATTGACCACAATAGGTTTGTTAATGATGGGACCAAACTACCGCACGATAAATTTGTGTTTTTGCAGATCGCTTCCTTCAATGAAAAGAAGGGACAAATTTATACGTTGAGAGCTTTTAAAAAATTCCTGGAGAAAAGGCCTGATGCAGATAGATATAAACTGATATTAGCCGGCTCCTGGGGCCTTGTTGAAGAAATTAAAAAAGCTGCTAAAGAGTTAGGTTTAAATGAGCATGTAGCGTTTCCGGGTCCTCTTGATTATGACAAGGTAATTGAATACCTCTGTAAGTCAAATGTTTTTGTGCACCATAGCATTGTGTCTTCTCGTGGAGATAAAGAAGGTATTCCAACAGCAATTATGGAAGCGATGGCAATGGAACTTCCAATACTTTCCACTTTTCATAGCGGTATTCCAGAACTTGTTGAAGATGGGGTTAATGGTTATCTCGTTGATGAAAAAGATGTCGATGCTTATGCACAAAGGATGGAAGATAGCTTGAAATGGGGATTGATAAAAGTAAACAGAGAGAAGGTGATAAACCATTTTTCTTTGAAGGGACATGTCAGTGCACTTATTGATATGTACGAGGAAGCAATAAAGACTCAAAGGCAGTCTAAGTAGAAGAAATGGGGACGTATTATTTTATCTCAAATAGAGAACAATGATTCTTGTGCGACTTACAGGAGGATTAGGCAACCAGCTGTTTCAGTACGCTCTGGGAACATATCTTGCCCAAAAAAACAATACAGTTTTAAAGCTCGACCTGACGTTGCTGGAAGATCGAACCAAGGCGCACGAATTGGTGACGCACCGCAACTTTGACCTCGATGTTTTTCAACTGCCTATCGAATTGGCATCCTTAGCTGAAATTACCCATTTTAACGGTCGTTCTTATCCTCATCTTCCGGGGAAGCTCTACAACAAACTGCGTTGGAAACTGGTTGTAGAAAAACGGCTGGTTATAGAGCGGAAGCGAAACTATCAACCAGAAATAATGAATCTTCCGGATGATCGTTGCCTGGTGGGTGCCTGGCAAAGCGAACGGTATTTCCTTCCCATTGCAGAGAAAATTAGAACGTTTTATTCCTTTCCTGAAATATTGCCAGAAATCAGCAGGGCACTTGGTAGCCAAATCAATGGCCGCAACTCCTTGTGTGTGAATGTCAGGAGAGGGGACCTGGTAACCAGCCCACTCTATAAGCAAACACTGGGCGCAATGCCTGTTGCTTATTTTCAGAAAGGATTTGAAACGATCAGTGCATTGGAAAAAATCGAAAGCGTGTTCGTCTTTTCCGACGACGCGCAATGGGCACAGGAAAACTTGAAATTTCCGGTTCCGACGATTTTCGTTGGCCCCGAGCACAATGGCCCGAAGTATTTTACCAAACTGCACCTGATGAGTCTTTGTCACCATTTCCTCATTCCCAATTCAACCTTTTCCTGGTGGGCAGCCTGGCTAAGCAATCATCCTGGCAAGCGGGTAGTAGCCCCCTTGAAGTGGTTCCGGGATCCAAGTTTGGACGGGACAGATATCGTGCCTGAATCGTGGATCCGGATATAGACATCGTCTGATAGGAAAAACAAAACCCCTGAAGCAAACTGCTTCAGGGGTTTTTGTTAAGTGCAGAAGAAAAAATTATTTTCCGCCCAGGGAAATGTGCAGACCGATGTTAAAGCCGATAGAGCTGAAAGGAGTGTGCACGGTGGAAGCAGTAGAAGGAGTTCCAGGACTTGCAGCTGCATTAGAAGTTGTGGTGTAGCTGGAAGAATAATCTGTTTCAATCTGACTGGTTGTCATATGAGGAATTTCATCCTGTCCGTTAACAGTATTGGTTGTAACCATTGACTTGGCAGGCTTTCCGCTCTGAAGATTGGCGCTTACTTCACCAAAGATTCCGAGTTTGTCGCTGATCATATAGTTCACACCGATAGAAGAGTGCAGACCCAGGTTAACACCACCTGTGAAGGTTTGAACCATATCAGTTGTCATGGTCGGGTTGCCTGTAGCGCTCTTTACTTCCTGCTGTTCCATGGTAGCTTTTCCGGCCACACCGATGATGATACCAACTGTTGCATAAGGATGCATTTTGCCTTCTCCGAACTGCATACGAAGTCCTGGAACAAGTCTCATCATTGATCCTTTTACGGTAGTAGTAGTTACATCACTGGAACTGAAACCTGTACCGCTTCCTGTAGCAGTGCTGGTTCCAACGCTGCTTCCTCCGATGAGGTAAGCAATTCCGAGTTCAGCTCCAAGGTTCTTGTTGAACATATAGCCACCGTAGAGACCCAAGTTGATTCCTTTTCCGAGAGAATAACTGCGGGCAGTGTAGGTAGAGGTAGTTACTGACGGTGCACCAGAAGTAGTGGAAGTAACATCAGAACCAGTTGGGAAATCTGCTTTTCCGGCAGCAAAACCGTAACCTCCGCCTACTCCAAAGTAGATTCCTTGTGCAGATGAGTTAAGTGATAAAGCAAGGCCTGATACTAAAAGGGCCAATCCGATTGTTGTTTTTTTCATTGTTTTGGGTTTTGGTTTAATTGTTAACGCTATTCCCACATTTTTTCAGCGTTCATCTCAGAGCTAATCTTTGGCAGATCAGATCCAGGAAGTTCCTCTGAAAATTAATAGGAATTTAACAGGGCAAAGGTACCTTAGGCCGCACCCCAGCCGAACTGATATTTCAGATCTTATTAAGAGAGATATTAACAGGGGATAATAGAAACTGATATAATGTATTGAAATGCAGTCTGTTGTGAGGTTTGGGATTGCACCCTAGCATACTACTTTTGGACGAGAGAAATTCAAATAAAAACGGAAGTAAATCATGATTTACTTCCGTTTTTGATATTAATTGGATACCAGGTTTATTTTCCGTGGCAGCTCTTGTATTTTTTTCCACTACCGCAAGGACAAGGATCGTTCCGTCCGATTTTGGGATCCTGACGCACCACCTGCTCCACCTTTTGTTTTTCCTGAGGCTGACCTGCCGGAGGGCCTTCGCTACGGCTTGTCTGCAGTTTGGGTTGGGGTGCCGGTTGCTGCACCCGAGCCTGCTGTACCGGTGGCTGCTCCTGTTCATTAGGCAGATTAGCCTTGGTCAGGAAGGACGCAATTTCCTTGTTGTTGCGGGCCATCATTTGCTTGAATAACTCAAATGATTCAAACTTGTATATCAGCAAAGGATCTTTCTGCTCGTACACCGCGTTTTGGACACTTTGTTTGAGGTCGTCCATTTCGCGCAGGTGCTCTTTCCAGGCATCGTCTATCAGAGCCAGGATTACTCCTTTTTCCATGCCGAGTACCAACTCTCTGCCTTTGGATTCGTAAGCATTTTTCAAATTCACTAACACTTGCAAGTTGCGGATACCATCGGTAAAAGGAGTGACGATGTTTTCGAAATTGGCATTCTGGTTTTCATACACATCCTTGATTACCGGGAATGATTTTTCAGCGATGTGTTCGGATTTGATCCGGTAGTTTTCCAGAGCCTGGTGATATACCTTTTCAGAAATTTCCTTGGGAGGAAGTTTCAGGAACTCCGCTTCGCTGATCGGCACATCCATACTGAAAGCACGGATCAGTTCCAGCTTAAAGCCTTCGTAGTCGCTTACCCCATGGAATTCGGCAACGATATTTTCGCTCACGTCAAACATGGTATTGGCGATGTCTATGGCAAGGCGTTCGCCAAAGAGGGCATGGCGGCGTTTTTTGTAGATGACTTCCCGCTGGGAGTTCATCACATCATCGTATTCGATGAGGCGTTTCCGGATACCGAAGTTATTTTCTTCCACTTTGCGTTGTGCACGCTCAATGGATTTGGTGATCATGCTGTGCTGAATTACTTCGCCTTCTTCGATACCGAAGCGGTCCATCATTTTGGCAATACGGTCGGATCCGAAAAGACGCATCAGGTTGTCTTCGAGTGATACAAAGAACTGGGATGTTCCTGGATCACCTTGACGACCTGCACGGCCACGTAGCTGCCTGTCCACCCGCCGGGATTCATGCCTCTCGGTACCAATGATTGCCAAACCTCCCGAATCTTTAACTCCGGGACCGAGCTTGATGTCGGTACCCCGTCCTGCCATGTTGGTAGCAATGGTTACAGTGCCTGCTTTACCGGCTTCGGCCACAATATCGGCTTCCTTCTGGTGGAGCTTGGCATTCAAGACATTGTGTTTGATGCCCCGCAATTTCAACATCCGGCTCAGTAATTCGGAGATCTCGACAGATGTTGTACCTACCAGTACCGGCCGGCCGGCTTTTACAAGTTTATCAATCTCTGTAATAACGGCATTGTATTTTTCCCTTGTGGTTTTATACACCAGGTCTTCCATGTCTTTACGGGATATGTCCCTGTTGGTAGGAATGACAACCACGTCCAGTTTGTAGATCGACCAGAACTCGCCGGCTTCTGTTTCCGCTGTACCGGTCATTCCGGCCAGCTTGCTGTACATCCGGAAATAGTTCTGCAAAGTGATAGTCGCATAGGTTTGCGTAGAAGCTTCGATCTTCACATTCTCTTTCGACTCAATGGCCTGGTGCAAGCCATCCGAATAGCGTCTGCCTTCCAGGATACGACCTGTCTGTTCATCCACAATTTTGATCTTTCCATCCATCACCACATATTCCACGTCTTTTTCGAACAGGGTGTAAGACTTGAGCAGCTGATTCATGGAATGGATTCGCTCGGCCTTCACGGCATAGTCGCGCAGGAGTTCTTCTTTTTTGACAAGGCGTTCTTCGTCTGCCAGGCCGCTCTTTTCAAGCTCAGCCATTTCAGATCCGATATCGGGGAGGATGAAAAATTTCTGGTCTTCAGCCGAATTGCTGATGAGTTCGATCCCTTTTTCAGTCAGTTCTATGGTGTTGTTTTTTTCGTCTATCACAAAAAATAGCTCGGCATCGACCTTGTGCATTTCTTTGCTCTGGTCCTGCATGTAATGGCTTTCTGTTTTCTGAAGCAAGGCCCTGACCCCTTGTTCGCTCAGGAACTTAATAAGTGCCTTATTCTTCGGCAAACCACGGTGAGCTCTCAGCAAGGGCAATCCGGCATCTTTTTCATTTTTGTCGGCAACCAGTTTCTTGGAATCAGCCAGGATGGTATTCACATATGACCGTTGGGCATTCACCAGTTTCTCCACACGGGGTTTCAACTCATGAAAAAGGTGATTCTCGCCTCGTGGGGTAGGTCCTGAAATGATGAGTGGGGTACGGGCATCATCAATAAGCACGGAATCCACCTCATCCACAATGGCGTAATTGTGCTTCAGTTGAACAAGGTCTTCCGGAGTACGTGCACCATTGTCGCGCAGGTAGTCGAAACCGAATTCGTTATTCGTGCCATAGGTAATGTCTGCCAGGTAAGCGGCTTTTCGTTCGTCGGTGCTTGGCTCGTGTTTGTCAATACAGTCTACGGTAAGTCCGTGAAATTCAAAGAGCGGTCCGTTCCATTCAGCATCCCGTTTGGCCAGGTAATTGTTTACCGTCACGACATGCACGCCACGACCGGGCAAGGCATTCAGGTAGAGCGGGAGGGTAGCCACCAGTGTTTTCCCTTCTCCTGTAGCCATCTCTGAAATTTTCCCCTGATGCAATACTATTCCGCCTATCAGCTGTACATCATAATGTACCATGTCCCAGGTAATGTCCATGCCAGCTGCTTCCCAGGTATTGTGCCAGGTAGCTTTGTCGCCTTCTATCACCACATTCTTACGGGAGGTAGCCAGTTCACGGTCCAGCGTTGTGGCCGTAACCGTAAGTTTTTTTGTTTTCTTTGAAACGGCGGGCCGTTTCTTTTACCACAGCAAAAGCTTCGGGAAGAATCTCATTCAGGAAGTCCTGTATCTTGTCAATGATCTTTTTTTCGATCACGTCAATTTTCTCGTACTCGATTTCCTTTTGTTCGATATCAGTTTCCGGTGCTTCTGCCTGCTTGCGCAGCGCTTCTATTTCTGCTTTTTCGGGACTTATATGTTCGGCTATACGCTTCTTGAAATCGGCGGTTTTGTCTCGTAGCTGGTCATCGCTCAGGGTATGCAGTGTGGCAAATTCCCGGTTGATCTCCTCCACAATGGGGTTCAGAACTTTGATATCCCGGTCTGATTTGTTGCCGAAGAGGTTGGTGATGCTTTTGGTAAGGAAATCTAACATGTGTGAACGATCTGTTTCATTAGTAAAAAAGGAGAACAAAAGTACTTTATTTATAGCAGAAAAAGAAACGATTTTGATCCTGAAAATGAATGCATTAGCTCAAATCAGGGAGGGGTCACTTCCTGCCGGAGAGGCTCTTCCGGCTCCCTGCTTTACCAAAGACCATACAAAGCTCCCGATAGCTGCCGTATTGGCAGTTCCTAAAATAAAAAAGGAACCTTACTAGGTTCCTTTTGATTAGTGGTTGAGTCGGTCAGTACTCATCTTCATTGAAGAAGAAGTCTTCTTTGGTAGGGTAGTCAGGCCAGATCTCCTCGATGGATTCATAGGCTTCTCCTTCGTCCTCGATTTCCTGAAGGTTTTCGATGACTTCCATAGGGGCACCAGAGCGGATAGCATAATCTATCAGTTCGTCCTTTGTCGCCGGCCAGGGGGCATCTTCGAGATATGAGGCTAATTCCAGAGTCCAATACATATTGCCAGTGTATTTAATAAGTTAGAACAAATAAAAACGAGGTATTGCTTTTTAATAACGGGGAATCTTCCCCGTGCTACTTCGCTGCAATTTCGTGCAAAAGTAAAAATTTATTGCTCCCATCAAAATATTCGGGAAGAATTTGTGAAAATCTCTTGAAACCCTTTACATTCTGGGTTTCCAGGGAAATTCGGTGACCTGAAGGTCGTGTGTGAGACGGCGGGAGAGGACAAAGAGGTAATCGGACAGGCGGTTAAGGTATATGACAATCAGGTCGGCGACAAACTCATTCTCCGCCAGGCGAAGGGTGGCTCGTTCAGCCCGCCTGCATACACAGCGGGCGATATGACAATAGGACACGGTAGTATGTCCTCCAGGAAGAACAAACGAACGCATCTCAGGCAAGCCTTCATTCATCGCATCCATCTCCTTTTCCAGCAACAGCACGTCTTCCTCCTTTAGGTCAGGAATTTTCATTTTGGATTTATGAGGATCCGAAGCCAGGGCAGAGCCAATGGTAAACAGCCGGTCCTGAATTTCGGTCAGGATAGCTTTCGCATGTGGATTCATATCCTGATCACGTACGAGACCAACCCAGGAGTTCAACTCATCTACTGTGCCATAAGCCTCAATGCGGATGTGGTGCTTCGGAACACGTGTTCCGCCTATCAGGGAGGTTTGGCCTTTGTCGCCTGTCTTGGTGTATACTTTCATCGATTAGCTGGTATCAGAGAAGGGCGGGAGCCGGGCTCGAGACCCGGGTTATATCTTTGTTAAGGGTATCAGACTCGATCAGGCCATCTTTCAAACGAACAATACGGTGTGCATATTTGGCAATGTCTTCTTCATGTGTCACCAGAATGATGGTGTTTCCTTTACGGTGTATCTCTTCAAAAAGCCCCATGATTTCAATAGAGGTTTTGGAGTCCAGGTTACCTGTAGGTTCATCGGCGAGGATGATTGCAGGGTTATTAACCAGGGCTCTGGCGATGGCTACCCGCTGGCGCTGGCCCCCCGATAATTCGTTGGGCTTATGATCCATTCTGTTGGCAAGGCCTACCTGTTCCATCACGGTCTTGGCACGGACCTCCCGTTCGGTTTTTTTTAATCCTGCATATACCAAAGGGAGCGTCACATTGTCCAGCGCGGTTGAACGGGGCAGCAAGTTAAATGTTTGAAAAACAAACCCGATCTCCTTGTTCCGTATCTCAGCGAGTGCATTGTCTGTCATTTGGGCTACGGCATGACCGTTCAATGTATACTCTCCGCTGGATGGGGTATCGAGGCAGCCAAGTACATTCATCAGCGTGGATTTGCCTGAGCCCGAAGGTCCCATCAATGCCACGTATTCGTTTTTTTGAATGCTCAGGGTAATGGAATGCAGCGCATGGATCGTTTCCGTTCCAATCACGTAATTTCTGGCAATCCCTTTCAGTTCAATAATGGATGACATAAACAGCTATATAAGACATTAAAGATAACGTTTAAAACCGGATGGTAAAATGCTGTTTTTCTGCTCCTGTACGAAAGAACACAAGTCCCATTTGGTGCAGGTCAATTGTTAAGCTAACTGCCGGGTGTTGCTGCACGGCAGTCCAGGCTCTTTCCATGCCAGGGGTCCAATGGATATCATCGAAGATAAACACCGTTTGAGAATGTATGTGCTTCAGACAGGTCTCGAAGTATTCCAGGGTTGCGGATTCTTTATGATCCCCATCAAAGAAGACCAGGTCGACTACCGGATTTTCTGAAAAAAAGCGGGGCAGATTATCTCGGAAGGGGCCTTCCAGCAAGGTGATAGGAAGAGCAGGAAACCGACTGAAGTGGGCCCGTGCCTGATCAGCTATTTCAGGACATCCTTCTATCGTGGTTATTCGTGCCGTAGGACATGCAGCACTCAAATAAATGGTGCTTATGCCAAGGGAGGTGCCCAGCTCCAGGATATTGGCAGGCTGAATACGGGCACACAAACGGTAAAGTAACTGCCCGTATTTAGGCGATTTGGCTGACACACTAGCAATGTTCCCGATCAACCTCCTGTTGCCCGTCAACTGAGCAGATCCGGCTCCAAGATCGAGTACGTCGATTTCCCTCCGGCTCTTCAAAAGCATTTTCCGAAGGTCTTCGATTTCAGAATAAGCAGGGTTAGGTCGCCTGTCTGAAATCACATTCGTAAGCAGCTCAAAAACAAACGGAGAATGTATGTCGTGCTTGGTGCTGGCGCTGATATAGTAGCGCAGGTAGTTTTGCAATGCCCGGAAACGGCTCATGGAGTGGGCTAGGGTTGCTTCTGGACCCGGCAGATATCATTCACCATGTTCTGTACTTTATATAATTCTGTGGTGGCTCGTTCGGGATAGACATCTGTGGTGGCATCTTCCACTCCGGAGGTGACATCCGGGAATAGGCTGTATTTTTCAGTTTGAAGAAACGGCACAGGAACAACCCCTTTCAGGATTTTCTCCTTCTCTTCGTTGAACTTGCGGATTTGTTCCTTGTCTGCATCAGTCTTAGGTGTGTAGTGTTCTCCTCCTTTTTCGCTCAGAACCGAATCATAAAGTGCCTCGATCTTATACTTCTCGGGGAGTCTGGAAATCTGGTTGAATGCTTTTTTGTTTTGCTCCTCGGCTTTTTTGGTGGCTTGGGCTGTCCATTTTGGTTCCAGGCGGAAGGAGATCATTGCCTTCGTCTTCTTACCTTCTTTCTTGAAACTGGAAATGCGCTCATCTGCATTCATCTTTTTATTGTTGGCCGCAGCATTATTCTTATTCACATGTCTGATCCAGACAGAATCGTTTTTAGAAAAAATGATGCGTTTGTCTTTCGATTCAAGAGTCCATCCTTCCGGTAACTGTGCACGTAAATTCTTGAGTATTGCATCCTGCTCAACCACATTTTGAGCATGTAAGGCTGGCACAAGAAACAAAAGACTAAGTAGGCGTAACGGAAATGAGGACATGGATGTTTTTTTTCGGTTCGTATGCGAAGATATAAAAAGAAAAGACCCGGAAAGTATCTTCCGGGCCTTTTCTAATGGGTCATTCATCAGAATTTAAAACTCAAACCCGCACCAGCAACATAGGTTTCTCCATAAGAGTATCCGGCCTCTGCGTTCACACCAATTACTCCAAAGAAGTAACTGAAGCCAACATGTACCTGGGCCATGATTTTAGTGGGAGATCCATCCATGCTGCTGACATAGTGTTTGTCAATCTGGGTGGCTGTGGAGGTCATGGTGGAGTAATAATAGCCTCCACGCACTCCGGCATATAACAACATTTCGTCTTTTGCAATGAAGTGATAATCGAATCTGAGGGCCCCTCCTATCCTTGTCCAGCTATCCAAATAGGTTGGGTTTATTCCAAAGCCGGTAAGGTGCCAGGTTACCGCCAATGTTTGATAGCCAAATGCAAAGCCCATGGTCATTTTATCTTGTATGCCAAAGTCCATCATCAGGTTGACCATAGGTGTTTGCACTACCTGATCAACGGCTGCGTATGTGTGAAGCGTATCGTGCCAGAATTTGGAGTTGGCGTAATTCACTCCGGTGTTGGCTCCGGCGGCGTTCCAGTCCACTCCGATTGTAATAATGTGCTTGCCGAGCAATCCGTCATTGCCTCTGCGTCCATGACCTTTTTTTAGAACAGTTAGCACGTTTAGGTTAGGAGCCATACTGAGGGTGTCTGTTCCTGCGGCTTCCATTCCAAAGGAAGACATTAGCAAAAGAATAAGCAACGCAATACTATTTTTCATGGCTTGGGATTGAATAGGGTCGAGGCAAATATATTGAAATTGTCTAGGATAC
>Ga0206975_1079_pt1 | contig 27392 bp, 24 predicted proteins | sample Alteio_BWOrgHeat_81_FD_152919 | JGI IMG/M metagenome (GOLD analysis project Ga0206975, IMG submission 152919) | Enriched cells from forest soil in Barre Woods Harvard Forest LTER site, Petersham, Massachusetts, United States -... | ecosystem: Environmental > Terrestrial > Soil > Temperate forest >... | reverse complement strand
TCATGGATTGTTTAAGAGAAACTATTTTAACAAGCTCGTTGTGGTAAAGTTAAGATTCGAAGAAGACTCACTCCACAAACAGCGAATTGATCTCGTGCCCCTTCTTCAACAATTTGCTTATTCCGATATAAAAGATAAAAAAGTGAAGATATAATAGAAATTGCACTTCCAAAAATCCCAAAAGCTAATGAAAAAAAACACACCGCAATGGCGCAAAATAGAGGACCTACAAATTTAACAATTTTTCGCGTTATTGATGGACGAATAATGCATTTTTCAACAGAGGAAATCAAACCCGTAACACCTTTATGATTCTTGTTTAGAAATGACGATTTCAATTGGTCAAATAACGCTACATCGCCATCTCCTGCTTCTTGGCTTATTGTGTGTTTATCGGCCCAATCCTTCGCAGTTTTTTGATAAGGGTGCATAATCTGACAATCTTCAAGTTTCTTACGATTATAGTTCTCAACAACGTTTTCTTGGTGTTGAGAATTGACACCAAGAGGAGATAACAATTGTGCTCGAACGCTTATCAAAGAACAAAGTGTGTTCCCATTTTCTATAAGTGAGGATTCCTCTGCAGAAGGTATTGTTGGTAAATGGGGATACATCACCACAATTTGATTCAGTTCTTCAATTTCAGTTTGTTCAAGATAATTTTTTGCTACTGTCACATCTTCTTGGCGTACACGACTTCCTTTCCAGCTTTTAAGTCCCATATTAGGCTTTTGAGAATCTGATCTTTCGACGATTAACTCGGGCGCAGTATGAAACGTTGCAGCCCAAAGCATCTTATTTTGCACCTTTTTGAAGAAAAACTGTGCTTGGTCGCTTTTCGGATCATAATCGACCGCTGTTGCATAGATATCTCGTACTTTCTGATAGAAACGTTTTTCCGAAGCTCGAATCTCTCGAATGCGTGCAAGCCACTCATCAAAATAATCCAACGTAGAAGAGGGATTTTTCAAACGCTCATCATCCATTGCAAAACCCTTGACGAGGTATTCTCGAAGAACGGTTGTCGCCCACTTACGAAATTGGAGTCCACGAGGAGAGCGGGTTCGATAACCTACCGCCAGAACTAGATCAAGGTTGTAATGGATTACTTCATAGAGCTTTCCGTCACCAGCAGTTTGTCGGAAATTCCGACAAACTGAACTAGACTCTAGTTCTCCATCCTCGAAAATTGCACTAATATGCTCAGCAATTGTAGAGCGACTTTTGCCAAAAAGTTCTGCAATTTCTAATTGAGTAAGCCATACCGTATTTTCTAGCATCTTTAATTTTAAGCATATACCACCGTCATGAGAAGTATATAGAATCACTTCGCTATTAGACACAATCGCTCCTTTCAAGCTTTAGATAGTGCGATTGTAGAGAAAATCTTGAATCTCTCCCATTGAAAAATTACAATAGCTTTTTTTTCATACAGGGTGCCCGAATGTCAAAACGAAATGACACTATTGAAATCTATGCAATCAAAGCCTATTGTGAAAAATTTAATGCTTCTGTAATAGAAAGACCTAACCCACCAGAGGCAATTATTGAGTACCGAGATAACCCGAATAAAACCTGGGTTGAAGTTACTACTTTATGGGAAGATTGTGGAAAAAAAAAGCAAAAAAATTTTGCAAGAGATCTAAATAACCCCAAACTGAGAGTTCAATTTCAAGAGATTTCTTCAGCATCTTCTGATGACCTTGCTCTTCAACTTAAATGTCAGCTTATCCGCTCTATTCAAAAAAAGAACAGTAATTCCTCATATGATCCCTTCATAAAAAAATACGGCAAAGGCAAACTGATCCTAGTTAGCGAATTTGATTCAGTAACGCCAAGTTTTTTTGATCAACATCCTGAGATAACCAATTTTGGATATAAAGAAGAACTTGAGACATTTGATACCCTATTTTTGTATCTCCATTCTAGTGCAACAATGGAAAGGGGTTATATGTATTCTTTCCCTCCTACGCTAATTTCTCTAGGCGTGTTTTAACCATGCTGGAAAAACTTCAGCTTCGATTCTTTCTTTAAATATTAGCCAATCAAAAGTTCTGAATGCGTCCAGCCGCCCCCCAATTTTTCCCGATTGGGTTCAGGCTTGTGATTTGTGATTTGAGCTTTCCAGACAATCGTCTCGAAAGCTCAAATTGCAAATTGCGAGCCTGAACCCGTCAGAAATATGAAATCCCCCATTGCATACTTTATAAAACGGACACCACATTTGACTTTGAAAGAGTTTGCCTTGAGAGTGGAGCGGGATGTTAGTAGTTTAAGCAAACCTGTGCGAGAAAGAGAATTGCGATTGCATATGGGATGGAGATCTTAAAGTTCTTTTGGATAAAGTACAGGAAAAGCTTTATGAAATTCCCAAATCCCAAACATGACCCCAAACACGCCTCCTTGGTTAAGGAAGCGCGATTACATTATGTCTAATGATGTATGCTCTTCCATTGATAAACAATTGCCTCAGCAAGAGCTCGAGAAGAATCAATTATTTGTAGCGAAGATGGATGCTTTGGGTTTATCACAACATTTAAATCAGTGCAGGCTAAAACGATCGCCTCTACTCCTGTTATTCGTAATTCATCACTAAGTTCATTCCATAATTTGATAGAAGTAGACTGATCTGAGGAAGTTTTAATATTCAAAAGCATTTCATCAACTTTTATTTGCCATGCAGGATTGAAAACATAATTGAAATGAGCATGATCAAATCCTTTTTGATAAACTCCTGATTCTAGAGTCGAACGAGTTCCCAGCAAAGTAATTTTTTTTACTGATTTTGGTATGCGATTTAACGAGACTTCGACCATATTGAGTAATGGAATTTTAATGCACTGTCTTAATGTTTGAAAGTAGCGGTGTGCTGTATTGCAGGGCATAGCAATAAAAGTGACCCCACAGGATTCTAATTTCTTGAGTCCTTCGCAAATGGTTATTTCCATGAGTTTATGATCGATCTGCCTGTCTATGTAGAATGGTGTTGGAAGCGAATAGATCATCATCGGGGGAAAATCTATATCATCTTTAGCCGCACTCAATGTTTGAAATGCATGCACTACTTGATCAATAAACGGTCCAGTAGATTTAGGTCCCATTCCTGCTAAAATTCCAATCATTATTCTTACTTTTGTTCCTATTAATTCCTGATATTTTCTTTAGACGACTAAATTTGATATCAAATTTTCTTCTCGGATCTTTTCTTTTTCGGATGTAATGTATAGCGAATTGTTAATTCTATGGCTATTTAACCAGATTTGACAAAAAGCCACATGAATGCAGATTTTAGTTAACTTTTCACTAGTGTAAGGTTCATGATCACGGCCTAGAAAAAAATTCGTGTCCCAATTGTCACTCTAACAGTGTCAGAAAAAATGGATCGATTCATTCAGGTAAACAAAAATATGAATGCCTATCTTGTCGCAAACAATTTGTCGAAAATCCAGAAATATTATCTCCATGAAACTGAGTACATGGGCAAAGAGACAAGGAATAAGTTATAGGACAGCCTTTGTACTCTTTGCGTCAATCGTTATGATGTATACTTTACTAATCCATTAAGGAAAGATAGTATATGTGATAATTTGGCTCTGACGGAACTCAGAGTTCAAAGCCGCGACTCCATATGTTACTGTTCCTCCTAAGGCCTGATTATGATCAACAAATGACAGAGTACTTGGACTTGCTGAGGCAAAATAAACTCCATTACGGTAAATATTGTAAAGAATCAGATTTGGTTCTGTACTGGCGCTCCAAGTAATTGTATTTGCGTAATCATTATAAACTCCTAAATTAATTGTACTTTGCGTTGCTGATACGCTGCTTGGAGGATTGATCACGGAATCCGAACCTATAGCTGCATTGATAATTAAATTTGAACCATCAAAATTGATCCAAACTGCTACTGCATTCAATGTACTTCCCGTTACAGACATTGAGCAGGAAGGGTATCCATTTTCATTGCCTGTTGAAATCACTTTGCCTGGTGTCCAAAATTTTGCAAAAGGTTCTGTTGTGTCTGTCTGCTGGGCTTGTATAAAGAGTTCGGAAACGCCATCCCAAGACATATTGGTCAATAAACCTGTTCCCGAAGCAATCGAAGTATCTATTCCAAAAGAATAGAAACTTGGAATAAGAGTTATGCCGAATAATCTCTGAGAAGATTCAATGGAAAAAATTTCTCCATCATAAGAGTTTGTCCACACAAGCAAAGTATTGCCGCTTCCATCATATTTTAGCTTTATAGTCAGGTCAGCTGGATTGCGAATACCAGGATTTGAAAGGGCAACACCAATAGCCCAGTTAGTTGCTCCTTGTGTTAATATAGAAGTAAGAACTTGGACATTTTGATACGCATTACCATTGACTAGGTTATATCGAAACCATGCAACAGTCGCATTTCCGTTAGAATCCAAAGCAACTTGTGGATAATTATGCTGAAAAGATGCCGTTGCTGGAAATACGTTTTTACTGGTCCCCCAGGTATTAATGCTAAGAGTAAGTATATTAGTAATGATGATATCAGACCCTGAAGATACAGCATGCCAAGCAGCAATGGCGGTCCCAAAATCACTTATTGCGATATGTGGATTGCTTGCATTTGATGCTGCAAGAGTAAAAGGTGGATTCCAGGTCCCGGAAATACGCGTAGAAGATTGTATGGATGGACCTAGCGACCAAATTGCTACAGCTGTGCCGCTGGAATTTACAGCTAATACAGGATTTGTGGCCCCACTACTGGATATGGGACTAGTCTCAGCACTCCAACTTCCTCCAAAAGGGAGTATGGACGACTCAATCTGGTTACTTTCAATCCATAAAGCTGTCACATTCCCGCTTCCATCGACTGCAATTTTTGGAGATGCTGAAGTATTGAGAGGATTTGATAAAGTAATTGGAACAGTCCAGCTTCCGCCTGATGGCAATGAACTTGATTTTATCACATTGTTTTCGACCCAAATCGCAGTTGCGTTGTTATTAGCATCAAGTACGACGTGGGGGTCTGAGGCATTTGTTAGCGCGGTCGAAATAGCAACGGGAGATGTCCAAGTAAGGTCTCCATACATTGTCCCTCTTATGGAAAAGACTCCAAGTAATAAAAGCAAAAATTTTTTCATATCCTTCTTCTTCACAACCTGATGATCGCCTCTCAAAAATTTCCAAATTCTTGAGCAAATTAAGCCTCTCAGGTTGCTTAAAAACAGCTTAATTATTTTTTAAAACATTTAGAAATTTTTTTAACATCATTCTTATTTTTGTCTCAACCTTTTCAAAAGTTCCTGAATATGCACAAATGGATAGGTTGCACACTGATTGATTAAAAGTAAGAGAATTTGACTATACCGAAGTAGTCTTAAAAATTTAACTCAATGGATTCAATGACGTTATCGACATCTGATATCAAATTTTCTCTCGGATCTTTTCTTTTTCAGATTTAATGTATAGCGAATTGTTAATTCCATGGCTCTTTAACCAGGTTTGACAAAAAGCTACATGAATGGATTGAGGACGATAATAACCTGATTGGCCATCCCATGTAAATCGCCCTTGCTTCAATTTGCCCATGCCTCCAAAATATACTTTGTCTCCTCTTGTGAGTGTATTGTGTTTAAAAAATACTTTTGAGATCGAATATTGCTCTTTGATCATGTCTTCTAAAGAAATGCATTTTGAATGTATTACAGTTGTCACTGAAGGGGGAATACTAACAGGTTGCTTATTGGGTCGTTTGCCATTTCAATTGATTTTAACTCCTTCTTGCATTCATGATTCACTTTTCGTTGAAGAACAACGGAAAAAAAATCTTGTCCAACATCGATTGGTTGATTTGTCAAAAAGCTTATAGAGAAAAATAAAGGTCGATATGCTTATTCGTCTCTTTTTACTCTTAACTTCTTTGTCTTCAACAATTCAAGAAAAACTGTGGAAATGGTGGTACCAGAAACTGTCGTCGGCATATAAGAAGAAAGACTGGCGATTTATGAATTATGGATATGCACCCCTCGACGAGCAGCCTATGCTCATTCTTAAAAATGAGGTAGATCAAGAAAATCGTCTATTTATCCAGCTTTATCAGCATACTCTTTTGGGTATTGATTTAAAGGGAAAAGAAGTTCTAGAAGTTGGGTCAGGAAGAGGAGGAGGGGCAGATTATGTAGCGCGTTATCTTTCTCCTTCGTCTATCATTGGATTGGATTTCGCAAAAAATGCTATCGACTTGTGTAACCAGTTTTATAATGTTCCTAATCTCAGTTTTATGGAAGGAAATGCCGAACAACTTTTTTTTGAAGATGATCGTTTTGATGTCATATTCAATGTAGAATCATCCCATTGCTATGGAAACATGAATGCTTTCATTGCTGAGGTTACTCGTGTTTTAAAACCTGGTGGCATCTTTGCTTGGGCAGATCTCCGCACTCAGAAAATTATGGAAAAGGAAGATGCTATTTTTATGAATTCCTCCTTAAAGTTCCTTTCCAAACAGAATATCACTCCAAATGTTTTACAAGCTTTAGATCTAATTTCAAATCGCAAAAAAGAAGCCATTCAGAAACGGGTGTCTTATTTTTGGCAATCTCTTTTTTTTGAGTTTGCGGGTGTTCGTAATAGTAAAATTTATCGGGGTTTTCAAGAAGGTAAAATGGTCTATTGGTGCTACCATTTTCAAAAACCAAATTTTGAGATCACTTGGGTATAAATGAAGCAAATGCGAGATTTCGTAGCATATCATCCTGAATTCAGAGAGAGAATGCCAGAACGGTTTGTTTGCAAAAATGATTCAGAAGATGGATTTTTAACAGGATTTGCCAACGCCTTCAGAAGGAACATTTATGATAGTTCAGTTAGTGTCTACACCTACATGTGATTTTGTTCTTTTATCGCCTTCTGATGCTTTAAAGGATTCAATATTTAATAGTTCACATGTGCGTCGTATCAGTGTAGAACCTATAAAACTACCGAAAGATACATGGGTTCGAATATGTCAATTAGTCGATCATGCTGAATATTTATTGAAAGAAGGTGTTTCGGATAGATATACAGCGACAGTTCAATTGTATAATTTAAATCGAAAACACACATGGCCAGCTATTAGATTGAATCATCTTGTTCTCAGTAATGATCAGAGAGAGCCAACTAAGGAGGAATTAGCTTATCATGTAGATTACATTCTAATGAATACATCTCGTTTTTTGGATAAGCAAAAATATCGAAAACAAATTCAAGTCGCTTGGCAGTTGTCTCGTATTGCGGCAATAATTATTTTGGGCGTTGGAATTTCTTTTGCAGCCATTTCCGCTGGATTATTACTACTAGGAGTTTGTTCCTTATCCCTCAGCTATCTTAATGAAAAAGTATACGATTATCTTCACACGATTGAAAAGCAAGAAACAGAAAATAAAGAGGAAGCTTTACAATCGATAAGAGAATTGCACAAATTCGCAATACCATAAATGCATGGACCTTTATAGATGTTCATTTTTTTTCTTTACAAGTGTGTGTCAGTTTTACCAAGCATTCCACATGGGCTGTTTGAGGGAACATATCGAAAGGATAAACATTTTCAATGACATATCCATAAGCATGCAAAATTGCTAAATCGCGCGCAAGGGTAGAAGGGTTGCAAGAGATGTAAATCACTTTTTTTGGATTTAATTTTTTTATTTCTTCAAGAAAGGATTTTTCGCATCCTTTTCTTGGCGGATTTAAAATGATTAAATCCATTGATTGGATATGTTTTATGTATTCTTCTGAATAAGCACAAACAAACGTCGCATTATGGATGTCATTTAACTTGGCATTTTCTTTGGCGTCTTTAATGGCTTCAGGAACACACTCAATTCCAATCACTTTTTTGCAATGCCTAGCAAAATATAATGAAAGCGTGCCCACGCCACAATAAGCATCTACGATGATTTCATCGCCTTTTAGATGACTCATTTCTAGAGCTTTTTGGTATAATTTCTCAGCCTGGCTTGTATTGACTTGAAAAAAAGAGGCGGGTGAAATGTGAAAATACAGATCCCCTACTCTTTCTCGTATGTACATGGAGCCGCAAAGAAGCTTGTATTGCTTTCCTAAAATAGCATTGCCACTTGCAGGATTTATATTTTGAACTACACCTTTTATCAATGATGAGGTACCTATAATTTTTTCAGCAAAATCCTGTAAATGTTTAACATGGTTTGTCTTTGTGATGAGAACCACTAGAACTTCGCCAATATGAATAGAGCTTTTAATGACAACAGAGCGTAACTCTCCAGTTCCTTTTTGACTGTCGTACGGTTCTATATTCGAGTATGGAAGAAGATCTTTAATTTTTTGATAGATTGTTTCTCCAATAGAAGAATGAATATGACAATGGTCGACTTTAACTAGATCATGAGAAGACCGAGCGTATAAACCCAAATAAGGTCCGTCGTCGCCATTTTTCACTGGTAATTGAATTTTATTGCGATATTGTAACTCTAGCGGTGATGGCAAACAAGGCTCTACAGTGACATTCAACTTGCCTATACGTCTTAGAGCATTCTCTACTTGTTTTTGTTTTTGAATCAATTGTTCTGAATATCTTAAGTGCATTAACTGGCATCCACCGCATTGTCCAAAAAGTGAGCAAATCGGTTGTGTTCGATGAGGAGAAGGTTGAATAATTTCAATTAAATGAGCCCTTCCATAATTTTTATGTAATTCATATAGCGAAACTTTTACCACTTCGCCAGGCAAAGCTCCATCTACAAAAATGGTGTAGCCATCAAGATGACCAACCCCTTCTCCACTATGTCCTAAAGAAGTAATGGATAACTCGAACTCTTCCTGAATAAGCAAATTCATGAATAGATAAATTTTTTAAAATTAAGATTAAAGAATGATAGCTTCTCTTCAAAGATTTATCAAGGTAAAATTTTTTTAATTTGCTTTTGATAGCTTCTTTTTATTAGGAATATTTCGAAAATGTGATGTCTAGGTTGTTTTCATTATTATTTTGCAATAAATATTTAATTGTGCTACAATAACATTTAATTATATTTTTTAATATTAATTTTTTTAGTGGTAGATATGATTCCAACTATAGATGTTTTTCAAAAAGAATGGGCGTTTACTTCGTCGGATTCTTCTCGTCCTATCATTCGAACCGGATGCTTTGGTCCATGCCATGTAGTGACCTTTAGCGGAGGAAAATATTCTGCTTTAGCACATATTGATGAAAATACATCTATAGGATCAATAAAAAATATTTTCGATCGATTTAAAACGTTTTCCATTCCACCTGAAAATATTAAGGCCGTTATAATGGGAGGGTGGAAATCTGATCGGGAATCCCGCCTGCTTGGTAAAGAGATACTTTCCTTCGTTTTACGGAATGGCGTCAAAGACATTAATGTTAGTCAGATGCGTAGAAAAGAGGAGCTCGGACTTTCAGACTATTTTCAAGTGCTTTCCCCGGAAGCAACGGTTAAGTATTACTTTTTGGGAGCGTGTATAAATGCAACTACCGGAAAAACTTTTATTGTGAATAAAGAAGATATTCGTCTTTCAGAAGAACAATTGAAGCGATCCGACACCATGAATCCAGATATAGTGTATTCGCTAAAGGAAGTGATCGAAAAAAAATCGAAAGAAACTTCCCATCAGCCTACTAAAGCCGATTAAACGTAATCAGTCTTTAGGAATGTTTTTGGTAATCAAATTCAATGGATAGCGAAAAGCTTTGACCCCAGCCACAGTTACGCAACCTAATCATTTAGAAATAAGTAAAACCTTAAGCAGTACAACGAGATTGGGAATATATCTCTGATTTTCATAGCATTACATAAAGCTTGAAAATATATTAAAAAATGAATAATATATATATCGTATGTATCAATTAAAAAACTGTTTTATTCATACGTCAGAAAGTTTTTACAATTTTATATTAGAATCGCATTTTTTAATAGAAATTCAAAAAAAGATAAAGCTATTAGCAGAGTTATTTTTTTATAACATAAGATATGTTTTAAATAAACCTATAGTTGAAAATGTTTCATTTTCTACTATTATAGTTCCTCCTCTAAGAATGTTGCCTCAAATCATCCAGGTGAGTGATATAACACAGGAAATTGCATATGCTGAATTGGAAAAGAGCGAGGTTTTTCCAGATATGCGCAAACTTTATCCTGTTTTCCAAACTGGTTTTAGGATGGAAATTTTTTCCTATTTTTCATTAAAAGAAATAGTCAATCTTTGTATTGTTAGTAGAGACTTTAATCAATTATTAACTGATCCTCTATTATGGCAGTATTTTGCAAAAAAGTCCCAGATATCTATATTGGGAAGAGAGTTTTATAAACAACAAGTGATTAATCAAATAATTTTTAAAAGAATAGCTTTCGCCTACGGATTTTTTGATTTACAAAGAAAAGCAATTACAATAACTAAAGACTGTGATATGGAGTCTTGTCAGAAAGAAATTCTGAAAATAGAAAAATATTTTCCGACGATATTTGATTTCATTCTTGAAGACCAACAACGACAAGTATGTCTAGAAATTTCAAGAGAAAATCAAGCAATCCTTTTTTCTTTCCCTATTTCCTACACAATAAAGATTAGTTTATCGATGTTCAATAGCTATAGACACCCTTCTCATTGGTGCAATCATTTATTCAAAAGCCACATACAAGTATGTTATGAATCGAATTCAACCATTACTTGTAACGATGAGTTTATGCATAGAATGCAAAAGGAGGGGCGGACTCCTCAAAGTTTTCAATTTCCAGACCACATGGAAAAAATAGTTAAATTTACAGATGAACATCTTGGATTTAAATCAAGTTTGCCAGTGTCAAAGCTATGACCGCATTAGGTGTTTCTGGTTAAGGCCGTGAAAGAGATGTCTATTTTTTATCTAGATTTATGAAGAGAATCAAATTCCTTCCTGTGCTAGACTCTTTACAAGATCTTCAATAAAATAACAGCCTATCCTATGAATTCAAAAAAATAATTTAAAATTTAACGATTCAATGAATGGGATAGGTTCATGTCTGAATAGAAATTTTTAAGTAACGAGTACATCATTTTTTATTATCGTCTAAGGAAAATCTATGAATCAAGAAATTTATCTATCAGTGGAATGTTCTCCTCTAGAAAATATCAGGCGATTGGCAGAATATGGACAGCTAGGCACATATAAGCTGTATTCTATACACAAACAAATGCTAGAACATCCTGCTGAAGAAATTCGAGTTTGTTGCATTGCTGCGATTGTTGGTTTAGTTGGTCTTGGAATTCTCATTGTTTGTACAACATCTGTTCTGGGAGGTGGTGTTGTGATTCTAGCTGCTACTATTCCTTTTGGAATTTCAGATAAATATGTAGCTCAAAAGCAGAGATTGGAAAATCAATTTAAAGCTGAAGGCAAAGGGGGTGTAAATAATATATTTTACAAAATGATTTTATTTTTAGGTCAAGCAGCGCAGCAAAGAAATAATAAAATGTGCGAGGAATGGAATATTGGAGACATTGTTTCTCTCTCTGGCGTTAGGACGCGCGAGCGCGTGAAAGAGTTTGTTACAGAGGAATTTAGACAGGCCCTGCTTGCATTTGATCGCCAAAATTCTCTTGTTATTAAGCATAATAATACTACTGTGTATACCTCATACGAAGAATTAAGAACGTATATTTTAAAAATTGCAGTTGTTATTTCTACACAAGTTCCTCAAAAAGATACATCAAATATTTTTCTAAGACTACAACAAACTGATAATCCCTTTCATGATTTACAAGAGATGTGCACAACCTTACTCGAAAAATCGAAATTAGCATCTAGGATAGAAGTAGCGGATAAAGCTGAGATGGTGGATGCGCTTCTGACAAACAACAAAGCCAAATCCTGCCGACAGTTTTATTATACTGAACAGCCAGTTCTCGAAGAAGAACCAGATCTGATAGAGAAAGTGATGATCAGTTATTTAGAGCCTCAGGATGATGATTAGAGAGTGTCTATAGCCTCATCGTAAAAAAAATTATAATATAATGGGTCATTAATATATTACCTTCTTATTGTTAGGTGTGGTTAAGGCTGCGAAAGAGATGTCTATTTTTTTTATCTAGATTTATATGGGAGTCAAACTCCTTCCTGTGATAGCTTGTTTACAAGCTCTTCACTAAAATAACTGGCTATTACTATGAATTCAAAATTTTATATAACGACATATCTTTTACTCTTGATATCTCTCGGCTATATTGCGACGGATATTTACTTACCCTCGCTTCCAGCCCTTTCTATCTATTTTCATGCGAGCGATAATGAAGTACAGATGACATTATTTTCTTACTTGCTAAGTTTTTCTATAGCTCCGCTTGTCTTTGGACCATTATCTGATCACATAGGGCGTAAAAAAATTATCTTATTCGGGGTTTCTGTAGGTGCTCTAGCTACTTTCGGATGTCTCTTTGCTCAAAATATTAGCTGGTTCATCATCTCTCGCTTCTTACAAGGCATTGGGATGGGAGCAGTGCTCATATCTTCTCGAGCGGCAGTTTCGGATTTGTTTACTGGAAAAGCTTTAGCAAGACAAATGTCTTTTATGACAATGCTAATGCCCCTCATCCTAGCAATAGCTCCAACTATTGGTGGAGTCCTTCAGCAAAACTTTCAATGGCAAGCTGTTTTTATATTTCTTATTTGTTATATGATACTTATATTCATTTGTGTAGCCTTTACACCGGAGAGTTTGAAGAATTCGAGTAATGAAAAAGTCTCTCAAATTTTCTCAAAATATCGCTCTCATTTAAAAAATCGTCTATTCCTTATTTTTGGTGTAAATTTTGTCCTTCCTTCATTAGGATTGTTTGGATATCTGACGGTTAGCCCTTTTTTATTTCAAGAAATTATTGGATTGTCTCCTGTTGCATATGGTTCTCTTGCTCTCTATGTGGGAGCAACGATCTTAGTGACTGGTTATATTAATTTAAAACTTATCCATCATTTTTCGGTAACTCAAATCTTATATTTGGGAGCAAGTCTTATTGTTTTAGCTGGGTGTTTGTTACTGTTTTTTCATATGTCAGATATTTTAACAACCTGGTCACTATTATTCCCTTCCTTGGTCTTTTTTACGTGTATGCCTCTTTGTGTAGCAAATGCAGCTTCTAAATCGCTGAGTTTTGTTCATAATAATTTTGGTGCTGCATCAGCTTTATTGACTACTATCCAATTTTTAGTTGGAGCTTTAGGGAGTTTCATTTTTTCCGTAATTGCAGACGAAACTACTTTATCGCTTGCTGTGTGTTTCATTTTTATAGGTGTTTTATCTTTGATAAACCTAAAATATGTTGGTAAATTAGAAAAAAGCTTAGAAAAGACCATAGCATAAGATACTAATTAGTTCTCTTGGGGCGCCTAGTTTCGCCTCATTGCTTCATTATACAAATTTACCCATTTGACAACAAAAAGTTAGAATGCATTTCTTTGCGTCGACTCAGGGTAATTTAATTAAAAAATTAAATATCACATTCTTTTTAAGAATGTGTATAGTATATTATACGTTGATTTTTAATCGTATAACGAGGTAGAATAGGAGAAATTTTTACTGAGGATTATTAAATGCTTTCTAAAATTCAATATTATTTTGAATCTAGTTTATTTGGCGTTTATTCATTTGATATTTTTTTAAAACAAAATAGAAATAAAAATGTTATTGAGGTGTTTGAAAATACTATTACAGAAATTTACAAAAAACCTTTCTTAATGCATCAATGTCGAACTGATGAGGTATATCGTGATTCTTCTAAAAAAATCGTATTGGACTTTTTCAGTCTAAAAAGTGCCAAAATCATTGATCGGAGCTCACCCGGTATTTTTGGAAAGCAGGGGCAAGATCTTTATTTGAGCTTTTTAAAATATTTTTATAAATTTGCGCATACAGATAAACCTCATCCATCGGATGTTTGGAGAGATTTTACGCATTGTCTTTATAAACAATACTTTGGTGAGCAAAGAATTGAAGACCTTTCTTTGTTATATAGCCGATTAGTCGATAGAGAGGATCCTCCTTTTCAAGTTGAAAATTTTTCTATTAGCACTGTTGATGATATTTTAAATAGCGAAATTGAAAATATCCAAAGTACATCGAAACCATGGCTCGAATTGAAAATCAGAAAATGGGGCCAATGTTGGAGCTTATGCGAAATAAGTAAACCGTTTTCAAGATTTGCTTTGGTTGATAAAATCATTGTTTTTTGTGTCCGTTTTTTCAAACTCAATTTTTCTAAAGAAAATGGCTTTCGCCTTCGTACAACTGATACTTTTGATATAGACAGAGAAATAGATGTGTTTTCTTCTGATACAGTCAACTTTGAAAAAGTGAACGCTTTTTTTTTTAAGCATTTACATATCGAGATTCAATTTATACTTGGAACAATTCTGGAAAGACGAAATCAAAATTCTCAAACATCTTTGGGAAGCATTTGTTGGGAATTGAAACCACGACTATCAAATAATGGTCACGTCCTCATGGGATATAAATTAAGTCTAAATGACCGAACAGATCCTCGAGAACTTGATATTAATTATGATGACATCAGATACCAATTAGTTGATAATTTTCATAGAGAACATTTTCCTGTCCTGGACGGGGTAATAAGATTGTTTTCAGCTAATTAGGATTTAGTCATGTCAGTCCAAAGCACACACAAATGTCTATCAAGTTATTTAATGACTTCTCTCATTGATTTTAGAAATTTTGAGGGATCCCGAGCAAATTGGACATATGAAGATCCCATAGAGATTCCTTTTAGTTTTCAAGTCCGAAAAGTTGTCGCTGAATTAGGGGCTGCTCTGATTGGAATTGTTGCAGTTATAGAAGCTGTAGTTTATGGAATACTGCTTATTGTTTCTGTTCCTGTTATTGTTAGACTTGAAGAAGGAAGGGAAGGTCCACAATCAGTGAAATTCATAGTAAGGATATCGAAGAGTAGTTGGAGAGTGATTAAATGGGCCAAGACAATTCTATATAAAAATTTAACCGAATATAATATTGATTCTAGAGAACCTTTTTACATATTTTTCGATGATAATCTTAATAGTGAAGTTACCTCATTCCGTTATGAATCGCAAAGAACAGAAACGATACAAGGAAAATGGAGGCAGATTGATAGATTACGCACCGAAATAATAACCAATTTGCAATCAGAAGGCGCTCTCAAGGATGAAATAATAGCCTTGCATCAAGGGGGAATAACAGCCTTGCGCCTAGGGAAGGAAATTCAAGTTGCACAAGCCATAGCTATTTGTCACAGTAAGTGTGACAGACTTCAACTACAATGCGTTGGGCTTGAAACCCGAATAACAAGACTAATAAGCCAGATTGAAACGCTAGAAGGTCCTCAACGGTTTCCAGAAAACGAAATGCCTGCTTTTACTTTTATTAGTAGCTTTATGAATCTTCCTCAAAATGGATTATTAAAAGCTAATTTGTTAAGTGAGTCATCGCCAGAAGCTCATCAGTTATTTCTGTTTCTCGCTGTTAAAGAACTGCTTTTATCCGATTGGGAGGAGTCACGATTGTCTTGGTTTTGCCAAACAGCACAAAATTCTTTGCGGCAAAGAGCGCAGAATGCAGAATGGATGCAATATTTAAGAAAGGCAAATCAATCCGGTCATCTTGAATATACTCTGGATACATTTAGAGAATTAATTGCGTCTGGAATAGATTCTATCCAAGATGTAGAGAGAAGAGAAGCTGTAAAAGGTTTGCAAGAAGTAGCTACTCGGGCATTGCTCGGATCACCTTTGCTCAATAGAGGCCTGATGAGGTATTTATATCAATGCCGCACTTAGAGGGTGTTTTTGTCAACACCCTCTTAAATCCCATCTCACTTCAAAAGAAAAAGAGAAAGATGTTGATGGGTTTCTAGTTAAGAGATTTTGTTTTTTCCAAAAAATCTTTCCAGAATGCAAGAACCTCTGGGCTGGGAGTATTGCCATTTCCGAAAGGCATTTTTTCAGCATAGAAAAGACGGAAAAGAAGTCTCTCTTTATTTTTATTATTTAGATCGACATAGGCTAAACATACTTTATCCAGATGTACACGCATTGTAAGAGCGACTCCTGAGTGCTCTCCCCATTGGAAAAAGGAGGTTTCAAGAGGAAATTCCCGTTTTAATTCTTTGAGCATTTCTTCCATATCTTCTTTAAAAGAATTGTGTCCGGGCATTTTGACAAAGAAAATAATGGGTTTCGACACATAGTCGGGATTGTCAATTTGGTTCATATCAAATCCTTTTGGTCCCCAAACATATTCAACCGGTTCATCAGCTTCATTTGCTTCTACTCCACCCTTAGAGTTGCCATTCATCTTAATTAAGGTATAATCTTCAGGGAGATAAGGCAATACGGGAAAAGAAGATTCGAGGTTGGATAACAATTCTTTAGCTCGCGCCATTTCCTGAGGTGTTCCAGCTGCAGAAAAAAGAGGCACTGAAAATAAGGCTGAAAATAAGCAAAAAAATAACTTGTTCATCATTTGTTCCTTTAGGGTGTCTACGGATTAATCAATAGGTAATTCTTGCATTGTTTTTAATTGAATTTATTAGCATCATTTCTCTCAAAATGAAGAGCTTTTTGGGTGAAATTCATGATAAAAATTTCGCTCTCACCACGATTCACGGTGGAAGAAAATACGAGTTTAATTTTTATTTATCAAGAGCTATTTTAACAGTCGAAAGGGATCTCGAAAGTTGAGATGTTCTTGATTGTACAATCAGTTTCTTTTAAACTATTAAATTTGTTTTGGTATATATGATTTTCGACGTTCCTTCTAAACTTTCAGCTATAATTTCGAATTATGTAGAACCTCTCTCTAAAAAAAGAAAGTACAATTCAGATTTCCAAGAACATATAAAGGAATTTTTTCTTGATTTTGTAGAAAAGTATCCTTCGTATTTGACGTATTCGACTAGAATTTTACCGAGTGAATTCAATGCTTTGCCTTTGACTGCTCATCTTTCAAGTTATCAAAGATCGGCAATTGATAACCAAACACATGGGATTAATTCAGACAAAGTGAATCATTTCATTAATGTCTTAAAAATGAAAGGGGGAATAATTGCCCTTGCGAAGACAGATAGTATTGAATCCTTGCCTTTGCTGGCGTTGGTTGGATGGATCAGAAGAGGAGATATCACACAATTTCAAGTAGCTTCTATTTGCTTGCTCTATCAAGGAATACTCCAACTGATCAGAGAACGAAAAATGATTGCTAATTACTATGATTTTTCTAGACAAGAAGATGTCCCGTTAATTCAACCTATTCCTCTCCATTTTTTAGTAAATTATTCTCCTGTTTTAGCTACCTACTCGGTATATGGAAAAGCAGGAAAAATTGCTAAACTTTTCTTTAACTTTAATAAAGCACAATTTAAGAAATTCAAAAATTATTTACGTAAAAGTCCAGATTCCGAGCAGCACTTTCATACGATCGATCTTCCTCTTGGTCAAATAAATCAATGGTCTCCACTATATGATCGTTTATTGACGATATTGGATAAAGTTCCAAAACCTGTAAAAGTAGAAATAGGAAATCCGACCTTCAAAAATGAATATCCAAAACGAATGGTGATTCCATCATTTACAATGATTCAAGTTTTTTTAAAAGTACTCTATAAGTTCCAAGAGATTAGATTACAGCCATTAATAGGCGTGTGTACAAAAGCGACTATAGCACATTTTAAACAGTTAGATAAGCGAGTTGTTCAGGTAGGAGCGTCAGGAGCAGATGTTCCAATAAAAGCTGATTCTTTTTATTGTGGTCCTCTTATTTTATCAATTCATGACGGTCTATATCATGCTGTTCGGGATTCTGCTCTAGCACAAGAGGAGCGATTAGCAATAAATCAAATTACAGATCGAATTTTAGGGCATTTTCAAGATGAAATTGCAGATGAGATTTGTTGGAAATTAGTGGATGGAGAATTACACGACAGTTCTGAACAAAAATTTGGTGCCATTTTTCAACATGAGTATTGGAATAGAACTTATAAATTTATTGTGCTTAAGGATATGGCGTTGTTAGCTCAATTTTGGAAAGAGTCATTTGGTATTACTCGAGATGATCTTTATCCAGAAGAACAAGAAATTTATGATTCAATCAAAGTTACTGCTAAAGATACACAAATAGCTGAAGCTACTTTATTCTCATATTATTATAAAAGGAGAGCTGATCAAAATCCATACATACAATTTATGCTCGGACGATTTTATTTTTTAGGTAGAGGTGTTTTAGCAAATCATTCAAGAGCGGAAGCACATTGGTTGAAAGCCCCTACTCATGCGGGAGCTAATTTCAATTTGGGTAACATTTATCAAACAGGTGTAGAAATTTCGTTAGAAAAAGCGCAGTATTACTTTCAGTTGGCCGCGAGTCAAGGAAGAATCTTTGCATATCATAGACTTGCTCTATTACATGAAAAAAAAGGCACTCAAAAGGATATGTCAAGAGCTTGGCAATACTTATATAAAGCGATAACTAGTGGTGATTTGGAGTCTCTTTATACAGCAGGAAATTGGTGTGTTCTAGGAAAGGGGTTGAGCAAGGATGAAGCAAAAGCTTTTACATACTACAAAGAAGGAGCTGATAGAGGACATCCTGATTGTTTGTTGAATGTGGGTGTATGTTATCGTGATGGTAGGGGAGTAGCACAAGACTTAAATCAATCCTTTAATTGTTTTTCTCAAGGGGCATCTTTAGGAAATGGTGACTCTTGTTTGGAGCTCGCTGTTTGGTATGTAAATGGAAAAAGAGTACCGAGAGATTTGCAAAAAGCTCTAGATTATTGTAAAAAAGCAGTCACTTTAGGAATGAAGAAAGCACCAAAAATAGTAAATCTCATTAAAGCTGAAATAGCAAAAACAACCTTGCTTAATTTGGAAACAGGAATTCAAAGAACGGGAATGAAACAAATTTATGACGAACCTAGATTGCAATCTAGAATTGCTTTTAGAAGCTTCGAACCTAAAAAATTGAGCAAAAGCTTATTTTCGTTAAAGTAAAATTATCAATCTTCTGATTTCTTCATAAGTTGTTCGAATTCTTTGTCGTTATCATCTAAGGTTTTTGTGATGACCTCTGGATCACAATCCTTGAGTTGGTCATAAATACGTTTTCTCTCAATTAATAGTGTCATAAATAGATCATGACCGCACTTTCGTTGCCATGCTTGAAAATTCGCTGAATTACTGTAGTTTTCCCAAGTCGTATTATTCGTTGCTTTACTATAGGAAATCGGAGTAATTTTTCTTGCAATCAATTCTTTGATTGCTTTTGGTATGAGCGTATCAAAATCTGGTTCCGTAAGACAACTTCTCCCCATTGTGCCTATTGTGACGAAACACAATGTATACCCATCCCTTCTTTGATCGAGATAAATACCTTTAAAGGATTTACCCTTTTCTTGTTTTGTGAGGAGGATGCCCCCCATGTTTTCTATGTCTTTTCGATGAGCACCGTCAAATCTTGAGGTTACTTCATCCGGTTTGAGTTTGGAAAGGATTTTTTCCATCGTCCCTTCATAGTAAAAAATAATATCCACTATGTCATTTGGCAAATGAGTCACTTGGTATATTTCTTTGGAAACAGGGTGAGTCTTAGTTGCCATAAACAACTGTGTTAAGGAGGGGTCGACACATTTTTTCTTAATGGTTTGTTGTGTAAACTGAATGAAATGACTGATGCCGTGTAAGACCCCATCTAAAATTGGAAGCACCTAATTCTCCAAATATCATTGGTTTTAGTTGTATAAGCGTGCTACAAAAAGCATATCATACGAATTAAAATATACGTAAAATTTTCTTTTTTTTATATAATTGTAAAAAATCTTATCCATTTTATGAATGTAAGTAATCTGGGAAATCGACTTATTTTGTATGATTTGCCGTTTGCTCCAGCCGGCGACTCATACACTGCTTTGTTGATGAGAGAGTATTCATCACACAGCTTACCCTCACCTCAATTAAGTCTTGCGGATAAGATAACAAATGTTTTTTTTCTGTCACTCTTTGTGATGGGGAGTATATTTGCTGATCTTGCACAATGGATTTGGCCAGTCAGATCTTTCGATTCGGTACGGAATGAACTCTATAACCTCATTTCCATTGTGGTATTCCCATTTTTTGCTGTGGGTATGCTTTTCGGGTGTGTTCCAAAGAGCGACCTTACAAGAGGAAATTTCACATATATAGTTGATAAGTGTCATTTTTATGAACTTCAGAATCCCATATTCAATACAGCCTTGTTTGAAAAGAAGATAGAGGAATATCTTTCGAATGTGCGGCGCACAGGAAAATTCAGTTGTCTGTCCATGATAAAATTAGTATTTGCAGCTATCCATAATAACAATGAATTGATTTTTGAGCTGATTTTAAAGAAAACGAAGGGTTGCCGAAATTGCGGTCTTTTATGGAAAATGTTACTCAATCATTTATTGAGTATGGAGGACCTAAATAAAGCGTTGCGATTTTTTGATAGAGGATTACGATTGAATTGTTATGATCCATCCCTATGGTTTTATCTTGTTTTTCACATAAAAGGAAAACCATTTCTCGAAAAGCTATTTAGTACTTCTACACCTATTAATCAGACTAACCTAGAATTTTTAATTTTTTATCCACTTTTCGAAAAATTAAGAGAAACTGAAAAAATAAAAAAAATAGCCGTATTAATCCGAGGGGGATTTTATTTCCAGAATGAGTTGACGCGAATTACAGAAACTTATTCACAAGTAATAGAAGTATCTACTTGTCTTAATAGATTATCCAATTGTAAGGCTTCTGCATTTGTTGCATTAAGTGAAAATGAAGAAGAAACCGAATTGGAGGGGTTTGACGAACAACAAATACAAGAGGTGCAATCATCTATATTTGATAGATGCAAACTATTTAGGAATTTTTTCATACCTTCACGAGAAGAAGCTGACTTTGAATTGGAAAACCTTAATGAGATGCCCGAAGAAACAAAAATCATATATAACGAACTACAAAATCCATTAATCCAATATTTTTACAACGCGCTAACTCCACTATTATCAGCTAACGTCAAAAATCGGCACGAATGGGTATGGGATGGAATGTGGGTGGTTCCTTCTTGCCGCACCCTTAGATCCAATTGGGACAACGCCATGTCGTATTTTGAAAATTACCGGAATCATATTTTCCCTCCGTTGTTTAGAATCCAAGAACAAGTGAAAGACTTTAAATCGATTGGAATTCAATTATTAAATTATTCCGAAGAAGAATTTTCAGAGAAATGCCAGGAATTGAGAAAAGATATTGATAAAATAGTTTTTAGTGTAATCCAGCCCTTAGATATTGTACACATTATTAGAAGTTATTTCTTTCCCGAGGATTGAGTTTTTTCCTGTTGGAATCCCTTCTTTCAAAGTATTTGATAGCGACAAAAACTTTGAATTTCCTTATGCGTAAAAATATATTTATAATTGCTATGGTATTTGTTTTTATATATAATAAATCCAATAAATAAAAAAATCATATGAATAATTTAATTCTTTATTAAAATATAAAATATGTTTGTGATACCTATTTTGTATAATATTATTGTTCGTCCGATTCCTACTCTGAAGCTAGGAGCTGTTGCCGTGAATGTGGGGCTGGCACGAAAATTCGTGTTTAACCAGATTGTCGAGGAGTGTCTTATCAGGAACAATTATGACCGATATAGAGACAGGATCTATCTTGCAGTGAATGCAACACTTTTCCCGGTTGGTGTTTTTATTTGGGTCAATTCGAGTTTCGCACTAGCACACGGTGTTTTGATCGGTTTTGGATTATTAGTCAAAATACTACACATCGCCTACAAACGTTTTATTATAAAAAATTACCACCCAATAAACCCTGACGAACAAGTTGTATATAAGGATGTAATTAATATGATTGCTTCCTATTCTACATCGTCTATGATAGACACGATGGGAATTAAGCTAGCTGGTTATCCAATCGAATCAACGTACATTAAAGAAGCAATTGCCACCAGTAGTAAGGAAGATATGCAAGAGTTTGCAAAGCATTTAAAATTAACACACCTTAATGATCGGGAACTATTCAAGCAACAAATACATATCTTTTTTAGCTGTGCTTCCAAACAAGATCAAAATAGGCTTTATCAATACTTCAACTTTCTTGAAGACCTAGATATGCCTACTGATGCGGAATTAGGCGCGAATCTATTAAGAGCTCTTCCTGATGATATTACTGAGTTTTTCTGTTTTCCTCATGCCAAAAACGAAGATTTATCATTGGTTTTGCGCAGATGTACAAAATTAAAAAGATCTGAGATATAGAAAGTTTTTATTTCAATGGAAAAGCAATGACCTTGCCTCTTTTACATATGACTTGTTTGTTTAGACAGATGCTCTAAGATTATCTCTGCTAAAAAATTTCGATTCTCAGACGTTACCTCAATGATTTGGACATCTTCTCGATTTTTGATTTCCATTAATGGTTCTGTATTTTGAAGAGAGATTGTTCCGAAGATGGATTTCTCGGAATCTAGTGCTTGAGTTACTGCCGGTAAAAAATCTGGGGCGCAGCACTGCATCAATCCAATTTCATCAATGATGATTACAAAAGCATCCGTAGGAACAATGGCAGGAATCACTAAAGAGTTAATTGCTTTGACATTGACACCATAGGGGCCAACTCGAAATTCCGACTGCATATTTTGATGAGCGAGATAGGCCTTTCTTCCATCTAAAGTACAGACAAAAAATCCTACTCTTTCCCCATTTAGAAGATCTTCTTCAGCATAAACCCCAGATTTGGTACAGGAGAGCTTGCTGATGACTTTCTTGACAATAGTACTTTTTCCTATTCCAGGATCACCTGTCAATAAGATATGTTTTTTAGAAATTGACAGGGGGGAATGGATAGTTGGTATCGTTTCTTCGGAATAGAGATTGTTCCAGAAAGTCATCAGTAGAGTAAGTAGATAAAACAGTTTAAACAAAGAATGCTCATGAAATTGTACGGTTTGTCCAACAATCGAAACCTATTCATTTCTAATTAAGAGATTTTGTTTTTCCAGAATAGAAAAGACGGAAAAAAAAATCTCTTTATTTCTATGTTTAGATCGAAATAGGCTAAAGAGGTTTTTCAACACCCGTAAACTTATATGAATTCATTTTTTACATGGAGAAGGTATGTCAAGCGTCCCTTGCCAAAGAATTCAATGTGTTTCTTTAGAGACGATGCCTATTGGTATTTTTGCCCACATTCTTATGTCCTCATCTAATGAGATGACAGAAAGCCAAGAGGTAGTCAATGTAGCAACTATTCCTATTATGATACGAATGATTACACGAAATGTCAGAAATTTATCCCTTGTATGTCGGCAGATACATCAATTAACTAACTGTCAGAAATTTATACAGATATTTCTACAAGTACTAACAAATAAATATCATAAAAGCCAAGCATATATGGCTATAACACTAGATACTCCTGGGGCAAGACAATGGCTCTGGAACTATATCAACATGAAAGGATATGAAGAGGTATATGACACGATTCAAGAGATTTATGCACTCTCAACAGCAATTTTAGAAGAAGCAAATGAAAACGGTATAAAGTTTAATATACGCGATGGGATAAAAGATCGGCCTCCTCCAAATCCATCTTATTACCAAACACAAACCGGTTTTTCTTTATTGGTAGGATCATTTCCCAGTGGAGTAGCAACCCCTTTTGGAGAAATCAAATTGTTCGGTCATATTTCTGGTATGACTAAAAACTTTCTGAGTGTAACCGAAATGTTTATTCGTCGAATGAATGCTACTTTTACTAATATTATCTATTCCAGCTTGAATGCTTCAGAGCGAAATAAAAATAGGTTAATCCCCATTTCTAACCACAAAGATGATGTTTTTAGCCAAATTTCTTTCCTTTCTGGGAAGCAAATCAGTGAAAGTGAATTAAGATCCCAGAAGGATAAGCAAGTGTTAGTCGTCAATCCAGATTATGGTAATTGCACCATCTATTCCATTCAACGGGTTGGAAAGAGAATATTATCACCAGAAACTTGGCCTTTACCAAACCAAGAACGGGAACATGAAGTAATTACGGCTGTGTGGGAAATGTTAGAAAGAAAACGTTTAGGTGAAAAACAAGTTGCAAAGAGAAAAGCAGAAAAAATATTTTCTTAAGTTCTTTTGTGTCTTTGTTAGTCAATAACAATCTCTTTTTTAGAAGAAGCAATTCAACAGCCTATCAGTAGATGGTGATATCTTTTTCTTCAGAAGTAAATTCACATCTGCTATTTCATCATAATAGACCTCTTTCGAGATTCGCTTTGATTGGAAAAAAGAGCTATTTTAACAGTCAAAGGGAATTTCGAAAGAGGTCTATTATGTGTCAAATTCAATTCGTCTATTTCACGTAAGTCATGGAGACCAAATATGAAATTCAAATTTATTGCCTTTGCTTCAGTAATTGCCACAACAAGTCTTTTTGGAGGGAATCACCCTTTTAAAATGCCAATCAAAGACAAGTGCATCGAGGCAGACATCATAGTCTTGGGTGGTGGAGCAGCAGGTTGCGTATTGATGAAACAGCTATCGGAAGATGGTCTGTTTTCAGTATTAGGCATAGAAGCGGGTCCAAATGTAACAACTGATCCAGCAATAGAAGCTGTTGGTCTTCCAGCTCTCTTATTACCTGCGACAGCATCTTATAAGTACTTTTGGTGGGGATGGAGACAAACTGAACCGCAGCCAATGCTTAATGGACGAATAGGTGGTGATTGGATAACAGGATTTATGTTGGGAGGAGGTTCATCGGTTAACGGATTATACTATGGCCGAGGCTCGAACGCTGTATATTCGCGATGGGAACAAATTTCAGGCAGCGACAATTGGAGTTTAGACAAAATCTTGCAAACCTTCAACTTTCTTGAGAATTACCAGGGATTGAGAATTACACCAATGGCACGAGGAAATAACGGCCCCGTCAATGTCTTACAGACTCCTACAGTGTCGCAGATGACAAGAGATGTTCTATTGCCTGCATCACAGGCTGCGTTTCCTGGAATTCCCCTTGTGGTAGACTATAATGATCCTAGTGTTGAAAATTGTCTAGATACGCGCACTCAGTGGCTGATTGATTCTTCGGGCACGAAGCGGGTGAGTAGCGCAACAGCATTTTTAAATAATGAGGTAATGACGCCAGAAGGGGAGGGAATTAATGGGCATACACTCCATGTGATTTTTGATGCAGTTGTGAATAAAATAGTTTTTAACAAACATGGACGTGCAAAGAAAGTACAATTTATTAAAGATGGTCAACTTGTAGAAGCGATCGCTCGAAAAGCGGTTGTTTTAGCAAGTGGCATCAATAGTAGCAAGATCCTCCAGCTTTCTGGTATAGGACCGAAAGAAACACTAAATAATGCAGGGATCAAACCCGTGTTTATCAATGAGAATGTAGGGAAACATCTCAAAAACCATCCGCTTATCTCCATTACTTTACTAGCAAATCCAGCAGATAATGGTATACCAGATGGAGCTCCTTATGCATTTACTATCCATAATGTCTATTTACCGGTAGTAGGTGGTAGCGCGAGTGACCCCCGAATGCTGCAGATTTTATTCGAATTTGTCCCAGCTGGCGATTTGACACCATTTCCATTACTCATCCTTGGATTTGAGCTTTTAAATCCAAAGAGTGAAGGAAGCGTTACCATTCAAAGCGACAATCCTTTTCAGATAGCTGCAGCAAGTGATGGCGTTTACCAAGATCCTGTAGATTTGCAGAATATGAAGAGCGCGATCAGTGTCTATATTCGCAACCTGCTTGCTCAATTAGCTCTCTTCAACTATGTACCTATTCCACAAGACCCAATCAACACTGTCATGACTTTTAACTTTGCCGATTCGGTGGTTGAGTTGTACGTGAAAAATAACACCAATCTTGGAGCAGATGCGCGTCACTTTGCATCACATTGTAAAATGGCGCCTTTAGAAGCTGGAGGTGTGGTAGACGGCGATACACGTGTTTATGGCACAACGAACTGTTTTGTAGCGGATACCTCTATCTGTCCAGAAATTCCTGATATCAACACCACAGCAGCAGCTATGATGATCGGATTGCGAAGTAGTGAAATTATAAAAAACACCTTCCTCAATAGAAAACATAAAAGATGTTTCAGGAGAGAAGCGGCTAGTTTTAGTCAGTAATGTATCTTACACAGATATTGCAGCGCTGCAACGGCTGCAATATCGCGTACATTTTTCATGCCTAATAAGGCAGATGATTCCAGGAGTGATAAAAATGATGTAGAGGTCCATTGCCTTTGCCGATTTTTACTTCTTTTCCCGCGTCGATTGCTTTCGTTAAGTATTCTTTTGCTTGTTTTACAGAATCTAAAATACTATACCCTCTAGCTAAAAAAGCTGCTATGGCTGCTGAGAAAGTGCACCCTGTTCCATGGGTATTTTGTGTTTGAATTCTTGGGCTAGAAAACCAATGAATTTCGGGATTTTTGTTGTTTAGGCACAGGCAATCATCACAATCACCATTTAAATGCCCCCCTTTTACAACCACGGCCGCAGGACCCATCTGCAGTAAGTCTAAGGCTGCTTTTTCCATTTGGGTTTTATTTTGGATTTTTCTTTCCAGCAGTTCAGAAGCTTCTAGTAGGTTGGGCGTTAAGACAGTTGTAATGGGAAGAAGTATCTTTTTCATACTCAAAATAGCGTGGGGCTTTAAAAGCTTATCGCCACTTTTTGGAACCATTACAGGATCTACAACAATATTTGTAGCACCATAGTATTTTAAAAGAGAGACAACAGATTCTATAATTTCTTGTCGATGTAGCATGCCAATCTTGATCGCGTTCATGGGGGAGATGTCTTCTAGTATGGCTTTTATTTGTTCTTCTAAACAAACAGTTTCAATTTCATAAATAGATTGCACTCCTGTGGTATTTTGCACTGGAAGAGCAGTTAAAGCCGTAGTTGCATAGCAACCAAGTGCGGAAAATGTTTTAAGATCTGCTTGAATTCCTGCTCCACCACTGCCATCAAATCCTGCAATAGTAAGAACTTTGTAAAATCCTTGATTTTGCATATTTTTTCCTACCGTTTTTCAAGCTTCGAAAGCTTCATCGATTTTATGCTAAACAATAAAATCTCGCAACACCGCCTTTTGGGCTATTTATAGTAGTGAAAAACCATTGACTGAATTTTTGTTAATAGATTATATTTTGCTTTTTTTTTAAAACTCTGTTCTTAATCTCTCTGTTAAAAAACTAAATTTTTTAGGATAATTATGTCAGTTTCAGCAAATTTAATACCCCATTCCTTAAAACTAGATATATCACAATGTAACTCATTGGATTCATCAGAAC
>Ga0206975_1077_pt1 | contig 27783 bp, 19 predicted proteins | sample Alteio_BWOrgHeat_81_FD_152919 | JGI IMG/M metagenome (GOLD analysis project Ga0206975, IMG submission 152919) | Enriched cells from forest soil in Barre Woods Harvard Forest LTER site, Petersham, Massachusetts, United States -... | ecosystem: Environmental > Terrestrial > Soil > Temperate forest >... | reverse complement strand
TACAGGATATCCCAAACGTTGCATGATCGGAATGCTTCGCATATCACTCACTAAGTTGTTATACCCAAATGTAGTTCCCCGTTCTACGAGGATAATTCGATGGTTATTTGCGGAAACAATTTTTTGTACAACATTTTCCATATCCCAAGGAGCGAGAAATTGCCCTTTTTTTACGCTGATTACAGCTCCTGTCTTGGCTGCAGCTACAATTAAATCGGTTTGACGACATAAAAAAGCAGGAATTTGCAGAATATCGCATACTTTTGCTGCAGAAGCAGCTTCTTCTGGAGAATGAATATCGGAAACAATGGGAAGATCAAATTCTCTCTTCACACGTTCTAAAATGCGCAATCCTTTCTCCACACCAGGACCTCGGAAAGAATGAAAAGAGGATCGATTGGCTTTATCGTAACTTGATTTAAAAATGAGGGAAATAGAGTGTTTGAGAAACATTTTTTTTAGTCTTTCTGCTGCTCTAAGACAATGTTCTTCGCTTTCGATCACGCAGGGTCCAGACATCACAACTAACGGCTCATTTTCTCCTATACAAAAATTTTTAATTACCACTTTATGCATATATTCCTTTCAGCAAGCGGATAAATATTTCTCATCTTACTGAATATGAGGATTTTTCACTAGCAAGGAAACAGACTGAGAAGAATCTTGCAGAAGAGGAGTGATGAGGTCTTGAAGGAAATATATTTCCGTGTCGGACTCCTTTTGCAAAACAATTTTTTCAATGAGATCTCGCAAAGGGACTAACACAAACAGCCGATCCTTCCAGGAGCGATGAGGAATAGTAATTGCAGCAGTGTGGCAGTATTGATTTCCAAAAAAGAGAATGTCAATATCGATTGGGCGATCTGCATTTTTTGGTTTTTTCACTTTTCCAAGCTCTTGTTCGACCGATTGTGTGAATAAAAATAATTCATCGAGGGAAAGAGATGTTGAAAAAGAACACGTTGCATTCACAAAAGAGTGGTGACTATTCATCTCGACAGGGGAAGTAGAATAGAAATGAGAAAAACGGAATTCGTAGATAGCGGGGTGGGAACAAATAAGAGAAAAAGCTCTCATCAACCGATCTACTACATCACCCTCATTTCCCCCTACACTGAGATAGATTTTTTTCATTTTTACACACACCTTAGAGGGTTTTTTGTAATTATAATAGCCTTGCTTCTTCTAAAACTCGCTTTGTATCGAAAAATTCCTAGAGTTTTTGCATGACAAGAACAATATCTACCACAGAGCCCACAGAGATCACAGAGGAGTTTTAAATTTCTCTCTCTGTGATCTCTGTGGGCTCTGTGGTAGATATTTACTAAAAGTCTATAACCCTTTGGAATTTCGAAAGAGGCTGTTCACTATACTTGATTCAATTTTTTAACTCACTTTACGCATTGAACTTAATCTCGATCTTGCCCCTTGCCCGTGCCCGTGCCCTTGCCCTTGCCCGTGCCCGTGCCCTATTGTTGTTGCTTTTGTGGTATGACCAACTTCACATGGGTTTCCTTTTTGTTACCTATGTGACTTTCCTACCAAAACAATAGGGCACGGGCACGGGCACGGGCAAGGGGCAAGATCGAGATTAAGTTCAATGCGTAAAGTGAGTTTTTAATCGGAAAGAGAAAAACATGCTTGATCGGAACACGTCTTAGGGCTAAAATTTTATCCCTCAGGACTGATAGCTCAGCGGATAGAGCACCCGCCTTCTAAGCGGGTGGTCGCAGGTTCGAATCCTGCTCAGTCCATTTATTTTTTTATGGAAGCAATGGAAAATAGTTCTTATTTAGCTCCATTTGAATCTTTTCCTCGTATAGACGAATTTATTGCTTCGTTAGGCGAAGCCTCGTTTTATTCTCTATCTCTAGAGAATCGGTATCAATATGTTTTCGAGCATCTTTATGACTGGATCAAAAATTCTTCTCCGAATTCTTTTCTCTTGGGAAGTGTTCTCGATTTTTTCACTAAACTGAATGAACAAAAAGCGTTACAAGATTCAGATATATGCAATTTTTCGATATTTGAACTTTGGCTTAACCAAAACGGAACCCTTTCATCGGAGGAAAACCTTCGAATTCGGGCCAAAATAGGAGGAAAATTCATTCCTCGAGAGGAATACCAAGCCTTTTTTCCAATTGGGATGGGAAAAATGTATCCGGGTTCCCACTTTGTTGCCGCTCATCTTTCCCCAGATGTAGATACAATGGTTGCTTCTTTTTGGGGATGGATTGATTCATTTTCTGCTCGGGTAGGATCGGGTCTTCATTATTGGTCATTGCCTGGGGGACCACCAGATGCCCCCTTTAGTAGAATTTTTCAAAAATTATTTGGCGCAGGAATTTTCTCCCATTTTGCTCGGACCTCTTCCCATCTCTTTTTGCAAGCAATGGATCTTATCACACAAGGCCCCTGTAAGAATAAAGAACCACATGTCACACTACTGAATGAGTTACAAGACATCCATATGGCGATGGAACAAGTAGATTGTGTTCCTGTTGTGATGTGCAATAAAGATGAACTTTTTTCCATGGGAATTGTACGCAAACAAGACCTCTATCAGAAAGTGCTTGGCACAGTATCTCTGCGAGATTTTTGCAACCTACAAGAAATCAACACCCCTCCGTATCTCGAGGTGATCAGCGTTGTTGATCATCATAGGACATCCTTGCAAACTTCGTCTGTTCCCACTGCGCTAATTGGGGATGTGCAATCTTCTAATGTGTTGCTTGCGGAGCAGGTAATGCGGATCAATGACCAATATAGTTTAGGTGGATTGACTGTTGCTGATATAGAAAAGCAGTTAAGCGAATTAAGTTCTTCGCTTGATTGTCCAAGCGACATTCGGATTTTTCAAAAGCTTTTGCAGCGGCAACAGGTTGCTTTGCAAAGCACCTCTTTTTATATCCATCCCAAGAGAGAATTTTTGGAATACTATTGCTATTTGCAGGCAATACTTGACGATACCGATTTATTGAGTAAGGTTTCCTACCGAGATATTCTCTGCATTGCTCAATTACTAAATCGGTTACAATCGCTAACGTTTGGTCGAGAAGTGGAAGTCATTCATTTTGACGATCTCCCAAAAGATGCATCTTTTGTGAAAAAATGTGCGCAACGCATTCTAAAAAATCCAGATATGTATGCCTTATACAAAGTGGTATTTGATCTTCGAGAAACAGAAGTAGCCACTCATTTGGAATTATGCATAGCAGGGAAGCCTTCTGCGATTTTTCTCGACACAAAAGAACAAAATCAGTGTGCCCGAGTAGGACAAACAAAATTATTTCGGTCTAATTTTCCTTTTTTTCAAGAACACAAGAAAAAAATCCGAGAAGTTTGGCAGCAACAATCACAAGAAGCGTGTAAAAAAAATCCTGCTATCGATTTACACATCCATATGATCAGCACCATCGCAAATGCCGATGAAGTATATTCTGATTCCATAAAAGAGTATTCTCACCTAGACGAAGTGTGGTTTTGGACACCCAATTCTCTACGAGGAAATGAGCGTTTGCATCATTTTTTGAAGGGATTTCAACAAGCAATGATAAAACACGGGGAAAAGGGAAGTATCGAATTTATAGGTCCGGTTTCGCAAGAATGGATTGAACTCTTTTCCACTTATTTATCTGGCTTGGCTAAGCGATTTTCGCCGCAAGAAATGAGAGTAGGAATGGTTGTTTTACAATGCAAGGCGGGAGCATTGAACTCTCGAAAGTCAATGATCACGCCTTACCTTCCTGTCAAAGAAGAAGAAAAAAGGACATGAAAGTAATCTATTAGCCCTTGCTGTCCCTTAGAGACTGTTATTCTGCTTTGGCATTTTCTTCTAAAATTTCTAGACTTACCCGAATTCCATTTCGGCTTGCAACAGACATCAAAAGTGTCCGAATTGCGTTAATTGTTTTCCCTTTTTTGCCGATGATTTTTCCGATATCGGATTTTTCAACAGAAAGTTCGATAATCAATGTTAAAGTTCCGCCAATCTCATTGATCTTTACTTTATCGGGGTGATCAACCAAATTTTTGACGATATAAGCTACGAATTCTTTCATAAAGCGATCCTTTGAAATAGATAGTTTGAATTTCGACGTCGCGAGCAATAGATGAACATTGCTGTTGTGTGATTATTTATAAACAAAGAAAAGATAAAATTCAATGCTAAAGAATTGTATCGATGATTTTTTGCATATCGCAAGGAATAGGAGCAAAAAACTCGAGAAACTCACCAGTAATGGGGTGATGAATAGCTACTCTTCTCGCATGGAGAAGTTGGCGTTGTGTAGAATAGGATTGGTTGAACGAAGAATTTCCATACAGTGGATCTCCCAAAACGGGTGTATTTTTATATTTGAGATGAACTCGAATTTGGTGGGTTCGACCTGTGGCTATCTTTATATTGACAAGGCTTAGTTTTCCATTCCAACCGATTAGACTGCAATGAGTGATTGCTTGTTTTCCATTAGAAACAACAGCCATTTGTTTTCTATGGATGGGATGGCGTCCAATAGGGGCATCAATTGTCCCATCTACTCCTTTTCCAATACAAATAGCAAGGTATTCTTTTTCTACCAGTCTACGAGAAAAGAGATCGATTAGTTTGTATTGTGCTTCTAGAGTTTTTGCAGCTAACAGCACTCCTGAAGTATCTTTATCAATTCGATGAACAATACCTGGCCGAGTCGATTTTTCGATAGGAAAAGTCTTACAGTGATGCAGAAGGGCATTGACAAAGGTGTGATTCCAATTACCGGGAGCTGGATGAACGACCATTCCAGCTGGTTTATTGATGACAAGAAGATGAGAGTCTTCATAGAGAATCGACAAAGGAATTGGTTCTGGTGTAAGGGAAATATCGGTGGGAAGAGTTGTAAATTGGATTTCAATCTCATCCTCTGCTTCCAATTGTATTCTTTTTTGAGCAGGAAGCCCATTGACTAAGACAAGATCCGCGTTGATTAATTGTTGAAAATAAGTGCGGGAATATTTTTCCTTGAATCGAGAAGCTAAAACTTTATCGAGTCGCTCACCTCTTTCTTCCTCTGTGACTAGAAGAAAATCAATATTTTCAGTCATGGATAGAATTTATTGTTGCTGGCCTTCGTGAATGATTCTCCTCAGTTCTTCATCGTGTTTTCTTGACTGATCGCATATTTGTTGCGCCATGGCCAACATCATTTCGTGATAGAGTTCGGGTTCTTGTTCTTTTAGTTGGCTCATATTCTGCACTGTACCTGACTTACCGCTCCCAGAGCTGCCAGAAGAACCTGTTGTTCTGACTTCTGTTGAAGAAGGCTCAGGAAGTGCATTTTGCCCAGCAATTTGGGCAGATGGATTTAATTCATTCATTGTAGTATCCCTCTATTAGATCTATTATTATTTTACCAAAAAAAGAATAATAAAACAATTTATCCTTTTCTTTGTTTTATAATAATAAAATCTTTACCCATTCTTTATGTGGAGTTTTTTGACTTCCCGAGGACTGAGTCGAATTCCCTTGCTTGTTACCCCTTTAAGAGGAATTTTCTGAATCTCAATCATTTGACTTTTGATTTTTTGTTTTGGTTTAGGGATGAGTTGTAGCTCAATTCGATCAGCAGGAGCTGTAGAAATATATTCGAGTCTCATCCCTTCTTCTAAGAATCGATAATTTTTTTCTAAAATGAATTTTTCAATGATAAACCGTTTTCCGTAAGCTAATTTTGTTTTTGGATCGCAATAGATTACGGAAATCATTGTTTTTTTGTCAGCAACTCCAACAAATATGACTGTATTTTCTTCTCGATGCACATATTGTTTTTCTGGCACTGAGATGACCATGTAAGTGCCGTCTTTATACATCACCAGAAGTTTGTCAAAATTGGTGCATTCAATCATGTGATCACTGACAACTTTCGTTCCTAAGAACCCAGTCTCTGCATCAAATCCCACTTTGATTTGTTTCGTTTCCATGGCGCGCATGTCGACTTGTTCAAGGAGCTGTGTTTTCGTCCGACGGGGATGATCTTTTCCGTATTTTTTGAGAAGTCCTTCAAGATACCGAATAGATACTTTTTTGATGTTTTTGAGTTCTTTTTCTAAGTATTCTAATTGTTTCCTATAGGAAAGAATCTCTTCTTCATTTTTAGAGCTATCAAATCGGGAAATCCTTCGAATTGGGATATTTAGGAGTCTTTCTCGATCTTCATGGGTAGGTTCTCGAAGAAGTGTTTTATGAAAAGGAATTAGGCTTTTGGCGACTGTTTCGTGAATAAGGTCATAGGTCTCTATGTTCTCAATTTTCTTATACAGTCGATTTTCAATGAAAATTTGTTCCAGTGATTTTTCGAATATTTTTTCAAGGATTCTTTCTCGTTCAATTTCCAATTCTCTTCGCAAATATGTTTGTAAAAGATCGGTGTGGTAGTAGAGAATTTCTTCGGTTGTTGCTTCCCAGGGCAAGTTGTCCCTAATAACGATGATTTGCGAATGGAGGCTGATTTCGCACTCCGTATAGGCATATAAGGCCTTGATTATATCTTCAGCGTAATGGCCTCTCGACATTTTGATTTCAATTTCTACTTTTTCTGCAGTATAATCGTGAATGGAATCAATTTTTATTTTCCCTTTTTTAGCTGCCTCGTCAATGGATCGGATGAGAGATTCTGTAGTCGTTCCATAGCAAATTTCTTTAATGATAAGAGTTTTGGGGTCTTGAATTTCAATTTTTGCTCGCAATGTAATTTTACCCTTCCCTTTATCGTATTGGGAAGCGTCCATAATGCCGCCAGTAGGAAAGTCGGGTAAAATAGTGAATGATTTTCCTTCAAGAATGGCTATTTCTGCTCGCAATAATTCAGTGAAGTTATGAGGAAAAATATGAGTGGACATTCCCACAGCAATTCCATCTACTCCTTGCAGAAGAACAACCGGAATTTTAGCTGGTAGATGGAGAGGCTCTTGCTGCCGGCCATCATATGAGCCTTGGAGGGGAGTAAGATCGGGATTAAACATGGTTTCTTTCGCCAAAGGACTAAGGCGAGTTTCAATATATCTAGCAGCTGCAGCCGGGTCTCCGGTAAATAGATTTCCGAAATTTCCTTGGGTATCAAGCAAATACCCTTTATTTGCGATATTGATGAGAGCTTCTGTGATAGGGGCGTCTCCATGAGGATGAAGAGCCATTGTCTGTCCAGCTACATTGGCCACTTTGTGTAATTTTCCATCATGCATTAACCATAAAATGTATAGAATGCGTCGCTGTACCGGTTTCAAACCATCGATGACATCGGGAATGGCTCGATCCAAAATCACGTAAGAGGCATACTTAATGTAATGCTCTTTCATGAGTGTTTTGATATCTTCAGGTGTTTTAGTATCTTCTGTATTCTTCATGATTCGTTTATTAAGTTATTCATGATAAATTGCTTTCTTTCGGGTGTATTTTTTCCCATATAAAATTGAAGGGTGGGTTTTACATCAGAAAAGGAATGGATCGTTACGTGAGTCAGTCGAATATCTTCTCCGATAAATTGCTTAAATTCATGAGGGGAAATTTCTCCGAGGCCCTTAAAACGGGTTACTTCCACCCCTTTTTTTAAGGATGAAATGGCGATTTTTTTTTCTTCCTCTGAATAACAGTATATTGTGTGGTCTTTATTTCGAACTTTGAATAGGGGAGTCTCTAAGATGTACAGATGTCCATTTAATACAAGTCCCTCAAAATAGGTTAAAAAAAAGGTAATTAACAAATTTCGAATGTGCATCCCATCGATGTCGGCATCCGTCGCTAAGATCACCTTGTTGTAGCGAAGGTTAGAAATTTCTTCTTCAATATTGAGAGCGCTCATCAAATTATACATTTCTTCGTTTTTATATAATTGATCAAGCTTCATTCCAAAAACGTTTAAAGGTTTACCACGCAATGAAAAAACAGCCTGTGTTAATGGATTTCTAGAGGCTACAATCGAAGCGCTTGCCGAATCACCCTCAGTAAGAAAAATCATCGTATTTTCTCCTTCTGCATCCTCATTACAGTGAAATTTACAATCCCGGAGTTTTGGAATTTTGAAGGAAATTTTTTTCTGTTTTTCTTTTGCTTCCTTTTTGACAGCAGCGAGTTCCCGGCGAAGTTTTTCATTAAAAACAATTCGATCGATGATCTGATTCGCTGTATTCGGATGTTGATGCAAGAGAGTGACAACCGCTTCTTTGACTTCTTGCGTGATAAGAGCGCGGATTTCGGTGTTGCCTAATTTATTTTTTGTTTGTGATTCAAAAATAGGGTCTTTGACTCGAATTAAAATTGTTCCGACAACTCCTTCACGAACATCTACTCCTTGGAAGTTTTTCTTAGAAAATTCGTTAATCCCTTTGAGAATACCCTCCCTAAATCCTGATAAATGAGTCCCTCCATCAGAGGTATATTGTCCATTGACAAAGGAAAAATAATTTTCGCCGTAACTTTGTGTATGGAGAAAAGCAAACTCTAGATGAGCTCCTCGATAGTGCAGAGGCTCATAGAGTTTGTCTTCTATGACTTCTGTATTTAAAAGATCTAATAACCCATTCTCAGATTGGATGATTTCCCCGTTGAATTCTAGAATGAGTCCTGCATTGAGATAGGCATAATACCAAAGTCTTTTGAGAATAAACTCTTTTTGAAAGCGAAATTTTTTGAAAATTTCTTTGTCTGGAATAAATTCTACATAAGTCCCATTCGGTTCTTTTGTCTTCCCTTCTTTTTTTTCTTTCAGTTTTCCCTGGTTAAAATGTGCTTCTAAATAAGACCCATCTCTATAACTTCTTACAAGAAAGTAACTTGAAAGGGCGTTGACAGCTTTTGTTCCTACCCCATTAAGTCCAACAGAAAATTGAAAAACATCATCATTATATTTTGCCCCGGTATTCATTTGACTTACACATTCAATTACTTTTCCAAGGGGAATTCCTCGACCAAAATCGCGTATAGAAACACACCCAGCCGCTGCGTCGACAGAAATCAGGATTTTCTTTCCATACTTCATGATGAATTCATCCACGCTATTGTCGATTACTTCCTTTAGCATGATATAGATACCGTCATCATAATGGGAGCCATCTCCTAGGCGACCAATATACATCCCGGAGCGCAAACGGATGTGGGCAAGAGGGTCTAGTGTTTGTACCGTACTTTCATCGTATTGTTTTGCTACCATACTTTTATGATCCGTATTGTCGATTAATTTTCATCGATCGATAAAATAAACGATAAATCTTTTAATTTCTTCCTACAAATATCGTTCATTTCAACTCCCTTGGATCCTTCTATATGAAGAATAGCAATCGATCCGAAATGTAACTGAAGAGCTTGGTTACCGGGGTGTTCCAGAAAAAGCTGCTTTAGAGATAATATGTGGCTGTGTCTAGTCTTATTCACATCAAGTGTAATGGAAATAAAGTCTGGTTGTTTCACGCTGCTTTTTTTGATTTCCTGTTTCTCTTGGGTTATCTTAGCAGATGACCGAAAAAATCGGGAGGAAAGATGTTTAGCTCTATCATATGCTCGGTCACATGCTTCTATCATCGCATCGTTTGCTTGTGTTAGGTCGCCTAGCCATTTACAAGAGAGCTTCACTTCTTCCTCTTTCTTATCAACTTGTAATACAGCGTATAGCAATTGATTTTCTTGTAAAAGGGACCCGTGTTCTTCATACATGTCTGGCCAAATAGGAAGTTCTTGTCTTTCAATTCCATCACTAATCATTAAAATGGCAAACTTTTTTTGCGTTTTCGAAGAAATTCGGATTTGCACTGATTCTACAATAAAAGCGGTACGAAATACTGTTTCATGATTGAGTAAATCGATATTGCGAAGTGGGATACACGATAAACGGTCTAAGACGTCAGAATACTGGTCCATGGGATGTCCTGTGAGGAAAAAGCCCAATAGTTCTTTTTCTTTGCGCAAAACCAGCTCTTTTGGAGTCATTTTTTTGACTTCAGGAGGGTAATTAAATTTATTTTCATTTGGATCTCCTAGTAAAGAAAAAAGGGAAAGAATCCCAAGGTTTTCCTCTTTTTGTTCTTTAGCGACCGTTTCATAAATGGGATCGATATACAATAGGAGCGAATCGCGAGACCAGCCTGTATAATCAAAACAACCCGCTTCCACCAAATTTTCGACATTTTTCTTGCCCACTTTTTTGGTGTCTATTCTTTTAAAGAAATCATACAACGCTTTAAAAGGCTTGTTATTCCGTTCTCTTTCTTGGACAATGGCATCTACAACGCCATTTCCGATCCCTTTGATCCCGGACATCGCAAATCGAATTCCTTGTTTGGTAGATTGAAAAGTTGATCCCGACTCATTGATATCAGGAGGAAGCATAGCAATTCCCATTGTCTGACATTCTCGAATAAATTTGGCTATTTTTGTTAAATCATCTTTTGCACAGGTCATCAAGGAGGCCATCCATTCTTTTGGATAATTGGCTTTTAAATAGGCGGTCACATAGGAGAGATAGCCATAGGCAGCGGCGTGGGACTTATTAAATCCATAGGCTGCAAATTTTTCCATTTTGTCAAAGATTAGCATGGAAGTTTTTTCGTCGATCTGATTTTCTAAAGCTCCCTTTCGAAATTTTTCTCTTTGTTTTGCCATTTGATCCATATCTTTTTTCCCCATGGCTTTTCGTAGGACATCCCCTTCCGCTAATGAAAAATTAGCTAATTTGTTTGCAATTTGCATCACCTGTTCTTGGTAGACCATAATTCCATAGGTTTCTGCTAAAATTTCTTTCATCCAAGGGTGATCGTATTCGATCGGTTCTTTCCCATGTTTTCGGTTAATGAAACTGGGAATCATATCCATGGGTCCTGGTCGATAAAGGGCTCCTACCGCAATAATTTCTTCGAAGCGGTCTAAATGCAATTGACGAGCTAAATCTTGCATTCCTCCCGATTCTAATTGAAAAACTCCCATGGTTTTTCCTTGCTGAAGTAACGCAAAAGTGCACAAATCGTTTAAAGGCAAATTGAGCCAATCAATTGTATGGCCTGTTGTTTCAAAAATCGAATTCACACAAATCTGAATAGCGGTTAGCGTAGTAAGTCCCAAAAAATCGACTTTCAACATACCGACAGCTTCGATAGGCTTCATAGAAAATTGGGTGACAGGCATAGAAGAGTCTTTTGCGTTACAAATAGGAATGAGATCGATAAGAGGAGAGCCACTGATAATAATCCCAGCAGCGTGAATTCCGGTGTTTCGAATCGATCCTTCCAATTTTTGCGCAAGATCGATAAGACGGGTAACTTCTTCGTCAGCTTGGTATCGGTGCAACAAATCTACATCCTTTTCCAACGCTTTTTCTAAAGTAATATTGAGATCTTCAGGAATCAATTTGGCAATTTCATTCACTTTGCTCAAAGGGACATTCAATACCCTTCCCACATCTTTTAAGGCCATTTTAGCCTTCATCGTGCCGAATGTAATGATTTGTGCAACGTTCTCTCTTCCATATTTTTCTAACGTATATCGGATTACATCTTCTCGTCGATCCATGCACATATCGACGTCGATATCTGGATAAGAAATCCGCTCGGGGTTAATAAAACGTTCGAAAAATAAGTGAAAGCGCAATGGTTCAATATCAGTCACTCCAATTAAAAATAACACAATGGATCCTACCCCCGATCCTCTTCCAGGACCCATACAGATGCCATTTCTTTTTGCCCAATTGATAAAATCCCACACGATTAATAAGTAGTCGCTCATTCCTTTGGGAACAATAATGCTCATTTCATATGTGAGCCTTTCATGGACTATTTCTAATGGTTCTCGATCGGGATACATTTCTTTTATATGGGCAAGTCTTTCCGGAGTATACCGTTGGGAAATTCCTTCTTCGCATAATTTCCACAGAAATTTTTTAACTGATTCTGCCTGCTGTTCCTTTGTGCAAGAAGGAAGCAAATCAGAAGGCAAATAGATAGGGTAATATTTGGTCTTGCAATCAATTTCAAAGAAACATTTTTCTCCGATTTTTACAGATTCTGCAATTGCATGGGGAAGATCGGAGAATAATTTTTCCATCTGTTCTGGTGATTTGAAGTAATATTCGTGGGAGGGATATGCTTGTCTTTTTGGGTTAGGAACTCGAAATTTTGAGACACCAGTCGAATCTTTTTCCCATAACTCGCACGGTTCTCCTGATTGAATATTCAAAAGAATTTCATGTGCTCGCCAGTCTTCTCTTGCAATATAATGAACATCATTTGTGGCTACTAGAGGAATGCCGTATTGTTTTGCAAGGGAGGTGAGCTCTTGATTGACTTTCTGTTGTCGTTGTATGAAGTCCTGGTATTGCTGTACAAGCCATGCTTCTTGGTGTAAGCCATCGTTTTGCTGGTCTTCTGTTGACATGGAATGGCGTTGTACATCTAAATAATAATCATCCCCAAATAAATCATGATATTTTTCTAGGTGGCGACGGACTGTTTCTGGTGTGCCGTGTAGAATTTCGTGGGCTAGAAGAGTTCCCAGACTTCCATCTAAACATACGAGTCCGGTAGAGTGTCGAGCGATTAATTCCTCGTCGATTCTCGGAAAATAGTAAAACCCTTCTAGGTAACCCAAAGAAGAAAGTGTGCACAGATGCCGATACCCTTCCTCATTTTTTGCTAGGAGGGGAATCTGATAAGCGGCTTTCATCCCTGGTAACTTTGTCTTTTCTAGCCGGGATCGAGGAGCAACATACAATTCGCATCCTATGATTGGTTTACAGTTTTTTTCACATTCCTTGTAAAAATCAACGGCTCCAAATAAATTTCCATGATCCGTCAAGGCAATCGCACTCATACCGTAGAGTTTTGCTTGATGTACGAGATCAGAGAGCGCAGCAGAAGCGTCTAAAATAGAATATTGAGAATGCACTCGCAAGTGAATAAAAGAAGAAGACACACCTATCCTTCAAACAAAAAGTTTAGAATCTATCTTCACATCTCGATCGGATGATTTGTGTGCTGAATTTCGGTACAAACTCGCGAAAAACCAGCTACACTTTTAGCCATATTAATCAATATGGCTAAAATTTTTCACGAGTTTGTAACAAAATTGAGCAGCAAAGCCTCCTGATCATGATTGTGAAGACAGGTTCTTAGAGGGTGTTTTGTAATTATAAAACACCCTCTTAGGTTTCAATAGGCGAATGCATTGATCCCGGTTCTGGAGGAACATTCTTGGGCTCTTTTGGTTGTGCCTTAGTCTGTGCGGTAGTGACTGACCAGAAAGGGGAAAGCAACCCAATCGCAATAGCGCAACACAAGAACAGAGCCCAATAAAAACCATCCCATCCCCAATGTTCGGCAATTCTTCCCAATGGATAGCCAGCGCATGCCGCTCCTCCATAAGCAAAGAGGCCCACAAATCCCGTTGCGGTGGCCGCAGCTTTTTTAGAACAGAGTTCTACCGCCGCAAGACCTACCATCATTTGGGGACCAAAGATGGCAAACCCACTACAAAACATCAATGCAGAATCCAAAAACATATATCCTTGAGGAATCATCCAAAAAAGGCTAATAAAAAGAAGCATTCCGATGGAAAAAAGCACATTGATAGGTCCTCTCCTCGCCTGGAATAATCGATCAGATGACCAGCCGGCCGCTAGACTTCCAAAAAAACCTCCGACTTCAAATAAAGAAACGCATCCATTAGCCCCAAGGCTACTATATCCTTTGGCTTCGACAAGAAAAAGCGCGGTCCAATCATTAATGCCCATGCGGACTAAGTAAACAAAAAAATAGGAGATTGCCAAAAGCCACATATAAGAATTTTTCAATATCAAATCGACGAGAATTTGTTTGGCGGAAAGAGACTGCGTGTCTTTGTCAGTTTTATCGGCATAGTCATTTCGATATTTTTCGATGGGAGGAAGACCTATCGATTGAGGGGTATCGCGAAGCCGATTAATAAGAAAAAAACCAACAAGGATGCATAAAACACCTGGTACATACATAGCGTAGCGCCAACCAAAATAGTATAAAGTCACACCAGCCACCCAAGGAATGAGAAATCCTCCTACATTGTGAGATACATTCCATGTGGACCACCATGACCCTCTCTCGGAATGAGAGTACCACTGTGTTAAAAAACGAGCGCAAGGAAGAGGGCCAAGGCCTTGAAAGACACCATTCAAGCCCCAGAAAAGGCAAAAAAAGAAAAGGGAAGAAGAAAGACCAAAGCAAATATTCATTACACCTGTCATAATGAGTCCGAAAGCCATGATATATCGAGAATTCATTTGATCGGACATCACGCCACTGGCAAATTTGCTTATCCCGTAACTAATAGATAAAATACTACCTAGAATTCCTAATTGACTTTTATCAAACCCTAAATCTTGGATTAAGCCCGGCATTGCAAATGTAAAACTTTTTCTTGTAAAATAATAAAAAGCATAGCCAATAAACATGGAATAAAGGATCCGAATCCGCCAATATTTATATTTTGTTTTTACTATTTCTTTATCTTGCATCTCTGGGATATGAGGAGCCGGTTGTAACAGGGCTAGCAATCTATTCACATGACTCTCCTTACGTATCAAAGCCAAGTTCCTATTTTCTCCCAAACAATAGAAAATAAAAAGGAAAATTTCGTTTCTGGCGCTTTTATTTAGTACCTATTATTAAATTTTTTTTATAAGAAGAGGGGATGATTCTCATTGACCTCGCAGGTACAATCTGCTAGAAATTTGCTGTTTTTACCAACCTTTTATGCATGTCCTATATACCGAATATGATTAGACTCACCATCCATGCAAAAATAGACCCAGAAATTTATCTATTCAATAAACCAGTGGTCTTATTGGGGAATGATTCCGAACAAGTGGATCTGAAAATAGAGGAAGAAGAGATCCAAGGCATTCATCTCGAAATTCTTGTCCAAAATGGAATGTATGTCTTAGTCAATTTGACAAAAGATCCTTTCGTAACAGTCAACGGCCACTCTTTTGGAAAAAAATTATTGAATTCTGGTGATGTAATTCTCGTTCACGAAACCCCTATTCTTTTTGAAAAGATAGAAGCGGATCAAACGAATGCCTTCCAGGATAACGAGGAAAACCCAAGTAAAGAGCCTTTTCTGCAAGAAAGCTCTACCTCTATTATCTCATTTCCCCTTCCTTTTGAAGGAGAAGTAGATCCATTGCCAGATGAAGAATTGTCATTTCCAGCTATTTCTCAATTGGTTGCAGAGACAAAAGAAAAGGAAGAAAAAGGCCGTTCTCCTTCTGCAATTCCCAATGAGACAAAAGACGACGATCCACCAGAATTAGATAATAAGGAAAATTATTTGGTAGCGATTGAACAAGGAAGTCATTTGTACCAAGCTTGGAAGTGGATTTTAGCGATTACTTTTTCATTAATTATCGCGTTGGGAACAACTGGATTTGCGGTCTATTTGACAGTTAGCGATACATCTGAAGCAGAAGAGACTAAAGTGGCGCAAGCTGTGGCCGATATTGGCGTTGCTTTGACTTATGCACAATTGAACGAGATCAAACCATTCAATCAAAATTGGTCCGATATCGAATTTTTGAAGGCAAATCTACAAGCCGTTTTGCCTGATACAATGTCTTACGCCTCTCAAATTGATGCGCAAGGGCAATTGCATTGTTGCCCTTACAGCCTTCGAATCTATACGAATAGCTCTCTTTCTCGTTTTTTATTGATTGCGCAACCTCCGCCGAGCATTTTATATTGGATTATTCCACAATCCATTATCGCCTTGGATTCAGAAGGGATGGAATTGCATACTTTGACAGACGTGAGAGGAATCAACCGACTCCTAGCGAACCCTGACCCACTGGATGGTGTCAATGGAAGAGAAATCGCTACTTTAATCAAACAATCTCCTGCTATCTATTTGTCCACTTTAGCAGTAGATTTAGACCAGCCAGATTTTGCTCCCCCCAAAAATCTTGCGTTGATTCAACCAGGGGCTGAAAATTTTATTTATAATTCGCCTCGATACTATCGATTAGGTCAACATATTGCCCGGAAAATCATTCGTTTATCGACGACAAAAGGATCGAGCCAAGATGTGGCTTGGCTTAAAAAAAATGTAAAAAATCTTGAGATGCTCCATCACCCAGTATTGTATGCAGAACAAGGAAAAAAAGGGGCTTTATTGATGCAGCAAGGGCTAATGCTGTTTGCTCCTTCAAATAAATTTTTATTTGGGTATCTCCTTTTCAATGAACAAGGAAAAATTCATCAAGCGCAGATATTGAAAGAAGAAGAATTTAAAGAACATCTTTTGCCTGTTTCCAAAGAAGGAGAAATGATTGCTTTTCAAACTCCAAATGAAGAAAAAGAGGAAGAAAATTTCCGAGAGATAAAAAGAAAGAAAGACGCAAAAGAAGTCGATCGAAATCATCCTATTTATATCCAACTACAATCACAAACTATCGCTCGAGAAAATGAACTAAAACCTCTCATGGCAGCAATGAGTGCTTTAATCCAGCAGGAATTCCGCTATCCGAAAAGTCGTTTTCAGTTTGAATTTCAAGAGTTGGCCCATGTCTATCTCATGGCAAATCATAAACATAAAAAGGCAATGAGAATGACACTGGAATCTTTGTATAAACAATATGAGAATATTCCCACTCACGAATTTTTTCAATTTATTGAAGAATTGCATTTAGATCAGCTCATACAAAACCAACAAGCAACTTTGGCCCTTATAGATGAAAACTGCCTCCACAATATAGAATTGCTCATACAAGAAATGAAAAATTGCACAAGCTTAACAGCTCTTGACAGTCTTGTTCATACTGCCATGAGTTGGCTTCACTTTGATTTTTTTCCAGATCCTGCAGATCTTATAAAATACCAAAATCTTTTGCGAAATGAGCTTCTTCACCAATTGGAAGAGTTTTTATTAACAGATAAAAAAAATTTTAAAATTAAATCAGAAAAAAGAGAAATGTTGGAACGGATTTTATCTCAAGAAAGACTGATCAAACCAGAAGAAAAAGAATTTTTTATGGAGGAGTTTGAATACCGCATTCTCTCACAATATCCCCTGCAAACAAAAAACGAATAATTAAAAATAAGAGTATAAAAAAATAATTAACTTGTTGTTAAGATTTGATTGTGATATATTGTATTAAATAAATAATAGAGGTTTTATGGAGTTATCAAAGATATTGCAAAACTTAACCCACCCAGTGGAGCAATTGGAGAGCGGCATATTGTGGTATCAAGAGCGTGGTAATCGAATAGAGAGCTTTCTTAACGTTGGGATGGCCGTACCCGGAATAGGATTTTATGCGATTAAACTAAAGGGTTGGCTTGGTTTGCTCCAAATCATTATTGGAGTTGGAGTAGCAATATTAGATCAACTTGGTCAGAAGAGAGGGGATGTAACCCGGAAATCTTTAACATTTGCTTTTCATGGAGTTTGTAATATTGCCGGTGCGCTATTCGCTCCTATAAGTGTAATGCACAGAATTTGTGTGTTATTTGTTGTTGCAGTATGCCAAGCTAAGGAAGACTATCCGGCTGTTTTAATCGCTTACGAAAGAGTTTAGAACAAAAAAACCTAGACCATGAGCAATCCGCAGACAGTCTCTTAATACTTCTTTACGGAATAGTAAGAGACATTCTATACTGCTCCGTTTCTAAACGGAGTAGTGTATATGAAATATCCGATACCACCGGGTGTTTTTGATATCATTCCACACAATGAACGGGAAAACTGGAAAAGTTCTTATCTATGGAACTTTGTAGAGCGAGTGATTCGGCAAACCGCAACTGATTTTTGTTACCAAGAAATCCGGACACCTGTATTTGAACGGACAGAGCTTTTCCAGCGGAGCGTGGGGGACACTTCTGACATCGTATCCAAAGAAATGTATACTTTCCAAGATAAAGGGGGTCGTTCTCTTTCTCTTCGTCCTGAAGGAACAGCGCCTGTTTTGCGAGCTTATATTGAACATCAATTGCACCAAGCCCCTTGTCAGAAATTTTTTTATATTGCTCCGATGTTTCGTTATGAACGGGCACAAGCAGGAAGGTATCGGCAACACCACCAGTTTGGAGTAGAAGTCTTTGGAAATGACTCCGCAGAACAAGATGTCGAAATCATCGATTTTTTGTGTACATTGTATCGCCGCTTAGGTCTGAAAAACTTAGGGTTACACATCAACTCAATCGGAGATGCTTTTTGTAGAGACCGATTTCGATCGGCATTGAAAGACTATTTGCAACCTTATATTGCGCAGCTATCCCCAGACAGTCAAACCCGGTTAGATAAGAATCCTCTTCGCATTTTGGATTCCAAAGATCCCAAAGATCGAGAGATCGTTTCGAGTGCTCCTTCTATTCTCGACTTCTTGTCCGATGAAGATAAGAAACACTTTGATCGAGTGCAAGAATTGCTTCATCAATTGGGAATTTCCTATCAAGTGAATCGATTTCTCGTTCGAGGTCTCGATTATTACAATAAAACCGTATTTGAAATCGTAGCGGGAGAGTTAGGAGCTCAAAATAGCATTGGAGGAGGAGGGCGGTATGACGGCTTGCTCGCTTCTCTTGGCGGTCCTAATCTCCCTTCGATCGGATTCGGGACGGGAATGGAAAGAATTTTACAAACGATGATCCAACAAAAAGTATCATTGCCTGAGTCAAATAGCCCTTTCCTATTCTTAATTGCTTTAGGAGAAAAAGCACAAATGGCTTGTTTTGCGCTTCTCCATTCTTTGCGAGACAATGGCATTTCTTCTCAAATGGATTTTAGTGCAAGAAAAGTCGGAAAATTAATGCAACTGGCTGATGAGTTACATGCTCATTACGTTGCTGTAATTGGAGAAGAAGAACTCCTTTCTCAGGAGATAGAAATAAAAGAAATGAAAACTGGAAATAAATTAAAAGTCTCATACTCTTCCTTGCTCAAGGTAATGAAAGAAATGAAGAAAACAATAAGTATACAGAATGACACTATTTGATTATCGAAGAACCCACACTTGTGGACAATTGAGAGAAGAAAATGTAAACCAAATGGTTACGTTATCCGGATGGGTCAATCGGAGAAGAGATCATGGAGGGTTAATTTTTATTGATCTTCGAGATCGATTTGGCATTACACAGCTCGTTTTTGATCCTGTAAAAACTCCACAATCTCACGGACAAGCAGAAAAATTGCGTTCGGAATGGGTTGTGTCTGTGCGAGGAATGGTCATTCCACGAAGAGAAGGAATGGCAAATCTCAATCTCTCTACTGGAGCTATTGAGGTTTTAGTTGATCAAATAGAAATACTATCCCGATCAAAGAACCCTCCTTTTCCCGTTTGTGATGATAAAATCGATTTCAATGAAGAGCGGCGATTACAATACCGGTATTTGGACATTCGAAGAGGAGATGTTACAAACAAACTGATTGTCCGCCATCAGGCAATGCAGATTATCCGAAACTTTTTAAGCCAGGAAGGTTTTTTAGAAATCACGACCCCCATTTTGGGAAAATCAACCCCCGAAGGTGCAAGGGATTATCTTGTCCCGTCAAGAATACACCCTGGCAATTTTTATGCATTGCCCCAATCGCCACAACTATTTAAACAACTTTTAATGATTTCTGGTCTTGATCGTTACTTTCAGATAGCTACCTGTTTTAGAGATGAGGATTTGCGAGCTGATCGTCAGCCAGAGTTTACCCAGATAGACATGGAGATGAGTTTTGTCATTCCTGATGATCTCATGCATATCATAGAGGGGCTTTTGAAGCTCATCTTTAAGTCTTGTGCGAATATTGATGTCACTACTCCTTTTCGACGTTTGAGTCATCCTACCTGCTTAGCTAAATATGGATCTGACCGGCCCGATTTGCGCTTTGGAATGGAACTGCACGATTTGAATGCTATTGCGCAGAAGAGTACCTTTTCGGTGTTTTTGGATCAATTGCGCGAAGGGGGAATTGTCAAAGGATTTTGCGTAAAGGGAGGAGCGGACATTTCTCGAAAACAAATTGATGAATATACAACTTTTGTAAGCCGGCTTGGAGTAAAAGGTTTGGCTTGGATGAAACACCAAGACTCCTCCTTGACTTCAAGCATCGCAAAGTTTTTCTCCGAAGAATTGCAACAAGAACTTATTCGCGAAATGGACATGGAAGGAGGAGACCTCCTATTTATTATTGCAGATCACCCTTCGCGTACGAATCAAGCCCTTGACCATTTGCGAAGAAAAATTGCTCGCGATCGGGGGTTAATTGATCCAAATCGGTACGAATTTGTTTGGGTGACTGATTTTCCCCTATTTAGTTGGAATGCAGAGGAAAATAAAATAGAAAGTGAGCACCATCCATTCACTTCCCCCCATCCCGAAGACATTGCTTTCATCGATTCTGATCCTCTTCGAGTTCGATCTTCAGGATATGATATTGTTCTCAATGGCTATGAAATCGGTTCCGGATCGCAACGGATTCATAATACTGAATTACAGCAAAAAATATTTGAGAGACTTGACTTATCGGCTGAAGATTTACAGGCTAAATTTGGTTTTTTTCTAGAGGCTTTATCTTATGGGACACCACCCCATTTGGGTATTGCCTTGGGATTAGATCGACTTGTCATGATCTTGACACAAACAGAAAATATTCGAGACGTAATTGCTTTCCCTAAAACGCAAAAAGCAAGTGATTTGATGCTGGAGTCTCCATCTCGTGTTGCAGAAGCACAATTAAAAGAATTGGAAATTCAAATCGATCCCAAAATTTCTTGGAATTAATTATCACTCTACCTTAGAGTAGAATTGATTTACATTGGAGGTCAATCTTATGTTGAAAAAAGCACGATTTGCATTAGCTGTATTAGGCCTGTTTGTAGGATACACTGTTTTACAAGCAATGGATAGCAGAACTAGTTTTGAAGATCGAGCAAAATCCAACGGGCCGACTGAAACTGTCTCCTCTTCGACACCAGAAAAACCAGAGCAGATCGACATGAAAAAACTGTCAGAAGCTTTTGGGAATTTCATTGGAAAAAATTTACAATCTCCAGGTTTGTCATTTGATTTGGACAGCATGATTAAAGGTATTCGAGAGGGAGCCGCTGGCCGTCCTTCACCTTTAAGTGAAAAAGAATACGAGCAAATGATGACTGCTGTACAAGAAAGAGCATTTAAAGAAATGTCATCGACAAATCTGAAGAATGCGGGCGACTTTATGGAGAAAAATCGAAAAGTGGAAGGTGTAGTAGAGATTGTTCCAGAAAAATTGCAATACCAAGTACTCAAACAAGGGTCAGGTAAGCCCGTTGATTCTCATTCTTCTCCAAAAATTCATTACACAGGAAAATACCAAGATGGAACTGTATTTGGCACCTCAGAAGAAGCAGGTGGACCTATTACCATTCCCCTTGATCAGACAATCCCTGGTTTCAGTAAAGGGCTTGTAGGGATGAAAGAAGGAGAAAAAAGGCGTTTATTCGTACATCCTGATTTGGGCTATGGGACAACTGGACAGTTACCACCGAACGAATTACTCATTTTTGACATTGAAGTCATCGAAGCCAATGATGAAAGTAAACGGAAAGTGGGAGTGGGTGGTGACGATCAAGCCTATCACCAAGACCCGGAAGATGATGATCTTTTCTTAGATGAAGATGAAGACGATCGTGAAACATTTGCTCACGATGCCTCTTCCTCTCTTGAAATGAAAAAATAATTTTTGGATATAAAAAGCCAAGCAAAGGACTATAAGGACACCAATGAAAATTTGGTATGTTTCTTATAGTCCTTATCGTTGTTATGTCTTTAGAAACCAATCTGGAATAGTGACCTGAAATAGTGACTATAAACGTTATTCTATATCAACCACAAATTCCACAGAATACCGGCAATATCGTTCGAACTTGTGCTGTTACAGGTTCTACGCTTCTATTAGTTACCCCTCTTGGTTTTAGTATTCACGATCGTTGGCTCAAGCGAGCGGGACTCGACTATTGGGAAGGAGTTGATCTTCAGATTATCGACAATTTGGAAGATTATTTATCAGACCTTACGAATTCTTTTTATTTTTTTTCGAGTAAAGCAACCACTCTGTATACATCTGTCTCTTATTCCATGGATACCGCTCTTATTTTTGGATCAGAAACAACAGGTTTGCCTGATTCTTTTAAGGACAAATGGCCTGAACGATTTGTAAAAATTCCGATGAAATCAGACTCCCGGTGTTTGAATTTGGCCACTTCGGTTGGAATAGGAGTATATGAAGTTCTAAGACAACAAAATATCCGGTGATTTGTTGCTGCAATTGACTTTAGTTTTATTTCCATTTTCAAGTAAGCAAGTTACTCGAACAATACTCTGAAAATTTGGCTGCAGAAAAATTCAAAAATATGCTATATATAAGGTGCAAACATTCATCGTCTTGAGAGTTTTTTTAGTTCGCTTATGAAGAGGTAACTATGCACCGGAGTTCACTAGACTTTGTACCAATATCCGGAGGGGCTACTTGGGAAAATTCATTTTTTACCCCACAGTTGAAAGACAAAGCCGATCCAACGGATAGTAGCAAAACCGCGCCAAATCTTTCTCAAGAGCCGGAATCATCACTTTCATCAACAACATCGTTATCAACTACGACAAGCACTTCTGACAAAATCAAAACTCTGTATCCAACGCTTCCACCTCCAGAAGTGCCGTATCCCAAGTCTTTCGATACTACTGAACTCGTCCCGCTAGCATCAGGGTCTTCCTCCAACCCTTCTTCAGAATCTGCCTCTTCGCAATCGGCACTCACGCTTACAACTACTTTAGTAAAAGTGAATAACGAATTCCATCAAACAATATCGCGACAGCCTACTCCATCAGCACCTCCAAGGTCCATTGACACAAGAGAGAATATCCCACCAGACACATCTACACTTCTTAATCTAAGCGAGGGTAAAGCTTGTAAATTCAGCGTCAAGTACGTTGTAAAGCATTTGTTAAAATGCCCTCCAGTTTTGCCAGATATTCCACAAACGTGTCAAGAGATTGACATAGCACAAAAAGCAGTGGAATTTGCTTTGTTTTTACAAGAAGCACAACAATACGTCGAGGAATGCTTAACTTTAAAAATCCAATTAGAGAAGCTGAAGAAGAAATGTTTGTATACTAAAACTACCGGTAAAACATTTGTTCCCAGTTATGTTAAAACTAAATCTAGTGAACTCACCAATAAGCAAAATACTGATGTAGATTTTTACAAAAAATATGGCGATAGGTTTATGATTTATTTTAAGAATGACGATCCACCATGTGTTTTATTCAGATCGACATTGCGAACAGGTGTCAACCTAAATTCTAGTTATACTCCCACAATAAAAGGAGTATTTTTTGACTTTTCAATTACAGAATTTATAAGATATTCACAGGAAAAAGACATCCCTACCGATCCAGATGCAATTATAAAAACTCTCGAAGAAGAAGCCATTGTGAATCATGTTGTGCTCAATCTCCATAAATATCTTCTGCTTCTATTTGCAAAAAGACTCGAGTTTGCAAAAATAGAGCGAGAAATGGCTTTTACTACTCCAACGCGCGTTTTGAAATCATTACTCGCCCTTCAAAGGCAAATACGCGTTATAAAACCTGAGAAAGAAAAATATGTTCAGATATACATTACAGAAATATTTCCGTATTATAACACAGAGAAAATAGAAAATAGTTTGTGCGAAAACTACATCACTACAATAAACTCTACTTTCGAGAAGCTTGAAAAAGATACAGCTGATGCATTGTTTAAGCTAGAATCTTCCTCTTCCTGCTGCATCATTGCGTGAGACCTGCTGCGCCTAATAACATGCTTCAACAACTTTACATTAAAAAGGTTTATTATTAATGGATGACACGTTCTAAGTAGTATCGGTTTCGGACAAGGATTTGAGTTTGGTATAGATGGCTTTGGCTATTTGAAGATCTTCAATAGCCAATCCCGTAAGATCTGCTACCGTAATCCAATGAGCTTGTCTTTCTTGAGGTTCTTGAACCCATTTCCCCAATTCAATTACTGAATTTAGATCTACGTTTTTTGCATGAGAAAGGTCTCCATAACCAGAACATTGCGATAAGCTGTCTACGATAATCAAGTCTGCACAGTCAAAGACGGTTTCATCAAGTTCTTGCTTGCCTAGATCATCTGCGCCTATAGCTGTGACATGAGTACCTGGTCGTAATTGATGGCCAAAGAGCAAAGGTTTTGAAGAGGGAGTAGTCGTGACAATCAAATTGCAATTTTGAGTAATTTCTTCAATATTTTCACAAACAGTAATACTGAAAGCCTTAAGACAAGGATCTGATGCAAATTTCTTTGCCTTGAGTGGATCTCTTCCCCACACTAAGGCATTTCTACACGGTGTTATATCCTGAAGATGAAATAATTGCTCTTTTGCTTGCGTTCCTGTGCCAATGATGCCAATTGTAGTAATAGGAGAAGGTGCTAAATATTTAGCGGCAATGGCTCCCGCAAGTCCTGTTCTTAGATTTGTTAACAGTCCTTCATCAAGAAGAATCGTGATCAATTCGCCTGTTTTTTGAGAAAAAAGCAACATAGATCCGTTGCTGCTAGGCAATCCCAAAAGAGGATTTTGATAAAAACTTGAAGCTATTTTCACCACATACATCTCACCATCTAAAAAAGCTGCTGATTTGATATGCACATCCCCTTTAGGGGAGTCAAAATGCATGAAACTGATCGGAGCAATTAGGGCTTTTTCTTTGTTTGCTAAACGAATTCCCACTTCGATTTCCTGCATTAAAAAGGGGATATCAAGAGCTTTCTCAATTTCATTTTTTGTATAAATTTTCATAGATAATCAGAAATTGTTCAAATCGATTTAATACATCAAACATATTGATTCGCCCAAATCCAATACGGAAGAAATTGCCAGGATAATCAAAAACAGTTGCGGGCATAATTAAGACGCCTGTTTTTTCTACTAACTCTTCACTAAACTGTTCAATTGAAATGGGTAATAGAAGCTCTAAAAAAGCGATAGTGCCGCTTTCAGGACGCACCCACTTAATAGAGCTAGGGTGTCTCTTTATAAATTCGTCTAAAAGTTCAACATTTTGCAAAACAATTTCACGATTTCTTTTTAAGATCTTATTTTTTGATCTTAAAGCAATAAGAGCTAAAATTTCACTCGGAGCACTATTGCAAATCGATGTATACATTTTATAAGAATTTGCTTTTTGTAAAAAATCGACATTTTTTGAGGCAAGCCAACCGATTCTTAATCCCGCTAAACCAAAAGATTTTGTCATCACATTTAGGCTGATTCCTTTTTCATAGCCATCTGCGATTGCAGGTAGCCGTTTAGTTTCATCAATTTCAAGAAACCGGTAAACCTCATCACAAAAAATATAGGCTCCTGTTTTTCTTGCAAGAGAGATCATTTTTTCATAAACATCTCGTTCTAATAGCGTTCCTGTTGGATTATGAGGACAGACAAGAATAAGAAGTTTTGTGGATGACCGCCAAGCCGATTGAATTTGATCAAATTCAAGTTTCCATTTACTTGCTGATTGGAGATGGATAAAAGTGGTTTCTGCCCCTACTATTTGAGGTAAGGTTTCTAGGGATTGATAGGAGGGAGAAATAATAACAACATGGTCTCCCTCGGATAGTAGAGAATGCAAGGCACAATAAATGCCTTCTTCAGCTCCGGCTGTAGTCAAAATATGATCAGCCTCTAAAGAATCATACAAACGAGCAATTTCTTTTCGAAGAAGAGGAAGGCCAGGGCTTTCTGTATAGCCAAGAGATAAATTATCCCATAAAGCGCGGGTTTCTGGATCAGCCATAGCTACAATGTCTTTAAGGAGCCAAGTTTCAGCGTCAGAGGGACAAAGCAAGTAAGGAGCTGAAAATTCGTATTTTTTCCAAAATTCCTCTAGTTTAAAAATAGGGAGATCAACCATTGTCATTTACCTTTAAATAATTATAAATTGTGGCACGAGAAAGATCTAAAACATTAGCAACATAATTTGCTCCGTTTTTTGCTCTAAATGCTCCTTCCATATAAAGAGAAAGAACGAGAGCTTTTTTTTCTTCTTTATTTAACTGTTTAAGAGTAACTCCTTTTTGAGCTAAATAAGTTGAAACATAAGAATTAATTTTTTCTCGCCAGTCATCTTTAAAGAGTTCTTCTGGCTGAGTTTGCACACCGTTGTTTAACCAGCTTCCCAAAAAATGGTGAAATTCTTCCCATTTTGAAAGATCTAAATTAATGCATAATAGACCGATTGCTTTTCCTCTATGATCTCTTAACGTCGATGAAATTGATTTGATTTTTCTCCCATCCCAGTTGGTCTTAAGATAAATAGGAAAAACATTCGGAAATTCGTTATAAGAGTCTATTTCTTCTAAGAGAGACTCGTCTCCCACTTTTCTTTTTGAAAAAGTATTATAAATATTGGCTATAAGCCCTGTTTTAAGGTCATGTAAAACAACTTCAGCGTGAGGATATAAAAGAAGGGTTATAGCTTCAGCTATAGAACAATAGGAGTTTAAGTAAGACATCTATTGCCTTTTGTTTTTGTAGATATATTAGTCTAAATTGGATTATTTTGTCAAGTTCTGAATAAAAAAAATCTGAAACTAATGGAAAGCCTCAAGTCGGAGGAGAAAAAATTCAAAATTTTAGGTTATAAGTGAATAGGCCTCTTCCACAGAATCTGTATACATCTGTCTCTTATTCCATGGATACCGCTCTTATTTTTGGATCAGAAACAACAGGTTTGCCTGATTCTTTCAAGGGAAATGGCGAGAAAGTTACAATAAGTGGGACCTAATGATTAACGCAGAGACGGTGAGGCGGGGCGACGCTGAAATACTCGAAAATTTGTTATCCGAACAGATTGTGAGCAGGAGAATATTGATTAATATGGCCTGCTCACATCATTTTGAGATGACTTGGGTTAAAATATAAAATAAACCCCATAAACTCAGCGAGAGGACTGAAATTATGCGATGCTCGGCTAGCTTGCATTGGCATCATTGCTTTTCTTTTCCTTTTCGTATTCTTCCACATAGTTGGTGAGAAAATTGAGGCGCCATTTTAACTTAGAATCATTTCGGTTATTATCACTCAGTGCTTTAATCCTCTCTGCAGCGGTAGTATCATTGCTTTTTATACTTGGGTTAAAACCATATTCTACTAATAGTTGTCCTGTGTATTCGTCAGTTAAGCCAAGCCAGCACAATACTTGTTCTTCCTTATCAAGATCGGTTGGTACAACTATTCTTTCCTTTAGTATCCATTCTAGGCGTTCAGAGGCTGTGCGACCCGGATTATCATTCGCGCTAGTAACAATCCTTCTAAAATGGGATACTCCAAATCTATCCTTATCAAGAAGATCAATTCCATTGCTGACGAGGAGTTTAAATACATCAGAAGTCAGGATAGATCCAAACTCACAATAATCCAATAAGTTCTGATCATTCATATTCTGTTTCTTTAAAATTTCTTTAAGATTATTTTTCTTGCTTGCTTCGGACACTAGCAGTTTTGCGGCTGAAAAATTCAGCAAAATTCGATTGGTAGCTGATAGGGAAGGGAAGGGTTTGGTGAGGTATTCATTGACAGCTTTCTGATCTGCGGCCCAATCCGACTGGATCTTGTCGAAAACGAGGATGGCCACTCCTACACTCGCAATTACACCCATTGATACAGGAAAAAATGGTGTAAAAGGGAAAACATAGATTTGGAGAGTGAATGCAGCGCTTAAAAGCGCAAAAGCGGTTGCTCCTACCGCTTGCATACGTGTTATTAA
>Ga0206975_1003_pt1 | contig 27962 bp, 31 predicted proteins | sample Alteio_BWOrgHeat_81_FD_152919 | JGI IMG/M metagenome (GOLD analysis project Ga0206975, IMG submission 152919) | Enriched cells from forest soil in Barre Woods Harvard Forest LTER site, Petersham, Massachusetts, United States -... | ecosystem: Environmental > Terrestrial > Soil > Temperate forest >... | reverse complement strand
AATCGTCAGCTCTTGGAAGAGGGATTTTCATTTCACGTTGTAGTTGACGAGCAAATTCTTCCTTTTGGTCGGCAGCTGAAATGCCGCTTGTCGGTGGAAGCCCAGAAAAAACATAATGAGGGGTTTTCTGAGCGAATTCCTGTGCTAGACGGCTCTTTCCAATTCGGCGTCTTCCCCGAATCACGACAAGACTAGCTGACTTCTTCTTAAAGAGTTCTCCGAGCATCTGAAGCTCTCTTTTCCGACCTACAAATGAATGTTGCATTTTGAATCCGTATTTGGTGATGTATTTATTGTAACATTTTTACGCTACCAAATCAAGAAAATACGATTTAGTGATTTATAAATTCAAGAAAATGATCTATAAATGACCTTTAATAACCGTCGAGAGATGAAGATGAATGTATTGAATTATAATTTACGCTTTCGGCCAGTAAGAATCGGCTGGTGCCTTCGTAATAATGATTGGGTTGCTTATCAGGAAATTTTGAAACTTAATTTTATCACGGCTGGAGGGCAATATAACCCGCTAATTCCTATAATGGTGTTTGGTAATATCGATTCCAGCCGCTAACAAAAGTTCGTCTCAGCTACTGAAACTGTGAGGGGATTTGATGCCGTTTGCTGTGGCTTGCTGTGATTATTTGTTCCACCAGTGGTCCACGGCAGTGGATTCGCCGTTTTAACCAAATCTAGTAGGTCACAACAATCAGGCTCCGACATATCTCCTGAAGGGAATTTAAAAAGTGGGGCAACCTGGACTTGAACCAGGGACCAGCGGGTTATGAGGGCGGTGGTCCGCCATACAACCCAACACTATCCAACCGCTATGAGTATGATGGTAAAAGATTAAAGGCTAAAATGCTACTGGATTTTATTGGATTTTGATGGTAGAATGAGCGAGTCGTTGCACCGCATTGACTAATTGATCTTGAAAGCTATACTAACACCATGCTAAATAAAAATTGATTTTAATTAATAACTAGAGTATAATAGTAACAATTAATGTATTAATTGTAAATAAGGAGTTAATAATGGGGTTTTCTGCAACAAATTTATTGCCTGGTTCTATGCAACGTCCGGATACTGTAACATTTATATTCTCAGAATCAAAAGGATGCTCCAGTTCAACAAATACAGGTACAGGGTCAACAAACTGTAAGTTAAATACGCTTGGTTATATACCTGTAGTCAGCACAATAACTGGTTTAGGTCGAGCTTTATTAGGTATTGTTCATACAATCGTGCATCTTGTGTGTGCTATTTTTCCTAAAAACCGAGAACACCATCTTCAAGAAGCAAGTCTTGGTGCAAAAAATATCGGAAGAGGGTTAGTAGAAGCAATACCAGTTATTGGAAATATAACCATGGTTGTTGTTGATTTACTGCGAATGAATAAGTTTGAAAAAATGGCTAAGGAACATATCGGTAAAAATAAAGCAGCTTACGATAATCATGCTGCAATGTTTATTTATGGACAAGAAATAGCTAAACGACCCATGGCAGAGTTTAATGTCGAAATAGAGAAATTAAATAGAAAACCAACTCTAGCTGATCTTGAAAAAATTATTCGCAATCAAAATTAATGTTTATCATTAATACCAAGTAAGCCACTGCTCATACATGTGCTTAACAAAAGTATACTGGGTATAAAGTTTTATTTTTCTAACCCAGTTTTTTTATGCTATAATTTCTGACGATACATTTACAAGACATATTGCTGCCTTAAACTTCTCTACTCTTCAGCAGATAAACCTTTACTAGCAAGCTTGTCCATACCACAGCTAGCATTCTAAAAGCGTCTGCTCCATGACTTGCAAAGTTATGGATGGACGACTTAACCAGCAACCATGGCGGTCATTCCATTCCTTCTTATAGTTATCCAGACTCGAAACCCCCTTTGTACATTTCTCTTCATCAAACCAGCAACGAGGAAGTATATTGCGGGCAGCATCTATGCCCTCGTTGATTCCGATGTCAGGTGCAATGGTAAAAGTAATCCCGTGATTTCTAGCCACTTCTACCCTTGATAACCCCGTGCTATATTCATGCACAGCAGCATCATGCGGCACCAGATGTTTTCCATAGGTATATGGCTTGTTTTTCAGATGATGAAGGTAGTGAGTCAACGCTTCTCCGTTGTTCTCATAGTATTCAAGTAGATGAATTTCCTGACCGCATTGCTGGAAGAACCAGATGGCTGTAGAATCATTGTAATCCAAATCCCAAGCTGTATGGACAGGCACGTTGGGGTCGTAGTAAACTTTTCGGATACGGCTTTGTTGTCGCGCTTCTGCAATTTGTTTGCCATAATACAAACCTTCATTGGAAGACTCAAACGCTTCGTCAGGTGTGCTTGGAAATTCTCTTTTCATGTCTTCTCCTTGAGTTGATCCACGTTTGACATACCAAGCTCGTTGCTGTTCATCCAATTTGCCATTTGTTTTGATCTCTATAGCATTTAAATAGTCAGCAAGCTGAGTAGGTATTGCAACGTCATCTGGATCAATCCTATAGTCTTTGTGCTGCCACCATGGAAAGAAATGAAAACGGAAATCTAAAGGAGATAATCTTTTCCTGGCATCTTGGTTAGCTTGAGCTTCTTTGCACATCTGGTAGAAGTAACCTTCTCGGCCTTCGGCTGTGCTTTCAATAAACACATATTGGCGGGGAGCAAGGGCATTTAATGAGCCAGTAATGATCTCACGCGCCTTGTCAGGAAACTTGGCGCATATCTTGCCAAATTCGCTGATGTGGAGATATTGAAGCGTACTTGAGCGCATGGATGTGCCTATGCGCAAGGTGGAACCATTACTGAGATGTAATTCACGGGCATTATCGGTATTGACGCTTCTGAGAGCCTTAAGCTCATGAGGCAAACAGTCATAAGCAAACTTTACTCTACGAAACATCACCTCAGCATCTTCTCTGGTATGGGCAATGATTCCCGCATGCTGATTGCTGTTGAATAGGCAACGGTCCAGAAATAGAAGACACACAAACGTGGATATGCCAAGCTGTCTTGCCTTTAAGATGATGTTGCAATACCACATGTCGTGGTAAAGCTTCTTTTGCGCCCAATTGAGGTTAAAAAAAGACTTGTTTCCAGCTTTATCAATGATCCAATAGAGGTTATTCAAACGCCATAGTGGATCATTAAGTCGGCTTTGTGCCTCCATGTGGTCAGCTGTCTTCATTCACTAAATCCTTTGACTGGCCATCAGCTTTTTGCAAGAGGAAGGCGAGTGGATTAGCGGCATCGCCACTGACCTGCTGTTTATCCGACCAACCAGAGAGGTTTGCCATTGCAAACTTGGCAAAATTAGAGTTCAGCTTATCTGCACCTAGAGGAAGTAATATAAGAGTGGTGACTGCAAGACCATACTTGGTATTTAAGCAATTAATGAGATCGATTTTGTCAGCTTTTCTCTTCATGAACATTCAATTGATCTTGCCGTTTTGGACTAGCAGCAGCTCCAGCTAAAATACCGCCATCTACAGTCAGTTCAATTCCAGTGATATATTTGGATTCATCGGATGCTAAAAATAGAACGGCATTAGCTACATCTTCTGTAGTTCCCATTCTTTGCATCGGAATATCTTTGGCGATTTGAGCCATTCTCATCTCTCTTTCGGATCCGGTTCCGAGCATTGGCTCCCACATTGGAGTTAAAATAGCTGCTGGGTGAATCGAATTACATCGAATGGAATAGCCTTGTTGGCAACAATAGAGAGCAACTGTCTTTGTGTGGTTTCTAACAGCGGCTTTACTTGCTGCATAAGCTGCAGCACCAGGAATACCAACAATACCAGATCTGGAGGAAATGTTGATGATCGATCCGTGACCGGATTTCATCGCTTGAATGGCATACTTACAACCTAAAAAAGTTCCATCAGAATTCACAGCGTGTACTTTTCTCCAGCTGTCTAAAGATGTATTTTCAGGATCTTGGAAGCCAAATCCTTCTTGAAATCCAGTGATTCCAGCATTATTGACTAAAACGTTGAGCTTGCCAAATCGATTAATAATGGTAGATATTGCTTGCTTCCAATCTTCTTCTTTAGTGACATCTAAGTGAAGGTATAAAGCCTCACCGCCTATTTCAATGGCAACTTGTTTTCCTAAAATGTCATTGATATCGGAAACAATGACTTTAGCACCTTCATTGGCTAATACTGTAGCTGTCTCCTTGCCAATTCCTTGGGCTGCTCCTGTGACCAATGCCACTTTTCCTTCTAATTTTTCTCTAGTCATAGTGCCCACTTTTTCCTATTTTTAATGAATCGTCGTAGATGAGGATCGGATCTTTCAATTGGAAATCATCGGATTTGATTAAATTCATTTTTATCATAGATCATTTGATCATCAGGATTCGACGTAAGCACGAACCACAATGAAACATCTGTATGTTGAGCTACAGTTCCAATCGTTTTTGTAATAGTCACAAAGAGAGGTTCTTCGAAAAGAAATTCTGCTTCAATTCCTAGTTCCTCCTTCTTAAACTACCGCAATTTACAGTAGCTGACAGCAATCACTATACAGCGAAAGCCCTTTTCGTCCATTTGAATTTGATGCCATTTGATGTGACTTGCTGCCCCTATTTGGTCCACCAGTGGTCCACGGATTTTGCCTGATCTGCTAATGATAAAAACGCATGCAAAAGTTGAAAAGTGCTGATGTTTTTATCAAAATTAGTACCTTGATGCACTGGCTTCATGGATATGCTGATAGGATTGAGATTTATTCATTATCTTCGAGAATACGCTCATTTTTTTATTCGCCTTGACAACTTTCGATTAGATCTCAACAGATCTTGCCAGGGCTTGAAAAACAGCATTTATTAAGTCAAACGTTCTGAACGTGGTCCAACCGCTCTCAACTTCTGAAGGCTTACTAAATCGTCATTCAAATTCCAAACCAAAAATTGTGAAATAACTTTGTGAAAACGCCCCTTTAACTTCACTTTTCCAATTTCTATAGATTACATGCAATTCTGAATCGAGATATGAATTGTCATTAAGTTTAAACTGGTCTGATCTTAGATACTTTTCAATGAAATCTTTAAAATTAGAATCTTTGACAACATAATATTCTCTTACTCTCTCCGAATTTCCTAAAATATATAATGCCACTCCTGTAATAATCGCAATGCCAGCAAGCGGGCTTGCAATGCCTAGCACTACGAAGAATCCTGGTAGTACTGAAGCTGCTGCTATACCCTCTATAAGAGTCATTATTCCAGCTGAAGATAACATGGCTGCGCTGATTATTGAAGAAATACCACAAGTAAATAGTAGTGCTGGTAACGCTACATCATGTATAAGTTTTGAATTGGCTAATTTTTCAGCTGTGGTATGATAAGGCTCAACATTCAAATTATCTTGTGCACTATTTTTTGAATGCCATTGTTGCATCCGATCCGTTGTTCGTGTGTCTATATCTGTAAGTTGTTCTGAACGTATTCTATTTATTTCTTTCTTTATAGAATTTGTTTCACTTTGATATTGCTGATTTGAATATTCTATAGCCGTACTTAATTGTGATACTAATCCCATTGTTATCTCCATTAATATAATTAAAACTTAAAGAATATTTTAACTTAAATCAAAATATAAATAAAATGTTTTTTGTAAAAAATTGAATTTATTAATAAAATTAATCGATAAAAATAATATTATATTATATTATGCCAGTTGCCAAAGAGATAAATGGCCAAACCAACCATCTCAAGAATCAACTTCTTTGCAAAGACGATACCTGTGAACTCACCGTTACATTCTTTCCTTCATTTCCACCACAAGACAGACGTGGTGGATATTGCTCGTAATGAGTCCTTAATCTTCTTACCATTTCCATGTTGAGCTCCCTTTTTTTACTTGTGTTATCCACAGAAAGACTTGTTTTTTCACGCAGTTGGAGTTATCCCGGACTCTGTTCAAGATTTGAAAAGGAGGGCTTATGGAAGGTCGGTTTTTGATAGGCTCGAATGAAAAACCAGTGCAAGGGAATATCTATTCTGACAAATCTGCTGTGGTTCTTGATTGGTTGTTGAGAGAAGGCATAAAGAGTCGAGAGTTATCCGTGCGAAATGTGTCTAAAGAAGCTGGAGTTAGAAACGGTAAGTCTTGGGTCGGTACAACGAGTCTTGGGGACTTTAGTTTTAAAAGGAATTTTGCAAGTGAAGGAATAAGAACGGCTAAAAAATTTTTCTTGAAAGAACCCAAACGCTTCTTGAAGGTTGGTTAGAACATTACAGCATTGTCAAAAAATGCAAAATGAGAACCTATCGTTCAGGATTCCAAGATAAATCAGAGCTTTTAGGGGCGATCAAAAAGTCCAATCTAAGCAATAAGGTAGCACTGGCTCTTCATTCTGCTGCTGAAGCGCATGGATATAAAAACACCAAATTAAACACTCTTGAACTATACGTGCTTGATCCTTTGGTTAGATCACAACTTGAGAAAAAGCTACTATTAGAACCTCAAGAAAGAGGCTATGAAGTTTTGCTTATAGACCCTTACTACAAAAGCTTGCTTAAAAATACTTCTGATTCAGATTTAGACTTCAATGTCTCTCCTTACATTTTGACTTTTTTGGATTTATATCACTTTCCTTTACGTGGGCAAGAACAAGCAGAATTTATGGCAGAACGTATCTCAGAGTTCACTTGGCATTGACTATGCAGGAGGAACCATACTTTTACTTAGCCTCTTAATGGCATCTCTTGGAATTTGGTATCGTCTACTAGGATCAATTTCCATTAATACAGTTGCCTCACCAAAACAGGAAATATTTTATTGGATCACAATCATGTTCTCTCAAAATTTAGGCACCGCTTTAGGTGATTGGACAATAGACTTTAATCGGATAGTCATTTGGTGTATGGTTGGATTTCCAAGTGGAATAGCAAGGTTTTAGTCGCTAAGGAATATAGACCATTAATGGTAGTTCATTACCAGGGTAGTGCCCTATCCAAGTTGTTTAGAAAGGTTGGATTTTATGAACTTGATTAAATTAATTATCGGATGTTTTTTACTCGTTATTTGTGCTAATCCTCTGATTGCAGCACCAGTGATAACCTCTGTAAGCCCCTCTAATGGATCCACTAGCGGAGGGAATGTTATTACTATTACGGGAAGTGGTTTTACTGGGGCTACTGCAGTAGACTTTGGATTCAGGCCTGCAACGGTTTTTAATGTCGTCACAGATAGTTCCATTTCGGCTATTGTGCCTGCAGGTACATCGGGAACGGTCGATATTAAAGTGACTGTGGCTAGTCAAACCTCAGCTAATACACGTGCAGATTTTTATACATACACGGAAGACTCATGGAAGGGTATCATTTCTGGAATAAATCAAGATGCCATCACGCTTTTTGATACTGCAACAAATACTATCGATAGGATCATCCCCTTACCTACCGACTCCCTCGCTGCAATTATTACTCCAGATGGTACAACAATTTATGCGACCGACTCTGATCAGGCTAATGTAAATGTGATAGATGTTGCAACCAACGCAATTATTGGGAATATTCCTACTCCCGTAGCAGGGACAGGGGCATTTGATATTATCGTGAGTCCTGATGGAAAGAGAGTTTATATTTCTAATATCAATTCAGGTTATGTAACTGCTATTGATACTACCACAAACACTGTGGTAGCAGATATATTTGTCGCGGTAAATTTAGGTCCTTTATCTATTACGCCAGATGGAAAGACAGTATACGTAAGTAATTTTTCTCTTGGTAATGTAACGACCATTGATACAGCCACTAATACAGTTGACACCAGTATAATCACAGGTGCAATACCAGGAATGATAGCTATCACAACAGATGGGGGAACAGCTTATGTGGCAAATTCTGGAAGCGATACCATATCTATTATTGATGTGGCCACGAGTATTGTTATTAATACGATAGTTTTTCCTGCAGGATCAGGTCCTTATGGATCATTTATCCTTCCAAATGGACAAATGATGTATGTGGCTAATATAAATAATGCCACAGTAAGCGTTGTGGATATTGCATCCAATAGTATTGTTGACACTATACCTTTTCTCTCAGGATCACAACCTTTCTGGGTTGTTTCTACACCTGATAGTAAAAAAATTTATGTGGCAAATGAAAACACGGACGACGTAACACCAATAGACGTAGCGACTAATACTACCGGCCCATCTTTTGCAAATATCATGGATCAAATTCAAGATGTTGTTATGTCACCTGATCAAGCACCTGTGGCCTCTTTTTCTGTAAATGTGCAATCTTCAGGACTGCCAACTCAGTTTAACGCTTCAGCTTCCATTTCACCTATTGGGACCATTTCAAGTTATGCTTGGGATTTTGGTGACGGAACAACACTGATTACAAATTCACCAATAGTTAACCATACATATTCTTCTACAGGCTCCTTTAATGTTTTGTTGACTGTAACGAATTCTGCTGGAACTTCTACTTCTAAAGTTTTCTCAAGCCGTTTTATGAGCAACAATGGTGGCCCAACTGCAAGTTTATCTCAAATTATTAGCATCCCCTCACTTATTATTCCTCCATCTCCGCCAACGAATGTGAAAGGTTTTCAAAAATCCTGTAGATATCCAACCCAGACTGATCTTATTAATGTAATCAAATGGAATCCTCCATCTACTGGAGAATTGCCAGTAGCTTACCGAATTTATAGAGATGCTGCACTGACTGATCTTATCGCGACTGTTCTTGCCAGTGGAGACTTAATCTTTGAAGATCATAACCGTAAAAAGAAAAAAAACTATACTTACTTCATTTTATCAGTAAGTGCGACAGGTACGATATCATCTACTGTCTCACTCATGATAAAACCTAAAAAATAGAAATTATTTTCTTTGACGCGGTTTTTAACTTAATGAGGTTATACGAAAATGATGAAATATTGCGGATTTTTTTTAGCTTTTATCGGATTTTGGATGCCTATAAATATAGAAGCCTCCTGCTTATCAGGATTTGAAGTTGAAGCAAAAATCTCAGCTTTTTTTTCCTTCTTCTAAAATTATTAGACGCATCTATTCTGATGTAATACCTTACTACGAATTAGAGATCGCCAAACCATTTTGTAACGACTGGCAAGTTTGGCTGGGCATTGGATATCTTTCAAATGATGGCCATGCTATCGGTTGCGAGAACAAGACAAGTTTTCACCTTATACCAGTTACCTTTGGTTTAAAATATTTTTATTCGATAAACCCTTGCATGGATCTTTATGCCGGAGCCGGAGCCTGCTGGAGTTTTCTTAAGAACAAAGATCATTCACCTTTTGTTCACAAAAATATTTCTGATGATGCTTTAGGCGGTATATTTAAACTAGGATTTATTTATCGTATTAAAGAACATATTTTTATAGATATTTTTACAGAATATCTTTATCAGCATTTTTCATTTAATCATCATTATGAGGATCATTACACCATAAGGCATAATTTAAATATGAGTGGGTTTAAAATTGGTGGGGGAATAGGTTTTAATTTTTAACTTAACTGTTATCTTATAATTTACTACATAGGTTTAAGAAAAACAATGTTCATGATCGGTATAAATGACATGTACTTTTACATACCAATGACTTACGTATTACGTATCGAAAATGGATCCTTAGCCGTCTTACACATACAAAAGGGAAGAAAATCTATAGATTTTCTTCCCTTCACGAAATGGCTGTTCCTAAAATCTTGATGGGATTGTTAAACTAACAGGATCAGAGAATGCTCCTGTAGAACTAACAGATATTACATAATAGGTATAATTCGTATGACTATGCCTATTGTGATCAAAATATTTATGAGGAGCATCCCCAGGTACTGTATGAACAAGGTCTGTCAATGCAGGATCACGAAAGATCTTGTAAGCAACAGGTGTCCAGCCTTCAACTGGAGGATTCCATTTTAGCACATTTATAATATCTATTCTGGAAGGAGTTTGGAAACGATCTTGATAACCTATAAGATGACTTGGTGGTGTGGGAAGAGACTCAATCGTTTGCGTTCTCGCAGCTGAAGGACCTCCATTATTACTCATAAAACGACTGGAAAAAATTTGGAACGTTGAAGTTCCTGCAGAATTTGTCACTCGTAATGTTACATTATAAGCACCCGCACTAACGTAAGTATGAGAAATAAATGGTGATGGTGTTATTGCTATTGTGCCATCTCCAAAATTCCAAGCATATGAAACAATAGTCCCAATCGGAGAAAATGAATCTGATGCATCGAAGATTGTAGGAATCCCTACTAATTGAGGCGTGGCGGAGAATATTGCCACCGGCGCTGGATCTGGAGACATGACTATGTCTTGAAGATTTCCACCGGCGCCACTAAACGGGGTACCCACTGTATTAGTGGCTACATCGATCGGGGTAACATTGTCGTTGGTTTCATTGATTACGTAGAGTTTTTCACTGTCTGGAGTAGAGACTATCCAGAATGGTAGATCCGATAAAGGAATCGTCGTCGTGATAACTTCGCCCGCAATATCGATAACGGTAATCGTACTATTATTAATATTGGTAACATATAAGGTTACACCATTTGGAAGGATTGATGATCCATAAGGACCAGCTCCAGCAGGTAAATTGATTGTATTAGTGACAGTTTGAGAAGCTAGATCTATAACTGAGATCGTGTCACTAAAGAGACTAGAAACAAAAGCCTTTATTCCATCGGGAGTAATCGAAATCATCCCTGGAGAATAACCTATAGTAATAGCTGTACCAACAGTATTCGTTGCTGTATCAATAGCAATGATACCTCCAAACGAAAAATTACCTACATATACCGTGGAACTATCCGGGGTAATGGAAAGAGCTCCAAGGTTTCCTCCAACATAAATATCGGCAATTACAGTATTGGTGGTCGTGTCAATTACTGTTACATACCCAGAGGCTTCGTTCGACACATAGATTCTGGTTCCCGAAGGATTAATTATAATATCAAATGCACCCGGACCAACTGTTGTAGGAATAGTGGTGATGATGATATTGGTCGCAGCATCTATAACAGTGATGCCATCAGGAGAGCTATCGGCCGTATAAATGCGTGTCCCATCAGGAGAAATTACCGAAGCCAGTGAAGTTGCAGAAAGTGGAATAAAGGTATTAAAAGTATTTGTTCCTGTATCAAAAATGGCAACTTGATCAGGAGTCGTTCCAGAAACGATTCCATTCCAGGCTGTCGCGGTATATGTATAAAAGTCATCAGGGGTTGTAGGAGAAGTAATTGTCAATGCTGTAACAGTGACATCAACAGTTCCTACTGTACCTACTGGTACTGTAGCAGAGATTGTGTTGTCGTCTAAAACTGAAAAAGTTGTTGCTGGTCGGAAACCAAAGTCAACATCCGTCGTACCGGTAAAGCCTGAGCCTATAATAGTGACGGTATTCCCTCCTGCAACAACTCCATCCCTAGGGGATAAAGAAGTTACAATGGGGGTAGCATTAAGGCCTTGGAGCCCTATGATACAGCAGAAAAAAGAAAAAACCATGTGTTTGATTTGCATTTTGAACACTCCTTGTGTAAAAGCACATCTTAATAAATTTCACTTTTTTAAAATATTTTTTCATCATTCCTAATACTAGAACGCGGGAATATATAAGTTTCCTCGACTCTTTGTGCAGCATTATAACTTCTGACTTTTTAATTTCACCCTTACTCCTGAACTTTATGCGTGAGGGGCTTGTTCTGAACGTGAAATCAAATTCAGCGCAAATCCTTTGTTGGGATATGGGAGTCATGTTTGCACGCAGTTACGTTCTTCAGCTCAGTGATAATGTGAAACGCAGTAAGGAGCAGGCAGTAAAAATTGGAAATTGGATAGGCTTAGCTCCTATTGGATATATTCATGTACTAGATGAGCATGGTGAAAAAAATATTGTTCCTGATCCAGAAAGAGCCCCCTTCATTGTTAAACTATTTGAGTTATATGCCACCGGCAACTATTCACTCCTGAAGCTTGCTGAAGAAGCGGAAAAAGATGGTTTCCGAACTAAGAAAGGTAAAAGGGTTGCAAAGTCCCAGATTGATTCTATTCTCAAAAACCCTTTTTACTCTGGAACGATGAGAACGAAATATGGTTTGGCAGAGCATCATTACAAGCCTCTTGTTTCTGCTGCCCTTTATCAACGAGTGCAAGATGTTTCAGCTGGGTATCACAAGAAGCCTTATAAAAAAATTAGCGAACCATTCATTCTTCGAGGCATGATTACCTGTGAGAATTGCGGATGTACCGTAACGCCTGAGATTCATAAAAAGCGTTATATTTACTATAGCTGCACTAATGCCAAGAGGATTTGTAAGAAAGTCTATATCCGTGAGGAGCCATTAGTCGAATCTCTATCTCAATACTTTGACCAGATAGCCTTAAGCGATCAGCAAATTGCCGATGTCACAAGCTATTTAAAGAAAATTCATGAATCTGAAAGTTTATTTCATACTGAAAGCCTTACGACCCTAAGAAAAGAACAAGATCGCATTCAAAAACGAATCAGTCAAATGTATGACGACAAGCTCGATGGGCTGATTGATGAGAAGATGTACCTCGAAAAGGTGAGAGATTATAAGGCTCGTCAAGCCGAAATCATTGAGCAAATGGCTCGTCATGAGCAAGCAGATGAAAACTTTTATATAACAGCCAATATGGTGATGAACTTGGCTGCTCGTGCTAGAGAAATCTTCGAGAGTTCTGAAGTGGACGAAAAACGTCAACTTTTGAATTTAGTGTTTCAGAACCTCAAATTAGATGGAAAAAACCTATCCATAAATATGTGTGAACCATTTTTAACACTACTGGACTACAAGGAGTGTCCAAAAGGATGGGGCAACCTGGACTTGAACCAGGGACCAGCGGGTTATGAGTCCGTTGATTTTTGCGCCACTGTCAGTACTCAATCGTTGTTCACAGCAATAGAGTAACTTTTTTACTCCTTTCATTCAACTGGTGATTGCTGGTTTTTGTGAACCCAAATAGGGGCAAAGTGTGTTTCTGGTGTGTCGCAAAACAGAGAGCTAGATTTGGCAATCTCTTGCGAATTAAACTTCATCGAAATAGAATGCTCTGCATAGGATTAATTGTGTGGAGAAATGGATAAAAACCGATTGCAAAATTTAGCGAAACTTTTAGACTTTGGCGCCGCCTGTCTCGAAAAATCAAAAATCAATGTCGTCAAGCTCAGAGGTGCTAAAAAAGTGTTTTTTCCAATGATGATTGCTGCTCAAAGCTTTGCAGAAGGGATATTTTTTCTATGTAAAGGCAATAGAACACAGGTTTGCTTTGGTGCTTTAAGATCTTTATGTGACAACCTCATAAAAGCAAAATTTTTATACTGTAATACACGTAAACATTGTCATGTTATTTACTTAGATGGATTAATTGAAAAGGAAAAGCAACTCAAACATGCAATTGATTTCTTACAAAAAAATCCACAATACCTTGACCAAATTAAATATGGCATAAAAGATATCTCGACCGCCCTCAAAAAAGTACGCTCTCAAGAAAAAAAAGTGCAATTAAAGATAGATAAATACCCTGGAAACTTAATTTTAGATGCATTAGGAAGAGCTCAATACGTTGACAAACACAATAACAAAAAAAATAAAACCTCCAATTCTTTAGAATGGATTTATCTTTTAATTTTCAGACACTTAAGTAGCTCAACTCATATCAATTACCTTGATTTTCAAAATTATTTTAAGGTTGAAAATGGTGAGATTGTAGTGCTCTTGAGTGGGAATCCGGACGATGTCAATGATATTCTAATGCTTGTAGAGTACTTATACAAAGAACAGTTAGAAATGTTTTTAAGAATCTTCAAAAGCCCGTCTTTAAAAATATTTAAAAAAGATTATCGTGGCTGTCTATAAACTAGACATAAACCACTTCGTGAAACATTTAGAGCATACCTGTATGCGTTGGTATATGCTACCAAGACTTTTTAATTTTTATAAATTATTTATCACAAAGAAAGAGTTTATCTTTTCAATGACTGTCTCTATATTTTCTGGCAAATCGAGTTCTTTGGATACATCGCCAAGGCCTTGAAGATGAGCAGTCCAAAGTCGTTGGAGAGCTACATGGCCTGACTCATCAAACTGTATGGGTCTCAAAGCTGTTCCTCTATTTTCAAAGGTCTTTGTCACATTTTCATGCAGAGTCTTTGAACTTTGTAAGCCCTTATCACGAAGGAGTAAAAGCAGATCATGAAAATCCTTCATTCGGCTATTTCGAGATCCTTTGGAAAGTACCGTTTCCAGTTTTTCTGCGAAAATTGTTTCGATAGGATAGACTAAAAGAGAAATCGATTCTTCAAAAAATGGCTTTCCACGATATTCAAAAAGCTTAATTTCTCGATTTTGTGGTTCTACGATGTCGCCTATTCCAACATCGACATGAATTTTATCTTTCATCTTAGCAAAAGAGGCTTTAAAAGTTGTGCGATAGCCAGGATATTCCATATGCGGCTGAGAAAGTAGCTCTATGCCTTCAAATGAAAAGATAAATCCATCGTCTGATGATGTCGATACAATCTCTTCAAAGACTTCTTGAAGTGCTTTTTCCTCGGCGGTCATACGCATCAAAAGAAAATCGAGATCTACCGTTTCTCTTCCTATTTTCATCATGTAGGAAAGCAGAAACCCACCCTTAAATATAAATTTATTGACGTGCGAGGAGCGTGATAATCGCGCCAAAAACCTTTCTAGGAGAAGTTGCTTCCAGCATGCGTTGAAAAGGATCTCTTTTTCTTTGGCAATGGTTTGAAGTCTGTCTTTGAGAGCTTGTTCATTTATCATGTCGTTATACTCAGTAAATAAGGTGAAATGTCGAATTGAAGCTTTTTAGCATATGCTTCAAGCTTTATTAGATCGATACGATTTTTGCCGCCTTGTGCCACCGCTGATTTTAAAGCTTTAATAGCGGTTTCTCGACTGAGGAGCCGAAACGCATCTACAATTGTGCGTTCCCGATCAAAAATTGGGATATGAGCTCCCTCTAGTTCGATTTCGATTTTACCTAAATCGAGATCGCGAAAACGAACGATCTTAATTTGACGGCTACTTCGTGCTGAAGTACCATGTCGAATTCCGATCCAATGTTGACGAGGAATCTCTTCGGTTAAATCATACACTGCTAGGGCAGAAATCAGGCAGACCACCCCACCATTAATAGAATGAACGACCTCTATGAGATCTATCCAGCGGAAAGCTTCGGAGTTTTGATAGTCAATTGCCTGGTACACTCCACGACGAATTCTTTTTAGTTTTCCTGCCTTTACATAATGGCTTAATACTGAAGCGGGAACTCCAAGAATCCTCGCCTCCTTAGATGTAAAGGATGGCTGGTTGAGTAATGGGATAAGCAGCTGTAAGCAGGCTTGAGGTCTCATGGAATATCCTCCTTTTCTTTAACTTAACAAAAAAACCCAATAACATCAACTGGGTTTTATCGTTAAGTTAAACTAAAAAACAACTCTTGAAAAATATAAATGGATCGCTTTTTTAACTCCTCTCTCGATTTTATAACCAAGGGTATAAGAACTGTATTTTTCCTTGATCTCATCAGATATCCATGACTTACCTTCTCCCCACCATTGCCACACATGAGGCTCTTGAATCCACTTATGGAGAAGAATAAAGTGATCAATCGAAAGGGGCTCAAACGCGATTTCGTGATCATTCATAGACAAAGTTTCGTTATTCATTGAGAGTAACTCCACTAACCTATTCTTTGATAGAGCCAATCAGGCATTAATTTAAGAACCCAGCCAACGAGTTGCCATCGATGAGTAATATAGGCGTGATTTTTCTGCTTATTGATTGCTATGTAAATTTGTTTAGCAGCTTCCTGAGGAGTAGCCACCCAAAATTTACCTTCGCCTTTAGCCATATCTGTATCTACAAAGCCAGGTTTGATATCTGTAACGGTGATGGCTAATTTTTCTTGAAATGCCTTTTTTCTTAATCCTTCAAGATAATTAGACATAAAGGCTTTAGATGCATTATAGGCAGGAGCTATCGGATTACCTCTTAACGCCCCTATCGATGAAATACCTACTAAATGTCCATAGCCTTGCTTAGCAAAAAACTTATACACTTCTCCAGCTAAAGCACAAAAGCCATACACATTAACATCTATAGTTTGTTGCTCCTTCGACCAATCTAATTCGGAATTTAAAAAACCAGTACCAGAGTTGATCACTACAAGATCAACTCCTTGCATTGTTTGAATCATATTTCTAAGTTTATCAATCGCATCAGAAACTTTACTGATATCGATGTGACCAATATGGCTTTTAGCTGGAACTTCATTTTTTAAAGCGTCAAGCAACTCCGTACGACGAGCCATTAAGCCTACTTCATAGCCATTTTTTGCAAGAATGATAGCCAGTTCTTTGCCTATTCCTGAGGACGCTCCAATTATAATTGCTTTTTTCATAGTTAACCTCATGAGGCATGCTTTTTGTATGTATTTTTCTTCCTAATCCATCGATCTTCCAAAAAGAAGGGAAAAATAACCAATATGTTGTACACCTAATGCATTATATAGTTTTTGAGCTGCGAAGTTTTTCTCTCCAGTAAAAATGATTAATTTGCGTATGGAGTGTAGCTTTTTAGCGTCTAATAATAATTGTTGCATAACGGATTTCGAATAACCCTTCTTCCTAAAGCTTGGGGTCGTGTAGACACCACCGACTTGTCCTAAATCTAATGCCTTAGCATTTAGATCGGCAATAGAGACAAGTTTGTCTTGGAGAAAAAATCCCCAGATAATTTTTTTGCTAACTTTATCAAGATATATATCGAATAATTGTTCATCACTCAGATCATTTGGGACACCTTCTTCTATAAGGTAGTCTAATCTTAAAGGTTTCCATTGAAGATAATCTGCTTCGGTCAATAATCTTACATTAGGTTGAGGCAAACTAGAAACATTCGATAAATCAACGCTGTAAAGAATTTCTTTTGAATTAAATATTTCTGTTTGAATAACTTTTTTGTTTTTAAGAAAATTCCAAAAGGGATTACAAAACTCCCAATTTCCAACAAGGCCCGTTAAAGATATCGATTCCTCAAGGCAGGATTTCAAAACCATCTCAAAGATAGAGTCTCTTGCTGTAGTTTCTATAAGTAAACTGCCCTTTTTCGTAAGACTGAATACACCCACTATCTCATCATGGGATCGAATGAGTTTAAAGTTTCCTGAATAAGGAGCTTGTGAAAGATTGAATCCATAGTTTTCAAAATTTCCTAGCAGAAAAAGAGTGTAATTTTCGTGTTGTTTCAGAAACTCAAGCATTTCAAATTTATTAGAATCATTTATTGGTTCAATTTGATATTGCATTTAGCTTCCTGCTTGGTTAGCGAGACTTTTACTTTCTTCCTGTAATTCAGACTGAACTTTTCTTCGTCTCTAAGTGAGAGAGTGTATCAAAAATCTTGATCTTTATCATCAACTTTCAGCAAGAGTCAGCTCTCATCAATAAACCCTCATGGAACCATCTCAAAAGTGATGGAATTAAGCCGGAAATTTTGTCAGGAATCCATCTGTTTCTTAGGAGTACTTCTACTTTCAGAGCAAAAAGAGCATTTGAGCTCAATCAGGCGTGTCATTTTTTAGAGAAATGTGGTATACAAGTTGGTTAATTTAAAGAGCTAAGTGTAAATATGTTTACTAGATCTATAATCTTATCGTTAACAAGGCCTCTATCTTCTTTCGTCTTACCAGTGAGGCATTTTCATCGTCCAATTTCGAACCTTCCACTGGCATCTTTAAGGTTTCACACTAATTTTAACCGTCATCATAGAGATTTTTCTCAAACTATAATTCCAAATCCCGGAGGTAATACAGTGAAAAAATCAGGAAGAATCGGATTGTACTTATTGCTAGGCGGGGCTTTATTAGCTTCTATCGGTCTCTACGCTAACGAAAATTCATCGACTTCCGTAAAATCTTCAAAGCCTATGATTTTTTCTCCAATAGAAGGAATACGATGGGTGGAGCAATGTGTTGAACAACATCCTGAAATTCTATGGCTCGCTGACAGTAATGTTCGTAAAACTGAAGAAGGACTCGCTACACTTCAAGGCACCTATTCAGAGCAGCTATTTGGTCAAAAATATATTGAATTTGATCGCACAATTATGACCATCCATTGTCTTAAACTTATTCTAGATGGAAGCGACAAGGCTTATCTGATGTTTACTGCCGCGCAACCAAAGGATGCTAAACTTTCTCGTGAGAGTTTCCATGCGCTTCATTTGCAAGGACAAAAATTATTGAAATCGAAATGGGAAGGAATGTCTGAACTACAAATGGCACAAGCTATGGAAACTGGGTTAGTGCTGGGTGATATAGGAAAAAGCGAAAAGGCAAGGGAACTATTCCAGCCCTATGGTATTAGAGCACCAGATCATGATGATTTTTATGGAGAAGCCATTCAAGTCATTGTACGGCACCCACAACTTTGTCCCTCTTTTTTTAGACTGCCCTCATCAGCTAAAAAGCTTCTTTCTGAAGTCGCAAATCTAGCTCATTATGGGCATGTAACGCATTTAGAAGGTGGTCTCGGCATGTTTAGTAAGCTAAAAGAAAGTGGTGTAGCTTCTAAAGATCCAATAGCTCTTTCTTTTGACTTATTTGTCCATACATGCGATGTAGCGGGTGCCTTAGGTCATGCGAATAACCAATCTTCTTTAGTTTACACCGAGCCTGCTCATCAAGCCATGCAAGCAATGGGAGAAGCTGTTAGAGTTCTTTCAAATCCCCTTAAAACCGAATTAGATGCTTATAATTCCTATCTTAACGTACGGGCTTCTTGGTTAGGACTTGACTCCACTGATAGTTCGGACCGAGTTTTAGCTCGTATTGGTGCCATGCTTCGATTATTCACATTAGAGGAGGGAGTGGTACTGCGGAAAGCAATCCATGAATTAGATCCCTCCATCCGCGATCGAATTGCAGCTCAATTAGATGTCCAGCCTCAAGACCGGCCCAGCAGAACCCCCACTTATATGCCAGCTGTCTTAGTGAATTTATCCAATAATTCTGATCTCGGCAAAACAAAAGAGGAACGGCTCGTTAAAGCGATCACTGTGGGTTTACCTTTTATTACGCGAGTTTTGGAACGACATAAAGAAATGCTATTAAAAAACGAAATTGATTCAAACATTCCTCTTAACTTCAATAAAATGGCTGGAGTTGCTAAGGCTTCACCCGTCTCTCTGAATGGAGAGTTCTATATTGATCAAGATGGCAGTGTGCATTTATTAACTCAATAACAACCTTGGAGATGAAGTCTCATGCAAAGATACTACACTAGTTTAAAATTATTTTTATTCTGCTTGTTAATAGGGTTGAATTCTTTATCTGCGACCATTTCAACTCCTTATGGCAATCAAATAGAAGCAGTTATTTTTGATTGTGATGGGGTTTTGGTTGATACAGAGTATTTAAAGTTTTTGGCTTGGCGGGAAGCGCTTGCTAGTGAAAATATCGCTTTTACCATTGAAGAGTATATGCCACTTGTAGGCCATAGTTCGAAAAATATCCTTCTCATGCTGAAGAAGCTAAAAAATATTGAAATACCTGAAGGGATCATTGGATTAAAAGACGCAAGATACCGAATTTTGCAAAAACAAGGTGTGCCTCCAATAAAAGAAATGATCGCTTTTGCCAACTATTTTGCTAGCGAAAAGACAAATTTGGGAATCAAATTAGGATTGGCTTCCTCTGCCCCAACAGAAGAGATCCTTCAAAATTTAGAGCAAATTGGTTTGGAACATGCTTTCGATCTAATTATTTCCGGGTCTGATGATCTAGATAGCTATGTAGATGATGAAGGAAAAAATAAACCAAAACCGTATATCTATATGGAAGCTGCGAAGCGATTAGAAGTGGCTCCATCCAAGTGTCTTGTATTTGAAGATACCTCTGCTGGAATTGAAGCCGCTGCTAGCGCTGGGATGGTTGCAGTAGCTGTTCCCAATCAATTTACTACGGGCCAGGATTTTTCAAAGGCTAAGGAAGTGATAAAAACCTATCAAGAATTACCACTAAAACAAATCTTCAAAGACTAGGAAGCACATGCGTTTTATTCTCGCTCTAATCCCTCCTAAACAGACAATATCTGCCTACTTGCATGCTGCCCAAATGCTCTTTTCACCTGTTCATGATGGCTATTTGTTATCTGAAAATAGCTTGCCCCATATTACAGTATGCCAATTTGAATGCGACAGTGAAAATGAAGCTCAAATTATTTGGAAGCAGATTGAGACATTAAACCTTCGTCCTTTTTCGCCGCGATTTACAGGATTGAGTTTTGTCAAAGGGGTAGGTGTTCATCAAGAATACTATTGGGCTGAGTTATCCATAGCTAGAGATGAAGAAATTATGAGGGTTCATCAATTAGCAGCTGACGTCATACGATCAAAAGGATTAGCCTGTCTGAATGATAGCGATAACTTGTACCGCCCACATCTAACTCTTGCACGGGTTCGACTACCTGATGCTATTCAAAGATGGCCAGATTCTCTTCTTACCAACACCAATGATTTTAGGATTACTCTTGCTCGAGGAGATAATAATGGGCAATACTTGTACACTCTTTTTGAATCTCCGGAAGTTTTAAATGAAGAGAGCATATCTAAATTTCGGCAGACAGATGGAAAATTAAAGCCTGATTTTGCTGTGATTTATCGTGGCTATCTTAAACCTGGTAGAGAAGATGATTATCAAAATGCCTGGCAGTCTGTTGCTCAATATTTTATAACGCATCGAGGGGCAATCGGATCATGTTTGCATCGAGCATCAGACGGTTAAGAATGGATGCTTTTTTTCTGCGGTAGACACTTTTGATTTCCAAGCTGAAGAATTTTATTTGAAAAACGGGTATGAAAGGATCGGTGAATTAAAAAATTGTTGGCTTGGTCATTCAAAATTATTCCTAAGAAAGAATCTAATACAAACAAGTAAAGAGATATGGCTTGTGAGCGAATAAGAATTTAAAAAAAATCAAAATAAACTCTATGAAATTTTGGATTTCCTATGCAAAAAATCAAGGAATCAAGCTGCCATACAATTGGGCATCATCTTTTAAATCGGTGATGAAAGACTCCATTGGAATCAATTCAGCGATGTACGCCCTGGTAGATGAATTGAAAGAACAGCACATTTCCATTGCGCTTCTCTCTAACATTGATGAACGCCTGTCCAAACTTATTCGAGAGTTCGGCCTTTATGAGCCTTTTAATCCATGCTTACTTTCTTGTGAGATTGGTATCGAAAAACCTGATCTAAAAGCATATGAGTTGCTACTCACAAGACTCAATCTACCAGCCAAGGGGTCGTTTTTGTGGATGACAGACATGAAAATGTCGAATCAGCAAAAAAAATGGGACTTGATGCCATTTTGTTTGAAACTGAACAACAATTGAGAAATGAACTGAGCAAAAGGGGCGCCCTAGGATGACAAGACAGTCGATACAAATCATTTATCTAAATGGGCCGTCCAGCAGTGGTAAGACAACTCTTGCAAAGGCGTTTCAACATGCGTTTGAAGAGCCATTTTTGCATGTCAGTATTGATAAGATAATTGGATGGATGCCAGAAAAAATAAATGACTGGACCGGTGGAGAAGCTTCTCTTGGGTATAGCTGGAAAAAAAGCACTGATGAATCAGGCAATCCTATTCAGGAACTTCAAATTGGTCCTTATGCTGAAAGAATAGCGAAAACTTTTCAAGAAGTGGTTCTTACGTTAGCGAAAATGGGACACTATCTCATCATCGACGATGTTTCCTTTGGCAAAAAACAAGTGGATGAGTGGAAAGAGCTTTTAAAGGACTTCACAGTCTTGTGGATCGGAGTAAATGCACCCTTGTCCATCTTGGAGCAAAGAGAGAAAGAGCGTGGCAACAGGATGGTTGGATCTGCTCGGGGCCAATTCCATAAAGTGCATGCTGATGCTACCTATGACTTAGAAATAGATACCCACCATTCGACTCTTGATGAAAATATCCACAAAATTCAATCCTTAGCCGCAGATCACAAGCGTACAAGTAACAGCTCACAACACTCTCTCATACGCTCTTTGCATAAAAATGACCTCCCTAAAATAGTCAGTCGATACTCTTTTCCCTGGTCTACACCTGAAAAAACTAAGACTCTTTGGGACACATAACATGGTCCTGTATTTCACCTGTATTTTCAGGCATTTTCATTTCTCTAATGTGTTTGGGATCTATTCAAATTTTATCAGAAATTCTACTTGAATACGAATAGAAAATGATCATTTATTTTTGAGTTTTTTCTCTGTAAAATTGCAGTCGGCTTTCTAAAGTTCCTATATATACCCTTTAAAGGGTGTATGATGTCAGAATTTTTTGTTAATTCCACTTCTTTTGCCGGAGCCTTATAAGCTTTTGTTGAGTACTGCTGATACCTGACGAAAGTTGATGATAAAGATCAAGATTTCTGCTATTATCCCTCTCGATTTAGAGAAGGAAAAGAGAACCATAGAGATTGTCTTTTTCGGATTTTTTAACCAATGAGTAACCAATGAAAAGTAAAACCATTTCCATATTAGTTACGAGCATATTTGTCATCGCATGTTTTATTGGTTCTTTCACGCCCCTATCCGCCATTCAAAACCACTTTAAACAAGAAGATATTATGAAAGATTACATAATTATTCAAAAGCCGCCTATAAATGTAATCGGGATCGAATGCAGAACATCGAACGCTCCTGAAGATGGCCCTCAAGATATTCCACGACTTTGGGGACAGTTTTATAGCGAAGATATCCCTAATAAAATTCCAAATAAAGTCTCTAATGAGGTTATCGCTCTCTACTGCGATTATGAAGGTGATCATACACAGCCTTATTCATTAGTTATAGGATGTCCTGTAACTTCTTTAAGTGATGTTCCTGTAGGAATGGTAGCAAAAACAATTCCTGCTGGATCATATGCCGTTTTTCGCGCCATTGGAGAATATCCTGCAAGCTTGATTGAAACATGGGGCAATATTTGGAAAACAGAATTGAAGCGAACGTACACAGGCGATTATGAATTCTATGGAGAGAAGTTCTCTTCTAGATCACCCCAAGAAGTCGAAGTCTATATTGCCATTGAAAAAGAGACTTCTAATGACGATTAGAACAAAACGCTTGGTTCTTAGAGCTTGGCATGAAGAAGACTTTAAGCTTTTTGCTCAGATGAATTCAGATCCTCGTGTCATGGAATACTTTCCGGCAATACTAAACTCCCAAGAAAGTGATGACCTTGCTAAGCGACTTTCTGCTAAATTACAAGAACAAGGATGGGGATTGTGGGCTGTATCTGTCCCAGGGATTTCTGATTTTATCGGTTTCATAGGCCTTTCTGAGCCATCATTTAACGCTCATTTTACACCAGCTGTTGAGGTTGGGTGGCGTTTAGCTTATGATTTTTGGGGAAAGGGATATCCTACAGAAGGCGCTTTAGAGGTTCTTAAGTATGGATTTGAAACTCTCAATCTTAACCAAATTGTCTCTTTCACAGCAGCTCAAAATCATCGTTCAATAAAAGTCATGAAAACAATAGGCCTGCATCATGATCCAATGGATGACTTTGACCATCCTAAGCTTGCAGAAGGTCATATATTAAGGCGTCATGTTTTATATCGTTTAAATCGTAATGAATGGATGGAACGATCATGACATCTTCCAGTATGCCACATGACATCAAAAGAAATATCGAAGTTGTTGCATACAACTTATTATGGCCCGAAATGTTTGCATTAGAGTCAATACTCATTAAGCAAGTTTTAGGCAGTAATTGCATAACTATTCATCACATTGGCTCAACATCAGTGCCTGGATTAATAGCTAAACCCATAATCGATATCCTTCCTGTTGTAAAAAATATTCTAGAGGTTGATAAAGCGACTAAAGCAATGGAAACCTTAGGATATGAAGCTAAAGGCGAATATGGGATTGCTTTTCGTCGCTATTTTCAAAAAGGCAAGAACATTAGAACTCATAATGTACATGTTTATGAAGAAGGTGATCCCGAAATCAATCGGTATTTAAAATTCCGAGATTGGATGCGTTCTCATGAAGACGATGCACGTGCGTATGCAAATCTCAAAATAGAATTAGCCATCAAATTTCCTCAAGATATCCTGCAGTATTGCAATGGAAAAGACTCCTTTGTTGCAAGTATTGATGCAAAAGATGGTTTCGATGGATGGCGCATGGTAAAGGCTTTAACAGACAGAGAATGGGCTGCGGTACAAGCGTTAAGGCAGAAATATTTTTTCAAATCGAATACTGACCCCTATTTTTGGACATTCCAGCACAAGGATCATGTGCATTTTGTCTTCTATAAAAATTCAGACATCATCGGCTATACACATCTTCAACTTTGGAATGAAGCTAGGGCAGCTTTACGGATTATTGTAATAGATGAAGACTATCGTAATCGCGGATTTGGAAGTCAGTTCTTGAAACTTTGTGAACGCTGGCTCTGCCATCAAGGTTTTAAACTATTATTGATTCAATCCTCACCAGAAGCATGCAAAAGTTCTGACATAATGCTATTTTTTGTTGTGGAAATGAAGCTAGACGAAGGAAAAATGCCATTTAAGCATATGTGTAAGCAAGAAGAGAAAAAGTGGGGCAACCTGGACTTGAACCAGGGACCAGCGGGTTATGAGTCCGCTGCTCTAACCACTGAGCTATTGCCCCTTGAGGGAGTTGAAATATGCCAAAAAATTAAACAATAGGCAAGCTTTTTTTGTGGCAATTTTGTGAAAAATCAATTTCTGGTTTACATCAGAAATATTTTATTCTTTTTGATCGAATGGCCATATCTAAGGAGGCGGTTGGTGAGGAGAATGTGATTGCTCAAAAAATTATGAGGGCATAAGCTATTTCCATAATTTGAATTTTTCAGATCACTTTATTTTAATAATGTTTTTGCAAACTATGAAATGGATTCTCAATTACCAATTATTTTTGTTTGATTTTGATGGATTGTTGGTTGATACAGAACAATTCCATTACCAAGCGTATATCAATATGTGTCGAAAGAGGGGATTTACGCTTCCTTGGGATTTTTCTCGCTATTCTCAAGCAGCTCATCATGGACCTACTGATTTGCGTGATCAAATTTATGCAGAATTTCCTGCTTTGTGGGAACAAGAGCCCGATTGGCAAGTACTTTATTCTGAAAAAAAAGAGTGGTTTATGCAATTGATTGAGACGGAATCTATTCCTCTTCTTCCTGGAGTAGAGGATCTTCTTTTGGCTTTAGAAGAGAAAAATATCAAGCGTTGTGTGGTCACTCATTCTCCTATTTCTCTGATTGAAGCGGTTCGAAAACAAAATCCTGTTCTTGACTCCATTCCGAATTGGATTACGAGAGAAGATTACCAGCACCCCAAGCCTAATCCAGAATGTTATCAAGTGGCTGTGGCTAGATTTGCCAATGCAGGGGATCGAATTATTGGTTTTGAAGATTCTCCTCGAGGGATGTATGCCTTACTAGGAACTCAAGCTGAACCTATTTTGATTTGTCCTCCAGAGTCTGGCTATCTACACACTCTTCTCGCTCACCATCCTCAGATTCGGTATTATCCTTCTTTTACTTCTATATCAGTATAAGTGACTTTGATTAAGCATAGCCCATGTGGCGGAGCAGCTGCAGAGGCTTTACTTCTATCTTTTGCTGCAAAAATAGTGGGAATGTCTGACAAATTTATTTTTCCAGAACCTACTTCTATGAGAGTACCGACGATATTTCTCACCATCTTGTATAAAAATCCATTTCCTTCGAATTCTAGACGAATTTCTTCTGCAGAAGAAACGACGTCTAAACGAGACAAATGTCTTATGGGATTTTTCGCTGCAGATCCAGCGTATACTTGATTGGTAAATGAGGTAAAATCATGTGTTCCGATAAACAAGGAGGCTCCTTGTTTCATTAAGGAAATATCCAATTTTCTAGGGATATGCCAGCTATACAATCTTTGAAAGGGATTTGCTGTTCGATTGATACAGAGTCGATAATGATATTCTTTTGTAACGGCATCATGTTGTGCATGAAAGGTTGGGGGAGCCTCTTTCAGGTTCTTGATGCGGATATCAGGGGGAAGAAGACCGTTGAGTGACCATAAGAGCTTTTGTGGATCAATGGGGCATTCTAGTTTACAGTGAGCTACTTGTCCTATTGCATGCACACCTGCATCTGTTCTTCCAGAACCAATAATGGAAATGGTTGGGTTTTGAAGAATTTTTCGTAGCGCATTTTGGATATGCTCTTGAATAGAAGAATGGTTTAATTGTATTTGCCAGCCACTATAAGAAGTGCCATCATAAGAAATGAGGAATTTATAGCAATGCATGTTTATACCGAAGTGATCTCAAAATTCGGTAGAGAATCAATGATTTTTTCAGCGATAAGAATGTCTTCTGGCATTGTGATCTTGATATTATTGCAAGAGCCTTCAACGATTTTTGTTTTTTTTCCTAATAACTCTACAAGAGATACATCGTCAGTTACTGTGATTTGCTGCTGATTTGCCTTGGTAAATCCTTCTCGTAATAGTTCTAGTCGAATTACTTGCGGTGTTTGTATTTCCCATAGATGATTTCGATTGAGAGTTTGCAAAACTTCTTGGTTTTCATTGCAGACTTTAATGGTGGATCTCACTTGTATTCCGACTGCAGAGCTGTCATATATATTTGCAGCCTGCACGGCACGGAGAATAAGATCTGTATCAATAAAAGGACGCGCTCCATCGTGAATACACACCAATAGATTTTCTTGTAGAAGGGAAATTCCGTTGTATACGGAATCTTGTCTTCTTTGGCCGGGTTGTGCAAATCGTAAATTTCGATGAAATTGATAAGCAAATTCTTCAAAAAAACATTGGTACTCTTTCTCACATACAACAACCAATTCTTGTACTTGTGGCATTTGTAAAAATAACTCAAAACTGTATAGCGCCAGAACTTTATTTCGAATTTTCATGTATTGTTTTGGGATAGTACTTCCCATTCGACTTCCTTTTCCTCCGGCTAGAAAAACGACACTAAAAGGAATGGAATTCATAGCTGTTTTTCTAAAAAAAATAATGTAAGTTCAGGTCTTGCAAACCATCGGAATTTCATCACACTGGAAATACCTCTCGATATGTAGAGCCATTTGTCTCCCAGTTTTTTTAACCCTCTTTTCCATTTTTTATTTTCCAATTGGGTGAGTCGATTTCCGATAAAAGGAAGATGAATTTGCCCACCATGTGTGTGTCCGCTTAAAATAATTTCACCAGGAAAATATTGGAGCCATTTGGCTGTGTCTGGATTATGGGATAGGATGATTCCTACATGCTTCGGATTATAGTGGTGAAAAGCTGTGGTAGGGTCGAATCTTCCAAGATAATAATCTTCTAAACCACAGATGTTAATGGGGTGGCCACGGCAAATAACAGATACGGTTTCATTTTTGAGAACCCGAAATGGGGTATCTTTGAGTAAGGAAAGAAGTTCTATATGATCTTGTACTTTTTTTGCTGCAGGGGAGATTGTACCATTCGGTGAATTGTTTTTGAAAATTCTTCGAAATCCTTTGACAATGTTGGAGGTTGCTGATGAGCGCTCTACATCGTAATCGCCTTCTTCGTTGATCGTGACAAATTGTGCATAATCATGATTTCCCAGGACGGCAAAACAGCCATAAGTGGCTTTAAAAGAATTTAAAAATTCTTTTAATTCTAGAAGGTTTTCTTTCCGGGAATGGCAAAGAAAATCGCCTGTGAAAAAAATAAAATCGGGTTTTATACGATTAATTTTACGTAAAATTTGTTTTTTCAAGAAAGTGGAAAACCGATTTTTCCAATGTAAATCGCTAAGATGAAGGATTTTGATTCCAGATAGAGCAGGGGGAAGCAAAGGAATTGGTAA
>Ga0206975_1074_pt1 | contig 28097 bp, 20 predicted proteins | sample Alteio_BWOrgHeat_81_FD_152919 | JGI IMG/M metagenome (GOLD analysis project Ga0206975, IMG submission 152919) | Enriched cells from forest soil in Barre Woods Harvard Forest LTER site, Petersham, Massachusetts, United States -... | ecosystem: Environmental > Terrestrial > Soil > Temperate forest >... | reverse complement strand
TCCTAGATGCTGCTCCAAGGAGTCAGACATGGATTCTTTTGGATGGCGAGAATGATCAAATTCTCGATGGGGATTCATAAAAAGTTGAACAATTTCGTCAGTAATTAAACGACGGGCTTCTTGATGCTCGCGCAATACTTCCCAAATTACTTCAGTTGCTCTCTTTTTCACTTCTGAAGTCATCATTTTTCCAGCTCTGTATTCCCGAGCAATATTTTCCAATTCTCTGTCATCATCGAGAAAATAAAGTAGATAATGATAAGCCACGTCTACCATTAGGTTGGCCCCTTTTTCGATGTGTTCTTGCTTTGTCATTCCACCGCCAGAGAAGGCTTTTTCTCTAATTTTTTTTGTAAGAATGTCTTTTGTATCATTCATGAAAATCACTTCTTTTTGTCCTGTAGAACTCGCTTTATCATGAGCCTGCTCAAGACTTGGAAGAAATCTTGATTGAATGGTTGCTGGTTTTTTTAATCCAATTTTCTGCGCAATTTCACGTGCCATGCGAAAATAGGGGTATTGATCAATTGCCATCGGAACCAAGCAAAAGAGTTCTTTACCATGAAATATGTTTTCAAAAGAGGTACTAAACGCTGGAGCGGCTTGAAAGCAAGGCCAGCTTAATTGGCCGATACTATTATGCAAATCCAATCCATAAATTCCATGGATCATGTTGCCTGAAGTATGTTTCATGATTGTCACGATATTCCAATATAAAGACCCACCCACTGTTTCTACATTAGAAAAAATCCAGGTCTTTTTTGGATTAAAGCCACAGGCAATGATGTCTTTGGCATTGCTTCTAGTCAGGCGGTTTGCTTCTTCAAGCGATAAACCGTCCTTAAAGTAGTATTTTTCATCATCCGTCATTTGGATAACAAGAACAGCATCAAATGCATCTTGTAGATACTTGGCAAACATAAATGGGACCATATGACCCAGATGCAAAGATTCTGAACTTGGTCCTCGCCCGGTATAAAGGTAGATTTCCTCTCCCCGCTCATATGCACTCAGCACGACATCAAGATCTTTATGCGAGAAAAAAATACCTCTGCGCAACCAAGGATGGGCCTTCATTTTTGTGACTTGTTCAAAACGATGAATGAGGGCTCCATCGATGGGCTGACATCCAAATTGGTTGATTAGCTTGAGATAGTCGATACCTGTTGTAGAAGTCACCTCCCACGGGGTAATTTTTGTTTCCTCTTCCATACTTCCATCCTTAATGTGGGCGCTAACTTACACTATTCAATAGCCAATGTCAAAATATTCTTCTGCTTGCTTAACAGAAGCTACTACTATATAATAATCAGGTAACTTATTTAAAAAGTAATATGAATCTTATTAAAGAATTTAAAGATTTTGCTTTAAAGAGAAACGTCATTGATACTGCCGTCGGGGTTGTTATCGGGGTTGTGTTTGGAAATTTAGTGAATTCCGTTGTCACCGATATTTTTATCCCTTTGTTGGGTCTTATTCTCAATGAAGTGGATTTCCATCACAGGATTTTCAAATTAGCGGTGGGAAATTCTTGCTTGGTAGAAATTCGATACGGAGCTTTTATTACAGCATTAATTAATTTTCTTATTGTTTCTTGGGTTGTTTTTTTTATCATGAAACTGATGGTTCGTTTCAATCTTTCTAGGATGGAAAAAGTCATTCCTCAAAGAGATTGTCCTGAATGTCAAATGTCTATCCCCTTAAAAGCAAAAAAATGTGGCCATTGCGGATCAATCATTACGGAAAAAATTCTAGAGTAGCCACATCTGTTTTCACCCGTTGAATGTCATTTTTATAATTTGTGATAAGTGATACACTTTTCTTCCAGTGGCTTGTTCGATTTGTTCTTTGCAGCTAAATCCATTTGCAATGATCAATGTATCCAATGGAGCATTCCTAATAGAGGGTAATAAGACTCTTTCTGCAGCTTTTATTGAAATGTCGTAGTGATCCTTTTCAAATCCAAATCCGCCTGCCATTCCACAACAACCAGAATCAAGAATTTGAATATCTAATCCAAGACGTTGGAGGATTTCTTTTTCATATTCAAAATGAATGACTGATTTGTGGTGACAATGCCCTTGTACGAGTGCTTTTTTATTGAGTGGTTTAAAAGAATGATCCTTCGCATAGAAATGGATGAATTCACTTAATAGCAACGTCTGATTTTTTAATCGTTTCGCATCCATATCCGAAGGAAATAAATTGGTCAGTTCGTCCCGAAATACAGAAATGCAGCTGGGCTCCAATCCAATAATGGGAGTTCCATCGTGAATCTCCTTCTTCAGTTCTTTCATGATTTGTCTGAGATTTTTTTTTGCAAGAGTAAGCATGCCATAATCATATAAAGGCCTACCACAGCACAAAGAAACTTTAGGTACAGATACTTCAAACCCCAGATGCTCTAAAACATCTACAGCATCTTTGGCGTGCTGAGGATGAAAATAATTGTTAAAAGTATCTGGCCAAAGAATGACTTTTTTGTGCCCAGTTGCAGAAGAGGTTCTTTGAAAAAACCATTTTTTAAAACTTTTACGTGCAAATCGGGGGAGAGATCTTTTGGGATGTGCTCCTATCCCCCATTTTATGAAACGAGAGAAGAAAGAGTGGGTAAGAAAAAAGTTTGCTATTGTAGGGAAATGAGAAGTCACGCGAGACCACCAATAAATGAGACCAAAAGCATACGCAGAACGGGGTCTTATACGTCCCTGATAATAATGAGATAAAAACTCTGCTTTATAAGTAGCCATATCTACATTCATAGGACATTCTTTTTTACACCCTTTACAAGCAAGACATAAATCTAAAGCTTGTTTGACCGATTCGTCTTTCCATCCGTTTTTTCCAATGATTTCTCCTTGTAACATCTCAAACAATAGACGTGCACGGCCACGAGTGGAATCTTGTTCTTCTTTTGTGACCATATAACTTGGGCACATTGTTCCATTTTCATTGCGACGACATTTTCCTATTCCAACGCAGCGCAAAGTAGCTTTAGCAAAGCTTCCATCATCTTCTGGAAATGCAAAGTGAGTTTTTACTTTAACTGGTTTATAATCAGGTCCTAATCGCAAATTTTCTATAGGACTATAGGGATCGATGAGCTTGCCAGGATTCATTTTCCAATCAGGGTCCCAAATGGATTTAAATTCTCGAAATCCTTGAATCAGTTCTGAACCAAACATTTTTGGTAACAACGCAGCTCTCGATTGCCCATCGCCATGTTCGCCCGATAAAGAGCCGCCATAACGTACCACTAAATCAGCTGCTTCATCGATAAATGAACGATATTTTGCAATCCCTTCTGTCGTATACAGATCAAAGTCAATGCGTGTATGGACACATCCTTGTCCAAAATGGCCATAAAGAGCGCATTCGTATTCATATTTTTGAAATAGTCTTCTAAAATCCCGAAGATAATCCCCAAGCCTTTCTGGAGGAACAGCGGAATCTTCCCACCCTTTTTCGTTAGGAACTCTTTCTTGAGTTCCAACGCCCGCTTCACGGGTTTCCATAATTTTTTGTTCAATTTCCGGGTGATCATAAAGACGCATGCTTGGAGGGTTTTCTCTTTTTTGCAATACCTCCATCATTTTTTGTGCTTTTGCATCCGATTCTTTTTTAGATTCCCCGCCAAATTGTAGAAGCAACCACCCTTTTCCATCCGGAAGGATTTGCGTATCTTGTGCATGAATTTTCTTTTGATTCCTATCACTCATCAAGACATCATCTATTCCTTCAAGGGCAATAGGTCCGTAAGACATTAATTCAGAAATATGATCACAAGCAGAATAGATATCAGGATACCCCAAGACTAATAGGGACCGAGCAGGAGGATTATAGACAAGCTTGAGTTTGGCTTCCAAAACAATCACACAAGTGCATTCACTCCCCACAAGGGCCTTTGCTACATCAAAGCCACCTTTCTCCAAAAGCCATGGCAAATTATATCCTGATACTCGGCGAGGAATTTGAGGGTATTTTTCTTCAATCAGATGAGAATACTTTTGGCTAAATTCCTTGAGTCGTCTATATATTTCTCCTTTTCTCCCCTCTTCATTTTGTAAAACTTCTAATTGTTCTTTATCTACCGCTCCAACCCTCATGACTAATCCATCGTAAGTCAAGATTTCCAATTCGAGAACATTGTCATCTGTTTTTCCTGCCATTACGGAGTGAGCGCCACAAGAATTATTTCCAATCATTCCTCCGAGTGTGCAGTTGTAATGTGTGGAAGGATCAGGTCCAAAAGTGAGCTGGTATTTTCCCGCTTCTTTTTGTAGTGTATCTAATACGACACCTGGCTCTACTAGAGCTGTTTTATTTACCGGATCAATGTGAATGATTTTATTAAAATACTTGGACATATCAATCACAACAGCAACATTACAACATTGCCCTGCAAGACTTGTCCCTCCACCACGACAAAGAATAGGTGCTTGGTATTTATGACAGATTCGAGTGATCTGAATCACATCTTGTTTGTTTTTTGGAATCACAACCCCGATTGGGATTTGGCGATAGTTTGAGGCATCGGTGGAATAAAGTGCGCGTGATCCATCATCAAAACGGACCTCGCCCTCTATTGTATTTTTTAATTCCCTCTCTAGATTTCTCACCTTCTCGTAGTCCATAGAAACTCAACTTGTTCAACTCAGAGTAGATAATTTTACCAAGAGGGGTACGCGGAATACTATTGACATAACCAATTTTCTTTATTCTTTCAAACGGCAAAACCATTTGATTAAATTTTTTAATAAGAAAATCTATTTTTTGATCATCTTTTGCATTTGTGACAAGAGAGATACAATGACCTAATCGATCATCTGAGGAAGAAAATAAAATGGCATCTTCTTCAAATCTCAATTCTATGAGTACAGTTTGAAAGTGAGACTCCAATAAAAACATATCCACTTTCTCTCCTCCAATTTTGATGATCCGATCCCCTCTTCCTAAAAAAGAAAGAGTTCGATTTGTAATTATTCCACTATCATCTGTCTCAAACCACCCGCTGACTTTTGGGTCTCGATAACAAATTTTTCCTGCTTCTTGATATCCATAACAAGAGAGCAAAGAAGGACCAAACAAAAAAAATTTTCCATTTATACATTTGGCTTGTAGATGAGAAAGGAGTTCTAAGGGAGGAAGCTTGCTTTCTTTCCAACTCAATAGAGGAGCTGTGGCCACTTGTGAACCACATTCTGTCATTCCATAGCTAGGCAGCAAGGGCCAGCCAAGAGCAATCCCTTCTTTATATAGTGGCTCATGTAAGGCCCCTCCCCCTACAATTACTGCGCGAAGGCTTTGGGGTGCTCTTAGTTTCTCTACCACAAGATCATATACTTGTGCAGGAACTAATGAAACCAACGTTCCTTCATGAAAAGAAATATAAGAATGAAATGCTTTTGGATCCCATTTTTGAGAAATAGTTTTAAAATCAAAAACTTTTGCACCACTTAAAAAAGATCGAGCCCAAATGCTGATTCCCCCTACATGAAAATCGGGAAGAGTATGGATCCAACGATCTTCTGGCGAGCTTTTTATATGTTGATTTACGGCAGTAGCCGAAGCTAATAAAGCTTTTTTAGATAATCCTACCCACTTTTGATTCAAGGTTCCCGATGTCGACAACCAAATATGGCCCGGCCAAGAAATTGCTTGTTCTAAAATACAGGTAAATTGTCTTCTCTCTTGTTCCGAATAGCAGGGATTGGCAAATAAATAGGATTGTTCATCAGTCCAGCAAATGGGTTTATTCACATGAAAGATCCGAGAATGAGTAATAATCCAAAACCAAGCTGAATTTTTGCACTCCTGGCTATAGATGCGGTGGATTCGCGACTCGGATCACGATTCCAAATAAACCAAAGATTGCGAACAGTGGGAATTAAAACAAAACATGGCAAAAATGCCATCCATTTATTTTTTTCTTCGGATATCCAAAATAATCCAACTATAAAGGGAAGAAGAGAAAATAGAGTAATCTCCCATCGAGAAAAAAGAAGTCCAAAACGGACTGCTAATGTTTTTTTTTGAATTAAAGCGTCTGCTTGGTAATCTCTAAAGTTATTGATCGCAAGTGGGACAATTGCTAAGCAGCCCATTTGTGCGCCTGCCAATAAAACAGAAGCGTTCCAAGTATGTGTTTGAATATAATAAGTAGCAAGGACAGCAACCCAGCCATAAAAAATAAGTAATAGAAATTCGCTAAGGCCAAGATATCCAAATGGGTAGGGACCTCCTGTATAACAATACGCACAAGCAATCGACACACATACTAAAACAACATAGAGCCCACCTCCTGCGACCATTAATGGAAGGGCAAATATAGCTGCTAGGGTTAAAAAAAAGTATCCTCCGTTCAGGATGTGTTGAATAGGAAAAAGAGCGGCTCTTTGGTCCCCCAGTTTATTCTCCAAAACCTCCCCTTTTTTATAATCAAGCGCATCGCCAATCATATTCATTCCCATTTGAATGCAAGGAGCGAAAAAACAGGCGGAAAGAAATAAAATCCAATCGATTGATTTGGTGTGTTTGTAGACTAAAGCAATGCTGACTAAGATGGGAATTAAGCAAACCGACAATGTTTTTGTTTCGGGTCTACAAGCAAGAATCCATCCTTTAGCGAATGTTTTTTTTGTTTTTTGGGTGGAAATATACGTCTGATAATCCATTTATCCTCCTTTAAGGAAGACGAGGGAAAGAAGAAAAATCTGGTTTTCTTTTTTCTTGAAACGCTTCTTTTCCTTCTTTTGCTTCCTTTGTCATGTAATAGAGCATGGTGGCGTTTCCAGCCAAATCTAGCAATCCAATTTGTCCATCGCAATCGGCATTTAAAGAAGCTTTCAAACACCGAAGAGCTAAAGGAGAATGTTGGAGAATTTCACGACACCATTGAAGGGTGACTTCTTCTAGTTGATCTAACGGAACAACGCAATTGACAAGACCCATTTCTAAAGCTTCTTGCGCAGAATATTGTCTACAAAGATACCAAATTTCTCGCGCTTTTTTTTGTCCAACAATTCTGGCTAAGTAACTACTTCCTAATCCCCCATCAAAAGAACCGACACGGGGGCCCACTTGACCAAACCGTGCATTTTCTGCAGCAATAGTCAAGTCACATACGATGTGAAGAACATGCCCTCCTCCAATTGCATAGCCCGCAACCATAGCAATGATTGGCTTTGGAAGAGATCTCATTTGCTTGTGGAGATCTAAGACGTTTAAGCGTGGAATTCCATCTGCTCCAATATACCCTTCATCTCCTCGAATTCGTTGATCTCCTCCCGAACAAAAAGCAAGACTCCCCTCCCCTGTTAAAACAATTACACCAATGGTAGGATCGTTGCGGCAAATATCAAATGCTTCCTGCATTTCCTGAACGGTTTCTGGTCGAAAAGCATTTCGTACTTCTGGTCGATTAATCGTAATTTTACCGATTCCGTCTTCCGTTTTTTCTAGTCGAATATCTTCAAAGTGCTTAATTGTAATCCAAAGAGAAGTTGTGTTCATAAGAGATGACTCCCAATTCTTGAAACCAATTCGGTATAACAATTGGAAAAATTAAATACAAGAAATGACGACACATCTTAATGATCGTTGTTATAGAAAGGTTCGATGTGCACAGTAACATCGCGAACAGCAGGCCACGCTTTTTGGATTTCAAGCCGGACTTGTTGGCTAATTTTATGTGCTTTAGCAACACTTAAAGAAGGATCGACCTCAACGTCAATATTGACATGCGCATCAGGACCATATTGTTGGATCCGAATTTTTTCTGTGCTTGCCACGCCTGACGTTTGGCGAGCAGCGTTTTTGACAAGCCGAAAAAATTTTTCCTCTGGTACCTTGTCCATTAATTGATTGAAATTTTTTCTAGATGCAAAGAACCCAACAAGAGTCATAAATAAAGCAATCGAAATAGCTCCCACATAATCGACAACAACACTAATTGTAGGCCAAATAGCACCTACTCCTAATGCAAGCGTGGCAAACAAACTAGTTAAACTATCAAAACGGTAATGATACGCATCGCTAATCAATGCTGGGCTATGTTGTTTTTTCGCGATTCTAATAATGATCTGGTATGCAATTTCTAATACAATGACTGTGATTACAGGGAATACCCAAGCCCAAGGGTGTATCTGACCAAAGTGCACTTCTCGGAAAGCTCCTAATAATTGTTGAACAAGCATCACAATTCCCAAAACAATCAAAAGAACTCCTGAAAAAACACCTCCAAGTGGCTCATACCGACCATGACCAAATGGATGATCCTCGTCTGGTGGTTTGTGTGCTATTTTTAAACAAATGAGGAGAAATACACTGCACATGACATCTGCAAAGCTGGCAATTGCGTCTAAAAATAGTACGGCACTACCCACTAAAATAACACCTATCAGCTCAAATGCAATGACTGCTAATCGACAGAGAATCCCCAATTTGATGGCGCGTATAACGCTCTTATTTCTTTTATTTCTTTCGGTGTAAATAAAACTGGGAAGTAATAATGATTTTGGAAATCTAGACGTCATCCTTATCCTAGCGCCGAGTAGACAGAAGAAGATCTTTTTTAACAACTAGGAAAATTAAAAACAAGAAATGGATGATTAGGGCGTGTTTTCAAGTGCTTTTAATTGATTGAATTCAGCCCATTCCTTTGTTGTCAATTTGACGTTTGTTTTTGCCCAGGTTCTAAGTTCTTGGAGACGCAATGCTTGAGTTGGTGTCAATTGGCTTGTCTGAGGCAATGTTTCGTTGTCACTCAATGGAGTAGGATCCAGATTAGAAACTTCTGACTTCATAGATTGAAGTTTCTCTCTTGCTTCAAGAGAACAAAGAGTGAGTAGATCAGGGTGTTGATGAATGATCTCTTTTAAATAGGCGTACTTCTCTTGTTCAGAATTATATTCTAATGCTTGATCTAAAGTAGGTTCAAAATAAGAGTCCCATTTTTCGATCGCTCTTTCGACAAAGGGGGTCATTAACATCGTATTATCGAGAAAGAAATGGTCTCGCACTGGAACAGGAGGAGGCAGTCCATGATGTGCATACACAAGATTAAGCCAAATCATGACATTATGAGGCGTTCCTCTCCATGCTTCGCAAAGAGTGGACATCAGCCAATACACTCGAGTGATTTTTTCGAGCAATGTTTTTTTGCTTGTAGGGTCACTAGGATTTATTTGGTACTCGATAATTTCTTTATGCAAATCTTCTAAATGACTTTGGAATTGCTCAACATATTCTTTGGTTGGGTGGTTCCACTCCTTGGGTCTAACAACGCTTGTCCTTACTCTTTCGCTCCGCCCAGGCGGATAAGAACGTGGAAGCAAATAGGAAGAGGTGATTACTTCTTGATTGTAAGCATTTCCCCACTCATTTTTTTCATTATCCATTTGTAGTTCACGCAAATGCCTTAGAGAATGGCTATAACGTTTATTCGCCATAATATCTGTATGCGAAAGGTATGATTCATCTATCTGCAGCTTGTTATAATGACTTCCATCCTCTTTTTTTCTATTTTTTATCATTTCGCGCAATACATCGATTCGTTTCATCGTAGGCAATGAAGGAAGAGTGTTATTTATAAAAGTTAAATTTTTATCAGCATAGCTGTGGCTCGCTTGGATATAATCATCTCGACTTCGATCGCCTAATTCAGATACTTTATTTACTTCACTTTCAGTAACCATGTCAAAATTGGGAAAACGGACAAGAAGGGCTGTTTTTCGAATAACGTCTGGTAAAACAGCATACATCTGTGGATAGTGTCTAACCAATTGATAAACTGACAAAAGGGAAGAATTCATCGCAAAACCAAACAACAACTCTTTCATCTTTTCTTTATCATTAAGAGTAGATTCATCGATTTTTAGAATTTCTGGATAGGAACACTCCACCATCCCCGCTTTCTTTGCATATTCACAAAACGTGCAAAGCAAATCTAAGTTATTTGTGCGCAAAGCAGAAGCAATGAGTTGTTTTTCTCGAATGTCTTTTTCGGTGATGATGAACCCATTTGTAAGGAGAAAAGAGACAAAATCTTTTTTCCCCGCGTCAAGAGTTTTGGCAAACAATTCTAGAGAACAATAAGAAGCAATTCTAGGACAGTGTTTTAAGATTATTTTCATTGTAATAGGGTCTTCCCTTTCTGCAAGATCTTCTAGAATCGAACGCCCGTGTTCCTCCCACCAACTTTCAGGCATTTTCGCCAATACTTTATCGATAAAAACATAGTCTTTTATATCCAATTTATCTTTAATTATTTTATATTCAATTACATACCCATAATTTATCATCTCTTGATAATATTCATAATCGTTTTTATGAATCCCATTAGTAAAAACAATCGTTTTTTCTAAACGTTTTAAGAGTTCTAGAAAGTTTTTTCCCTTTTCTTTATTACTTGTTATAACATTATATACAAAGCTTGCATTTACAACTGGATCAGACCAAGGTGCTACTTGGAAATCATCGGGAAGTTTTTCCACTAGGTTTAATAAATAACTTGTTACTTTAGGATGATGCAATTCGATCGCTTGAATTAAAAAAGACCGCAATTTTTCTTGGTTGTCTTTAGGAATATCATCGATATTTTTTATATTCGTGTCGTAGTCACCCCTTATCCATTCTTTAAGCAACTCTGATTCTTCTTTAGAGGGGTAAGAGGCAGGGCTATCCGCTATTTTTTTACCCGTGTTTTGTGTAGCAAAATGCGTCTTAGCAAAATTTCCAATCTTTATAGCGAGAGGTGTTAAAGTAGAATTTAAAAAATGAAACGGTCTTATAATAAAACGACCTAGTTTTGATATACTTTGGCTTACAAAACCGCCTGCAGAAGATAAAAATAGTACTTTGTTGTTATGAATCATATAATCATAGTATAACATATTTTATATTTAAAAATACAATACAGGTATTCTAAACAAATAATTAACAATAACTTTATTATATATTAATAATAATTATTTATTGGCATTATTAATTAATTTTTTTTATTTAGGGTGCTGTGGGCGATTGTAGTGAAAGGTGAACGATGGTTAGAAAATGAAAAGCTTGAATTGTGGTAGGAGGGAGGGTAGATGGGTGAGAATAATTTACATGGATTCGACCTTAGGCAAAAAACTATTAACGTAGAGGCGGGGAGTCGGGGAGATGCGGAGAGGATAGAGGGTTTTTCTCTGCGTTTCAATCATTGCTCTTTTGTCCGAGGACTCACACTCATCTACCATCTTACCTGAATTGTGTCAAAATGACCTCATCCTTCTCCTAATACCGATTGTCCGAATAATTCTCGGTCTACCAAAGGTGATTGTTGGTCTCTAACCATGACAAGAATATCATTTTCTTTCAGTTGTGTGTCTGCAGATGGATTTGAGAGAATTTCTGTGCCGCGTCGAATGAAAAGAACAGAAAGCCCATGCAAATTTCTCAGCTGCGCTTGAGACAAAGACTTTCCTAACAATGTTGAGTTGGAATGAATGCGAGAAGAAATAATCTCGACTTGTGAAAGATCGAGTTTTACGTCTGATAATTTTGTTTTGAGTGCCTGTTGTGCAATATAATATTCATTCACATGCGCTCGAATCTTGGCTATAAAAGTATTTACTTCGTCTTCTGGTACATGGTATTGCCGCAAGAGTCTTACAAAAACTTCTATCGAAGTTCCTAGTTCATCAGGAACAACCTCATCGGCGCCTAGCTGCTTCATAGGTGCAACTTCTCTCGCATATCGAGCCCGGACAATAATAAAAATCGTTGGATTTATCTTTCTTGCAACTTTGATAATATTTTGGGTAGCGATTGGATCGTTGATTAAAACAACAACTGCTTTTGCTTGATGAAAATGGAGATATTTAAGAACAGATAAGTGTGTCGCGTCCCCAAAATGGATTGGTTCCCCAAGTTTTTTTTGCAGTCTGACAATATCAGGATTCATTTCCAAAATGATGTAGGGCACGCCTGCCGATTTACATGCCATAGAGACTGTTTGACCACTCAATCCAAAACCGATGATGATCACATGATTTTGCAATTCTTGTTGATTTCCCATTTCTTCTTTATTAAATCCCGTTTTCCATTTTTGTGGGAGAGGAAGCAATGAGATCCAAGCAGCAATCTGAGGAGAAAAATGAATAAGAATAGGACTAATTAATAAAGTACATACGGAAGAGGTTAAAAAGAGTTGATAATAATAATCAGAACCCAATCCGTGGGAAATACCCACCTTTGCTAAAACAAAGGAGAATTCCCCTGCTTGTGATAAAGCTATTCCTACAAGGACTGCCACTCGAATCGGTAGACCTAACAAAAAAGTGGTGAGAATTCCCGTACTCATTTTAAGGAATAATAGGCAAAGAGAAAGAAAAAGAATGATTCCTGGTTCAGAAAAAATAAACTTGAGATCGAGTAGCATTCCGACAGAGATAAAAAAAAAGCTAATAAAAAGAGCTTGAAAAGGAAAAATATGGTTGAAAGCTTCATTTCTATAATCAGACTCAGAAACAATAAGGCCAGCTAAAAAAGCGCCTACTGTTAAGGATAACCCAAGCGATGAACTCAACCATGCTACGCTAAAACAAAGAGTGAGAACGGAAACTAAAAATAGCTCTTTATTTCTTGTTCGTGAAACGGAAAGCAAAAGATGAGGAACAATAAATCTCGCAAGGAAAAACACCATACTTAAAATAAAAATTCCTTTCAAAACAGGCCATAAAAGGAAAAGGTGTTGCCCGGTTTCGCTCCCTCCTTTATTTCCGAGCAAAGGAATCAAAAGCAACATCGGAATTGCGATCATGTCTTGAAAAATCAAGATAGCAATTGAGATTTTTCCATGAGGACTCTCAGTTTCTCCTTCGTGTTCAAGGATTCCAAGTACAATAGCAGTGCTACTCATAGAAAGAAGAAATCCTAAAAAAATAGCCTCCTCCCAAGAACGTTGTAGAAATCTGCCTATTGCAATACTCGCAAGAATAGTTAAGCCAACTTGAAGCGATCCTCCCAGTAAGAACTGTCTTCGGATTTCTCCTAGTTTTTTTAAAGAAAACTCCATTCCGATTCCAAACAGAAGAAGTATGACTCCCAACTGAGCAATGCTTTCTACATGATCCATTTTTTCTATTAAGCCAAGACCATGAGGTCCTGCAAAAATTCCTGTAAGGATAAATCCTACAATAGGGGGAATACCCAATCGGTACCCCACCAAAAGAACAAAAATGGAAAAGAGAAGAATCAGCAATAATTCTTTAAATAAAAAAAATTCCATTATTCTATCTGATTATCTGGAAGTGAGATTGGTTTTGCATCCACATCTTTTGGGATCACATATAAGCTGTCAACGGCTTGGTTTACAGCATTCACATACTCTTGGTAGTTGTTTTGCACATCTTCGACAGAAAGAGTATAAGGGATATCAGGTAGAACTCCTATGTTCTCAATCTTTTTTTCATTTGCTCTTTCTGCAATTGATGCTGTATAGGTGCAGGAGGCAATCCCATGAGAATTGGGAAATTGAAATGAGTATACATATCCTCCTGCTCCAGCAGTTCGGTTGCCGAATAGGGTTGCTCTTTCGTTATCTTTCAAAATAGCAGGAAAAAAGTCCGCTCCTGAAAAGTCCATTTCATTAATTAATACCAATATTGGTTTAGTGTAGCGGTACTTAGGATGGCCGTTAATTCGATCTACTCCTAGGATAGGAGTCGGATTCGTCAAGGTTCTTCCCGCGCTCCACTCTTCTAAGATAAATTCAAAATAGGCCTTCACATGCAATAACCATTGGTGATTGATCAGTTCTCCGCTATATTCTTCTTCTTTGGAAGATTGGTTTTCATCTTCTTCAGAAAATTGCCCTTTCCGTTGGTGATTCCATTCTCTTGCATTCGATGAAGCTTCCAATAGGTTGAGAATTTTTAAGCTTTCGTAGGCATCTAAGACTTCTTTCTGCGTGATTTTGATTTGATGATAAGGGGCTCTAAATGGTGTATCTGTTACTAAAATAGAAGAAAGTTGGTACTGAAAATCGACATAACCCCCAAAATTATGCAGCTGATCAATGACTAATCCATCCGTTCGTTTATCCATGTAAGTGACAATTTTTCCAAATACGGCGCTATCTATTTCATCTCCCGTAAAATGAGGGATACGAATATAGCCAATCTGTTTTCCATTTGCATGCTGGTAGATATAAGCAACCCAGTCAATGATCCCTCCTCCCTCATATAGTTCCTCACTAAAATCTGGGTTTTCATTAAAATTCCATACGATTTCCCCTAATACAGGAACAAAACTTTTTCTCGCCCCTAATCCTCTATCTGTAGATCCCATTTCGCTTTTAAGTAGAGGATTCATCATCTGAATCTCTCCTACCTTTGCATGTATAAAATCCATTGGTTGTGAAAGGTTTTGTTGCTTTGGAAAAAATGCATCCAAAAGATCGATAGACGGAGATACATCCGATCGATTATAGATATGCTCAGGTTGATGCGACCATCTTAATTGGTATGTCGATTTTTTCTGATTTTTTGCTGACTGAAATGTAGCTAACAAAGCGCCTTTTGGTACAATATCTCCAGAACTTCCTTTACGACGAGTCAATCGAACCTCTGCAAGAGCGTTGTCAGTGTCTGGATTCGCAAATTTCCCCCCCTCATTTTTAATTCTTTCAATTATAGCAGCAATAGGTTCCCCATCAAATGACAACAACTCATCTCCTACAGAAATTCGAAAATGAGAAGTTGGTAAACGAAGGTGATCTATCCAACTAACAAAATATCTTCCATTTACCCCTTTGACACCAAAAGGCAAAGAAGATGTCTCTGTCGAATAAAAACTAATGTCGACATGATAGTCTTTCATCGAATTGACAAATGTGCGCAAAATTTGGTGGAATTGCTTTGAGGTAATGGACGGTGTAGAAAGAATTTTTTTCTTTGCTTCTTTGTAGGCTATGTCAATATCCCAATTCCAATAACTCTTTTTCCAAGCCAAAGGTGCATAACTCACTTCATAATGATGCTTAATCACTTTCAAATCATTGATCATTTGCCATTTTCGATCTTCTTCAGATGAAGGTGTTTCGATGGCGCATAAGCGCATTTGAAAAAGAGTGAGGGTTGTAATAAAAAGAATCGTAGATAGGGTATATTTCATATTTTCTCTGTTTGAATTTTATAGTCTCGTCACATTAAGTTACGCCATTTTGCAATAAATTCAAAAAACATTCTTGTTCGTCTGATAATAATGTTTCACAAATTTGCATGACATTATCATTTTTTTTTGTTATTTTCGCCTCATGGCAAAGACATTCCAAGAACTTTACCCACACAACCAAAACCCCCTCAAACAAACATCGCTTTGGAGGCGAATTCTACGGGTGTTTTATGATGCTGCTCGCGGTTTTATTGAAGATGACTGTTATGCTAAAGCTTCTGCCTTAACCTATTATTCTCTTCTTTCTATCGTCCCAATTTTTGCAGTCCTTTTTGGTATTGCAAAAGGTTTTGGATTCGAACAAGCTCTTGAGTCGGAAATTAAAATCCAATTTTCGGATCAAAAAGAATTGATGGAGAAAATTATACAATTTGCCTATTCATGGCTTCAAAATGTGCAAGGAGGAATTCTAGCGGGCATCGGAGCTATTGCTTTGTTTTGGTCTGTGATTGGTTTGCTTAATAATATCGAAACCACACTAAATGCCATTTGGAAAACACCCATTTCTCGGTCATACACGAGAAAAATTAGCGATTATCTCTCCTCTATGATCATATGTCCTCTTTTCTTCGTCACTTCGAGCAGTATCACCCTCTATCTCTCTACGCAAATTGCAGAAAGTGCACATAGCAATATCATTACTGAAGCAGTTAGTCCTATTCTTTTATTTCTCTTAAAGCTTTTTCCTTACTTTCTAAGTATTATTCTGTTTTCTTTTGTCTACTTATTTATGCCAAATACGCAAGTCTATCTTCGCTCCGGTGCTCTTGCTGGAATTGTTGGGGGAATTACCTTTCAAGGTTGGCAATGGCTCTACATCAAATTTCAAATCTATGCTTCGAGTTATGGGGCTATTTATGGAAGTTTTGCAGCGCTCCCATTATTCCTAATTTGGCTTCAAGTGAGTTGGCTAATTTTACTCGCCGGAGCTGAGCTCGCTTTTGAAATTGAAAACGATTTATTTGTCCCTTTTCGGCATTTAATTCCCCTTTCTACGAAAGCTGCAGCTTTATTGATTTCCTTTCGATGTGTAGAAGCTTTTGCACGAGGGCAACAACCACAAACAGACCGGTCTTTAGCTCATGAATTAGGAATGTCGCTCAATCATATTCATATTATTCTCGAAGCACTTCAAAAAGAAAGAATTTTATCCGCTGTCACAGAGCGGGGAAAAACAATTGGTTATCAGCCAGCTCGAGCTATTTCTTCGATTACTTTTACAGATGTGTGCAATGCCATCGACAAACACAATGAGCTCTTAGCATCTGTCAGAGAGTCTCCTGCTCTTTTTTCCATTCAACAATACCTTGACAAGACAAATAAGAAATTAGATGCAGATCCAGACAATCTCCCCCTCTTAGAGGGTCTTTTATAATTCTAATTCACGTTACGCCTTGAACTTAATCTCGATCTTGATCATGATCTTAGTTTGATTTCTTATGTCCCAGTTCGGTCATGAAACGCTCAACGTTTACCAAGAATCCATTCGTTTCATTACATGGGTTAGCGAACTGCTGGAGACCATTTCTAAAAATCTTGCTGTCCATAATCAACTAGACCGTACCAGCACCTCAATCCCTTTGAATATTGCTGAAGGAATGGAAAACATATAAAGGTTTATTAGAATTACAAAACACCTTCTTATCTCTGCATCAAACTTGATAGATCTTTTTCGTGTTGTAAAAGCCATTCCTTTCTTTTAATTCCCCCGGCATATCCCCCCAAAGTCCCATCACCGCGAATCACTCGATGACAAGGAACTACAATGGCAAATGGATTAGCTCCATTAGCCAATCCCACTGCGCGACAAGCAGAAGGTTTTCCAATCGCGGCAGCCACTTCGGCATAGGATCTTGTCTTCCCCCACGGAATGTTTCGCAACTCTTCCCACACTTTTTTTTGAAATGGAGAACCAAGGGAAAGGAGCGGTATTGTAAATTTCCCTAGCTTACCACAAAAGTACTCTCCAAGCTCCTTCTCCACTTTCTTAGCCGGATCTGGTTTCCCTAATACGATTAGAAGATTCATTTTTTTTCCGATCTCCTCGATCTCTATATTCTGCTTCTCTACAAAATCTACAAGATACAACCCTTCCTCATCAGCAATCACCAACATCGATCCCAAAGGCGTGTCTACCCACGATGCTTGCAATACCTTATTGTGTTTCATTAGAGTGTGCTCCAGTTATGGCGTGTCATCAATTGATAATAAACCTTTTTAGTTCTGGAAGCAATTGTAATTAATTCGCGAAACTATGATAGAAGAAAAGAAAATGTAAGATTTATTGAGACAAGAATTTTTTTGTCGTGTATCTCGTTGTCGTATAAGAGACGTATCGGTTTTATATGCCCCGGAAATTTTGGAAATCTTGTTTGTCTTTGGTTTGTTTGGGGATTTTCGTATCTCTTATTGTTGGCTGTGAACTTCTTACACCTTATCAAGCCCCTCTTACACCTACTCCGCACGAATGGAAAACGACTGTAGAGGAAAACGAGATAAATGCAGATCATTGGAAACAAGAAGAGAAGGAGCCTTCCTATAAGGAATTGCAAGGAGATTTATGTACTTGGTGGGAAATTTTTAATGATTCGATACTCAACCAACTAGAAGAGCATGCTCTTCAATCGAGTTATACCTTATGGGCCGCTCTCGAGAGAGTGATTGAAGCTAGAGCACAAGCTAGAATTAATTTCTCTCCCCTTCTACCGTCAATCTATTTTGCTCCTTCTTTTACTCGTTCCGGGTCTTTGTTTCAAAACCCATTTGCCAATCTGGCCAATGGAGGAAATGCTCCTTGTTCTCTTTCAGGATTGAGAAAAGATGCTTTCCAAGCGATGCAAACGAATAACAACATTGGAGCCACTGAAGTAAATGCCCCCGATTTTCGATTTGTTCAATCGCAATACTTAGTGCCTCTTACTTTTCAATATGAGGTAGATTTATGGGGAAAACTCAATAATACTTTTTATGCCTCTGTTATGAGGGCTCAATCGGCTTCCCAAGCATACTTGAGTGTTCTTTTATCGCTAACGGCAGATGTTGCCTCTACTTATTTTCAAATTAGGAGTTTGGATACACAACAAAAAGTGATTCAACACAATATTCTTCTGAGAAAAAACGCTTTAGATATTACGCAAGCAAGATATGATGCTGGAATCATTGTCTATTTAGATGTGTCTAGATCGCAAGTCGAACTAGCAAAAGCGTATGCGGATAGTGCAGAAGTGTATCGTTTGAGAGGATTACAAGAAAATATGTTAGCCACTTTGATTGGAGTCCCTGCTTCTGTTTTTGCCTTAGAATATTCTCCTCTTCAAGAACCCCCTCCTCAAATACCTGTAGGTCTTCCTTCTGAACTTTTATCTCGAAGGCCTGATATTCTTGAAGCAGAAAGAGATTTGGCAGCTGCCTATAAAGATATTGGGGTCGCTTACGCAGGTTTTTTCCCTTCTTTGAATTTGAATGCTTCCTATGGATTTGAATCTCCTTTTGGCTTTCAACTCTTTAATTGGAGATCTCGATTTTGGGAAATTGGATTCGATATTTTACAAACAGTATTCGATGCCGGACGAACCGAGGCCAATTACGATTACTATAGAGCCCGGTTTAGCGAAGCAATGGCTAATTACCAAAAAACTGTACTCAACGCTTTCCAAGATGTAGAGGACTCTCTTGTGAATATTCGGTGGTATGCAAGAAGAAACATCGATTTTTCAGCGGCTGTCGATTCTGCAAAAACTACCTTTAATCTTGCCAATATGCGGTATACCCGCGGATTAGTTACTTATCTCGAAGTCATCGATGCAGAACAACAACTGCTTGAAACAGAACAAAACGTAGCGACAACTTTAGGAAATCGCTATGTTTCTACCGTAGCACTGATTCGTGCGCTGGGTGGCGGTTGGGAAGCATCATCCATCTGCCAAGATGATTGGGGCGTCTCATCAATTGTTGACGAGACGCCCTAAATAAAAAAATAACCGTTTTGTTTGGAAAACTTGCTGTTAAATCCTCCTTTGCTTACAATAGCTATTCATTCCTTAACATATTAATTATAAATAAGATATATGAATTTTTTTCTGAAATTATTCGCAGTTTTACTTGTCGTTGCTGCCATTTTTATTGCCTCCATTCCTTCAATCCTACGCTCGGATTGGGGGCGAGAACAACTCCTCTCTTGGATCAATCACCGAATTCCAGGAAAAATGGAAATAAGAAAGGTTGATCTTCATTGGAGTGGCGAACAAACAATTGAAGGAATTGTATTACAAAGCCTGGAAGGACAACCTATCATAGAAGTGGAAAAATTTTTTAGCGAAGCTAGTCTATGGAAACTCTTGTGCAAAAGTACTCATTTGGGATTTACCGAAGTCAAGAATCTCCATGCTACTCTTATAACCAATGATAAAGGGGAAACAAATTTACAACGTGCATTGAGAATAAATGGTCGCAATGCTTTTCCTTTACCTCATTCAACCATCACCCTATCTAATGTAAATGGACAACTTCATTTATTTCAAAAAAATCATCCCTTTTCGATCTCAATACAAGGGTCTACGGAACAGGAAGGTTTGCCAGGGCAATTTCAGATAGATGTTGTTTTAGGTGTTTTTACAGCAGACCACTGGAACAATTTCTCGATGGCAGATTTACATCGTCAAGCAACAATAGAAGCTCATATTACCCATTTTCCAGTCGATTTGATTGATCGGTTGGTTGCATTAAAAAATCCCCATTTCTATGGTTTTTTTCATTCTCTGTTAGGAAATGAGTTAAATCTTGATATACACCAAGAAACAAACCAAGAAAAATTGCTCTTTAACTTAACCACCGATAGTCCTCTCATGAGAGGAAGTATTGAAGGAAAAATCGAAAATCAAATTGTGAGTATAGCGTCTCCCTCTTCCTTTGATTTCCATTTGCAACCTGAATCAATAAATCCCTACATGCAACATCTAGGCAAGCTCACACAACCAACAAATATGCATGTTGCAATTTCTCATCTTTCATTTCCTCTTACTGTAGTAGACTCAGAGCAAACGATTGATCCCTCTCTATTTGCCTTTCAGGCAGCTCTTCTATTCGAAAATACCAAAATTTTTTCTCCTATAGCAGGCCCTATTTCTCTTGATCATTTTCAAATAGAATTAAAAAACAATTCAATGGATCAATATGATTCTTTGGCCAAAGGGAAAATCACATTAGACCCTACACAAGAGTCCTATGCTGTTTCTCTCCATTCGCTTTGGAAAATAGCTCCAGATAAATCTATCGAAGCGCCATCAAACCATCTTACAATTGAGAACGAACTCTTTCACATAGATTCGACATTTCGACTTGGATCACACCATGCATTTGAATCGACTATCAATTTCACCTATTCTAATAAAAACAAGCAATCATCCACTCTTACTGCTTCTATTGAAGTACTCCCAGAAATCAAACAGCAAATTCCATTTTCCTTGCAGATTCATTCTCTCTCACCCATTAATCTACAAGGCTCTCTCCGAAATGTAGTCGATGCAAACGGAAAATGGAATTCATGGAAAGAAATAGGGATAGAGGCAACAGCTAACGGATCTCACCTCACCCCCCATATCTTGCAAGGCCTTTTCTTCTTGAGTGATGATCAAACTGACAAAGTCACCGCATTGTGTGGAAGTTCTTTTGATGCAACAATTCATTGCGATATGCAAGGTACAACTGGGTCTTTACAAGCTTCTCTGACGGGAGAGCGTACAACCGCCGAAATTGATGCTCAAATAGTCAAAGGAGTCTTACAACTCAACAAACCTTTTACAGCACAAGTGCGCGTAGATCCTTTTTTTGCGAAAACATTCTTTCCCTCCAAAATTCCTTTACTAAGCTCAATAGTAGAAGGAGAAAATCCGATGATTGTATCGATTTCCCCAGAAGGATTTGTAATCCCCCTCTTTCCTTTTAAAAAAGATGAAATTCGAATCACAAAAGGGGTTCTTACATTAGGAAAAATGCACTTTCATCAAGAAGAAGAACTTCAATCTCTTCTCCAATTGCTAAAGTGGGAAGGAGAGCCTTTTGTTCCTCTTTGGTTTACCCCTATCTATTTTGCTATTCATGATGGAAAGCTATCTTTTCAACGGGTCGATATCCTGCTGGCGAATCGCTATACTTTGGCTTCTTGGGGAACAATCGATTTAATAGGAGACCAAGCCGATCTCTTCTTAGGATTGACAGCCCAAACGCTCCAGACCGCTTTTGGAGTCAAAAAACTCAATAAAGAATATGTCTTGCAAATTCCTCTTCGTTTTACAGAAGGGACAGTCGAAATTGATAAAAAAAAGATCGGTAGAAAAATTAGCTCTTTAGTTGCTCAAACCAATGGTGGATTAGGAGGAAAATTGCTCGGTGAATTTCTCGATTTAACATTACCCCGCGATGACGAAGAAGTCCCTCCCCCAACCACACAACCTTTCCCATGGGAAAATGAATTTTTTCCTCTTTCTGACGAATCAGTAGATCATCCCAAAAAAGGAAAAAAGAAAAACAAATCCGACAAAAGTGTGGAAGAACAACTTCTCGAATTTTTAAATCTCTAAAATTTATGTCGAAGTAATCATGATTGAATCAGGCATGATGACACGCGCTAAAAAAAACCCCAACATTAATATAATGTTGGGGTCAATTTGGACTAGTGATTCAATCTAAATATTGAATCGATGATGTTTCACCTGTCAACCTAAATTCCTTGATTGGATAGATCGATAGTTTGAACGACCACTACCTTGATTGATTAGATCGGTAGTTTGAACGGCCACTATAAGCATCATTGCTAGAACGGGGTTCTCTGCTGTCTCTTGAACGATCTCTTTCTTGCGCTAGGCTTAATCGAAGAGGCCGATCTTGTAAAGATTTGCCATTGAGCTCACGAATCGCTGTTGTTGCAGCTTCTTCTTCTTTCATTTCGACAAATCCAAAGCCTTTAGATCTTCCCGTTTGTTTATCAGTAACAATCTTGGCACTTACTACTTCGCCGAACTCTTCGAAATGAGATTTTAACTCATCTTCTGAGGTCTTCCAAGATAGGTTACCAACAAATATTTTCTTCATAAAATTCTCCATAGAATTTAAGTTAACAAGGGGTCTCAAATGAGTCCCAATTGGTTCCCCCCTCAAAACCAACTGAAAATGTTTAAAAAAAACTTACAATCATCACATCATGTAAATCGATTTTACTGAATTATAGGCGAATTTTGAGATTTTAGTCTAGGTGAATAGAGATTTTATTGGGATATTTGTTCTTTTTCTTTTACCGTTGATTTGCGGTACCTTTCCGCAAAGACATTTGCAATGTCCCGCACGCTGTTTGTGATCTTATTTTTCAGCTCTATTGTAGGAGTAATTAAAAGAATTTGTTTCTCCCAAGTAATTGCTTGAAACGCCATATTCGGATCCATTTGGAAGCGATGAAGAATGACTGATTCGAAAAGTCTTCCTTCACAAAAAGCGACAAATCCTTGTTTATCGATTGGATAAATAAAAATTTCAATCTCAAAGGCAGGTAAGGGTGGCTTATCAGCTTCAATCAAAGTTTTTGCCTTAATCTGCACAGAAGCAAAAATCTCCTCTACCTCTTTTTGTAATTCGGCAGATGTGATATTCAAACCAACACTTTCGGGTTTTATGATAGTAATATAAATGGCTATATTTTCTGTGAGGTTGAATAGATGATCGCTTCCCTCCCATTTTCCAGCGCGATTTACTAAAATTCCAGGGTGCAAATATTCCAATCGCTGTTCCATCAATTGAGGAGATTTTATAACGGGAACGGCGGGCAATGGTTGTTTTTTGAGTTCCTTTTTCTTCTCTTCTTTAGGGTCTAAACGGGGGGGGCGGTTCGATCGCTTTGGAGGTTTTGACCGAAGATTCCATCTTGGACGGAGTCAATTGCGCATCTACTGTTGCCATTGCATATAAAAAACTATAGCTTACAAGCAACAAAGTGCAGATAGGTCTCATAATCTTTATTATAAGAACCCCTCATTTTTTAACAAGATTATACTGATTTTAATTTTAAATTTAGGGAATAGGCACTAAACTACTAGTTATGCATAAATAAAATGACGTCGCCATCTTGCACTCGGTAGTCTTTTCCTTCTGAGCGCACTTTTCCGGCTTCTCTGGCTCCCACTCGCCCTTTGTAGCGAATCATTTCCTCAAAAGGAGTTACTTCCGCTCGTATAAAACCTTTCTGAATATCCGTGTGAATTTTCCCAGCTGCTTCTACAGCGATCGTTCCTTCTCGGATGGTCCATGCTCTTGTCTCTATTTCACCGGTGGTAAGATAAGTGATCAAACCAACCATATGAAAAGAAGCTTTGATTAAACGTTCGAGCCCTGATTCTTCCAATCCCGCACTGGACAAAAATTCTTTTCTTTCGGCTAAAGGGAGTTGACCAATTTCTTCTTCCAATTTAGCGCAAATAGGAATAACAGTATTTTCCTCCTTTGCTGCATATTCTCGAACGGCTTGTACATGAGAATTATTCATTTCTGGAAGATCGGTTTCTGCCACATTAGTTACATAAATCACTTTCTTTTGGGAAAGGAAAGAATAGGCTTGTAACGCCACTTTTTCTTCTTCATTCAATTCTAGAGAGCGAACAGGCAAATTGCGATTCAAATGAGCTTCTGCTTTCTTTAATGCTTGGATAGGTATCGCCAACTCTTTATGGCTTTTCAACTGTTTTTCTAAACGACTCAAGGCATTTTCTACCATTTGCAAATCGGCTAAACGAAGCTCCAAATTGATAATTTCAATGTCATGAATAGGATCGACTTTTCCTGAGACATGGATGATGTCGGAAGATTCAAAACAACGAACTACATGAAGAATAGCGTCAGTTTCTCGAATATTAGATAAAAATTGATTCCCAAGCCCTTCCCCAGTTGATGCCCCAGCCACAAGTCCAGCAATATCGACAAATCGCATTGTGGCATAGACAATTTTTTTACTATGAGAAAGAACAGATAGTTCATCGAGTCGAGGGTCATAGACAGGGACTATTCCTACATTGGGATCAATTGTGCAAAAAGGGTAGTTAGAGGCAATCGCATGGCATTCCCCTATTAAAGCATTAAAAAGGGTCGATTTACCCACATTCGGCAAACCGACAATTCCCACAGAAAGGCCCGATGACATAGCAGACTCCACAACCAATTTTTGTACAAAAATACTAGCAGAGAGGCTGTTTAATAGGAATGAAGAACAAAGATTTTGATCATTTCCTGGATTTCTTTGATTAGCCGATCAAGATGTATGACGAATTCTCATGCCCACTATCCATAGAACAATTTATTTAAAATAATCACTATATTTAAATTACCAATAAATAAAACTACTATACTTATATTTATTTTTTGATTAGAATTATAAATAATTTACAAAATCTTAATAAATAGGCTACTTCATTGACTATGTTGAAAATTTTTGCTATAATGATTACAGGAGAAAAGAATTCAAAAGTTGCGTGAATCGGCAACTTAAAAACTTATAATCTAGTATTATAAATTCTTTTTTAGAGAATTATGGCGGAAAAAACCGAAAAGGCAACCCCAAAAAAGCTAAGAGATGCCAAGAAAAAAGGGCAAATTGCAAAATCGCAGGATTTTCCCGGAGCATTGACATTTGTGGCCTCTAGCGTGATTGTACTCGTTTTGGCGCAAATGTTATATCGCCAATTGGGAGATTTTCTTGTCTCAGCATTTCGCGCCGTTTCCGATCCTGATCTTTCCCATTCTATTTTGAAATTCTTTTATGAGGCAATTGGTGTCATTTTTTTGGCAAGCATTCCAGTTCTTGGGACTGTCACTTTTGTGGGCATTTTGGTCTACTTCTTGAGCATCGGACCTGTCTTTGCTCCTGAAGTATTTAAATTTGACATCAAGAAATTTAATCCTGTTACAAATCTAAAAGCAAAATTTAAATTAAAAACGTTAGTAGAATTAATAAAGTCTGTTATAAAAATTTTCCTTGCTGGTTATATTATTTATCTCGTCATGGCTAAAAGTATCCCCGTACTGATTCATACTGTTTCCTTACCAATTAGCGGCGCTCTTCTCATTTTTAGTTCATTTTTATTAGAAGTCATAGTAAAAGTAGGTCTCTTGTTTCTTGTCATTGCTACCGCCGATTTCATTTACCAAAAAAAATCATTTGCAAAAGAAATGATGATGGAAAAATTTGAGGTAAAACAAGAATATAAAAATACCGAAGGTGACCCTCATATTAAAGGAAAAAGACGGCAAGTTGCACAAGAAATCGCCTATTCAGAAGGACCTATTGGAGGACTCCGGAAGGCACAAGCCCTTATAACTAATCCTACTCATTTGGCTATTGCGATTGGATATGAAGAAGATGTCGATGCAGCTCCTTATATTTTGGGAATGGGAAGTGATCATTTAGCTGCTCAAATGATCAAAATGGCCGAAAAGTACGAAGTGCCTGTACTTAGAAATGTTCCTCTCGCGAGAAAATTATGGGATGAGGGAGAATTATATGAATACGTCCCAGAAGAGACCTATGAGCCTCTTGCGGAAATCCTCCGTTGGATTTCCTTCCTAAAAGAAGGAATAGATGTTCCTAAGCCTTTTGAAGAATAAAGATTGCGACACCTTTGTGGAGTACCAGTAGTATGAATGTCATTCGAAAAGTTCTTGATGGAATTACCGCAAGACTTGGTGGCGACCGCTCTTTAGATTCGATTTCTCGTTCTAGCGATGTCGTCCTCGCTGTTTTGGTCATTGGAATCTTAGCCATGATCATTATCCCTATTAATCCTCATGTGATCGATTATCTCATCGTATTAAATTTGACGATTTCAACAGCATTGCTCATGGTCGCGCTTTATATACCCAGCGCAGTCCATCTATCGATTTTTCCCTCTTTATTATTGATCACTACGCTCTACAGATTAGCTTTAAATATCGCTTCTACACGGCAAATTCTTTTGAATGCAGACGCTGGAAAAATTATTTTCCAATTCGGAGATTATGTCGTAGGGGGAAATTTTGTAGTTGGCGCTGTAATTTTTTTAATCATTACGTTGGTGCAATTTTTAGTGATCACGAAAGGTGCCGAGCGGGTGGCAGAGGTTGCAGCTCGATTTACTCTTGATGCGATGCCAGGAAAGCAAATGAGCATTGATGCCGACATGCGTGCAGGTCTTCTCGACTCCAATCAAGCACGGGACAAGCGACTTGCCATCCAAAAAGAAAGCCAGTTGTATGGAGCCATGGATGGTGCGATGAAGTTCGTCAAAGGAGATGCGATCGCGGGAATCATTATCACCCTAATTAACGTCGTTGGTGGGTTGATTATTGGATCTACCATGAATGGAATGCCCGTATTAGATGCTGCCAAAACCTATTCTCTCCTATCCATTGGGGACGGGTTAATTTCACAAATCCCTGCTCTATTGATTTCAATTGCAGCAGGTATTGTGACAACTCGCGTATCTAGTGAAAAGTCAGAAAATTTAGGAAGTGAAATTTCTTCGCAAATACTGCGGCAACCGAAAGCTTTGATGATTACAGCTGCCTTCTTAATGGGGATGAGTTTAATCCCCGGATTTCCAAAACCCCCCTTCTTAATTTTAGCTGCAGCATTAGGATTAATTGGCTATGCATTATGGAATAGAAACCAACGGGTACTCACTGGAGGAACTACGATCGCGGGAGGCGGAACGATCCAATCAGCAGCGGAAGGCGCTACCGACGCTTCCATGCGCGGTCATAAAGTAATAGCCGGTGGAGGGGTAGAAAATTATGCATTAACACTCCCCGTTGTCTTAGAGGTAGGAAAAGGGTTGTCCACAGAAATACAGAAATCGATGAAAGGGGGAATCAGCTTTATCGATCAAATGATTCCTAAGATGCGTCAAGCTCTCTATGCGGATCTCGGAGTTCGGTTTCCTGGGGTTCACGTTCGGACCGAGTCCCCTCTACTCGAAAAAGATGAATATTCAATTCATCTTAATGAAGTTCCCATTATTAGAGGCAAGGTATTAGAAGGATTTTTACTTACAAATGAAGCAGAGGAAAATCTCAAAAGATACAATCTGGCTTACACCTCTTATAAAAATTCTCTTGGATTGCCATCGTTATGGGTAGAAGCAAAAAACAGGGAGCTGTTAGATAAAGCAGGCATCCGCTATTGGTCTCCCTTAGAGGTAATGGTATTGCACGTCTCTTACTTCTTTCGGCAATACGCGAATGAATTTGTAGGAATTCAAGAAGTAAAATCGATGCTAGAATTTGTGGAAAAATCATTCCCCGATTTGATCAAAGAAGTCACTCGACTCATTCCATTACAAAAAATGACAGATATTCTCAAACGGTTGATACAAGAGCAAATTTCGATCAAAGATTTACGAACAATTCTCGAAGCTCTTGGAGAATGGGCACAGACAGAAAAAGACACTGTATTACTTACAGAATATGTTCGCTCTTCGTTGAAAAGGTTCATTAGTTATAAGTATTCCCAAGGACAATCTATCTTATCAGTATATATTTTGGATCCAGAAATAGAAGACATGGTGCGAGGCGCTATTAAACAAACATCTGCTGGATCCTACTTAGCATTAGACCCCGATTCTGTACAATTGATCTTGCAAGCTGTCCGAAATACAGTATCTCCTCCCCCGCCAGGAGGACAGCCTCCCGTACTTTTGACAGCAATCGATGTGCGTCGTTTTGTTCGGAAATTGATTGAAATGGAATTCACCGACATTTCTGTTGTCTCTTATCAAGAAATTGTCCCTGAAATACGGATACAACCATTAGGTCGTATTCAAATTTCATAAGAGGTTTTTATGGATAATAAAGATGTAAATAAATTAGGAGAT
>Ga0206975_1073_pt1 | contig 28237 bp, 49 predicted proteins | sample Alteio_BWOrgHeat_81_FD_152919 | JGI IMG/M metagenome (GOLD analysis project Ga0206975, IMG submission 152919) | Enriched cells from forest soil in Barre Woods Harvard Forest LTER site, Petersham, Massachusetts, United States -... | ecosystem: Environmental > Terrestrial > Soil > Temperate forest >... | reverse complement strand
AGTTTCTGCCGCAGCGCGAAACACCCGCCATCCGGATAAAGCTCACCCTGCGCCAGCGCGCGTTGCGCCGCCGCCAGCGCGCGCGGGGACGGGCCAAAGGGATTCTCGTTCGACGCCAGCTTGATGATGCCGGCCGGATCCAGCCCGAGTTCGCGCGCGACGTACTCAATCGGCTTGCCGGGTTCATACACCGGTTGCGTCAGCACCGCGGGTTTGACGAGGGACTCCAGTTTCATCCCACCACGAGAACACGATTCGACACCGGCACGAAAGTCCTAAATATCGCGCCTCATGCCGCGCCGCGTCCGTGCCTTCGCTGCTTGGGGCCAAAAGGTGGAGCGTGTTGTCCTCAACGCGCAAATAGCTCAGCCTGCGTTTGTCCGCAGACGGAGCCAAACAACGCGTTAGGGACAACGCGTTCCACCCTCGGCAGATTCCTATGAAGTCATCTTTTCTCCGTGCCGTCGTTTTTTCCGTCCTGGCCGTCGCCGCCCTGCCTGTAGCCGGGGTCGCTGACCCCGGAGCCGGACCGGGGTCAACGACCCCGGCTACAGCGATCCGCCGCAAGCAACCACCCAAGCCGCCGTCGCAACCGACCGTCGAACAGGGTGAAATCGGCGGCGCGAAATTCACGATCCTGCGGCCCGTCCAATGGAATCACCGGCTGCTGTTGCTCGCGCACGGCTACCGGCCCGACACCGCGCCGCTGCTCGCCGACCTCACGCCCGAACAGCCGGCCCGGCGCGCGCTGCTCGACGAGGGCTGGATGATCGCGACCACCAGTTTTCGCCGCAACGGCATCATCCTCGCCGACGCCATCGCCGACCTCGACGCGTTGCGCGAGCACATCGTCAAAACCGACGGCAACCCCGAGCGCGTTCTCCTCGAGGGCGAATCGATGGGCGGCCTGATCGTCACCCTCATGGCCGAGCGCGAGCCGGACACCGTGGCCGACACGCCGCGGTTGTATGACGGCGCCCTCGCGATCGGCGCGGCGCTCGACCTGCGGGAGAACAACATGGTCGTCGGCCTGACGCTGCAGCCGAAAATCCCCCTGCTCTTCCTCACCAACCAGAGCGAAATCGAGGGACCGCAGCACTACGTCATGCCGAAGACCCTGCCCGACAATGTCGGCGTGCACCCGGTGCTTTTCCGCATCTCGCGCAACGGGCACGTGAACGTCAGCCCGCGCGAGCGCGTGGCCGCGCTGCACACGTTGAACGCGTGGGTCGACGACGGCCGCGAGACGCTGCCAAAGCCCGAGGAGGGAAAATTGTTCTACGACGCCACGCTGCCGCTCGACGCGCAGTCGTCGCGCGTGACGCTCCACGCGGATGGCCGCGGGTTCGACGCGCGCGTCATGGAGGTCAACGGCGTGTACGGCAACGTGGCGATCAACGCGCAGCCCGACGATTTCACCGCCGCCGGGATCAAGCCGTTCATGTGGCTGCAACTGAAGGTCGGCGACCAGACCCTGCGCATTCGCTACGGCCGCGACTTCACGAGCGTGAAGCACGGCGAGTGGGTGGTGTTCCCCTACGCCGACGGCTACTGCTGGATCGCGCGGAATTTCGAAAACGCCGCCGCCACCGCCGGCATCAAGGAAGGCGACACCGTCACGCTGCAGCAGTACGACGACGCCCAGGCGCCGTAGGCCCGGGCATGGGGATCGCCCGCAACCGAGAGGTTCACGCAGAGGCGCCGAGACGCAGAGATCGATCCATAAAAAGTGGAATCTGGTTTCAAACTTCCGAACCCAAACCCGGATGTTTTCTCCGCGCCTCTGTGGCTCTGCGCGAACCTTCCGAAAAGCTAACCCTTCCCTTTCTTCGCCGGCTTGGGCTTGAGCGACTTCCCATACGCCACGCTCAGGGCGAAAAATGGCTTCAACTCCTGCGTCTTCCTGAGCAACGCCTCCGGGACCATGACATATTCCTTCTGCACCATTCCATACTGCTCGCAGAGCTTCGTGCGGTAATTTTTTAGAAACGCCTCGCGGGGGCCCTCCGGCAGCCGGAGCGCCAGTTCGCCCGACTTCGCCAGGTAGCTGGTCATGTTGCCGTTCAACGACGTGTACGGAACCGTCGCGCCCTTGCGGGTCATCCCCGGCTGCGTGGCGACCAATTTTTCGTAGAGCGCGAGGTTCCGGCTGTAGGCCTCGGCCGTGATTTCAGTCATGATCTTTTTGGCCACCCCGCGCGTAGGGGAACGGCCGTGGCGACTGGTTGGGACTCTTCGTTCTTCGGTTAATCATCGTCGTAGAAGCAGTCGCAGGAAATCGCCTGTCCGCCGCAGCGTGGACAGGGCTCCAGATCACAACCCAAAACGTGAAGCATTCCGCGAGGACTCCCACAGTCATCGCATTTGAGGTGATCGAGATCATCCGCTCCTTTTCCGTATGGGATGCGGTCGTAGTCTTGTCCACCGATCGAAAACTTCACCGGCATGACACTCGGCTTCTTGTCACCAGACCAGCGAGATTTTGGTTCTCCCCAGGACATTTTGTCTTTGCCGAAGGTTTGAGATCAGTGGTCCCGCAGCCGCGGGACTGGCTCCAGCCTCTGGCTCGGGGTCAGTGTTGGCCAGCCCATTTGCTAATCACCCCCGCCAGGCAGAGGGTGCCCATGATCGCGAGGAACAAGCCGCCGCGATCCCCTTTCCGGTAGCTCCAGTAGGCAAAATATCCGAGTGCCCAGGCCCCGATCCACCACACGATCCCGGCCAGGACATGGCCCTTGACGGCCATTACGAATGTCCAAATCGGCGCGGTGATCACCATGAGCGCCGCGACTATTCCCTCCGGAAGGAATACCGTCAGAGATTTGCCGTCCAATGGTTCGTCGTCTTTGGGATCCATCTTCGCTTTCTATCAACGTTCAAGATGAGCCGCCGCGGGTCGGGACGGTTGGCTCTGGCGTCGGGGCCGGTTCTTTTGAGGAGAGCAGATGCTTGATGATATAGCCCCGTCCGGGGTGCGCGCACTCCTCAAGCATTTGCACGACCCTCCGAATATCGTAGGCCACCGCGCGGCGGATAAACTGATGCCCCGCGGATGAAGCCTGCAGGAGCACGTAGTGGGCATGCTTGTCCGGCGTCAGCGACAGGCTGACCGCGCCGAGGTTTACAATGCGTCGACCGTCCACGGTCCGCTCCAGGGGCCGGTGGGTGTGCCCCACGCAGATCACGTCGGCGTCGCAGCCACTCAAAAGCCGGGCCCACGCCGCCTCGTCGAGGTCGGGGGAGAGTCCCTCGCCGTCATCGCGGCCCGGGGACGCATGGACGCCAAGGAAACGGCTTCCGTCCGGCAGCGCGGTCCTGAGTTCCAACGGAAGCTGCCCAAGCCAACCCAGCCAGCCGGTCGCGACCAGGACGCCCTGTGTCCAGGTGAACGTGCGTTCGACTTCGACCAGCCGGGGTAAAAGAGAAACATCGGCTTCAACATCCGCCTGGGACGGAAACGGGCGATCACCCGCGCTGACGTATCGATCCGTATTCCCGCGGATGAATCGCGTTCCGTGCAACGCAGCCAAACGCGTGAGTACTCCTACCGGATCGGGCCCAAGGGCCACGAGGTCGCCCAGCACCCAATAGCCATCCACGCCACCTTGGTCCTCGATGTCTTTCAGGACGGCGTCGAGCGCGACGGAATTGCCATGGATATCGCTGAACAGCGCGATCTTCATTGAGCCGAACGTTTGAGCTCAGTCACAAGGGCCGCAGGTCGGATTGGCTGGGGCGTCTGGTTAAGGCTTTTCATGTCTTGTGGTAAAAGCTGCTGATTTCGAAGTATAGCTGCCGGCTCTTTCCGTCCTTCGTCTGGATGAAGAAAACATCGTACACCTTCCGGTCCTTGGATGGCCTCGTCACGAAACGCAGGATCTTGCTGCCTGGAAAATTATTTTGCACCCACTCCAGCTCTTTCAGGGGCCCATCCTTTTCGTTCCTGGCCTGGATCACGATGGCCGTCTCGGCCGTGAAACCATCCTGCTTCGGTTCGTCCGCGTGACTCAGCGGCGCAAGGATCAGGGCCGCTGAGAGGAACAACGTCTTCCTTTTGATCATGGAATTCTTGCCCGACGTTTGGGATCAGGCATTCCGCAGCCGCGGGATTGGCGATGGCGTCTGGTTCGGCGCCTTCATGGCATCGTGAAATTGTCGGGGACTTTCTTAACGGTATAGACATCACCGTCGGCCGCTGACTTGTAGACAAACTCCTCTGCCGTCAGCTTCTGGACGACATAGGCGTCATCAAAGTACGAACGGCGGACGTGAACCGGCTCCTTCTGGCCACCCCGGATCCAGCCCCGGGTGATCGTGAAATAGATGTCACCGGATACTCCCCAATCGCCATATTCCGACTCATCCTCGATTTTTCCGGACGGCGTGAGATTCTTAAACCGCACCACGAAGGTCCCGTCCCCCGAGCGATCCATCAACCACGTTTTGCGCCCGCCTTCCTGCACGGGCGACTCGCCAAACCACTTCCCGATTAACAGCCGACGGTCGCTCTCCGCGCCGCGCGTCTCCCAATCTTTCGTTTTGCGGATTCCGCGGGTGCTCGCACACCCGGACGCGAGGACGGCGATCGAGAAGAATAAAAGGAGCGTGCGCATATTTTCGCCGAACGTTTAAACTGACCCATGCTGCGACCGCGGGCTAGACTCTCGCCGCGGGTTCGGCTCTGCGTAGGGCAGCGCAAAAGCTTCTGACACGACCTCTGCGTGACGCCAGACATATGCGCAGCGCACCGCGCTCGTAAGCAGAACCAAAGGAACTACGAACCACAGCGCTTGCCGCCCGTCGAATCCGATAATTGCGGTGACAACGCCGACGGCCAGCAAGGGCGCGACGAGCTCAAACGGGTTTAATCGCTCGACGCGCAGCACAACGTCGAAGCGATTTGCTTTCATTTCTGCGGTGACGTTCAAACGGTAACGAATCCGGCCTCTCCCTTCGCCGCGCTCAACGACGAACGTCGAACTAGGAACGACAAGATCACCCTCCACCCGATCCATCCACGGCAAAGCCGAGCTCAGCGGAGCGAGCGCTTCTTCGGCGGTCGAATAACCGCTCGCGAGAGTCTTTTCCTTGGGAAACATCTTTTTTTGCCGAACCTTTAAGCTGGGCCAGCCCGCGACCGCGGAATTGGCCCTGGCGCCTGGTCAGGCTTCTTCAATGGCGTCGGTGATTTCACTTCCGGCTGAGATGACTTTCGGATCGCCGAATACCTCAAGCATATCTTTCGGTAGATGCGAGACCGTGCTTGGACTGCCGACAAATGCGGCGCGCCCTTCGAAATGCAGGACGACCGCCCCGAGCTTCAGGATCGACACCAGCGCCTCCCAGAGTCTTTCGTCTGCGCACGGGCCGCTAATCATGAAGCCGAAGATCTTCTGCGGATCGGCGAGGTCCACCCCGAGATACAAGTCGCAAAAATTTTTGGCGTCATATCGCGCGTGCCAGCAGGCCGGGTCGATCTCCGAGACGAATCTCCCAAAGACGGACCGAACGGCCGCGCGCGAAATGCTGGCCGGGGCGCCTTCGTGATACGCGTCAACAAAAACGTCGAAACTCATGCGGCCTTTCTCTCCTCGGCTAACGCTTGAGCGGCGCAATTACGATTGATCATACTTCGTCTGGAATATGGTGGTGAGCAAATCGCGGAGCGAGTCCGCCGCCGCGCGGTAGAGATCTGCAATCACCTCCGGATTCTTCGCGAGCGTGCTCATTCGCAAAGCCTTGTTCGAAGCGCCGGAAAAGCCGCCCAGATGAATGAAGGTCGTGTCGCCTGCCCGGATCGTAAGATCCACCAAAATCTGCGCCACCATCATGGGATCGGCGTCTTCTTCTTTGTTCCTCTTCGCCAACCCGAACCTCACGATTTTTATCTCCAGGACGCATTTGGCTTGGTCTCGGATTTTTGTCGCAAGGAACCCGTTTGCCCTCGCCGCACTCCTCACCGCATTTTCGACCACGGCGGCGGGAGGCCTGCTCGCGCGTTCATTGATGGCGGGCAGCGCCGCGGCCTGGCTTTCGTCGAACCTGGCCTGTTGCTCGTTCAGGATATGCTTGTCGACGGCCGACCCGACGAGGGCCGGGATCAACCCCCCGCCGGTATATTTTAAGATCGTCGACTGCACGTCGGACGACCATTTCGCATCGGGAGTATGATATGCGTCCGGCGCGGTCAGCGCCGGCGAAAGGGCAAATTCCGGGATCTTGGCTCTCCGGCTTTCGACGGTCGACGAGGGTGACGCACAGCCCGCAATGCCAAGAACCACCAACGGTGCCATGATGGCGCGCACCAGAATGGTCTTCATTTTTCGCCCAACGCTTGAGCTGAGCCAGCCCGCGGCCACGGGATTGGCGGTGGTGGCTGGGTCGGCCCGGTCTTCATTTTGGATCGCGCCAGACAATCTCTCGGATGTCGGAGTCTGTCTCGAGTATTTGCCTCAAGGCTTCGAGCACGCGAGTGAAAAGGGCCGTCGCATCAATCGTCCGAAAGAGCTTTTTCATTTTAGGGGTGCAGGGATCGGTGAAGACGAGGAACTGGTCATCGTCGCCATTCTGGTGACCGCAGCACAGCGCCAGACTCGGCCCGTCACTTCGCACGGGCAGACGGTAGCCCCAGTCTTCCATCGCGATTTCCCCGGTCTCGATGCCGCGCTCGGCAAGCTTTTGCGCAAGATACTCCGTGAGCCGCTTGCCCCAGAGCCCTGGATTGATCTCCTCTTCCTCGCCTTCGCAGGGCGGGAACTTCGATGAGCGAAACTCAACCTGCGTCTTCATTCACTTTCTTTGCCGAACGTTCAAGATCAGCCATCCCGCGACTGCGGAATGGGTCCTGACGCCCGGTTCGGTTTTTCTTTCACGCTTTTCGTCCATTCACGAGGAACCACCACCACCCGATAAAGGCCAGGCCAGCCAAAATCTGGAGAAAGACCAAACCAACACTGTGCCGAGGCTTCATCTTTTTCCAGTCGGCAGCCAATCGCACAACGGCGTTCGCGATCATTAGAATGCCACCGATGAGAAGCATCTTTTCTTTGCCGAATGTTCAAGCTGCGCCATCCCGCGTCGGCGGGATTGGCCCTGGTGTCTGGTTAGACTTCTTTTCGCTACCCATAAAGGTGGGCTAGGCATTCGGCACGACCGTGACCAATCTTTGCTTTAAGCGAAAGAATATCCAGCCTGCTAAAATGCCCGCGCCCATCCCCAACGACATAACGCCAAATTCGTAATCTTTTTTTCGAAGTACTCCCACAATGACGGCTGTCGCTCCAAATGAACCGAAGCCAAGCACCTGAAAGAGCCTATTGCTTTGTGGATTTTTAAGTGGCGAGGATGACCATATCGGCAGGAGCCAGGCGCTTTTGTCCTTAGATTTCCCGTAGCGCGTCGATAATCTAAAAAACGTGCTGCCTGCCGCGAAAAGGAAGAAAACCGGAACGACAAAGTAGAGAGTTTCTTGGGCAGGGGAAGAACGAGGCGCCTCATCCAAAAGTGACAGGCCGGCGAAACCGGAGAAAACGGCCACCCAAAAATAAAACGCTGTCCATGGCGTGATCTTCATGGTTTGGGGCCCAGCGTTCAAGATGCGCCATCCCGCGTCTGCGGGATCGGCCCTCGCGGCTGGTTCGGCGCTTCTTTGGCGACCTCTTCAAAAATGTTCACGCCGGTTCCGTCGCGTGACTCCCAAGTGAATGACTCCACGATGCGCAGCCGCCCATCACCCAGCGACTCGAGCCGGCCCCGTGACGAACCTCCATCGATTCGCACCTGGTCGCTGATTTGGCAGAACCGGAAGGAAAGCAGATCTCCCTCAAGCAGGCCGACCAGATAACCGGTCACGATTCTTCCGCCGGAGTAACGCGCCTCAACGACGTCTCCCGCCTGGCTGAACTGGAAAATCGTGTCTTTTCCGACGATGCCGTTCGGCGCCGTCTGAACGACCCGCATGGTTCTTCCGTTCAGGTTCATCTTCTTTGCCGAACGTTCAAGATCGCCCCTCCCGCGTCCGCGGGACTGGCCCTGGCGCCTGGTCAGCTTCTTTTGTTCGATAGGCCCACGCAAAATCCTTGGAAGCCGCGTGCGCGGCTTCGAAGCCCGAAAGCAAAAATAGCCCGCAACCGAGCAGGCTGCCCACTGAGAATGCCAAGAAGGCTTCGGGACCCGTAAAGCCTCCCTTGAAATAATAAAATGCCGAAGTAAGACCCGCCACCACAGCCACGAAACCTATGGCGATCCTGGAAGAGAGCGCAACCCGGTCGATCTCGACGGTGATGGAATACCCCGTGTCTTCTTTCCCAACCGAGACCCGCACCGGCAACTCAACGTGGCCTTGGCCGCCGCCGTAGGAATAAGTGATCTCAGATTCCGGCAAAGTCGGATAGCCCCTGATGTGCGGTAAACTATCTTTCGCCTCCAATAGCGGAGCGAGCGCCTCTTCGGGGGTGGCATACCCTCGTCCCAAAGTTTTCACGATATCGAACATGGTTTCTCGCCCACCGTTTGAGATCAGAGATCCCGCGCTTGCGGGATCGGCAGTTGGGTCTGGCTGGGCCGTTCTTCGATTAGCTCCATCTGACCTCCATACTAATGCCGTAAAAAGGAGCCTCAAGACACAACCAACCCCGTCTCTCGCTTCCAAGGCCATCGCGGACTCGAATGCGATAGACCACCGGCCAACTGTAAAGCCAGTACGGTCCCGTCAATACCCAGCGCCGTTCGGCGCATAAAATTTCGACCCCATTCTTCGCCGCCCATTTCGCAATGCGAATCCTGTCCGGCACGCGATTCCGTAGTCTGGAGACGAGCAGCCACGTGAGGACCGCGACGACTAGTAGCACAGCTGAAACTCCCAAGGTTGGGCTCATTTCCTTTGCCGAACGCTACAGATGGCCCGCGTCGCTTGGCGATGCTGGCTCCGGCGTGTCACTAGACTTTTTCTTGGCTTCCTTGGAAAAACAAAAATAAAGCGGCCATAAAATTCCCATGAAGATGGCGGAATGCGGCAGCAAAAATAAGCCGAATAAGGGCCAGAGATTACTATTTTGAGCCAAACCCACACCGCTGCTGCCGAGAAACACCGCGATGGGGATGAGCGCGACGAACCGCCACGCCCCGCGCATCCGCGTCAGGGCCAGGATCTGCAGCGGCCAATAAGCCGTCGCCATGACCACTTGGACCATAAATGGGAGCGGGAGCATCTTTTCTTCTGCCGAACGTTCAAGCTGAGTCATCCTGCGTCTGCGGGATTGGTTCTGGCGGCTGGTTCGGCTCGTCTTTCATAACCAGCGCCGGCTAGGAAGCGGGGTCGAATCCGAAGACGCGCAGTTCCTGCTGGCAGCGGCAGGCCTTCGCGATGCGGGCGGCCCACGCGATGGCCGCATCGCGCGACGGCAGTTCGAGCACGGTGAAGCCACCGTTGAGGGGCGGCGCCCAGGAGTAGCCGCCCGCGGCGACCGCGCCATCGGCCGACACGAGCACGGGCGGTACGGCTTCATCGATGCCGCCGCCGAAGACATAAACGCCCGCGGCTTTCGCCTCGTCGATCACCGCGTGGGCGTCGCGGCCCACCGCCTCCCACTCGCCGTCGGGCACAACCATCGCCGCGCTGGGAAAGGAAATCAGGTACTTGGCCATGGGGTGCCTTTTTTGGGAGTTGATGGCGGTCGCCCGCGAAGTTTTTTTGCCGAACATTTAAAGATAACTCACGCCTCCTGGCGGCGTTGGGTCCAGCGGCTGGTTCGGCGGAATTAGGCTGAGGTCCAGCTTCAGCGGTTCAACCGAGAATTTCTTCGGCCGAAGCTCGAGCGCGTGCCGCACCACGGGGTCCGCATCAAAGGTTTCTTTCTTCCTGGGAAAATAGAAATCGCCGACGGATTTTTCTGTCCGCTGCATCGCGAAAAAAGACGTCACCGCAAGCAAGAGCACCATATTGACTGCGATCGATATCCTGAGCTTCACGGTAAAATCAGGGAACACCCCTTATCGGGCGGAGGTTTCATCTTTCTTCGCCCAAGGTTCAAGACGAGCGATCCCGCTTGGTGGGTTGGCTCTGGCAGCTGGTCCGGCTCTTTCTTCATCCGTCCACGAAGCAGTCTTTCGGGGTCCACTGTCTCATCGAAATCGTGGGCCAATGTCCGGCCTCTTCGCACCACAGCGTCAGCTCCCACTGTTCTGGCGGCGCTCCAGCGTAGATCGAAAGGGACTCCAGATCGACCCGTGCCCAAATATCCCCGCGCTCTGGCGCTTCGACCCAATCCACGAGAGTCCGCCTGAGGAGAGGTTCGCATGCCATCTTCAACCCCGGCCAGCGGTCATTCAGCTCTCGCCAGAAGCGCAGGTGCGCCTCACCCGGGCCGTCAAGACCGGCATGGATGATAACTTCCACGTCATGCCCGACCGGCAGGAACGCAGCCTTGCCGAGTTCCCAAGTGCCGTCGCCTTGGTAAACGATGCGCCCGAAAACGGGGTGCAGCGCTTCAGACTTCCCGGCGCGACGAAAGAAATCAAAAAGGCCCATGATTTTTTAGCGAACGCTTCAGCTCAGCCATCCCGCTCCTGCGGGATTGTCCGCGCGGCTGGTTCGGCGTCAGAGGTGGGGTCAAGGGGCGAGAGAATAGATGAACTCTTCCAGGCGGGCGCCGCTCGGCAAGGAAAACGCCTCTGCCCCAACGCGAGCGAACCCCACTTTTTCGAGCACGCGAATCGAGCCGAGATTGTGGTTGGCGACGCGCGCACTCAGTGGCCGCGTCGACTCCAAGCGAAGGAACTGCGCCATAGCCGCGGAGGCGATGCCGCGGCCCCAGAACTCCCGGCCGAGCCAATAGCAGGTGAGTCGTTCGTTGGAGGCGGCATCGGTCCATGCGCCAATATTTCCGGCCACTTGGCCGCCCGCAAGAATGGTGCGGTTTACGGCAGTGGGATTGCCGAGGATATTGGTGGTCCAATGGGCAAAAAAAGCGTCGCGCTCCCGCGAAGGGAACGCGGCGAGCCTGGTGGCCTCGGGATCGAGCTGGTGAACGAAGAAGATCGGGAGATCGTCAGCCTCAACCGGACGGAGTGACACAGGTTCTTTCATTTTTTCGAACGTTTGAGATCAGCCGCGAGGACCGCAGGTCCGAGTCGGCTGTAGCGGCTGGCTCGGCCGTTTTCTTTCTGAACGTCTGGACCTATTGAGTTCCGAAGTTTCTCGTGCGCTCATCAAGCTCCTTCTCCACCTTTTCGACTGACCGAGCAAAATTCCCAGGTCGAAGACCCATCAGGCGCGGCCGGAATAACTTTTGCCCATGCCGTCATCCCCTTTTGATCACTGCCCCTGTCTTATTACGGAAAATATATGATAGCCACCCGCAATGGCAATCGCCAGAATCGCCCTGAACAGGGGAATATCACCGGAACCAACCAGTTGGATGGTGCCGATGACAAATAGTGGAATATATAAAAGCACACCTGTGACCACGCCGGGCGAATACGCCTTTAGCTTCGCGACACCCCATAGGTGAAAACAGGCATTTGCGGCGGCGATTGCGCAATTAAAATACCAGATGGAATATCCGTGCGGCGAGTCGCCAAAATAAAGCGAAAATGCACAAGCGCACATCATGAGGGTGTTGATCCACACCAGGAATCCGGTATTGTTTTTCTTGGTGGTTTTTGGGGGAATTAACCGGGCATACCATTCTGGAAATCCGCCCGGAAACAAAAATTCCTCGCTGACGTGCAGCATGACCGCGGCGGTGAGCGAGATTGCCAGCGTTGGAAATGTCATCGTCATCGTTTGGATAATCTTGGCGCAAAATATCTTGTCTAAAAATGGCCGCCCGCCTGCGAGACAAAAGGAGGAAGAAGTAAACCGGCGATCATTGTCTTTGCCGAACGCTACAGCTGACCCGCGCCGATTGGAGGCGTTGGGTCTGGCGTTTGGTTAGGCACTTTTGAGGGCATAAAACAAGAGTCCGAGGTGCGAACATATTACGATGGCCGTGACCCACACAGAGGCGAGCGGAGAGATCTTCCAGAGCCCGGAAAAATCCCCGCAGGGATGATTCGCGCGCTTGGTGGCAAACAAATCAGCCAGCAGGTAAAGTATGGGCAGAGCCACCAAAGCGCATGCAACGGGCGTCACCCACAGGCGGTGGACAGCCATCGACCGGCAAACGAGGACGAAAGCGGCGAAGACCGCAGTCTGAGCAAGCAACCCACCGGAAACGTACGCGATCGCGCGCTTCTTGCCTTTGATCATCGCCATCGAGCGAGCGATGTAACGCTGCGAGTCTCCCACCGGACTCAGCCAGTCATCGCCGTCGCGAAGCGCGACGTACTGAGGAAAGACCATGAACCGAATCTTCATCTGATCGACGGGAATGCCCGCACCCAGCCCCGCAATGAAATGCCCGCACTCGTGCAGCGCGATCATCACAAAGACCGCTACCAAGCACCCGATAAAAATCGCAATACCGAGAAGCATCTTTCTTTGCCCAACGTTCAAGATGAGCCACGAGGCCCGAAGGGCCGAGTTGGCTCTAGCGACTGGTTAGGCATTTTTGGAACTTATCATTGCCAAAACACGCCTTCCAGTCAGCGGACTTAAAAATCGACATCAGCGCGATGGATAACACTAGCGCATAGATAACCGGTCCGATCATGTCATGATGAAAATGAAAAGCTACCCAACTTAGTCCTGCGAAGTAGTGCACAAGCAGAAAGACCGAACCTGCGATTATCGCAGCCTGTCTTGGCAGCTGGCTAACCAACGCAACAACTCCGGCTATGTAACAAACTATGAAAGCCAGGTAACAAAGAACCCCTTGAACCATAAACCAATGATAAACAGGATTCCCTTCGTGAGCCGTGTCAGGGTGATGCCAATAACTGATAGGCTGACCTAACATAGTAACGCCAAAATCAGAAGCGATTACGACGGCAAGCAACCATAGAAGTTTATTTTTCATATTTAAGGTGTAAAGGGTGCCTAACGTTAAAGATGACCCGCGCCGCGCAGCGGCGTTGGGTCTGGTGTCTGGTTAGACTTTTTTGCGCTGTGACATTTGGCAAACAGCGAGAAGCCCGAGAGGAATAGCCCGGCATATGCCAGCGCCGCGGTCACTCCGTAGACAGTGAACCACAAAGCCAAATTCGACGTATCTTTTGGGTTTGGGCTGCCAATCAATCGCCAAAGGAAAATAAACGGTGTTTCAAGAATCACAATGGGTGCGGCCACTAGGAAACACAGTCCATCGACCGGGGCGTGGACGATCCTTTCCGTCAACGTCCACCCGCGCGCTTCTGTCATCCAAAAACCGAAGCTCTTCGCGAACGCGATATTTCCGATCGCGAACAAAGTGAGGGAAGTTGCAATTACTCGAATCGGCCGCATGCGCTTTCTTTGTCTAACGTTAGAGATCAGCCACGCGCGTAGCGCGTTGGCTGTAGCGTCTGGTTCGGCTGTTTGGGGTAGCTCATTTACGGAAGGGCAACGGCTCAAGATAACTTGTAGCCAACATGGCAAGCGCCGGCATGAAAAACGTGCCCGACAGGCAGGCAAGCCACTCGATCTTTCTTCCTGTCTTCAGCCATCCTTTGAGGTAAAGCACGGCAAATACAATATAGCCGGCAAAACAGATCCTCTCAAAGAAGAAGCGCCCACCCAGACCTACAAAATTGATGGCGGGTGTCAGCATCAGCGATAGCACGAATGCGACCAAGAGCTGCCAGAGCGGCCATTTGAATTTCTCGGTGAGCTTCATCTTCTGTGCCGAACGTTTGAGATCAGCCGCGAGGACCGAAGGTCCGAGTTGGCTGTAACGACTGGTTAGGCTTTTCTGGGGGCCGCCCTCTTGCGATCGCTTGTCCAAATTGCTTCCGAATCGACGGCCACTCCTTCGCGAACATGCGAACGCCTACCTCCGATAATGGAAACTCCCATGGCATGCTTTCTTCTTTCGGGTATTCGAGCTTCGGTCGCGACCAAAGAATTCGCACCCAAATCTTCGGCGTGAGCGCGTCGCTGACGACGACACTGATACATACCTGGGTCCATGGAGAATCCGAAGTGAACTCGCGCTTCACTCCTAAGGCGTGAATCTCCTGCGCATGCCTATAGGAAAAGAAACTACCGTCACTTTCGTCTTTCTGATCGTCGACGACCTGCTCAACCAAAGGCACGATTAAATCGATGCTCACTTTTTTGCCTAACGTTCAAGATGAGCCACGAGCGAAGCGAGTTGGCTCTGGCGGCTGGTTAGGCTGCTTTTTCATTCTTCTTCAATCTTCGACGGAGCGCCTCGATAGCAATCAGCGAAAACGTGATCGTGAGCGGGATGCTGTAAGTGACCGTGCGTAACGTTCGCTCGCCGGCCCTACCAACCCAGAAAAACCGGACCGCGAGGTACGCAATAATTTGCGCGACCATATAACAGACAATGATGGCCGCGAGGTAATGCGGGGCATTTCGGAATCGCGCGAGCATGGCCTCTTTTGGATGGATCAAGTATAGCAGCCGCCTGCTCGGTAAAGCGAACGAATGATTCTTTGCCTAACGTTCGAGATCAGCCACGCGCGAAGCGCGTTGGCTGTAGCGGCTGGTTGGGCTTTTTCTTCATGCCGCGATCGTCCCTAAACTTAGCGCGAGTCCATCGGGCTTCTTCGGTATGAGCCGAAGCGTGCGGGACTGGCCGCTTTCGGTGGTGAATGTGACGAGAAACGTAGGCGTGCCCCAATACTTATCTTTCTCCACTGATGTAATCGCACTCAAAGGAATCACGTGCTCCATATCGTAGAGAGGGGCGATCAACGAAAATGGGAACCACGTCGTGACCCAGAGGAAGCTGGGCGTGACCACAAGGCGCACACAATTTCGACCGCCTCCAATCTTCGTGAGGAAATTCTTCTGAGAACATCCAGAAGCAAACCACTCCTCAAAAATAACCTCGGCCGGAACGAAGCGTGGCTTCGAGCGCAGCACGCCGACGTAGCGCCACGCGAGATAGCCGAGAAACGCAATGGTCGGCGCGAGACTGACCCAGAAGGATAAAGTGTCCGTCGGCATTTTTCTTGGCCCAACGTTAGAGATGACCCGCGCCGCTTGGCGGCGTTGGGTCTGGTGCCTGGTTAGGCTCTTTTTTGAGTGAGCGATAAAAAACCACTGCCGCCGTAGCAATCAGCGCACATCCGCTAAATCCTACAAGGCCGAGTGATCTTTGCAAAAGCGAGGAGGTCAACTGTCCTTCCGCCAGCACTTCTTCTTGGTCGGCCACCAACGCGGCTCTTTCTTTTTCCGGCAACGCACTTTGCGCCAATCGATGCTGCTGAAGTTCGCTGTGGAAGAAAAGGGATCCCATATGATGCGATTCGCGATAGATCTGCTCGGCAGACCAAACGAACCATATTCCGAAGCCGCCGAGAATCAGCGCGAGTATCTTCATTCTTCGCCTAACGTTCAAGATGAGCCACGAGCGAAGCGAGTTGGCTCTGGCGGCTGGTTAGGTGTTTTCAATCGGTAACGCATCTAAGGCTTTTTCGATTCGTTTGACGATCAATCGCCAGCTCTTCTCGTGCTGCTTCATGGCTGCGGCCTTGAAGCGGCCTTGTGCATAGTCCAATGCCCACTCAAGTTCGCGCCGGTTCTTATGCTTGATCGCATCTTCGATCCGATTGCCCGTTTTGAATCTGCTCATGTTTCTTCACCTAACGTTTGAGATCAGCCACGAGGACTGCAGGTCCGAGTTGGCTGTAGTGGCTGGTTCGGCTTCTTTTTCACGGAAGATTTAGGACAATGGCCTGAACCTTGATAGCCCTCGATGCGTCGATAACTGGCATCGATTCCGAAATCTTACCGCCGTCGCGCAAAGAGAGCATGACAAGATCGCAATCTTCCGCCTTCGCCCGATAAGTCGCATAAGACGCAAATGTCTTTAGGTCGATGATTCGGGCATTTTCAAAAATCACGCCTTTGATTACATCGAATCGTAGAATCTTCAAATAGGGCCAGTGCGCTACTAGGGGATCATTTTCCGGGGCTCCTCGAACTACTACCACCGGCGTAAATTGACTCGGCTTTTGAGGATGATAATTTTCCTGGTAGCCAAGCACCGCCCAAGGATCGATGTCGGGAACAGAATACAAGTGCCTGAGTAGCGGACCCCCGATGAACATAAGCGCGGCAGCGGCCATCAACCCTGCCAAGAGAATCCGTGAAATGCGTTTCTTCATCTTTGCCGAACGTTTGAGATCAGCCGCGAGGACCGAAGGTCCGAGTTGGCTGTAGCGGCTGGTTCGGCTGTTTCTTAGATGAAGGATGGAATGTCGCTCTCATAATGCATCTCCGTGAGCCGCGGCTACTATCAAGCTCACGTAAATCGTCGCGATCAGTGATAACGCACAAAATGGAATCGCTGCGACCAGCTTCTTCCACCAGGGCCAAGTAAACGTCCGGAACAAAAAAACGAGCGCCGCTAGCAGCGTAAGCGAGTAGACGCCAAACGACAGCCATTCAGTTTTCCACCGAAACACGTAATAGAACTCGGTGACTAGCGCACCGCACACCGTAGGAGCGATAAGCGCCCCAACAACAGCAATGGTCTTGAAGTCTTTCTTCATCTTCTGCCGAACGTTAGAGATGACCCGCGCCGCTTGGCGGCGTTGGGTCTGGCGCCTGGTTAGCCTCTTCGAGTTCGGGATGTGCTTTCAAAAAATCCGCAACTTCTGCTCTCTCGATTTTGACCTTATCCCATAAGGTGCGAAGGTCGTCGTCCTGCAAAACTTTCGCTGACACTTCGAGAAACTCGGCGAAGCTTCTTGCGCACGCTTTTCGCATTACCTCGGCATCGGTCCGATTCTTATACACGGACAATGCCAGATTCGCTCGTGAGGTGGCAGCTGCGAGCTTGGGATAAATCCCCATGGTCATGGCCTGTTCGGACTTGGAGAGAACGAATCGCGCGTCTTCTTCATTCCGCTCAGCACCCCATTTTCGAAAAGCTAAAAACGAGAGCAGAAGCGCGACACCAAAACCGCATAGAAAACTCAGGGATTTGATCTTCATTCTTCGGCTAACGTTTGAGATCAGCCGCGAGGACCGCAGGTCCGAGTTGGCTGTAGCGGCTGGTTCGGCTCTTTCTTCATCTGCGACCGAGCGTGCGAGCATCCCTAAAATATCGCCACGCGAAAAAAGCAGCCATGAACGCACCGAGGCCAGCGAAAACCGCGATGCCGTTCTGATGCATCGTGAAATAAGAACGCGCGATCAACACGAGCATCGCTGAAACAATGGCGGTCGCTCCCGCCACACTGAAGAGGAACACAGGCCGCTGGAGTAAGCTTTCAAATGGACGCATCTTCTTTGCCGAACGTTAGAGATGACCCGCGCCGCTTGGCGGCGTTGGGTCTGGTGACTGGTTAGGCACTTTCTTGATTCCGGCCTGGGCTCGTTGTGAGCGATAGACTTCCGCCGACCACCGCTCTTGCTCGTAAGCGCGATACATGCGCGTGAGCGAGACCGCACAAAAACTCGCCCATAAAATATGAGCATTAAGCTTCGGATAGCGCTGACTCGCAACAATGACGCACCCAACTACGCACCAAGGCAGAAGCGCGTAGTGCAGCTTATCTTCGAACCCGGACGGTCCAGAGGCCGCGAAAAACGCGAGGCAAAGAAAATATGTAATGATGATAGCTTTCTTCATCTTCCGCCTAACGTTCAAGATGAGCCACGAGCGGAGCGAGTTGGCTCTGGCGTCTGGTTAGGCTCTTTTGACTGGCGGTTCAACGAAGCCATCGAAGTAAACAATGAAAGGTATAATGGCCGGGTAAGTGCCAATGTCAGTCTTCTTGATGAGCGACGGATCCATGGATTCGAACCGCACCAGATAATACCCATCTCCGTTGTCGCGATGAAGCGCGACTTCTTCGCAGGCAAAGAGTGCTTCGCTTGCGCCAAACATCTTTTTCAGCGATGCTCGAGCGGCGGCGACCGCTGCTCGCGCCGACAGCGGCACATCTTGCTTCTCGGGATTCCATAACTTCGCCCTGAAGTGTTCGACGCTCGCCGGCGAAACGTCGAAGCGCTCGTCTTTTAGTTGGCCGGAAAAAGACTCAGGTATCGGTTCCAGCGCGAAGGCGCGCAACGAAATCAATAGGCTGATCAAACCGAGCCGGAAATTCGTTTTCATTCTTCTTCGCCTAACGTTAAAGGTGAGCCGCGCGCGGCTAGCGACGCGAGCGAAACAGAGCGGACCCCGCTCCGCGTGTTGGCTCTGACGTCTGGTTAGGCTCTTTCTTCATCTGTCTCGCAGCAAAAACGCTCCGAAAAGCGCCACACCACCCAATCCAATCATCCAGGGTGCGTAACTAGACAACGCTCCACTGGCTGCCACTTCCGCATAAAGTCCCTTGATATGATTGTAGGCCTCGGTCGGCTTGCTCCTGAACGGCCTCATCAAAAACAAACCATACGCTCCGAGTGTGCTTCCAAGGAGAATCAGAACGACCTGAAACTTCTCTTTTGAGAGCATCATCTTTCTTTGCCGAACGTTTAAGATCAGCCACGCGCGTAGCGCGTTGGCTGTAGCGTCTGGTTCGGCTTTTTGGTCATATTGCCTTCCGAATAAAGCCGGCATAGTAGCAGCCGACGGCGACAATGATCACGGGTAATGTAAGTGTCCCGAGAAGCTCACTCACATTCCGGGTTTTCGACGGTCCAGTAAGCACGAGAATCCCCATAAGGATGCCAAAGACGATCAGCAACCAACCCATCATCTTTTTTCTTTTCACACCGGCGTCGGATGCAATCACCCGTGCTTTTGCTTCAGCAAACTCTTGCTCCGTCAGTACGCCGTTCTGACGAAGATCGGCTAACTTTTTCAAATCATCCGGTAGACTCATATTTTTTGCCGAACGTTAGAGATGACCCGCGCCGCGTAGCGGCGTTGGGTCTAGCGGCTGGTTCGGCTTCTTCTTGTCCCGAAAGAACCGAGTCGAATCCGGTAAAAAAAGAAGTGTGCAAATCGTGAGCAGAACGATCGCAAAAAAGACCATCCAGGCGAACGGCCCTCCGGTCGCTGACTGAGCTTTAATCTTAACAATCATTTCGTAAACTGAGCTGGCCAAAAGCCAAACGCACCCCAGCCAACGCACGATCTCGATTTTCTTTAGTAGTAGGAAAGCAGCGAATAAGTACGGCGTCGCGAACCCCGCCGTAAAAATGTAGGCATCTGGGCTAGCAAAGCTGTGAACGCCAAGTCCGACGATACAAAAGATGACGGGATAAAGAACGAGGGCCAAGATCGCGGCTCTTATTGTTCCTGGAGTCGCCGCAAAAATATTTTTCATCTTCTGCCGAACGTTTGAGATCAGCCACGAGGACCGAAGGGCCGAGTTGGCTGTAACGACTGGTTGGGCTCTTTTGCTTTCGAGAGAAATCCATCAAGCATCGCTTGAGTCTTGCTGCCCGGCTTCACGCGGGCTGTCCGTACTTTTTCTTTCGAAACAACTGCACGGTTCGGAACCTTTGGCCGAAGCGGTAACGCCTTCGCGAACACTCTCTTCTCTCCCTCTTTCTTCTTCACCCATTTCTTCTCCGAAGCCAGCCACGTAGGATCGAGGTCGCCTTTGTCCATCGCTTGATCCGCCTGCTTACGAGTGATGTGGTAGCTTCTGCTCATGTCTTTCTTTGCCCAACGTTATAGATGACCCGCGCCGCTTGGCGGCGTTGGGTCTGGTGACTGGTTAGCTATTTTTTCCGGAACCCATTCGACTGACGACGCCACTCCGTCCAGCGCGGTGCAGAATATCAACAACTCATTTGGCCCCGCGTCGGCATAGTCGGATATGTGCTTCGTTCCGTCAGTCATTTCGATAGTTAGAACCGTAGTCGCGTTGTCTGTAACGAGCCGATGATAGTCATCCTTGAGTGAAAGCAGGTGCGCTGCCGCAAAGTAGGCTAGCCATTCAAAACCGTAGTGCTTGCCGGTATAGCGACCCAAGCGCGCGACGAATTCTTTGCCGTCATAGAGCGCGTTCCCGTTCCGCTCCAAACGGAGGACATATACCGGGCACGTGCCGAAGCACCCGCTTCGATCGACTGTCAATGCGACAATCTTTGCCGCCACCCTAGAGATTGCGGGATCTGCGACCCATTGATCGTCTGGAAGGGATCGCGCACTTGCTGATTTTTTCCGATGCAGCCCATTTGAGACGCGAAGTGGCCCGTCAAAACCAAGGAAACCAGCGATACCTCCAACTACAATCGCGACGGAGATCCAGTGGGTTCTCTTCATTCGGCTAACGTTTGAGATCAGCCACGCGCGCAGCGCGTTGGCTGTAGCGGCTGGTTGGGCTCTTTCTTCATATGCTTTGATCCTGTTCAGGCGACCAAGGTTTAATTGATGAGCGTTAAGGGTAAGAGACACTGCTGGCGGCCGGTAGTTTTGGTGCCGGACCGGCCACTTCCTTACGGAGGATCGCACGTTGCAAGTCCTCAATGAACTGCTCGAACTCCACGGCTTGGTCCTTTTCTTTGATCACATCAAACAAACGAGCCCCGGACCGATTCTTAAATCGCACGATCTCCAGCGGCCGGATGAACCGGGCCGCACCCCACAAGGAAATCACGATGAACATCGAACCAAACACTTCAACCCACGTGTAGAGTCCTGGCGGCAAGAATTCTAGCAGCCGCATTAGCAGCGCACACGCGGCCGCAACCGCTAGAAAGAAGTTGATGACCTGGTAAGCTCGCCGCTTTCCGCGTTCGAAATCCGGCGAAACTTCCTGAAGATCCGTCTCAAGGTTGAAATACATTCCCGAGACGGAAAGGTGAGTCCCTCTGACTTGGAAAAGGGCCCTTCCACCTCGGGAGCGCTGGATAAAGGTGATCTCCTTCATTGCTTGCCCAACGTTCAAGATGAGCCACGGCCGCTTGGGGCCGTTGGCTCTGGCGACTGGTTCGGCTCTTCTTTCTTCATCTTAATCTTGGCCCATCGAAATCGCATCGCCGCTCTTGATGTCCAAAATAAGACACTGACTGGAATTGAAATTCACGCGGACGAACTTCCCCTTCCGGCCTTCAATCATCCAACCGATAGGCGCACCGATCTCGACGATGACGGGGTGCTCGACTCGATACGCTTCAAGCTTCGCCTCTACGAATGGATCTCGATGCCACAGAATCTTTCCGTCGCGATCGATAGCGGCGACATGTCGTCCGTCGCTCTCAACGTAGAAAAGCAGGCCACTCTCTTTGTCTTGGAAAGCCTGAGCGCCACGGAAAGGCCTCAGAGAATCGATATACGTGACAAGCGGCCGTTCCGCCGCCTTCACACCGAGTGCCAAAGCCACAATGCACGTAAAGAGGAGCGGAGCTTTCATAGGGTTTTCTTTTGCCGAACGTTCAAGATGAGCCACGGCCGCTCGGGGCCGTTGGCTCTAGCGGCTGGTTAGGCTCCGTTTTCACTTTGTAAACTCCTTGGAGATGATCTTGCCGGTCTTGGTAGAAAGCAGGCACGTCCAGCTCTCCCAACTACCGCATGACAATCCATCGCGCACGCGAGACACCGGATTAGCGAAGGAATCGGAATCCGATGGAAGCTGCGCAACCCACAACTCGCGAAAATCGTAGTCCACGAGATAAACATTCGAGCCTTCGAATTTATAGTAGTCCTCTCGAATCACGATTCCTTCTTCGATCGGCTCGACCTGAACAATCTGCGTCTGCTTCGGCTGGAGGACTGCCACGACATGCCCATCGAGCTGAGTAATCTTCTTTAGGACGCCGTCAGCGAGGACGTATCTGAAATCGAGCGCAGAATGGACGTCGGATGGATTCATCTTTCTTTGCCTAACGTTTGAGATCAGCCGCGAGGCCCGCAGGGCCGAGTTGGCTGTAACGATTGGTTAGGCTTTTTTTTCATACCTCAGCCAGTTCTTTCTTCGCGACGAAACGAAATACCTCTGCCAGCCGAGTGTGAAAGTCTTGATCGGATTTTAGCTCGTAGTGCATCGCGCCAATGCCCTCTTTCTTAAACTCAGCCAACTGCACTTCGCAATCTCCGGATTCCCAGGCACACACTTCGCCGATTCTTTCCCCAGACTCTAACCGGATGAACAGAGAGAAGCTTGGCGGCTCACCGTATCGAATCGTATAAGCCAAGCCACTCGCGTGAAAACGACTCTCGAGTCCCGATCGAACAGCGTCGAAGCCACGATCCGAGATAAGGCGATGGAGGCTCTCGACCATTTCTTTGCCTAACGTTTGAGATCAGCCACGCGCGTAGCGCGTTGGCTGTAGCGGCTGGTTCGGCTTTTCTTTCTTCATGCCGTTTTAAAGTACGCTTTCGCTTCGGGCACTGATAGCGCCCAGATCATGAATATGAAGAACCCCAAGCCAACGAGATAAACTGCCAGCAACGGGGACGATGCCCTAAGCGCGATGAGCAAACTGAGCGACTCCACAATCACTCCCGCGTAACTCAGGACAAGGCATAGCACTCGGATGAGACCGTATCGGCGCAATACGCCTGCCACGACCAACAATGTCGCGACTGCATCCGCGAGATGCGTGAGGGCTTCTCTTGGCAGCGATTGGAAATAGCATACGCCTGCGACAGTCGCTTCGAGCAGCGCGCCGCAGAGATTTACCCACACAACCGCTCTCAATGTCACGGGAAGCTTTCGAATGGTCGCGAGCATCTTTCTTTGCCGAACGTTTGAGATCAGCCGCGAGGACCGCAGGTCCGAGTTGGCTGTAGCGACTGGTTGGGCTCTTTCTTCATCATAGCGAAGGAAGCTGAGACTTCACGAGTGTCTTCGTGAACTGAATCGTGCGTTCGTAATGCTGCGAGCCACATCTTAACGAGACATGAAAGGTGAGATGCATCTTATCGCCTTCTTTGAACTCCCGAATGTCCTCGGTCGTGAAATCGAAGCTCATCCACTCGCCGGGAGCGATGTCCTTAGGGCTCGTCGGCTTATTCCCAAACGTGATGCTACCATTTAAGCCGTCATATGGAATCGGTGTATGCTCCTCGGTTACTTCTCGATCCCGAAACCTCTGCGAGAGGGTAAGCGATTCGACCTTCAACGGTCGGTCGGAGAGATTCCGGATCGAAACCTCGCTGAGAGTGCCGCCAAGTCTGTGGCTTCCGCGATATGCCATGTAGCGAAGGATGAAAAACCCTTCTTGGTGCTGATTGATGCCCAACTCGCCGTCGGTCTTATCGGCCTGAAAAGCAAACGCAGACGAATCAGATTTTGCGCAGCCGACCGAAGCAAACAGAAGAACGAGGATTGCGGCGAAACTCTTCATTGTTGCCCAACGTTTGAGATCAGCCACGAGGACCGTAGGTCCGAGTTGGCTGTAGCGGCTGGTTCGGCTCTTTCTTCATTTGATGGGATTGAACCAGCTGCCGAGGCGGAAACGATAGAAGGAGAAAAAATATCCCACGACGGCGATAGCTACGTAGACACCCAAAAATATAGCAAATCCATTGGAGTCGGCCTCTTTCAAAATATGTCGCGTCCAGCCAATATTGCCTCTGGGAACTATGAGATCTCCCGTAACCACGGCACCCGTCGCCAAGACTGTGAAGGGAACTGCGATTACAATAAAATTTGGCCAAGACACCCGTAAGCGTCGCTCAAAAAGGTTCATCTTTCGTTGCCGAACAGTATTAGGATGACACATCCGGAGTGTGGCTTTTTGCGGTTCTGATAGCGGCCACTGTGATGGATTCTGACTGTGAGGCAATGTTCATAGGTCGCTAGTTGACTGAAAGATCAGCGCGGTTTTCTGCGTTTATATAGGGTATATGGTCGACCCTGAATCGTCCGACAAAAGCCACAGTCGAAAGCCACACTCGTGGGAACCCAATGCGGCGGTCAGCTTCCCGGACTGGAGCCGGGTTCTGCAATCCTGTCCGCTTCCATTTACCACCAAAGAGAAACACCGGCGGGCGATTCTCGGATTTCTCCGGAAATGCAAGGTACTGAAATGTCCGGCAACGGTCACCGGGGCGAAAAATTACTTTCAGGACCTTCAAAAGCAAGGTCATCCGGTCGCCGAGGCCACCGAGGGACTCCGGTGGTTTTTCACTCGGGCCCGCTTGCAATCCGGACCCACCGCTCCTTCGCCCATGACCGCAGGCGGAGTCGGACGCGATCGAATGCTGCCCAGTGTCGCGGCGACCGATCTCGGTGAGTCCGATTGGGAACAGGCCTTGATCCGAGAGATGCGCAAACGAGGTTTTCTTTGGCGCACCGAGCAAACCTACCGGGCATGGGCGCAGCGTTTCGCCCGGTTCGTCGCACCCACTGGCGTGCGCGCCGCCTCCGGTCCGGAAGTGGAACAATTTCTTTCCGACCTCGCGGTAAGGAACCGTTCCTCGGCCTCCACTCAAAAGCAGGCGCTCAATGCGCTGGTGTTTCTGTTTCACGAGGCATTACGCATCGATCTGGGCGACCTGTCGGGATTCAAGCGCGCCGAGCCGTCGCGACGCGTTCCGGTCGTGCTCACGCGCGACGAATGCCGAAAACTGTTTGAGCAGCTGGAGGGCACCGCGCGGCTCATGGCACAACTGGCGTATGGTGCGGGCTTACGGGTCACGGAGCTCGTTCGGCTCCGTGTCCAGGACTTGGACCTATCCAGGCGCACCGTGCTGATCCGGGCGGGAAAAGGCGACAAAGACCGACCCGCGCCCCTGCCAGTCATGCTCCTGACGCCTCTGGCCGACCAATTGGAACGGTTGCGAAAGCTCCACGCCGATGACCGCGCCGCAGATGTGTGCGGCGTCTGGCTGCCAGAAGGCCTCGCGCGCAAGTTCCGGGGCGCAGCGCCTGAAAGTTCCGCGGGCAAAGATTGGATTTGGCAGTGGCTGTTTCCTAGCCGCGAATTAAGTGCCGATCCTCAAAGCGGAATCCTCCGTCGGCATCATGTGCAGGACGCCACCTTCCAGCGGGCGGTAAAGGCAGCAGGAGAACTGGCCGGCATCGACAAGCGCGTCACGCCGCATGTGCTGCGGCATTCGTTCGCCACGCATCTGCTCGAGGCCGGCACGGACATCCGCACGGTGCAGGACTTGCTCGGGCATGAGAGCGTCGAGACGACGCAGATCTATACGCACGTCATGCAGAAGCCCGGGCTGGGCGTGCGGTCGCCGCTGGATTCCTAGGGGGAGGGCGCGCTGCGGCGCGGAGGACCCGAGGATCAGAGGTTCCGAGGGCCGGAGAATAGGATGACAGTGGAAACGAGAATCCGAAGGCCGGAGGGCCAGAGGTGCCGAGTAATACCGGAGATTCAGATGCCGACCCTCGGATCTTCTGCACCTCCGATCCTCGGACCCTCGCCCCGCGGGGGCGGGGCTCAGCGCCGGCTCGGCACGTGCACGTATTTCATCCCAGCGGCCTCGGCGGCACGCATGCCGGGAACAGCGTCCTCGAAAACGAGGCAGCGCCCGGGCGCGACGCCCATGAGCTTCGCCGCGAGGAGAAACATGTCGGGCGCGGGCTTGCCGTGGACGACGTCGTCCGCCGACACGACCACCTTGAAGAGTTGGGCGAGACCGGTGAGCTCGAGGGAGCGCTTCACGATGTCGCGCGGGCCGCCCGAGGCGATCGCGAGCGGATGGGTCGCGGCCATCTTCCGCGCGAACGTCACGGTGGGCTCGATGAGCTTCGCGTCCTTCTGCAGATCCTTGAAGAGCGACTCCTTGTGCTCGAAGATCGCGTGCGGATCGACCTTCAGGCCGTAGTGTTGCCCGATCAGCTCCGCGACCTTGAGCGTCGGCACGCCGCCGAGGGAATAGAAGAGTTCCTCGTCGAGCTGATGCGGCAGCCCGGCGCGCTGCATCGCGGCGTCCCAGGCGCGGTAGTGCAGCGGCATCGTGTCGATCAGCGTGCCGTCGAGGTCAAAGATGTAGCCGGCGAATTCGCCGGCGGGAATATCGAGCTTCATGAAACCGGACAACAGAAAGACCGCCGCGGCCGCTGGCAACTTCGATCGGGGAAGGGTTAACCGCTCATCTCCGCTAATCCTCACTAATGGTTTTTGGGGAGGAATTCGGACAAAGCTAAACGGAGAGGTTTAACCGCTAATCTTCGCTAATTTTTGCCCGAGCCCGGATTACCGATCCCCATTAGCGGAGATAAGCGAAGATTAGCGGTTAACCTTCCGGGTTCGGCTTGGGGATGAATTCGGAAAGGATCAGGCGTTTCCATTCCAGGGTGTCCTTGTGGCCGAAATTTATCAGATAGCCTACGGGTTGCCGGCAGAGTCGCATGTAGTTCATGAGTTGGGCTTCGTGTTCCGGGGCGAGTTGCGACACTGATTTGAGTTCCCCGATTAAGCATCCGAGAACAAATAGATCGGGGATGTATCGCCGCTTGAGTTCCCGGCCCTTGTAAGTGCAGACCAATTCCTGTTTTGCCTGAAACAGGATATCACGGAGACGGAGTTCGATTTCCAAGCTCTCCTGATAGATCTCTTCACCCAATCCGTGACCATGTTCGTTATAAACTTCGAACGCGGCGCCCATCAGCCGGTAACCCTCGTCCATGTATATTTCGGTTTTCATTTTTTGAACAAATCGGAAAAGTTAACCGCTCATCTTCGCTTATCTTCGCTAATTGTTTTGGGACCGGACCCGGAGTGCCGATCCCTATTAGCGCGGATTAGCGAAGATGAGCGGTTAACCCTTCCGCGTGTATGGGAACGTAACGGCCAACGGGCGGTTGATCTTTCGAAAACCGTCGCCGGAAATCGCGTTGTCTTCGCGGACCTGTCCACTAGGCCTATCGCGGTTTCAGTTCCACAACCCCACTCCGCCTCATGAAAAAGTACCTCGTTGAATTCATCGGCACGTTCTTCCTCGTGTTCACCGTCGGCATGTCGGTGCGCAGCGGCGCGCCTCTCGCCCCGATCGCGATCGGCGCCTCCCTGATGGTCATGATCTTCGCCGGCGGCCATGTCTCCGGCGGACACTTCAACCCGGCGGTCTCGCTGGCGGTGTTCATCCGCGGCAAGCTCGAGGCCAGGGACCTCCTGCCCTACTGGATCGCCCAGTTCGTCGCCGGCCTCGCCGCCGCCTGCCTGGTCACGTTTCTCTTCCGCGAAAAAGTCATGATCCCCGCGCTGCACGGCACGGTGCCGTCGGCGATCGTCGAGTTTCTCTTCACCTTCGCGCTCGCGTGGGTCGTCCTCAATGTCGCCACGCACAAGGGCACCGCGGGAAATTCCTTCTACGGCCTCGCCATCGGCATGACCGTGATGACGGGCGCCGTCGCCGTCGGCGGCGTCTCGGGCGGCGCGTTCAACCCGGCCGTCGGGCTCGGCGTGTTCACGATGGGCCTGGAGTCGGCGAAGCAGCTCGGCGTGTACGTCGTCGCTGATCTCACTGGTGGCCTGGCGGCGGCGATCACGTACAAGTTCGTCCACGGCGCAGACTGAGACCCGAACCGTCGGATTTTTTTAACCGCTTATCTTCGCTAATCTTTAAAACCATCCCGATCCCTTGTTCGGATTGGTTCGGAGATTGGCGAGGATTAGCGGTTAAAAACTCCGCGGTTTGAACTCAGCGCCGCATGCCGCGGTGCAACCGGCTCACGGGCTTGACGGCCGCCGCGGCGGTCTCGGCCAGGGCCTTCTCGTCGAAGAGCGCGGAATAGATGTAGGGGAAGCCCTCGATTTTTTTCCGCTCCACGCCCATGCCCATGTAGCGCTCGATGCTGCGCGCGTCGCGGACATCCTCCTCGGTGACCATTGTGAAGGCGTCGCCGGTGTTCTGCGCGCGGCCGGTGCGGCCGATGCGGTGGACGTAGTCCTCGGCGTTCTCCGGGACGTCGTAGTTGATCACGTGCGAGACGCCCGCGATGTCGAGGCCGCGCGCGGCGATGTCGGTCGCGACGAGCACCTCGAACTTGCCGGTCTTGAAACCGTCGAGTGCCTCGATGCGCTCGCGCTGGCTGCGGTCGGAGTGCAGCACGCCGACGGTGTGGCCCTTGCTGACCAGCCGGTTCGCGATGCGGTCCGCGCCCATGCGCGTGCGGCAGAAGATCAGGACGCTCTTGAAATCCGTCTGCTCGAGCAGGAGCTGGAGGAGCTCGAACTTCTGCGTGGCGACGACGGGATAAAACGCGTGCGAGATCGTCTCCGCGGCCGAGCGCGTGCGGCCGATCTCGACCTTGGCCGGGTCGCGCAGCGCCCAGGCGGCGAGCTGCTCGATCTCGGACGGAAGCGTGGCGG
>Ga0206975_1072_pt1 | contig 28981 bp, 34 predicted proteins | sample Alteio_BWOrgHeat_81_FD_152919 | JGI IMG/M metagenome (GOLD analysis project Ga0206975, IMG submission 152919) | Enriched cells from forest soil in Barre Woods Harvard Forest LTER site, Petersham, Massachusetts, United States -... | ecosystem: Environmental > Terrestrial > Soil > Temperate forest >... | reverse complement strand
CATTCACCTATCAAGAGATGAGCCCCATGATCTTCTCAAGGGGATTTACAAAGGATTACCTTGATGGGAAAAGAGAGGATAATCTTAAGGAGATCATATTAAAATCTTTTCAAACCATTGCCCAGAAGAGCGACTACATAGTTGTCGAAGGCACCGGCCATGTAGGAGTTGGCTCCATCGCTGAATTGAATAATGCAACGGTAGCCAAGGAGCTCTCCTTGGATGTCATCATGATTGCGGAGGGGGGGGCTCGGTAGCAGCTTTGACGAGATAGCCCTGAATAAAGCCCTTCTCGATCAGAATGGGGTCCGCTTGAAAGGGGTCATTCTCAATAAGGTCCTACCTGAAAAGAGAGAGATGGTTGAAAAGTACATGAAGAAGGCCCTCTCGCGTTGGAACATCCCACTCCTAGGTTTAGTCCCCTACAACCAATTGTTAAGTACCCCCTCCATGGAGGATTTTGAGAGACTTTTCAATACCCATATGCTTTCGGGGGAGGAGTTCCACTATAGGCATTTTGAATCGATCAGATTGGTTGCCACCTCCGTGGAGACATTTAAAGAGGTGCTCATGCCCAACCAGCTTCTGGTGACTCCTGCAACCAGGGAGGACATCGTACTCGCAGTCATTGAAAAACAGGAGAGCCCTCTTTTCAAATCATCTAGCTCCGAAAAAGAGCCCAAACACGGCATTATTCTTACAGGGCGCCACCCTCCAACTCCACAACTCATTGAAAAACTAAAAATGTCAAAAATCCCCTCTCTTTATGCCGACACCAATAGTTTTGAGGCGATGCGGCTCATCTCCACTTTTATCGCAAAAATCCATCGAAAGGATGTCTTGAAAATCCAAAAGGCGATCGATCTCGTAGAAAATTCAATTGACTTCACCTATTTATAAAATTCATCGAGGATATTTTGGGGTAATATTGTTTTCATACAAGCCCCTGTTTTACATGTCCTGAGTTTTGGGCAGCGCTTTTCAAAAACCATTTTATAGGGGCAACTTCCCTGAAAAGTCTTGTGAGAAGGGCCTAAGGGGGCATATTTTTTTGCAGACGAGGGGCCAAAAATACTCCATGTAGGTTTACCGGCAAGTGAGGCGAGGTGGAGTGGCAATGAGTCCATTGAAATAACCAAATCGGAGAGGGCCATCAGGTGCTGTAAAAGGGGAAGAGGGGTTTTGGGAAGAATTCGGCTATTCGGGACTGCCTCAATAATAGAATGGCAGCGAGCCCTCTCCTTGTCGTTTCCCCAGCTCAAAAGAAACTGGCTCTGATTACATTCCGAATGCTGCTTGAGAAATTGCACCAGGGTAGGAATCTCTAGCTGTTTATTTTCCCAATTGGAGTGGGGGCAGATGACAATATTTTGCGCTCCTTCCTGAAAAAAATCTTTCACAATATTCTGAAGTTCAGCCTCTTCATTGCTATTGAGCCGGAGTAGGCAGGATTTAAAAGGGTTTTTTGCCTCCCTTTTGAAATAGCTCTCCACAATAGAGAGAAGGTCTCTTTGGATGCTAGCTCCTTTAGGCGGATTAAATTTTTTTCCGGTAAAAAAAAGATTGGGCCATTCGGGGACAGAGGACCACCCAAACCCCACTTTGGCCTTTGAACGAGAGAGGAGGGTCAACCACCCCGACTTGATATTCCCCTGTAGGTCGAACACAACATCATACTCTTCGCATTGAAGCCGATTTTTAAATATTCGAACCTCTTTACGCGTTTCAATGCTGAAAGGCTGCTTTCGCCACTTTCTGGTTGCAACAACGATCGCGGAATCGATCAGAGGATGGCGCTCAACAAGATCCCTCCCCTCCCTTTCAACAATCCAATCAATCGAAGCTTCCGGGTCGAGCTCCTTTAAAAAATTGATTATAGGGAATGCCTGAATAATATCCCCTAAGGAGGAGGTTTTAATAATTAGAATTTTCATTCAATTAATAAATGAATTAAAATGGTTGTATTTTATATGAAAAAAAATATCTGGAATATTCAAAAAAAAGACCATGGGAAAAAGATCCTGGTTTTTTTAAAGGAAAACACTCCTGAACTCTCTATAAAAGAGTTGAAGTGGGCGCTCGACCACAACTTTTGCCTGCTTAATGGTCGACCAGAGCGCTACTCCTCTACCCTCCTCAATGAGGGTGATTTTCTATCCTTATATCCTATTGATGATTTTAAAATTGCCTCTCAACAGTTCAATGCATCCAGCATACTCCATGAAGATGGCGATCTGCTGGTTTATAACAAACCTGCATTTTTACCGAGCGTGGGTCCCCACTCCCTTGAAGAGCTCTTGAAACATGAGCGCTCCATAATTTTCCCTGTCCACCGCCTGGATAGGGATACAACGGGTGTGATTCTATTTGCAAAAAATAGGGAAACTCAAAAAAAAATTGAAGAGGTGTTTAAAAAAAGAGCGGTGAAAAAAAGCTACCTTGCCATCGTGACAAACAGGCCAAAAACCCCCTCTATTACGATTAGAAACTATGTGGGGGAGATTAAAAAAGAGCCGGGAAGGGTAACCTTTGGCGTAGTGAATCGGGACAAGGGTGTATTGGCTGAGACAACGCTCCTCCATCTTAAAGATTTGAAAATAGACGGTCACCCCGTTTCACTCTTGCGCTGCTTTCCATTGACAGGAAGAACCCATCAGATCAGGGTCCATTTAAAGAGCATCGGCTCTCCTATTTTAGGTGATGCTCAATATAGTGGATCCATAGAACCCTACTCTCCCCATACTCTTCTACATGCTGAAAGCCTAGAGATCTTCCTTAACTCCACTCTCTACACCTTCAAAGCCCCGCCATTCCATCCTTTTTTTAATCTTTAGTGCCTGTTCACAAATATTTATATTTCCGGCATACTCTGCCCCTTTATCAAACTCACCTTACGCAAAAAGAGTGATGCAGAGGGTGAAGCGAGAGGACAATATGCAAAGAAAACGACGAAGGGCAACTTGAATAAGTTGGCCGAGGAGTTTTCTGAAGCAGATTGTCCTTGTAGCCAGCCAATGCATCGCTATTTTTGCGTAAGGTGAGTTATCAAGGAGATCTTATGTTAAAAATCGACTTAAAAGGAAAAAAAGCATTCGTAGCTGGCATAGGCGACGATCAGGGTTTTGGATGGGCTATCGCCAAGTCACTTGCTGAGGCGGGAGCCGAGATATTCATTGGTACATGGCCTCCAATATTGAAGATTTTTAACCTCTCTTTACAAACTGGAAAATTTGACGAATCTCGCAAGTTATCGAATGGCGACATGTTAGAGTTTTCCGGTATCTATCCATTGGAAGCAGCTTATGATAAGATGGAGGATGTTCCTGCTGATATTAAAGAAAATAAACGGTATGCCGATCTAGACCAGTACACCATCTCCGAAGTTGCGAAAAGAATTGAAAAAGAGCACGGAAAGATCGATATTTTAGTGCACTCTTTAGCCAATGGCCCAGAAGTAAAAAATCCCCTTCTTGAAACTTCTAGGGCAGGATATTTGGCTGCCATTAGCGCATCATCCTACTCATTTGTCAGCCTTTTACAACATTTTGGACCTATAATGAATAGAGGTGGGTCCGTTCTTAGTCTTACATACATGGCATCTGAAAGGGCTATTCCAGGATATGGAGGCGGAATGAGTTCAGCAAAAGCCGCCCTTGAAAGCGATACCCGAACCTTGGCTTATGAGGCTGGGCGCAAGTGGAATATTCGTGTGAATGCCATCTCGGCCGGAGCTCTGAGAAGCCGCGCAGCGAAGGCGATTGGTTTCATCGACCGAATGATCGATTACAGCCTGCAAACAGCCCCCCTCCAAGAGGTTTTAGAGGCCTCTGAAGTAGGAAATACTGCAGCTTTTTTAAGCTCCCCCTTAGCCTCTGCTATCACTGGAACCATTATCTATGTGGACAAGGGAATGTATGCCATGGGCGTTGGTGGTGAAATGCTTAAAAACAAGATGGATTAAAGCGGCTCAAATGACATTAGCAATTCAAAGGACCAGTTACTACTTGCAATCCTTAGATAAAATGGGACAGATTCCTGCTCTTGGGACAATTATAGCTGTCCTTTTGCGCATCCCTACAGGAATTGCTCTTCTAGTCTGTTTCGCAGTAAGAAGTTTTTTTCTTACTAACGATTTTCCCTCACTATCGGACCGGATTTTAGAGTGTTCTATCTACCAATTCATCGCCTTTGGTTTTGAACTCTTTCCTGTTGTAGGAACACTCTTCCATACCCATACCTCTCACAATCTAAATAACCTCTTATCTAACCAGCCGGGCTCTATCAAAGTTCATTAACCTGAGTTTTGGGGTTTAAAACCCAAATTGCCACCTCTCGTCGTTCCTCTCAATTTTATGCTAACCATCTGCTTCAATTTCCTCCTCGACCAACTTTAAAAAGTTGCTCTTCGTCGGAAATTTTGCAGATGGTTGCCTTAAATCGACATGAATCAACGATAGGTAGCAACTTGGGTTTTAAAGAGCAAAGCCGCCAGCAACTTCAATATTTTGTCCTGTGATGTACCGGTTTTCTTTCTTGAGAAGAAAGGAGATCATTGCAGCAACTTCCGTGGGGCTGCCTGCCCTACCCATTGGGAGATGGGGATGTTCCTCAAGATCCACGGCAATATCCAAAACTCCCGGTGAGACCATATTGACGCAAACCTGGTCTTTTGCAACCTCTTTTGCAAGAGATGTTGTCAAACCGTAAAGGGATAGTTTTGTCAAAGAATAGGCGGGGGTTTCTTTAAAGGCTTTAATGGAATGAAGCCCTGAGGTTCCGATATTGATGATCGAGCCTTTCACGAGCTTAATAGAGGGCAATAAAAGTTTGGAGAGATAAAATGGAGCGTGCAAATTGGTCATGAATAACTCGGTCCACTCCTCCATCGAAGTACTTGTGAGGCTCTTCATAAAAAAATTGCCCACGTTATTGATCAATGCCTGTGTTTTTGGGAACTTTTCCAGGTATCTTTGGCCAAAATCAATAACACCCTCTTTTGAAGAGAGGTCCCCTTGAAGGGATTCTGCCGCTGAATAGCGCCTGCATTCAGCGGCAGTCTCCTCCGCCTCTTTTTGGCTAGTATTGTAGTGAATGATGACAGAGTAGCCCTCTTTGGCAAGAGTCAAGGCAATTTCTCGGCCTAATCTCTTTGCACTCCCTGTAATCACTATCCATCCCTCTGTAGTCAATGTTCACCTCGACAATTCCAAAAAGACCGAACTGTATTCAGCATTTACAATCGCATGCGGTTTTTTTAAATGGATTTTTAGACCCTTGATCTGGGGAAACTGATTAAACAGCTCTTTTATCAGAGCGTGCGCGAGGGTCTCTAACAAATGGTAGTGTTTGGTCTTTGCGATTGAAGTGCACGCAGCCACCATTCGGTCATAATCCACCGTATCGTTGATAGAATCTGAGGCAACCGCCTGTGATATATCCACCGAAGCGGACAAGGAGAGGGAGAGTGTACACTTACCTCTCTTCTCCTTTTCATAAACCCCTACACTACAAGGGAGCTGACAGTTGTGTATTTCTATTAAGGCAAGCATGTATTGTCTATTTTCTTTGAAGAATTTCTATCGCATCAGTAAGTCCTCTAATGATCCCTCTCTCATTCGCAGAAGGGGCTATGATATCTGCGATATCGAGAACATCTTGAGGAGCTGTTTCCATGACCACCTTCACATCCCCCTTTAGAAGCATATCCTTATCGTTATAATCATCTCCTGCAACAATGAGAGGTGCCCCATTGCTAAATTGAGAGCGGAGTTTTTCAACCGCAGAGGACTTTGAGGCCTCTTTAGAGGTGATATGGGCTAAATAAGTCCCACGGTTGAAAGGATCGCTAATAGTAACTGTATTCACTGGTTGCTGTAGATTTGCAATCTGCTCTGAGATCTGCAAGGCAGTGTTTTGATATTTACAAAAATATTTAATAACGGGAAAGGTATCTTGGGAAATTTCATCAATGCTGTCCAATGCAATCCAAGTTTCAGGAGCAATAGAAATACGGAATTCAATATAATCGCGCTCCTCTTTGCTGATGTTGTTGGGAAAATAGTAGCAGATATCTGAGACATTAAAGCCGCATTCGACAACAAAAGGAATTTTTTCTTGAAAAAGAAATTTTAAAATGGGCATGGCGGCTTTTCGATGGAGGTAGCTCATATGGAAGATCTTTTGCTCTGGAAACCGGATGATCGCCGAACCATTCTGCACCCCAGCAAAAAAGGGAAAGGGAATTGACTGCAGGATTTTTTTAGAAAATGCAAATGTGCGGCCGGTCACAAAAAAAATCTGCCAGCCCCCCTCATAGAGAGATTTCAAATAGGATAAAACGGAAGGGTCGATTTCATATAGCTGATCTGTTACAGTACCGTCGATGTCTAAAACAATGAGGCCTTTCATAATTACAATAGGTATATCATCAAGATGCGTTTACTATTTTTAACCCTTTTAGCAATCCTTGCCAATCTTTTTAATAAAATAGAGGCCGACGAAGTTCAAGCTGCCGAAAATTTACAAAAAATGGACTACGGATCGGACTTTTTGCGCATGGCAGTTGTCCTCATAATTTTGGTAGGATTTGCTATTTTCAGCGCCTGGTTCATTAAAAAAATTTTGAAATCAAGGATGCACCATATCAACCAGTCCAAGGGGATAAAAATCTTGGAAAAGAGGACCCTAAGCCCCAAATCCTGTCTTTATCTGATCAACGTACTGGGAAAAGGGGTGGTCATTGCTGAAACCCCCCATGGAATCCACCCCATTACTGAATTGAATATGGACGCAGAAACAGAGCTTCTATTTTCGACTGAAACCATGGATAAAAAAAGCCGCTTCTCCTTCCAAGAGATGCTCAGTAAAAAGTTAAAAACTCATCTTACACAAAAATAACGGTGCAGAAGCTGTAACGAGTATATAAAAAGTACCCTCCAAATTCATCTTCAGCTAAACTATTTTTTTTTCGGAGATCACTATGAAAAATTTTTTTTTATTTTCACTATTTGCCCTTTTAAACCTTCTCACATCTTGCATTTATAAAATGCCCGACGATAGCGTCTGCTCAACCCTTCCGCTAACCAATAATCCCAATATTACCCATGAACGTCCCCGCAATTTTAACCCCCAATCATAAATAGTTTATGCCGCTTATCCATCTTGCTCAAAATGATCTGCTTCAATGGCTAAACCAAAAAAACTTCTCCCCTCTTTTCCAAAAAGAGACCGACCAAATTTATATCGTCATGAATATCAATGGCCATGAAGTACCAGCCTTTTTTGGAATCCGAAGCGAGGGCCACATTTTACAAATTATTGCCTACCTTCCTTTTGAGCTATTTCCCAGTACTTTGGGGGAATCGGCAAGGCTGCTCCACATACTCAATAAAGAACTGGACCTCCCTGGTTTCGGTATGGATGAGAAAGAGAAGCTCATTTTTTATCGATCTGTAATTCCCTGCCTCTCCCAAGAGGTGGATGAACAAATACTGGAAATGACTCTAGCCACAATGCGCATTGCCTGTGAGACATTTATGGGAGCCATCTCAGCGATTATCTCCGGTAATGTAAAAGTGGATCAACTGAAGAAGTAGTATGAAAAGGCCCATCTATTTTGATACAGAAACAACGGGTGTCCGCTTTGATAAAGACCGCATCATTGAAATTGCAGGTTTTGACCCCGTTTTAAACCGTACCTTTTCTCAGCTTGTCAATCCTAAGTGTCCCATTCCCAAAGAGGCCACGGCTATTCATGGCATTACAGATGAAATGGTCAAAGATGCCCCTACATTCAAAGAGGCTGGTCAACAGTTTATCGATTTCTGTGAAGGGGACATCGTCATTGTAGCCCACAATTATGACGCCTTCGACGCCCTCTTTTTAAAAGAGGAGTGTAAAAGGCACCAGCTCCCCCTTCCTAGTTGGCCCTCTGTAGATACCTTGAAATGGGCGCGAAAATACCGGCCCGACCTTCCTCGCCACGCCCTTCAATTTTTGAGGCAAATTTTTGGCATTTCGGAAAATAATGCTCACAGAGCTTTAGACGATGTAGTGATGCTTTATCAGATATTCAGCATTATGATCGACGATCTCTCATTTGAAACCATTTTGGAATTAATGAAACAGGCATCCTCTTCCTCCTCCTCTCTTCAACACATGCCATTTGGCAAGTACCAAGGAAAACCTTTAAGCCAGGTCCCAAAAGATTATATCCAATGGCTCTTCACAAACGGAGCTCTGGAAAAACCGGAGAATGGAGAGCTAAAATCTGCCTTTGAACGTTTAGGACTCTTAACGGGATGAATTCAATAGAGTTTGCCATATCTCCCTGCCCTAATGATACCTTCATTTTCTACGGTTGGAAGGCAGGAAAAGTTAAAAGCGATTGGAAGCTGTCATTACAGATGGCCGATATTGAAGAGCTGAACCGCTCAGCCCTATCAAAAAAAGCTCCCTTCATCAAGGCCTCAATCGCTCTCATTCCAGAGATCTTTAAGGATTACACCCTTTTGCCAGTTGGATGCGCTTTAGGATATGGCTGCGGACCCAAGGTGATTTCAAAATGTCCCATTAACCCTTCTGATCTGCAAGATAAAACAGTCTTGATTCCGGGAAAAAATACTACAGCCCACTCTCTATTTAAGACCCTCTTCCCCGAATGTACAAAAAAAATCTTCTGCTCCTATGATGAGATTTTTGAAAAGCTGAATAAGGGAGAGGCCGATTGCGGCGTCATCATTCACGAGTCGCGGTTTACTTTTCAAGCATCCCATTTCATTGAATTGGCGGATCTCGGCGAGCTATGGACCTCTAAAACTGAGCTTCCTATCCCTTTAGGAGGATTTTTTGCCAAAAGATCCCTTCCCAAAGAGATCATTGAAGGGGTTATTCACACACTCAGGCTCTCTTTAAATTACAGCTGGAAATTTCCTGAAGAGGCCCTTAACTTTATGCTCTCCTACAGCCAGGAAAAAGACAGCGAGGTCATCATGCAGCATGTGAACCTCTATGTCACACAGGAGACCTACACTCTCTCTCCAGTAGGTTTAAAGGCCATTGAAAGTCTCATAAATTTTTCCTATCACCAATTTTACTATGAAAAGGTCTGCAATGAAGAGGCTCCTTCTCTTTGCCCAATATTGTGAAGCGGAGTTCACTATCCAAAAATTGAACGCTCTCCCCGATCTTTCCAGCATTGCACCGATTCTTTCAGAGGGATTGATACCCACCGTATACACCTATCCAGAAGGGTACGTTGTATTGAGTAGTATCGGAATTGGACCTGCGATGCTGGTCGTTGCAAAATATGCCCCTTTGGTTGATGAAATATTGAATTTTGGCTTTGCAGGAGCCTTAAAAAGCAGATTCCCTTTAGGTTCAATTGAAAGGGTTACATCGGTAGGGAAGTATACCCCCCTGCTCCATACTTTGGATCTCCATTCTCAGCAGCTCTCCAACTCCATCTACCCCCCTTTTGAGTTCTCAGAAACATCTCCACTTGTCTCTCTTGTCTCTTCAGACTTTCCCATCCACGAACCAGCCCTTTGTCAAGAGCTAGGGCAGCACCATGACTTAGTTGACATGGAAGGGTATGGGATTGCCTTTGCCGCCAACCACTTCAAAAAGCCCTGCACCCTATTCAAAATCGTCTCCGATTTCTGCTCTCCCGAGGGTCGAGCGCTCATCAGACAGAATAAACGCCATTTTTCCCAAAAGTTATCGGAAATCGTTGACAATCTCTAAAATCCTTCCTATATATTAAAAATAATAATATGTAGAAAGGGTTTATGGCGAAAAATAAGATGAGAGCCGCTGTCCTCAATAAATTTGGCAGCGTAGATAGCGTAAGAATTGAAGAAGTTGACACTCCCGAGCCAAGTGAACAGGAAATCCAGATCCAGGTCCATAGCGCAGGTGTTAATCCAGCAGACTGGAAGATTTGCGAAGGCTATTTTAAAGACCGCATGAAACACGAATTCCCTATTACATTGGGGTGGGATGTATCCGGCGTAGTTTCAAAAGTGGGCAAAAGTGTGAAAAATGTCAAAGAGGGCGACCCTGTACTTGCCTACTGCAGAAAGAACGATGTCATTCACTCTGGTTCCTTTGCAGAATTCATCTGCTTAGACTACCGCAATATCGCACATAAACCTCAAAACTTAACACATACTCAGGCTGCATCTATCCCCCTAGTCTCTTTAACAGCTTGGCAATCCCTATTCGATTCTGCCCATCTTAAAGCCAATGAGCAGGTATTGATCCATGCAGGCGCAGGAGGAGTTGGAAGCTTTGCTATCCAATTTGCCAAGATCAAAGGGGCGAAAGTCTTCACTACAGCTAGCCAAAAACATCACGACTATGTCAAAAAATTAGGCGCAGACACTGTCATCGATTACACAAAAGAGGACTTTGTCCAAAAGGTCAAATCACTCACCCCCCAAGGGGTAGATGTCGTCTATGATTGTGTAGGGGGAAAAACCCTTACTTCAAGCTACGACATTGCCAAAACAGGAGGGCGCCTTGTGACTATTGCCGGTGTTGTCGACAATACTCTGGCTGAGAAAAGACACATCGAAGCAAATTTTGTTTTCGTCCGGCCCGATGGAAAAGAGCTTGGGGAAATCACCAAACTCATCGAAGCCGGCAAGGTCTTTATTCCCGAAATTGAGGAGATGGGTTTTGACCAGGTTGTTCCTGCACTAAAAAAGGTCCAAGAGGGCCATACTCAGGGAAAAATTGTCCTTCGCATTAGATAAACCTGAGTTAAAACCCAAGTTACTACCTATCCTCGTTCCTCTCAATTTTTTCGACACATCATATAAATATGTCGATTGAGTAAACATATAGAAAAAATATGTCGATTTTTTTCGTTTTTTTCGACATAATCAATGAATATGTCGATTTTTTTCGTTTTTTTCGACATAAAACCAAAAAGAATCTTAACATTTTTTTAATACTATGTCTTTCTTTGATCCAGCAAAACCATATAACCACCTGCCTCCTTTACCTCCTAAGATAGACTTAGAAACTCCTTCAATATTAAAGGCATGTATTGAAGCTAATAAAGAACTTGCCAAGCTAAAAATGGCAGAAAGATTAATCCCAAATCAAACCGTTCTTATCAATACCATCCCCCTTTTAGAATCACAAGCAAGCTCTGCAATAGAAAATATTGTCACAACAACGGATGATCTTTTTAAGTATGCTGACATAAAGTCCACTGAGGTTTCTTTCGAAGTAAAAGAAACTCTTAGATATCGCACTGCTCTTTATCAGGGAATCAATGCATTGAAAAAACGTCCTATAAGCATTTCCATCATTTGTGAAATATGCAGCATAATCAGAGAAATTGATGTAAACATTCGAAATTTACCGGGCATAAGCTTAATTAATGATCTAACTAAGGAAAAAATCTATACCCCACCCGAAGGAGAGGTACTTCTAAGGATGCTGCTTTCAAATTGGCAAATATATCTACATCAAGATGATAATATTGATCCTCTCATTAAACTTGCAGTGCAGCACTATCAATTTGAAGCAATCCACCCTTTTACTGATGGAAATGGTAGAACAGGCAGAATAATCAATCTCTTGTATTTAGTAGAAAAGGGACTCCTTGACACATCCATCCTTTATTTAAGCCGCTATTTCATCAAGAATAAATCGGACTATTATGAAAAACTTTTGAAAGTGACCACTCATCAAGAATGGATTGGTTGGATCCTCTATTTTTTAGAAGGTATTAGACAAACAGCCCAATGGACCACTAAAAAAATTATTACAATTCAAGATCTGATCAACCATACTTGCGACTTTGTTCAAATCAAGGCTCCTCTTGTCTACAAAAAAGAGCTCATCGAACTCCTCTTTGTCCAACCCTATGTCCGAATATCAAATATTGTTGATTCTCAATTAGCAGAAAGACAGACGGCATCAAAACATCTTAAAATTCTTTGTAAAATTGGCATTCTAGAAGAAATTAAAGCTGGAAGAGAAAAACTTTTTATAAACAAGAATTTTTTAAATTTATTAAAGGATAATCAATAGACTACTCTTGGGATTCACTTGCCTGGGATTCACTTTCCTGGCGATGCATCATCTCCCACATCAGCCGGAAGTTGGTGCAGCTCTTTAATAGCTCCTCTTTAGTGCCTTCTGCTACCTTTTTCCCCTTTTCCAGATAGATGATTTTATCGGCATGCTCAATGGTAGAGAAGCGGTGGGCGATGATGATTTGAGTGATGCTACCATGGAGCTCCAAAATCGCCTGCTTGATCTTATTTTCACTGATAGCATCGAGAGAAGAGGTGGCCTCATCCATCACTAATATGGGCGCATTTTTTACAAGGGCCCTGGCAATGGCAAGCCGCTGCTGCTGACCACCCGAGAGATTTTTTCCGGCCTCAGCAAGAACTGTATTGTACTGATCGGGCAATTGGACGATGAACTCCTCAGCGTGGGCCCGCTTTGATGCGGTAATAATCTCATCATGGGAAAAGTTCTTTCCAAAGGAGATATTCTCTTTGATCGTATCCAGAAAGAGAAAGGGTTTTTGGGGGACAAAAGCGATATTCTCCCTCAACGATTTTTGGGTGAATGTCTTGATCGGTTTGCCATCGATCAGAATCTCCCCCTCCTCAACATCGTAGAGGCGAGGCAGAAGTTGGACGATTGTCGACTTTCCGGCACCAGTGGGGCCAACTATCGCAACCGTCTCCCCCTTGTTCACAGTAAAGCTGAGGTTCTTAAGCACCCACTCCTCTCCATAGCGGAAGGAGACATTTTGAAATTCAATGGAGTTGTCGAACCGGTTCAACGACTCTGCATCGGGCTCATCTTGAATTGTGGGTTTCAAATCCAGCACTTCATACATCCTCTCTGCGGCTGCAATCCCCCGTAAAATCTGCTGATTTTCATCGGCAAACTTTTTGATCGGCTCATAAAAGACATAGAGAAGTCCGCAAAAGACCAGGATATCTGCCACCCCCATATTCAAAACATAAAGGCCGTAGAGAATCACGGTCGCGAAGAACAGGGAGGCAATCGTATGTAAAATAGGCCTTGAAGCTAAACCATACCGGGCGCTCTTCTCTTCTAACTGGGCACAGCGGTTATTCTGCTCGCGGTATTTTTTTAGCGAGAAATCCTCCATAGCAAACACTTTCACCGTTTGAATACCAGCTAAGAAGTCTATAAGGACAGCTGCAAACCCCTCCTGATTTTTCTGCATCTGCTTTGCAATACGCTTGATTCTTTTTGCAAGATAGACAATGGGGACGATGATGAGGGGGAAGCCGATAAAAATGATCATGCAGAGCTTCCATGAGATCCATAAGCAGGCCAGAAAGGAGGAGATGACGGTAAAGGGCATTTGCAGGTAGTTGATCAGCCAGGAGTTGATAGCAGATGCAACAACACCGGCATCGCCTACTACCCTCGATGATAGACCTCCAATGTTATGCTTTTGGTAGAAGCTCATTGGGAGGGATTGGATGTGTTCAAAGTAGCGCTGACGCAGATCTTTGCTCACTCTAATAGCTACAAGCTGCGTGGTATATCGGTGGATGAAAAGGGTAGCTGCTTTGAAAATTGCAACGCAGACGATTAAATAGGCGAGATGGGTGAGATTCTGTGAGACGTGTAGGTATTTATCAATCTGGGCATTTACTCTCTGGATGAGGTTCTTACTTTGATGCAGAGCCAGGTAGTGGTTGGCCTCCTCTTTGGTGATGACCCCCTGGACTGAAGAATCGATCTGATTCCACCTTTGCTGTATCTCCTCCAAGGAGATCTGATCCGCCTGCTCTAGCTTGCCGTTTTTTTCTTTGCCAAAGAGGGTGAAGACATCGGGGCCCGACTTTGCCATTACACCGAGGGCAAACATCTCTGTTTGGGAGGCCAGCGTGAGAAAGAGCATCGAAAATAGGGTGATGATGAGTAAGAAAAGATGTCTTCTATTTTGAATTGCCGTTTTTAAAAGGAGTTTCATGTATATCGATTAAAAATTTTATACTTTGCCTGATTCGACTTCGACTATCGTTTCAAAACGACCCATATTGCGAAATTTGTCGTAGCGGTGCTCTAAAAGCAGTTCAGGGGGTAGTGCTTTCAACGCTTCCCATTTTTCAATGATGAATTTTTTTACACCCTTATAAATCTCTGAAGGGTTGTAGTGGGCGCCTCCTAGAGGTTCCTTAATGATTTCATCGATGATCTCAAACTCCAAGAGGTGTTCTGCATTCATGCAGAGCACTTCGGCAGCTTCGCTCTTTTTACTGGCATCTTTCCATAAAATTGAAGCGCACCCCTCTGGTGAGATAACAGAGTAGTAAGCATGCTCAAGCATCCCTACGGCATCGCCAATGCCCATACCGAGTGCTCCTCCGGAACACCCCTCTCCAATCACGACAGCGATCATGGGGGTGGCCAACCTCGACAGCTCCCGCAGGTTCATCGCAATAGCCCATCCCTGTCCGCGCTCTTCAGATGTAAGCCCTGGAAAAGCGCCTGGGGTATCCAAAAGAAAGAGCACAGGGAGCTCAAATTTTTCCGCAAGCTGGGTCAAGCGAAGCGCTTTTCTAAATCCCTCAGGATGGAGCATCCCAAAATTCCGATAGAGTCTGCTCTCAGTATCACTCCCCTTCTCCTGGCCAATGACCATGAATTTTTGGCCGTTGATCTTTGCCAAGCCCCCAATCACAGCGTGATCGTCACCAAATGTGCGGTCGCCATAAAGTTCTGTAAACTGTTCACACATGTTATGGATATAATCCAACGATTTTGGACGGTTGGGGTGGCGGCAGATCAGGACTCGATCCCAGGGGGTCAGAGAGGAGTAGACCTTCTCTTTGAGCTTATCTAGTTTTTTTTCCAGTTTTTGAATTTCGTTGGAGGAAAGAAGGGGGTTTTTATCGTTTTGTTCTTTAAATTGATTAATTGTTTTTTGATACTCCTCGATTTGTTTTTCATGAGGCAGCGTATCCATAATCACTCAAAAATAAATTAATTAAAAACAAAAGCATAATGGTTTAGATAATAAAATACAACCTGCCATAACAGGAAGATAAAAGGGCGTAATTTATATTTAAAATTTTGTATATCAATTATTTGGTAGGATTTTTTTCAAAGCCAGGAAGCTTGGCATCTTGGAAATCTTTTACAATATGGATAATCGAAGGCTTTGAAGTGACAACCGCAAACAGCTCCTCAATATCTTCGGTCAGAAGGCGGACACATCCACCGCTTTCATAACGGCCAATGCACTCCTTGTACTCGGCAAGCTGACCTGCAGCTTCATCGCGCTTCCAGGGAACGCCATGCAGTCCAAGCCCTTTAGAAGAAGCTGTACAGTCAGCAACCTCGCAGTCAAACGGAATCCAGCGAACGCCGAAGATACTGATCATCTCCTTCGTCTTCTGGTTAAAGGTTCCCATGACCCCCTCTTTATAAGCAGCAGTATCGCTGCCCAGGGTATAGGTTCCAAGCGGGGTCAAGGAGCCAGAGGGGCGGCTATCATCTAAACGGCCGGCGCACACAGGGTAGGTTTTGAGCAGAACCCTTTCATTCCCCACCTTATCAAAATAGTATAACCATAATTTTAATCGAGAGAGGTCGAGAACAAGATGGAATTCAAGGGGACGATCTTTTTTATAGACGTTAAAGCGGTCTCCATTGGAGACCGCCTGGGTAGTGTAATTACCCTTTCCTTTCAAACTTCTAGAGATAAAGTCTCGGGAGGTCTGAAAGTGGTTGGCATAATCGCCCAAATAGGCGGGCCGCCCCTTCAACCAATCCACGCGGCTTGTATAGCTAATGGTTTCTACAATGGGCAAGCTGGGAGGGAATGGTTGGAAAAGCTGGGAGATGCGATCTGCGACAGGAAGGTCTTTATCCTGAGATTTGGGTAGTAAGGTATTTGTAACAGACCTCTCTATTTCATCTTCAGGAGCTTCTCTGCACTCCTCTCCTGTAATCTCTATCGATGCGATCTCTAGAGACCTTTCAGCAGGGGTTTCAGAATACTGTTTTTTCCAGGCAAAATAACCGATAGTTCCAAGTAGGGCGATCACCCCAATCACAAGCAATTTTGGAAACGACATAGACCTACCCCTTACATTAAGGTTAAATTATGAGAGTAGATGACTTTTTTTCAAGCTTGTAAAAAAGTTTAATTAGAGAGAGGTTGAACTTTCCACTGGTGTGCCACAGAGAAATAAGGAGCCTCTAGAGGTAGGTGAAAGCGGTAGGCTACCAAAAAATCGGCTCCCCAGAAACTATTGCCCCCTGCAAGAGGAACAATCTCCATGGTTTTCGCTCCCTGAATGGTTTGAAGAAGGAAGCCATAAGATCCTTCACGGCACTCTATTTCAGCAGCCGGGCCTTTGTAACGATCCAAAGATTGGGGGCGCAGCTTTTGTACCCTATTGATCAAGCAATTTTTTCCCTTGATGAAGAAGACAAAATAGAGAACGGGTGAGGCCAACCCTTCGCAGTGGCAACTAATGCTCCATCCCTTTTCATCTGCTCTCTGTTTTGAATTGATCCAAAGGCCTGAAAACCCGCTCTCTTCATATTCTGAAAGAGATCTCCCACCCCCTTTTGAACTGATCAGATTATGGGAATCTAAAGACATTGACCGACCCGATACTTCAAGATAAGTCCTGAAAAAACGATTCTGTGTAGGGCTTCCACAAATTCCAAAATAGCTAGGATCTCCGATAGAATCCAATTGAGGCCCATAGTTTACAATGCCGCATTGCCCCACTTGAAAAAAACCCATGCCACTTTTACACCCACTTCCGATGAAATATTGGGTTCTCCCAGAGTCTCTCTGCGCCACAATTTTATTTTTATGGTCATTGATATTTGAAGGGAGTAAAGAGCGGAGATCCTCACATGATCCAGATGGATCTGTGAGCTGAAAACAATCATAGGCGACTCTTTTTGCATACTCTATAAAAAAAGAGCCATTTGAATGATCATCTAACTGCTTTTTTTGCTGCTCAGCCAGGAAGAGATACATCTCCCTTTCCCGACTCGATGCCTGTGATGCCATTGCAGAAAAAAAGAGAAAGTAGGCAGCTCGACACTCATTTAAATCTCCCCTATCGTGTTGGCAAAAAAGGGAGAATATGGGCTCGCCATGACTATCGAGTGTATTGAGAATATCGCGCGAAAGCATATCTACTCTGCTGTCCCTTTCTGCTCCGTTCATCGCAGAAATCATCCAAAGGGCGACCAGTTCACACGATTGCTTTGGGTAGAACACTTCACCCCAGCTGAATAGGCTGTCTTGAAAAAGGGCTGCAGCAGAAGCAGATTCATCAGCGGAAAGGCCTAAAAGACTTTCAGATGCAGAGAATAGGGCATGCAGAAGAAGGCACTTCTCCTCAATAATTGACCTTTCATTCAAATGCGAAAGAATCTGGGATTGAATCCTGGATTTTTCTTCACTTTCTGCCGCATGCAGGTGGGCAAAGGCATCAAGAAGCAGTCTGCGCAGATAGGTGTACTGGTCAATTGGAATTTCTAAACTTAAAACAGGGGGAGCCATTTATTTCTTTTCTTTTAGTATTACACTTCAGAGAGTGTCTACAAATTCCAAATGATGGCTTTTTGGATCTTTTTTCGCCAAATATTCGATCAATTCTTGGCCTACTTTTCAAAGTATGTCCTGTGAATTGATCGAATATTTGGCGAAAAAAGATCCAAAAAGCCATCATTTGGAATTTGTAGACACTCTCTCAGATTATGGAAATCAGGCGATTTTTGTTTAGAAAAATAAAAAACCCTTGAATCTGAAGATTCAAGGGTTAACAGAACATCACATGCATTGAATGAATCAGTTTATTTTTTATCTTTTTCAATTAAACGCTTCATTTTTTTGCCTGGAGTGAATTTTACGGCGCGGCGTGCAGGAATGTGAATCGGCACTGTTGCATTTTTGGGGTTGCGTCCAATTTTTGGCTTGCGCTCTACAACTTGGAGAACGCCAAAATCTCTAAATTCTAAGCGATCCCCCTTTGCCAAACAATCTGTCATGGCATCCAAAAAGTTTTGTATCACGTTGCGAACATGATTTGGATGCATGCCTTGTCCTTGAGATATTGTTGTAATCAGCTTCTTTTTTGTCATCGTAGCCATAATATTTTAAGCCTCCTCGTAATCGATGATCTTTTTAATAAATAGTTTACCTATTGTAACCGTATCATATCGGAAATGGGATTGGTTTCAAGAGATTTTTTAAACCCCCCCTTTTTTTTCAGTTAAAAAATGAGAAAACTAGAGGGAAAACAGACAAAAAGATCCCCTTTATTTTTTTTAAGAGTGTGTTCACAAATACTAAAATAAAGGGGACTTCTAGTTACTTAAGTGAGTTTGATGACCATTTTATGTTTTTTACCGATGGCAACAAGAATCCATTTGCCATCAATGAAGTGTTCATTTTGAAGGGAAAACTCAATGCCGGGGACCTTTTCATTGTTCACATAGACGCCTCCATTTGCAATTAAACGGCGCGCCTCAGCCTTACTCGGTTGAAGCCCAGATGTCACAAGGAGATTGATCAGGGGCTGTCCCAACACCTCCTGCTTCTGGATAGAAAAACTCTTCATCTCTTGAGCTAACGCTTCCAATGTTTTTCCATCCAGGGATGTCTTTGCGCCCGGTGCAGCGCTCTCGGTCAGCTTCAGAGCCTGTTCAAGGCCCTCTTTTTTATGGATTAGAAGGGTTACCTCTTCAGCAAGCCTTTTTTGGGCGCTATTGGGGGTATAATCGGACTTCGACATGTTTTCTTGGATCTCATTGATCTCTGCTATCTCCATAAAGGTCAGCATCTTCATCAGTTTAATCACATCGGCGTCAGGAAGCCTCAATAGGTACTGATAGAAATGGTAGGGCGGCAGCTTATCTTTGGAGAGCCAAATGGTTCCCTCCTCGCTTTTTCCAAATTTTTTGCCGTCGCTGCGAGTTAAAAGAGGAAATGTCAATCCATAAACTTGCTTGCCAGAAATTTTTCGCACCAGGTCGATGCCAGCTGTGATATTCCCCCACTGGTCGCTGCCGCCCAATTGCAATGAGACACTGAAATTTTCGTTTAAATGGAGAAAATCATAGGCTTGCAGAAGCTGATAACTAAATTCGGTGTAGCTAATGCCCTCTTCGCTATTCAAGCGGTTCTTGACACTCTCCTTTCCCAGCATCACACCCAATCTGAAATGTTTTCCAACATCCCTTAAAAATTCGATATAACCAAAATTTTGAAACCAGTCGTAGTTGTTAACAATGATCGGCTTCGCAGTGGGGTGCTCAAAATCCAAAACCGCTTCTAAATTTTTTTTAATCCCTAAAAGATTTTTTTCAATTGTGGCTTGATCGAGTAAAACCCTCTCTGTACTCTTACCAGAAGGGTCGCCAATCATTCCTGTTGCCCCACCCACCACCGCTACAGGGGTATGCCCGAGCTTTTGGAACCGGGCCAAAGCCAATATCCCCACTAGGTTGCCAATATGAAGGCTGTCTGCAGTCGGATCAAAACCTGCATAGACTGTAAGAGGCTTTTCTGCCCGCTCTTTAAGTTCGGGGTGGCTGATGCTCTCAATCAACCCCCTCTCAAGTAAAATATCGATAATATTTTTCATTTTTTACTGGTGCTATTTAAAAGATAATGTTAAGTATGCTATATTAGAATACAATGTTGACTAAAGGCAAGGAAGTCTTACTATGGCAGGAAATCTAAAAGTTAATCCTGAAGGATTCGATTATAATCGTGTTGCCCAAAAATACACTGAGCAGCAAGAAAGAGGAATGAAAGAGGTTTTAGCAGATAAGGGTGCTAGTAGCGTCGATGAAGCCCTAAAAATCGAAAAGGAGATTATTTCCAACCAGCAGAGCCGCCGAAGCAAAGATCCTGATACTGTGGAGTTAAAAGACCGCACCATAAAAATGCAGGCTAAATCTCAGGAAATCACAGCATTAGAAGAAAAGCTGCGCAAGGACATCGAATCGGTTGTCAGCGGTGCAATGCCCCACGTTTCCTTTTCTGAAGAGCAAGCAGATGTCCCCTCACTCAAGGACCGCGTTCAGCCAAAAAGTAAATAGGATAAGTTCACTATATTCAAATATTGCAAGTGCAACAGTCCAATAGTTAGAGACAAGGTCTACATACATTTTAACGCATTGTAGACCTTTCCTTATGTTCAATCCTCATCTTCTGAAATAAGTTGATTCTCTTCTTCATCAGTGGGTAATAGATCACTAATGCAAATTGAACACTGTATTGCCTCAGTATTATTCACTTGATAGCTTTGTTTTTCTGCAATTCCAGACATAATAATTTCCTTTATTTTTATTATAAGCCTAAAAAGGATTGGGAATATCCAAGAAAAGACACTCTATTCCCATTGTTTTAGCTAAATAATCCTTCAAAGCCTTCACGCCCACCCTTTCTGTTGCAGAATGGCCCATGGCAATGAAATTGATTTTCTCCTCAAAAGCCCATCCCCAAGCTGGCTCATCAAAATTTCCAGTAATGAAGCAGTCGACCCCCTCTTTGGCTGCGTTTATAAGCTCCTTATAAGCTCCGCCTGATATCAATGCTGCACTCTTGACCCTTCTTTTGCCTCCCAGGGCAAAGATAGCCGGATGGCCGTAGTAGCTCTCCAGCTCCCTTTTGAAAAGTTCAAAATCCTTTTCGACAAATACCCCCTTAACCCCGATATAGGTATTATTCAATTTACCAAATGGTTTGAGCTCCTTCCATCCCATGTCGGTCGCTGCCTTCCAATTATTGCCATATTCAGGATGAGCATCCAAAGGTAAATGGTATGCAAGAAGTGAGATATCATTATTTAATAGGAGTTGGAGCTTGCGTTTTTTTGCCCCGACAATTTCATATGGATCCCTTTGCCAGAAAAGCCCGTGGTGTACAACAAGAGCATTGGCTTTAGCTTCAATGCACTGCCGGATGGTCTCTTCAGTTGCAGAGACGGCAAAAGCCACCTTTTTTACTTTTTCAACTCCTTCAACCTGAAGGCCATTAGGCCCATGATCGCTAAATAGGGAGGGATTTAATAATTGATCAAGGGTATTGACAAGTTCTACTAAAGAGATCATAAAAAAACTTTCCCGAACACCATTTTCTGAAACACTTTACAGTTTTTAGGACAAAAATGAAATTAAATCTAACGGCTCAAGGGGAAATCAAGAAAGCCTTGGGAAAAAAAGCTGCCACACTTGTTGAAGATGGAATGCTGGTAGGTCTTGGAACAGGAAGCACAGCTGTCTGTTTCATCGACAGCCTTATTGAGCGCTGCAAACAGGGCCTCCATATTGTTGCAGTCTCCTCCTCTTTGCGCTCGCTAGAGCGGGCGGAGGCAGGAGGAATTCCTGTAAGGGAGATGGATGACGTCATAACCGTTGATTTTACTGCAGATGGTGCTGATGAGATAGATCCCCTCAATAGGATGATCAAGGGGGGAGGTGGAGCTCATGTCAGGGAAAAGATATTGGCCAGCAGCTCAAAAAGGGTCGCTATCATGGTCGATGAGAGCAAGCTCGTTGATAAACTGGGAGCTTTTGGGCTTCCTGTAGAAATTCTCCCCTTCGGCTGCCAGGCAACGATTTCAAAAATAAACGGTAAGGGCTACTTCGGAGCGCTCCGGACAGTTAATGACGGATCACTCTATATCACCGATAACGGCAACTACATCTATGACATCAAAAAACCTTCTCACTACAACCAACCTGAAGAGGACCATTTAGCTATTCTAACCATCCCGGGAGTTGTCGATACAGGCTTTTTTTTTAATCTTGCAATAGAAGTCTTGATTGGATATGCAGATGGAAAAATCACCGCAAGATCGGAGCCACGGTAATGCAGTCGGAGTTAATTCCCATTAAATTTGACAAGGTCATGCAGTCGAAAGCTTATACAGTGGTTGTATTGGGAACTGATGAGAAAAAATTTGCTATCTATACAGAGCCCAATGTGGGCAAATCGATCCAGTCATATTTGACCGAAGCCGAGATTGCAAGACCCCTCACCCACGATCTCATGAATATGATATTCCAGGGTTTGGAAATCAAGGTGAAGCAAGTTGTCATCAACGATATACAAGATACTATCTACTTTGCCCGCCTCTTCCTAGAGCAGAAAATAGGCGACATTCTCTATATTGTGGAGATCGACGCACGGCCAAGTGACTGTATCACTCTAGCTTTAACGAATAATATCCCTGTTTTCTGTACTCGGGAAGTCTTGGAAAAAACAGTCCCGATTGAGGAATAAGGGTGGGTCTCTAGCGACCTATTATCTAGATAATGATCATTTTGAATTTCTTTATGAACAAGAGGCTCACCAATCAAAAAATTTTATTCTATTTTTATTGATCGCTATTAATGAATCCATTATTGTGAAAAAGTTTTACGAGGAAATTTCCCTCTAAAAATCAAATTAATTTGTACTATGACGAAAGAGATAAAAACCAAAAAATCTAAAGAGTGCACCTCTAAAAATCCCTTTCATGCCAAAATTTCGAAAAATGGCTCCTGTGCCGCTTCGGAAATTGTTAAAGGGACCTTTATTGTTATCAACGACAAAGGCTTGCACACAAGGCCCTCCACTGAGCTCGTCAAATGTGCTACCTCTTTTAAATCCCAAATTTTTTTAATCCACCAGGACCTCGTCGTCAATGCCAAATCCCTTCTTGGAATATTGACATTGGCAGCAGCTCGAGGCTCCAGAATCGATGTTGAGGCTTCTGGAGAGGATGCTGAGGAGGCTGTGAAAAAAATCCTCGAACTGGCCCAAAACAAATTTTATATTCAATACTAAATTCCCATTATGACCATTCCCACATCCCAACCCCCTACTCTTAAAGAGCGCTCTGAAGTTGCTGAAGAAGATAAATGGAACGTCGAAAGCCTCTACCTTTCATTGGATCACTGGAATGAGGACTATCAAGCCCTCTCCAAAAAGGATGGCCCCGCAAGGTGGCCTGAGCTAGCGAAATACAAACAGCGTCTCAATGAGGGCCCCAATATCCTAAATCAAGCCCTAGACCTCTTTTTTTCCATCAATCAAAAGCTTGAGAAGTTAGCAACCTATGCCCATCTGAGGCATGACGAAGATACCACCTATGAAAAAGCAAAAATTGCCAATCAAAAAGCCACTAGCCTGATCTATGATTTTTATGAGGAGATCTCCTGGATTGAGCCGGAAATTCTCTCCTTTTCTGAGCAGAAGCTCAAAGACTATTTGCACTCTCCGGTTTTGAGCAACTATAAATTCTATCTCGAAAAACTCATCCGTCTTAAGCCCTATACCTTGGATGAGGAAAAAGAGGCCCTCCTTGCAATGGCAGGAAAACCATTGGACACTCCTCCCAAGGCCTTCTCCGCTTTAAATAATGCAGACATCAAATTTGGTACCATTCTAGATGGGAAGGGGGCGGAAAGACCCCTATCCCACGGCCTTTACTCTCTTTATCTTAGAGACCCCGATAGAACCTTGCGCAAAAATGCCTTCAAAGCCTATCACAACAAATACTTAGACCTTGAAAATTCCCTATGCGAGCTCCTCTACGGCCATATCCAAGGACTCTTGTTCAATGCGAAGGCGAGAAAATACAACTCCTGCCTTGAGGCCTCGCTTTACCCTAAAAATATCCCTCTTGAGGTCTACCACCAACTGATCAAAACTGTGAGAGCCCACCTCCCCAGCCTTCACCGATATATTAAGCTCAGGAAACAGATTTTGAATGTGGAGACTCTCCACCCTTATGATCTCTATGTGCCTCTTGTCCCCAAAGTGGACATGCAATTTGATTACTTAAAGGGAGAGGGGCTAGTCATTGAATCTTCAAGGCACTTGGGAGCTGAGTATCAGTCCCTGTTAAAAGAGGGGTTGAAGGAGAAGCGCTGGGTAGATCGCTTCGAAAATAAAAATAAGCGTTCAGGCGCCTACTCTTCCGGTTGCTATGACAGCTTCCCCTACATTTTGATGAACTACCGCGGCCTCTTAAACGATGTCTTTACACTCGCACACGAAGCTGGGCATAGCATGCACTCCCTCTTAACTCGTTTGACCCAGCCCTACCAGTATGCCAACTACCCCATCTTCGTTGCCGAAGTTGCCTCTACATTCAATGAGGAGCTATTGATGGAGCTTCTCATGGAGAGAACAGCCAAGAAAGAGGATAAACTCTTCCTTGTGAATGAAAAAATTGAGGACATCCGGTCCACCTTCTTCAGGCAGACCATGTTTGCCGAATTCGAACTCAAGATGTGTACTCTAGTAGAAGAGGGTACCCCCCTCACTCCCCAGTTATTGAAAGATGAATACCTCAAACTCAACCAGGAGTATTTTGGTAGCCACCTCACTATCGATAGCGAGCTTGCAATTGAATGGGCGCGCATTCCCCATTTCTACTACAACTTCTATGTGTACCAATATGCAACAGGCATCAGCGCTGCGCTGGCCCTTTCCGAAAAAATCTTAACAGCCGCCCCTTCTGAAAAGCCATCCATTCAAAACGCCTATTTAAGTTTTTTAAAGGGTGGATCTAGCGACTATCCCATTCAACTGCTTAAAAAAGCAGGTGTGGATATGACCTCTCCAGCTCCTATTGAAGCAACACTGCATATCTTCGATACCCTTCTCAATCAATTAGAAAAACTTGCATAAATTAAAATTTTTTTTAGAACAAGAGTTAGCACTTGGTAAAATTGAGTGCTAATTCTTGTTGTCAAAAAAACATCCATAAGGTATCTTAACCTTTCTAAAAAATGGTAAGCAGTATTACCACTGTTTGCTGAAGTAACCTTAAAAACTCACCTTACGCAAAAATAACGGTGCAGAGGGTGAATGCAGCCAGCCAATGCGCTGCTATTTTTGCGTAAGGTGAGTTACAAACTTAAGGAGATCAAATCCATGACGCAACAAGCCGTTGAAACAAAACTACAACCAATTGGAAATCGCGTACTTGCCAAGCGTTTAGAGGCAGATGAAAAAGTGAAAGGAGGGATCATCCTTCCTGATACTGCAAAAAAGAAACAAGAAACCGCTGTTGTCATCGCAATCGGTACCGGAAAAAAGGATAAAAAAGGAAACAACATCCCCTTCCCAGTAAAAGCCGGCGATAAAATTTTAATGGATAAATATTCCGGTCAAGAGGTGACAGTAGATGGCGAAGAGTACGTCATCTTACGCACAGACGACATCATCGCAATTGTTGAATAGATTTAGATAAAATAGGAGTTTCCAGCCATGGCTGCAAAAGACATTAAGTACCAAGAAGAGGCCCGTCAAAAGATTTTAAAGGGCGTGAAGACACTTGCTCAAGCAGTGAAGGTAACCCTCGGCCCCAAAGGGCGCAACGTTATTATTGATAAGTCCTATGGTGCCCCTCTGATTACAAAGGATGGCGTGACTGTTGCCAAAGAGATAGAGCTTGAAGACAAGCATGAAAACATGGGCGCCCAGATGGTAAAAGAGGTTGCTAGCAAGACCGCTGACAAAGCTGGTGATGGCACGACTACTGCAACTGTGTTGGCAGAAGCTATCTATAGCGAAGGTCTTCGCAACGTCACTGCAGGTGCAAATCCCATGGATTTAAAGCGCGGTATCGAAAAGGCCGTGAAAGAGGTCGTTGCTGAACTGAAAAAATTGAGCAAACCGGTCTCCAACCAAAAAGAGATCTCTCAAGTCGCTACCATCTCTGCAAACAATGATGAAGAGATCGGCAAGCTCATTGCAAAAGCAATGGAAAAGGTCGGCAAAAATGGGACCATCACTGTAGAAGAAGCTAAAGGCTTTGAAACAGTGCTCGATGTTGTAGAGGGAATGAACTTCGACAGAGGCTATATCTCTGCCTACTTCATGACAAATACTGAGACTCAAGAAACCATTTTAGAAGACGCCTATGTCCTCATCTATGAGAAAAAGATTGCTGGCATGAAAGAGTTCCTGCCAATTCTACAGGCAGTAGCAGAAAGTGGACGTCCTCTCTTAATCATCGCTGAAGATGTAGAAGGCGAAGCGCTGGCAACCCTCGTTGTCAACCGTCTACGCGCTGGTTTAAAAGTCTGCGCAGTCAAAGCGCCTGGATTTGGCGACCGCCGCAAAGCGATGCTCCAAGATATCGCCATCTTAACTGGTGGAGAGCTGATCAGCGAAGAGCTCGGGCTCAAACTCGAGAATGTCACACTGGAAATGCTCGGCCACGTAAAGAAAATTGTGGTCACCAAAGACGATACAACCCTTGTAGAAGGATCAGGAAGCAAAGAGGCCCTTCAAGAGCGCTGCAACCAAATTACACGTCAAATTGAAGAGAGCACCTCTGACTACGACAAAGAAAAGCTCCGTGAGCGTCTTGCAAAACTATCAGGTGGTATTGCAGTGATCCGCGTAGGTGCTGCTACTGAAGTTGAGATGAAAGAGAAAAAAGACCGCGTCATCGATGCCCAGCATGCGACAAAAGCCGCCGTTGAAGAAGGAATTCTTGCCGGTGGAGGAACCGCTTTAGTTCGCTGCATCCCCGTTGTTGAAGCTCTTATAAATACCTTAGAAGGCGATGAAAAGATCGGCGCACAAATCATCATTAAAACTTTAAGTGCACCGCTTCGCCAAATCGCTGAAAACGCAGGAAAAGAGGGTGCTATTGTTTTACAACACATCCGCAGCCTCAAAACAAACGATGGCTACAATGCGTTGACAGATGAATATGTGAATATGATTGAACATGGAATTTTGGATCCCACAAAGGTGACCCGTTCTGCTTTGGAAAGCGCAGCTTCTATTGCTGCTATGCTTCTTACAACAGAGGCCATCATTGCAGAAATCCCAGAAGAAAAGCCCGCAGCGGCTCCTATGGGAGGAGGGATGGATTACTAATTAATCCAATTCCACTACAAAAAATAAGGGCGCATCCGAAAGATGCGCCCTTTTTTTCACCCATAAGCCAAAAAATTATCTCATCTTCATTCCGGCTTCTTTGCTGTACTGTTCAACAGTCTTTTTAGGCATAGAGTAGCCTGTTGTGACACCTATGTCTTTACCGAATACTTTTTTCCCAACAAAAACTTCACCTTTGATATTCACTTCTCCGGCTTGTTTACCCTCTTCTCTAGTAAGGCCAACAACGGAAGCTTCAATTCCATATTTACCTTTAATGCACTCTGTATCAAAAGAAACCTTATTAGATTCCAATTTTCCAGTAATCTCCTTCTTAAATGTCAGATTAGCTCCACTGACTTCCGATGAATATTCATGATCCAATATCATCTTAAATCGGCCATTAGGCTCCACATTCCATGAGGAAATTGAATCAGACGGGAGCATATCTGCAACGATACACCCTAAATCTGGGTGCGCTTTTTCAGAAATATCACTCGTTGCTCTAATATATACTTGCATATTTGCAAATTCATTACTAATTGCCATTTTATTACCTATATTACTAATATTATTAAAAAGTAGAAGTATTATAACATTTTATAATTATTTTTTCAACTAAATTATAATAATAATTTTTTGCAAATATAAGAATCTTTTATTTACATATTCTTAATATTGACGAAAAAATCGAGGGGGAAGATGATATTAGCAATATTTTAATTGCACTGACGAAGGGATATGTTTCGTTTCCTTTTTATGATTTTCTTCATTGTTCTTCTCTTCATAGGGGGGTATTTTTGGCTGGGAAGAAGCGCACTTCTCTCCAAATTTTTCTCTGAAAAGCTCAATAAAGAGGTTTCAATACAGCATGTGGAGTGGTCTGAGGGACAGCTCAAACTCAAAAAGCTCAAAATCTCTAATCCTCAGAGTAAAATTACCACACTCCTCGAAATCGAAAATATCACCATTGCCCTCTCCCCAATGGAGCTCTTCCGCAAAAGGATCCACATCGAATCGGTGATCTTAGATCAAGTGAATGTCACCATGGAGCTTCTCAACCAATCGGGCAAAGACAATAACTGGACCCGCTTTCTCAACGATGTACCCCCTCCTGACGATAAGGAGAAGAGTTTTGAAATCAAACAGCTCGACATCAACAATACCACATTTTCAGTCCGGTTTAAGGGGGAAAAAACCGCCTTCACCTCACCCAAAATCCCCCATGTGGAATATAAAAATTTAGGCTCCAACCAGCCGCTCAGCCTCTCCTACCTCTTCCGTATCACCTTTGACTCCCTCCTCTTTTCTATCACTTTAGAACCCAAGCTCGGACATATCACAGACAATCTAAACCCCGTTCCCAAGGAGATGCTCAAGGATGTCAAATCCAATGTCCAGTTAGACATAGAAGACAGAGTCCAAGAGGGCCTTCAGCTCCTCAAGCGCAAGTTCAATGAGGCCGGTGACTACTTCCAGGATCTTTTTGCCCGCAAATCAAAAAGCAGCTAAAAGCTTTTGCAAAAATTCAGGAGTTTGAATAAGATATCACCTTTCTATTCCGGGTTAGCTCAGCGGTAGAGCAGTGGACTGTTAATCCATTGGTCGTAGGTTCGAATCCTACACCCGGAGACTTACTGGTTGATGTGACAGTGCGGTAAGGGTCAAAAACGGCTCACGCAGTGTCACAAGCAGCCTTTTTTCATCTAATTCGAAGTTCGAAAATACAAAATTCAATAATTGCTGTTTTTCACCTAGTTTCGAACTCATGAAGAGTTCCTTCGCCCGTTTCGCCAAATCTAAGACTGTTTTTGCTGTAATCAGGCATGTTTCGTCTGCATTGACATGAGCTTCCATTTCTGAGGTGATCTCGCGCTGCCTTTTCTTGTACTCGTCAAGCTTGGTATGGTAGGTCTCAGAGTCAATCCCCCCATCTAGATGCATATCAATCAATTTAGAGAGCCTATTTTGAATCGCATCAAGCTCTTTGCGGAGCGCTTCTTGAGAAGTCTTGAAAAAGGCTTGCTCATGGGCATAAGCTTTCTTTAGATACTCCACAATTTCCTCAATTACAGCATCTGGAAGCTG
>Ga0206975_1071_pt1 | contig 29083 bp, 21 predicted proteins | sample Alteio_BWOrgHeat_81_FD_152919 | JGI IMG/M metagenome (GOLD analysis project Ga0206975, IMG submission 152919) | Enriched cells from forest soil in Barre Woods Harvard Forest LTER site, Petersham, Massachusetts, United States -... | ecosystem: Environmental > Terrestrial > Soil > Temperate forest >... | reverse complement strand
AGGAAGTGCTTTGGTGAATCTGGTAGGAGGAACTTCTCCCTATACTTATTCCTGGACACCTGCTCCGTCATTGGGTCAGGGTACCAATCATGCGGCCAACATTGCTGCAGGAACGTACAGCTGTTTGGTTAACGACCATAACGGTTGCACAAGCAATCAGACCTTCTCCATCACCCAACCAGCTGCAATCGCTGCCACAGCCAACTTTACAAACGCCACCTGCATCGGACTTTGTAATGGAACAGCTACAGCCATTGCTTCGGGAGGAACCGGTGCGTATACCTATTCCTGGGGCCCGGGCGGTGCAGTTGCCAGTAATATCACAGGCCTGTGTGCGGGTTCTTATTCCTGCGCCGTGACCGATGCAAACGGCTGCTCCACGTCTACCAACACAGGTGTCGTGTCTCAGCCACCTTCGCCTTTGACAGTCACCACCAGCCAGGTAAACGAAAATTGTAACGGAGCAACTACCGGTTCCATTACCGTCACAGCAAGCGGAGGAGGCGGTGGTGCATTAACCTATAGCTGGAGCCCTGCGGGAGGTACCGGAAACGTAGCCAATAACCTGCCTGCAGGTACCTATACCTGTTCGGTAGCAGATGGAGGAGGATGTACAGCCTCTGCACATGCCACCCTGACCGAACCGCTTGCTCTTATCCTTAACCTCGTTTCTACCGGCGCTTCTTGCGGCAATGCCTGTGACGGCAGTATCAATGCTACCACTACCGGAGGAACCGGAGCATTCACATACTCCTGGTCCACTGCAGGCCAGGCAGGAGGCAATGCCACAGCTTTATGCCCCGGCACCTACACTTGTATGGTAACTGATGCGAACGGTTGTCAGACTACCGTACCTTCCTCAGTCTCCACACATGCATCCCCTGCAATCACAGGTACCGTTACCGGAAACGTATCAGGAGTTATCAACGCGGGATGGGCTTACCTGGTACAATATGACACCGTGCTTCACCGCCAGCAGGTGGTTGACAGCACCAATGTGCTTTCAGGGCGCTATCATTTCAATAGCTCCGTCGGAGGCAACTTCCTGGTGTATATCATTGCCGATAAACTGGCTTATCCTCATGCTGTAAAAACCTATTTTGCGAATACCGACCAGTGGGTCAATGCAACGGTGCTCCATGCAGGCTGTGCTACAGCCGATACTGCAAATGTGCAGGTAATTGAATTGGCTCCCACCTCCGGCGGGGGCTCCATGTCAGGCACGGTGTTACAAGATGTAGGATTTACCGCCCGCCTTACCGGAAACGGACCCGTACCAATTGTTCTCTCACCCGGTGACCCGGTTCCGGGACTGGATGTAAACCTGGAACAGCACCCGGGTGGTATTATTGCTCAGCAAACAACCGATAACAACGGCTATTACCATTTTGTGAGCGTACCGACTGGAACATTTGAAGTGTTTGTGGATGTACCGGGCCTCGGAATGGTTTCTCAGTATACCCGTACGGTAACCTCCAATCAGAATTTCTCAAACCTGAACTACCGTATAGATTCTACGCACATTCACCCCGACTCTACACTGATCACCGGTATCGTCACCCTTAACGGCAGCAGTCTGGAGAATAGTGTTCATGTTGCCCCGAACCCGTTTAAAGATCAGCTGAATATCACCTACTCTTTATCGGAGTCTTCAGAGGTGGTTATTGAGCTTTACAATACCCTGGGTGAACAGGTGGTGGGCGTTAAACTCCCTCACCAGGATGCCGGAACATACACTTACCCGCTTGATGCCCGGAATAACAACCTGAGTCAAGGTATATATATGATGCGGGTGACCTTATCGGGAAAACTGTATACCCGGAGAGTAGTCAGCGTGCATTAACCCTTTTTGTTGCCGACAATGTTTTGTCAGCAAATTACAGCAACCCCGGAAGTGAGAAAACAACCGTTCTCTTGCCTCCGGGGTTATCATTTCCTAACCTGTTAATGATTTTATTTAACGATAAATTACATCGTTTTACCGAAAGCTTTTGAAGAATGCCCCCTTACTTACGTAAACAAGGAAACATCAATTTTCCCGAAAAAACACTTTAAAAGCACCTTGAGACGCCATGTAAATTGCTTAGCATCAATAAAATACATTAACCCTCCTCCTTTTCTTAACTGAAGGATCGAGGGCAATACCCTGAACCAACAATGGCTGAAGAAGGAGAAAAAGAATTAACGCATTGGTTTAAACATCTTTTGGGAACGCTGGAGTCGATGGCTTTGGGTGATCTTTCCAGAAACTTCCATCTGCCTGCACTGCCGGCGGAGTTGCAGCAACTGGAACCGGAATTCAACACCACCCTGGCTGGCCTGCGTAACATGCTTCAGCGTGAACAGGAAAAGAACAAAACGTTCCTCAACCTGGGCCATCTGATCCTGCTTTCCGTGGATGAATCCCTGAAGGTTTCTTTAATCAATCACCGGGGGGCAGAGCTTTTTGGCCTACCCGAAGAAGAGTTGATGGAAAAAAACTGGCTGGACTTACTCGATCCTACAGGAAGCAAGCCAGGCACCCGGGCATTTCTGCTGACCCTGCAAGGAGAAAATAAAATCACATCGGCATCTTTTGAAACATTCATTCAAACCCCTAACCGGGGAGAGCGTACTATCGTATGGAACATCGCCGGATCGAAAAACGGACATACTGGTTCCGGTCATCTCTTTTTTGCCGGGGAAGATGTCACCGAAAGCAGAAAACTGATAGAAGAAGCCACTGCCAGTGAAGAAAAGTACAGGACCCTGGTGGAGACAATGGATGAAGGTGTGATGACAGTCGACAATGCGGATATCATCCGCTTTGTCAATAAAAAGTATTGCGAAATCACCGGATACCCGGCCGAATTTCTGATTGGGAAAAATGCAACTGAATTATTGCTTGACAATACCTACAAAAGCCAGCTCCAAAAAGTCATCAGCGAACGGGAAAAAGGCGACTCCAGTCAGTATGAAGTACCGGTCAGAATCAGTTCCGGAGACACGAAATGGTTACTTATCAGCGGATGCCCCCTGTATGACAAAAAAGGAGAAGTGGTAGGATCCATTGGCATCCATACCGATATCACTTTGAGGAAAGAAATTGAGAATGAACTGATAGCTGCCAAAGAAATAGCCGAAGAATCTTCACGGGTCAAAGAAACCTTCTTTGCCAATATGAGTCATGAGATCCGTACCCCCATGAATGGTATCGTGGGCCTGACGAACCTCCTGAGCAAGACCGCCCTCAATGCCAAGCAACAGGAATACCTGAAAGCGATACAGAAATCGTCCAGTCACCTCCTGGTGATTATTGATGACATACTCGACTTTTCCAAGATTGAAGCTGGCAAACTGGAGCTGAATATTATCCGGATGGACCTCTTCGACCTGATAGACAATGCCATCAAGATTATGGCATTTAAAGCAGAAGAAAAGGGGCTGATCCTGGAAAACCACATAGATGGGAAAATACCCCGGTATGTCATGGGCGACCCGGTCAGGATCAATCAGATTCTGACGAATCTACTCAGCAACTCAGTCAAATTTACCGAATCGGGCAAAGTACGCCTTGCGGCCATGCTGAAATGCAGAAAGGGAGATGATCTGGTGCTCCAGTTCGAAATCAATGATACAGGTATAGGCATTCCGGAAGCCATGCAAAAGAAAGTATTTGAAAGTTTTATACAAGCCAATTCGGGAATTATGGGGAGATATGGAGGTACGGGCTTGGGACTGAGTATTGTCAAAGGATTGGTGACCCGGCATGAAGGAGAGATTAGTCTGAAGAGCGCTGAAAATGAGGGTACCACGGTAACCTTTACGCTTAACCTGGTCGCCTCTTCGGATGACCAGACACAGCTCGAAGCCAAAGCGGTAAAAGAGGAAAAGCCGTTACGTATAAAAGTACTGGTGGCGGAAGACAACCCCATCAATCAGTTACTCATCAAAGAAGTACTGAAACACTGGGAATGTGTTACCGAAGTAGTGGAAAATGGACTGGGTGTTGTGCAGCGTATGGAAGAAAACGATTATGACCTTGTCCTGATGGATATACAAATGCCTGAAATGAACGGACTGGAAGCTACGCGTTATATCCGGACAAGGCTGAATGCACGAAAAGCACAAATCCCCGTCATCGCCCTTACGGCCCAGGCCACCCAAAAAGAAAAACAATCCTGTTTTGAGGCAGGAGTAAATGATTACATCACCAAACCGTTTGAAACGTTAACTTTGTATAACATGATTGTCAAGCATCTCTACGAAACGGGAAAGCCCCAAACCTCCTCCCTGAAGTAGCTCCCCAGCTCAGGGCAGATCCGTTGGTAGATTGATATCTTTGCATACTGCATTTAATTTCGTCTGAATATACTATGGGCAAAACACAACTACTGCCGGTCAGGTTGCTTTGGTTCACAGACCCTTTCTGTTCTACCTGTTGGGCCTTTTCTCCTTATCTGAGAAGGTTGGAGCTTGATTTTGGCCACCTCCTGACCATTGAGTATAAAATGGGAGGACTCCTGGAATCCTGGAAGACTTACCGGGATAAAACAGGAGTAGTTAAGGGACCGGGAGACCTGATCGTGATCTGGAACAAATTGGGCCAGCAATCGGGCATGAGCATGGATGGAGATATCTGGAACGAGATGCCGCCCGATTCCTCCTATCCTTCTTCCCTCGCCTACCATGCCGTGAAGCAACTTGCACCCGATAAAGCAGGAAAATATTTCCGTTTGCTTCGTCAGCAACTTTTTCTGAAAAAAGAAGACATCAGCGCCATTGGTGTACAAACACGCCTGGCCGAATCGCTGGGGCTTGACAAAGACGCCTTTACCAAAGAGCTGGAGTCACAGCAAAACATGGATCGTTTTAAAGCCGACATTCGGTTGAAGATGAAATACGGCATAGAATCCCTGCCTTGCATCATCCTGCTCGATCAAAACGATCAGGTGATTAAAATACCGGTAGAAAACGGATACGACCAGGTGGTACATGAGCTACGGAAGATCTTTACCGAGGATGCTCCCAAGACGCATCCTCAGACCGTAAGCGGCTTGCTCGAAAACTATGGCCTGCTGTCAACCAAAGAAATTGCCGTTTTGCTTCATCAGGAGGAAACCGAACTCCTGCCAATATTGGATAAGTTGTTGCAGCAAGGGGACATCAGTTCGGAGCCATACAAATTCGCTACTTTCTGGAAGCTAGAGAAGAAAGAAAGAAAATCAAAAGATCTTCGCAAACAAAAGCTGATGACCGCCATTGTTGGCGGTGGTATCGCCGGGCTGAGTCTTGCTGTAGAGCTCAAGAAACAAGGCACCCCCTTTAAGGTAATTGAACGTACTGGAGAGTTCCGTAATCAGGGACTCGGTTTTTTAATCATGCCTAACGGGTACGACATCTTCCGCCAGCTGGGTCTCGAACAGGAATTCCAGGAGAAAGCAAATCCCATTCACGAAGTCATCCTCTTCAACAAAGACGGTGCTTTGCTGGAACATAAAAAAATCGCTCAGTGTTTTGGTATCAGCAGGAGGAACTGCATTTCCATTTTGCGGCAATCGCTGGCAAAAGACGATGTGGCATATGGCACAGAGATCAGTCTGTTTTCAGACAAGAAAGATCCCTTGGAAAAACTTGTTTTTTCAGACGGCACATCCCTGGAGCCCGACCGCGTCATTGCCTCCGACGGTTCACATTCCAAAATCCGAAAGCTGCTCTTTCCAGGGGTAGAGCCGTTTCTGGTTCAGGAAAAAGAAATTGTATGCCTCATACGGGATGAAGAACTCGCGGAGCATATGGGCCATACCTTCATGAAAGTGGTCTGCCCCGAAATGGGTTTTAATATGGGAATGGTTCCTTCCGGAGGCGGAGAAGTGATCTGGTTTATACAGCTCAATAATTCATTCTGGCATTGCGATGACCCTACCTCTTCTGCCATGGCCGACACGATCAAGGTGATCAGCAATTACCTGCCTACCTTATTTCGTCGTGCCATCAACCGCTCTGATTTTCGTCAAACCTTTTTGTGGGAGATGTATGACATGGACCTCCTGCCAGCCTTTCACAAAGGCCGCACCCTGCTCATCGGCGACTCGGCTCACCCCCTGCTATCCTTTACCAGCCAGGGTGCCGGGGCTGCACTGGAAGATGCTGCCTGCCTGGCAGGACTGCTCCGCAAGCAAGCCGGAACCGAAAATCAGGAAGCTTTATATCAGGAGTTTTATGAACTCCGGAAACAGTCGATTCAAAATTATATTGAAGGAGGCCGCATCCTGCTGGATCAGTTTTTGTTTCCTAAGAACTATCAAAAAACAAGTCTGCCCTTTTTGAACTATGTCACGAAATAACCGGAAATCAACAGCATTCAACCCCTCTGCTGTTCCTTTGGATCTGTTAAAGGAAAGAGCATACAACTACCGCTGGGCAGAAGTGGCCGAAGGAGTCATCCCCCTGACGGCAGCCGACCCCGATTTCCCGGTGGCGCATGAAATAACCGAAGCCATCAAAAAATATGTACACGATGGGGTATTCTCCTACGGACCGCCGACCGGCTTGCCGGCCTTCCGGGAAGCAATTTCCAGCTGGTATGCGGCAACCAAACAAGTCACCTTTGACCCTGCCCTCATCCTGCCCGTGAACTCTGCTGCCTTTGGTCTTTTCCTCGCCGCTCAGACCATTCTTCAAAAAGGAGACCAGGCCCTCATCCTCCAACCGGTGGATTTCCTCTTTCGCAAAGCCATTGAAAATGCAGGTGCGGAAGTGGTTACCTCAGCACTTCATTCCTTAACAGGGGAAATAGATGAAGCCGATATCCGTGCCAAGCTGAATGCGAGTGTCAAGGCCATCTTTGTATGCAACCCCAACAATCCATTGGGGAAATGCATGACCACCGCCGATCTGCTCACTGTTGCCAAAATAGCAGTCGAATACAATCTCTGGATCGTTGCCGACGAGATCTGGGCGGATATCAGTTTCGATACGCATTGCCGCTCCATCGCTGCCGTGTGTGAGTTTGCAAAAGACAGGATCATAACCATTTCAGGACTCTCCAAGAATTTCGGACTGGCCGGTTTGCGTATTGGCTATGTTGCTGTTTCCAATCCCGGCTTGTTTCACAAACTATACAGCACCTCGCAATCGGCGACGACAGCCTTTGGTATTGCTACCCTCTCTCAAATCGCAGGTACGGCTGCACTGACCTCTGGTGGGCAATGGCTGTCGGACTTTCTGCTTCATCTGAAAGAAATGAGGGCTTATATCGAACAACGCATTTTAGACATCCCCGTTTTCGAATCCAACCATCCCAACAGCACCTATCTCTTTTTCCCAAAGCTCGTAAACACCCGTTTTTCCTCCCAGGAAATGTGTGATTACTTAATGAAAGAAGCCAAAGTAGCCCTTGTGCCCGGAGGCAAAAACTGGTTTGAAGAACGTTCGGAAGGGCATGTCCGCATCTGTTATTCTACCTCCCAGGCCATTTTGAAAGAAGCATTCGACCGGATAGAAGAAGCCACCCGAAAACTTGGGTAATCCCCTTATTTTATTACATTTGGGTATCCAATTCTCCCTTTTTTACAAGCACCTTTCTGAGTCCTAAACTTTTTTTCATGAAAAAAGAGCTACCTGTTATTTTATTCCTGTTCTTATATGGAATGAGCCTGCAAGCCCAGACGATACTTGGTGTGGATGTTTCTTCGTATGAGGGCAGCATCAACTGGGCAAAAGTAAAAGCCGCCGGTTATACCTTTGCCTTTGCCAAGGCCACCGAAGGCATCACCATTACCGACTCTTATTTTGTGGGCAACCAGGTAAACGGCACCGCTGCAGGCATGGCCATGGGAGCCTATCACTTCGGGCGACCTGAAAACAACAGTGCTACCGCAGAAGCCAATTATTTTCTAAGTGTGGCAGGCCCCTATATCAAGGCATGCCACTTGCCTCCGGTACTCGACCTGGAAGATCCCCCAAGCGGGCCGGGCCTTTCTACCTATTTCACCTCTGCCCAATTGACGGCCTGGGTGCAGACCTGGATGACTACGGTACAAAATGCCACCGGCATCGCCCCTATTATTTATATCGGACCGAGTAATGCATCCTATGTCGGGAGCTCATTGAACGTGTATGGCTTGTGGATAGATGTCTACAACAGTAATCCCGTTAATCCTCCTCCCAACATGGGTGTATGGACCAACTGGGAGTTCAAACAATATTCCTGGACGGGTACGGTACCGGGTATCAGTGGCACGGCAAACTGCGACATGGATGTGTTTCATGGAACCATGAATCAGTTCAACACCTTAATCGGATGCAACGCGGTAGTGGCTGATTTCACTTCCAACGTAAAATCCATCTGTCCCGGAACGGCCGTTAATTTCACTGATAAAAGCACGAGTACCGGTACCATTTCCGGATGGAACTGGACCTTTACCGGAGGCTCTCCGGGTAATTCGACCGTACAAAACCCAACCGTAACCTATGCCACTTCAGGTGTGTATCCGGTGAAGCTGGTGGTGACTTCCACAGCAGGAAAAGATTCGGTGACTTACACCAGCTATATCCATGTGTCAGCACCCGGAACACTGCCCTTGCTGGAAGATTTCCAGTCGGCTGTCTTCCCTCCTGCCGGCTGGTACCTGAATATGCCCTACAGCACCGACAGCACCTGGCAGCTGTGTACGGCAACCGGAAAGAACAGTTCGCAAAGCATGTTTTTTTCCGCTAATTGCGGGCAGGTTGTCAATATCAGCGGGGAACGTCAGCAGCTTTATACCCCCGAATATGACTTCAGTGCAGCACTTAAGCCTGAATTGTGGTTTGATGTGGCTTATGAACCCAGCAAAGTGCCTACCTACAGCGACACCCTGGTTATTTATTATTCGATCGATTGCGGAAGCACCTGGACTCAGGTATATTCCAAAGGAGGAATGACACTTTGCTCCACCGGAAGTACTACCGGTGCCGGTACTGACACGGCGGGAAGTCATGGACACGGTTGTTTTGTCCCTCCCAATGCAGCCGCATGGAGAACGGATACGATACACCTTGCGGCCATCATCGGTCAACCCAAAGTGATCTTTTCATTTGAGAGCCGTTCGGGCTGGGGCAATATTATCTATCTCGATAACATCAACCTTACCGGAAATGCAGTTACCGGTATCGCTGAGCTTCGTTCAAATGCCGAGGTGCGTTTATACCCTAACCCTAACCAAGGCAGCTTTACACTGGCATTTGCTCAACCGCTGACGGCCAATGCGCGGGTACAGCTATACGATATGCTCGGCCGTCAGGTATATGAGGCTCCGGTGCAGGAGCAACTCACGCCCATAACGCTGGATGCGAAGCCAGGCGCTTATATCTACCGTGTGGTAACTGCCACAGAAGGGCGTCTGCTGAGCGAAGGCAAGTTGATCGTTCAACCTTGATGGGGCTTTCCGGCATGTATTGCGAATAGCTATCTTTACACCTGCAATCCAATAAATAAAAGGATCAGCTATGCGCAATACATGCCTTCAATTCATCGCCACCTTGTGTGTGGCAATAACACTTTTTTACGGTTGCAGTTCAACCCCGAAAAACACTCCGGTGATCGGTTTTGCAGATGCCTTTGAAGACAACACCATTGCTCAGGCCCGTCTGGGCTTTTTCGATGCCTTGAAAAAAGAAGGCTTTTCGGAAGAGGGAAAAACACTTCGGGTCATCTACCGCAATGCACAGGGTGATATCCCCAAACTGGGCCTCTCCATACGCTATTTCATTTCCGAACGGGTTACCTGTATGGCTACCTGCCCCTCGCTGTCAACCATCACCGCCCTGCAAAGCACAAAGGACATACCTGTGTTCATGATGGTGTCGCCTACTCCGGCACTCATGCATCTGGAAGACAAACAAGGCAATACGCCGGCCAATCTGTTCGGAGCGGCCGAATCGCTCGGATACATCGACACCTCTTTTTCCCTCATCCCCAAACTGCTTACCGGAAAAGATCATGCACTGCGGGTGGGAATGCTCTATAACCAAAGCGAACCCCAATCCGCCCAGGCACTCGACCGTATCCGACAGCTGGCGGCACAGCTGCATCTCGAGCTGGTGGCACTTCCGGTGAACAGCACCTCCGAAGTACAGCTCGTGACCCAGGCCTTGCTTGCAAAACAGGTAGATGCTTTTTTTGCCAACCCTGACAATACCATTTTCGGCGCTTTCGAAACCATCCTGAAAGCCTGTAACCAGGCCAAGGTACCCATCTTTACCAGCGAGGCAGGGTTGGTAGCGCGTGGTGCGGTGGCTGCTTATGGGGCCGATCTGTATCAATGGGGCTACCAGGCTGGAGAACAGGCTGCAGCCTTTCTGAAAAACAAATCTACCTCAGGTTTGCACTGGGAAATGGTAAAACTCCGCAAAAGGGTATACAACCCCGATGCGCTCAAACAGTTTGGAATGGCCGTACCGGTTAACTTCGAAGCGATACACTGATGGAATTTTACCTCACCGCACTTGTACTCGGCCTTTGTCTCTCGGCCATGGCGTTGGGGATCTTTATCTCCATGAAAATTTTCCGTATCCCCGACATCACTACCGACGGGAGCTATACCCTTGGAGCAGTAGTCACAGCCCTGTTACTCAGTCACCATTGGAATGCGGGAGTCGTTATCCCCCTGGTATTGATAGCCGGGGCCCTGGCCGGAATACTTACCGGCCTCATTCATACCTATCTTAAAATCGACGCACTGCTATCCGGTATACTGGTGATGACGGGTTTATATTCTATCAACCTCAGCTTGCTGGGAAGGTCCAACGTGCCCTTGCTGGATGTGTCCAATATATTTTTCCTGCTGCCTGTCATGGGTACATCCCTCCTCACCCAGCTGGCTACTGTACTGCTCTTTGTGTTGGGTATCACAGCACTCATCAGTTACCTGTTGCGCACCGATTTCGGTATTGCCATGCGGGCCACCGGCAGCAGCGAAGCCATGACCCGCGCACTGGGCATTCCGGCCAACAGGATGAAAATAATCGGTCTGGCCATCGCCAATGCGCTTACCGCGCTGAGCGGATACCTCGTGGCACAATACCAGAACTTTACGGATATCAACATGGGTATAGGCATCGTCATTACCGGTCTGGGATCGGTATTAATCGGGGAAGCCTTGATTAAGTGGGGCGCCATTCGTTCCATTACCGGGCAGCTCATTACAGTGATATGCGGCAGTCTGCTTTTTCAGGGAGTGCTGGCCTTCACTTTATCCATCGGTGTCGATCCCAATTTACTCAAACTGGTGACCGCCTCTTTCGTGTTGTTGATAGTGGTGATTCCAAAATTTACCCGGCATGATTGAGCTGCAACACATCACCAAAATTTTTCATCCCGGAGACGTCAACGAGGTACGTTCCCTGAACGACCTTTCCCTGGTTGTCCCAAAAGGCGAGTTCCTCACCCTGGTCGGAGCCAACGGATCGGGCAAAACCACATTGCTTAATATCATTGCCGGAGCAGTCAGTCCAACAGCTGGTAGTATTTCCCTCAACAACACCGATGTCACCCGCCTGGCAGAATACAAACGAAGCCGCTGGATAGCCCGGGTATTCCAGGATCCTTTGAAAGGCACCGCTTCAGAGCTTAGCGTCTTAGACAACTTTCGTCTTGCTGCCATACGCACTGCACCCAAGCGTTTGCGTATCGGAATCAATGAATCTTTCCGCAAACGGGTAAGAGATCAGGTAGCTAATTTGCAGATGGGTTTAGAGAATAAGCTCGACCAACCCATGGGAACCTTATCCGGTGGGCAGCGCCAGGCACTGACCTTGCTGATGAGCGTCATGGACGACACCCAAATCTTGTTGCTGGATGAGCCTACTGCAGCCCTGGATCCACGCAGCGCCGGCCTGATTATGGAAACTGCCGGTCAGCTCATTACCCGTTACCAGCTCACTGCCGTACTCATCACCCACAACCTCAAAGAAGCGTTACAGTATGGTAACCGGCTGATTCAGCTCAGCGAAGGCGTAGTGATGAAAGATTTAAAGGATGATGAAAAGAAAGCCCTGACCCTCCCCGAATTGTATACCTGGTTCGAATAACCTAACCCAGCCCGCTCAAACATCCCAACTGAACAGGTAAGATGATTCTGATTTTGTATTTGATTTCTTTATAATCGAATGCACCTTTACACAATAATCAATATCGTTCTACGTTATCCTTTTGTCCCCGCTTCATTCCCCGGATACCCCAATCCGTGTGATGGAAACAGAGCTCTTTTTATTCACTTGCCCTGTCCCCCGTTTCGGCACAATACTTTTTGACATGGACAAAGACCCGACTTCACAACCTCGGTATTCAAATGAGGAAAATCCGTTAATACCTAATCATGAAATAATTATGGGCGCTCCTATGTACAGAGATACACCTGCGATCAATGGAACATACAATGCTTTTACCAAACCGCTAGTAATTGAGGGTGCAAGAGTCCGCCTGAAAAGCATGACCGTAAAAACACCGGCAGTCCCCGATACAGTCATGTGGATCCCCGAAGTACCTCCCAAATTTCCGGGCGGAGATCAGGCGCTGGTCTATTATCTCCAGTCATCCATCAAGTATCCTGCAATGGAAACCGACAGCAGCATCCGTATACAAGTCATCGTGCGGTTTATTGTGAACCTGTCAGGACAGATAGAGCGTCCGGTAATCGTGAAGTCAGGGGGCATACATTTTGACCAAGAGGTGTTGCGAGTGGTACAGCAGCTCCCGGCATTTAGTCCTGCACGGCATAATGGAGAACCGGTAGAAGCTTATTTTATGCTGCCGGTGGACTTTGAGCGGAGGTAACCGAATTACATCCCAAACAGAGAACCGGTATAGCAGGCCATTAATCTGTTGCAATCATACCAAGCGTAATAATATGGTCCCCGTAGCGGGAATAGTGCATCTCGGTCCACTCAGGCAGCAGTTTCTTGTCCCGTAATTCTCCTGTTACCCGAATCCTGTAACGGCCACCCTTCTCATTGATCTCCACATCCGTAAAGCCCAGAAAACTATTGGTCAGCGGGTGCTGTAGTTTATAAAAACTTTCTTTCATACTAAAAAACAGGGTGGTGTAAAAAAGTTGTTCAGCCGGTGTAATGGTACGCAGGTATTCTTGCTCCTGAGGCTGGAAGAGGAGATCCCACATTTCGGCTTTTACACGCCCGTTTTTTTCAATATCCAACCCGATAGTAAGCAGCTTAGAAGACAAGGCTGCGACCGCTCCAGCCAGCTCTTTGCTGTGACTGATGGATCCTGTAAAGCCTTCGGGCCAGATGGGTTCTTTACGGGGACCGGTAAGTATTTCAAACGTTTGTGCACCCATTTTCTTCAACACTTCATGGGCACAATGCCTTCCGGTACTAAAATCTTTTCTCCGTTTTTCAGAAAAATTCTTCACCAGGAGCTGCTCTCCTGGCGTAAGCACATCTGCTTCTGAAAAATCAGTGCTGAAATGCTGTTCGAATAAAATTTCCGGAAGATTAAAATCGATATTCATCCCATTCTATGAAAATCAAAGGTATTGATTTTATGACGGAATGAAGGAAGGCGGCTGAATGGGAATAGCTATCGGTTAATTATGCAGCAGCATAAAAAAACCTTTCAGGTCATACACTTTCGCATCGTCCCCTTTGGCATGAATGATATAATAGTACGTTCCAGCCACTACGGGCAAACCGGCACTTGTACGGCCATCCCAACCCTGATCTTTGGCAACGAGTTCTGCCAGCTGGACACCCCAGCGGTCATAAATGCGGGCTTCAAATGAAGTCAGTCCCTGGGAAGTTACTTTGAAAATGTCATTCGTGCCGTCTCCGTTGGGCGTAAAAACATTGGGAACCGCGATCCAGGAAGGAAGGTCGGTCACCACAATCGTCTGTGTATAGGTATTCACGCAACCAAACGCATCGGTAACGGTCAGGATCACCGGATATACGCCACCGTTTACAAATACATGTACCGGGTCTTTGCCCGTCCCACCGCTTCCGTCACCAAAAGACCAGCTCCAGGTAACGGTGTTAAGCGAACTGCTGTCTGCAAACGTCACCGGAAGAGGAGTATATCCCGAAAACACATTCGGTGTAAATAATGCCGTAACACTATCCACCCCAAGCTTGGTTAATACCGTATCTGTGCCACAATGGTTAGAGATCATCACCCAATAGCTTCCGGGAGTATGCGTGACAATAGAATTGGTGTTCGCCCCTGTGTTCCAGGAATAGGAAGTCCCCCCAGAAGCCGTAAGCACCGCCACACTGCCTGCACATATTTCAGTTGGCCCGCTCAGCACACCGAGGGGAATAGAATCAGCTGCCACAGCTATCTGAGCAGAATCGCTCCCGCAGACATTGGAGGAATGTACCACATATACCCCGCTGGTATGTACCCGGATGGAATCTGTCAAAGCCCCCGTACTCCAACTATAGTTGGCTCCTCCCGAAGCAAGTAGTGTAACACTACCCGGACGGCAGAACGTTGTCGGGCCGCTGGAGGTAAGCAAGATTACAGGTACATTGCCCGAATTGCCTACGCTGTCTTTCACCGTCACCTTACATCCTGTCTGATCTGTAACAACACAGGTATATGTCCCAGCAGGTAAATTCACTGCCCATGGACCGGTTTGACCGGAAGCAGGTGCAGGGCTCCAACTGTACTGATAGGACCCTGTTCCTCCGTGAGCCCCTGCAAATGCTTTGCCGTTGCCTTGTTTGCAGCTTGCATTTTGCACAGAGTCTACCCCAGTGAGTGCGGGAGGCTGGGTGATCGTGAATACCTGCTTGGAGAGGCATTGCTGCTTATCGCTAATCACACAGGTATATGCTCCCTGACAAAGGCCGTTAACCGAAGGGTTTGTATTGCTTAGCGGTGACCAGCTATACGTATAAGGAGGCACCCCACCTGACACGCTCACCGTTGCCGTTGCGGAACAACTTCCAAAACAGGTTGCATTGGTTTGCGTATTCGCCGACACTATTGCCGTTGGTTGTGTAATGGACACAACCGTTGAGGTGCTGCAGCCTCCGCTGTTGCTAACGGTAACGGTATAAGATCCCGGACCAAGCCCCGTCACATGAGCCGTTCCTTGTCCCCCTCCCGGAGCAGGCGACCAGGTATAAGTAACCGGAAGCGGCGTACCGCTTACCGTAACCGATGCAGTACCGTTGTTGGCACCATTGCAGCTGGAGTTGGAAACACTTGCCGGGGTGAGTATGGGATAGGGATAGAATGTGATGGTCGTATCTATTTTATAACTGCAGGTTCCGTGCGTAATGGTCACTTCATAATGACCGCTTTGATTCACGGTGATGGAGGAACCGGTCAAACCGCTTATGATACCGCTGCCGGAGGGTATTTCGGACCATAAAAAGGTGGTGCCGGGGCAGGTAGGCGGACTGCTGATCACAGCCGTATTGCCCACACACAAGCTGGTAGCGTTAATTGTGAGCTCCTTCGGACCACAACTTCCATCGACATAGGCATATCCGAAATGTCCGCCCTGGTCACAACCGGCGGCAGTAAAAATGATTGTCACTGCTTTACCGATGTACGCGGAAAGGTCAAAACTGTTACTCTGCCAGGGGCAATAAAAGACAGAATCTCTGACTGTAGATTTGAAATAACCAGGAGGGGGTGTGCCGATGGTACATTGCTGGTAGTATTGAAGGCAGGGTATAACATTGTTGGCAGAATCTAACACACTCACTTCAAAATAGGGCTGATCGCCGTTGGGGTGTCCACCGTCCTGCAGCACGACTGCATAATTATAGGTAAACAGGGCATTGGCCTTGGTTACTACAAAGGAATTCGAAATCTTCTCTCCTCCGCTGTAGACGTCACCCGAGCCACCTGCCGTTGTTGTCTGTGCGAAGAGTCTTCCGGGGTCGTGATACCCCGAGTTGCAGGGAAGGCCATAGCTAGGACCGTATACGTTGGCTTTCTCTCCTCCCAGCCTCACCGAATAGTTGCCTCCTCCGGGATAAACCATAGGAAAGCCTCCATAAGGATCATTACCCGCCGAAGCATTTACTATCGTGTGGGCGTTGCAGGAGTTTTCTGCTCCATCTACCATGCCTGCGGGATAAAAAAAACCGGGCGGGTTAAAAGCAGTGATCAGAGGTGTGGCTGATCCCGGATTGAATCCTGTTGACCCATACCATCCGGTAAAATCTCCACTCTCGAAATCCAGGTTATTACAACCCACCGCCAGGGGATTAGGCAAAATGCTTCTTCCTGCACTGTTATGCGTAGCATTGCAGGCCTCACTTTGAATCCAGTTTTTTTGGTGGTATTTCTTTTGTACAAACAAACGCTGTTTCGTTTCGAGAAATTGTTCCGCTTCCAGTCGGTTCATCTTTTGCTGAAGGCCCGATTGCTGCATTTCCAGCCCGCAGTTTTTAAAATCAAAACCCTGAAGGCTGTCACCCTGATAGTACCGGGTTGAAATCAGGCTGGCTTGCTGTGAAAATACAGGGGAACTTTCCGAGATCAGCAACAAACACAAAAGAAATTGGAACTGCCTCATGGCGTATAGTTTAGTTTAGCTCATACAAGTCGGGAACAAGTGCATTGGTGATTTAATCGAAAAACAGTTAAATTTTGCTTGCGGTATTCAGAATAAAGACAAATCTCTCGGGTCCAAATTAGCTCAGCTCAGGTCTTTATGCAGACCAATGTTTACTCATTCTTAATTTTCGGCGCTCCAATTCAATCAAATATTTAGCTGACAATCAACCAGATAACTCCATTTATTTTTCAAACCCGGATTCTTCCCGAATCTTCACTTTTCTTAACATTCGTTTTGTAATCTTCTGTTTTCTACTAAATTTGCTTTGTCCGATACCCTACTCGCCTTTCTACTTCGGACACGATTAAATACATCTGGCCAGCTTCCCGGTTCAGATGCACACCAAGACAAGCGGAATGCAAAGATCCCGGAGCCAAGAGGTTTCAGGGCTGTGTTTAAATCAATCGGTACATGTAATCTCCCTATCATGAAACCTACAGACGATCTGTTCCAACTGATCCACTCCCTTTCCAAAAGCGAGAAAGGCTATTTCAAAAAGTTTTGTGCGATTCATGCACCGGGACAAGAGCGGTCTTACCTCAAACTGTTCCAGGCCATTGCCCGGCAGGAGACCTATAACGAAGCAGCATTGAAACAAAGCCTTCAGGAGGAATCCTTTCTGCATTATCTGTCCACTGCCAAGAACTATTTACACAGCCTGATTCTGAAAAGTCTCAGATCCTATAACGAGGGGGCCGATGTGGATGAATTGCTGCTTACCCAGCTTAGAGATTTTGAAATTCTTTTCTCCAAAGGACTCTTCCAGCAATGTTCCAAGGTACTCCGCAAAGCGCAATCATTGGCGGCCAAGCATGACAGGCATCTGTTACTGCTTCAGGCGTATAAGCTTCAGGTAAAACTGAATGAGTCGCAGCCGAGTGAAGAGAAACACCGGCAGATTTCAGAAGAGAATTACAAGAGCCAGCAGAAACTGATTCAGGAATATTCCGAACTGATTGAATACCAAAAACTCCTGAATGATTTTATTTCATACAGCAATATTCTGGGTGGCACCACGCGCAAAAAGGAACATGTACTGATGCTGGATCAGATCATTGAAGCTCCTCCGCTTCAGCGAAACGAACAGGAGCTGCCCTTCCGTTCACGTATTATCTACTACTATTGCTGGGGGCTGTATCATCACCTCCAATCCGACTTCACCAAAGCATATAAAGTGCAAGTGCGTTGCCGTGACTTCCTCAATGCGCATCCGGAGAAGAAAAAAGAGGCCGCCGAATCCTATGCCGGAATACTGAACAACCTCATCAATACACTGCTGGCCCTGGAAGAGTATGAAGAATCGTATGCCGTATTGCAGGAGTATAAAAAGCTCGAAAGCCGTTCGCTTCAGATGCAGGTCAGGGTTTTCCAGGTCTCCTCATTGACAGAACTGTTCCTTGCCGAAGCCACAGGGGAATTTGAGAAAGGGATAGCGGCCATTCCTCAAATTGAACAAAGACTGAAGGAATACAAAGGAAAGCTGAATAAAATAAATGAGCTCATCATTTATTTCAATATCTCCACCTTGTATTTCGCTGCAGGAGAATTTTCCAAATCCCTGTTCTGGAGGAACAAGCTTGTTGCCAACTGCGACCCAACCGTCCGGGAAGATATTTTTTGTGCTTCCAAAATCTTGAACCTGGTGAACCATTTTGAGCTGGGCAATACGGATATTCTGGAATATGTGCTGCGGTCGACCTACCGGTACCTGTACCAGAAAAAGCGGATCTACAATCACGAAAAACTGATATTGGTTTTTATCCGAAAGCTCTGTGACATTACCACCAACCAGGAACTTAAAGAACTTTTTACAGGATTAAAAAAAGCATTGATAGACTTGCAGCAGGATCCATATGAAAAAAGTCCTTTTTATTTCGATTTGATTTCCTGGTTGGAAAGCAAAATTACTCAGACCCCTTTCCGTGCAATTGTCCAGGAAAAAATCAGGAACAAAAGGAAGGCAGGAACCCTGCCTCCTGTGGAAGCCTGAATTCCTGCCCGTATTCCTTCACGCCATGGCAGTTGGGTTCCGATGTTTATTCGGCGACAATCATTTTTTCCTGACGCACCACATCCTGATTGCTTCTCACCACCAGGGAATACATGCCTCTGGCAAGGTTTGCCTTGTTGAAGGTAAAAACGCATTCTCCCCCACGGCTTGGTCCCTGATACAGTTCTTTCACCAGCCTTCCTCCGAAATCGTATAAGGCAATGTCCAGTGATTCGGTTTGATTCGTTTCAAACTCCAACGTAAATGCATCCACCACAGGGTTTGGATAAACTTTCAGTTTCGATTTAGAAGTTACCTCATTCACTCCGGTAGCGTAACCGGCATCGTAGATCTGAGCGACATAAGCATCCCAGTTATTGGAGGTGTTACCATAAGCACCTGCCATCCATACACAGGGCTGCAGGCTGTTTTGCTTCCTGCACATGCCGCTGTAATCACCCCAACGCTGGGTGCCGGAGCTTCCTACATAACTGTCGCTGACCTTTACTGCAGTGATAGCGCTGAACGTCATGGCATCATCACAGTTCACCACATCCACTTCGGGATACATGTTCGAATTGCTCTGGCTGAAACCGATCATGACCGACTTGTCGGTATTCAAGATCGAATAAGAGGCCACCGCCGGATATCCGTAATCGGTATTGTTGGCCGAAAACAGTTTGGAGGTATTTGTGAGTGCGTTTACATCCAGGCGGTTGTAGTTGATTGCCGTATTCCCACCGGCATCACCCGAGTTAAATACAAAATGGATGATCCCATTCAGGTAGAATCCGCTCATGCAGCGACAATCTGAAATTTTCAATGTGGCCGATGTTCCCTTCTCATATGTGTTACCACAAACCGTATAAGCGGTGGTGGAAATCGAATGATGTGTCACCGAGGGGGTACCCGACAGGTCGTCGGTGATTTTATACAAATCCAGCGTGGAAGATCCTCCGTTGGCAGTGGATACCATCCAGCATCCGGGACCATAAGATTGCCCATGTCCGTCGGAAACGGGAAGCAAGGTAAACGGAGCGCTCGTAAAGGCCGACCAGAGCTTGGTATTGAGTGTGCCACCGGTATAAGCAGCACTTTTCTGGATCTGCCATACAATGGCCTGCTTGAATGACCCGCTGCTGTTGAAGAGGTTGCTGCTTAAAAAAACGTCGTTGTCGGAAATACCCATTTTGGGATAATCCGCCCAGCTGCCATCATTCAAAGGGTTCCCGGAAAGCTTGTAGTAGTACCACCCACCTGTAGCCGGATTATTGGTTTTGGAAAAGAAGAATAACATGTGATTCGGTCCATCGGTAGTGGATGGTATTTCCTGGCAATAAGCGATGAAACGGTCGGCCTTCACATCGTAGTACACAATCGGGTCGCAGGCATTGGGAATGGCGGCATCGTTGATGAACGTATTCAAGGTATTCGAATAGAGACTGTTTCCTGCACTGTCAAACACATCCACTGTGGCGTTGGCTAGACTTACGATAATGCCTTTATTGGAAATGGCGCAGTTATTATCCATGGGCATCCATCCGTTGTATTTGTTCGTGGGAAAATGAGCACCGACAACAGGAGATACCGACTGCAGTTGGTTAGAAGAACCTGTCTTGTCAGCTCCCTGACCCTGCCTGAGGCCTTTGAGCCGTGTGAGCTCGTCCCTGATTTTTTCGATGCGCTCATGATCCGGCTCCATCGGTTCCGATTCGCCTATCTTATAGCTGAGCGAAGGTCTCCATTGCAGGTCAGCTGAAGGCGTGTTGATTAATCCGGAGCACTTCACCTCCATCACAGGGGAGCAAGACGCGTCCCCGGCGACGGTTTGTTGCACCTGGGATTCCTGTGTTTTGCTCTGAGCGAATAGACTGCCGGCGGTGCATGCCATACAGACCAGGAGGAGTGTTCTTATTTTCATGTTTTCTGGTGGGTTGTTTTTTTACTTTGGCAAGTTAGCCCCCAGCTTTTTTTCCTCTCAACCGATTTTCCTGCATTCTTAAACATCGTATAATGAGAATTCCCTTAAAATGTGCTGTATCTGTTTGATTTACAATACGGCTTACTCTACCACTTTAAATCTTTGAAAGGGAAAAACCCCTGAAGTGAACATAACAGCGTTCTGCTTCAGGGGTAAATTCCCACTAACTATCGTACTTCACTTACGCTGCTTACTGCACCAGCACATCTGTCGCCACGGTCCAGTCACCTTGGATGCCTTTGTTGGATATCGCTCCACGGAAATAGTAGCGGGTACCGCTCACAAGGCCGGTCTTCGTAAACTTCACGTTGCTGCCGGTATAGATATAGGTCCAACTGGCAGGCGTATTCGGGTCGGTGGTCATCTCGTAGATGTAGGTTCCACGGGGGATGCCTTTGTTACTCAGCATCACCGTGCCCTTCAACTTGCCGTTGACAGCCGAGAACGTCTTCGGTTTACGTACCGGTGATTTTTTCACTGCCATCCCGGCACTGGCGATGATATCCAGTGCATGATCGGGGTTGGCATTCGCGATGGTTTCTACGTAAGCCGCCAGTCCTTTCAACAGGATAACTAGCTTTTTCTGCTCCGCGCGCATTTTGGCTACCGAGCCTTTGACCCTCGTAAGCGACACATTGTAATCGGCCTCCACCAGGTTAACCTGGGTGGTTATAGAGGCCAGATCAGGGCTTGGTGTCGGGAAAAGGGTGTTAGCGGTCATACTCGTCACGTAATGACGGGTATCGCTGATCAGTTGTACCACTGAGAGCCTGGATGTTCCCAGTGCGACCAGTCTTTTTACTACTTTAGGTTTCGTACTCATGATTGTTTATTTAAAATTGATTAAATCTGCCGCAGCGGCTTTCGCTGCGGGTAAGCGTCCCTGTGGGGTGCGGATCAGGCACCAAGCCGTGACTTGCTTTCCGGACGCGCTTTCGTTGATCGGGCGAAAGCAGGCACCACGTTTCTTGCAGAGGAGGACTTATACCTCCCCTGTTTATATTCGTACGGTTTTCGATATCACTTGCATGTCGAGATATAAAAGCAAATCCAATACCGAGTCCTCATCAATCATCCCGGTCTTCAGGGTACGATCATAATAGCCTTTGAGCAGGTTTGCTTTCAGCAACCGGCCAACCAGGGAGGCATTCCATTGGTGTTTCGCTTTCAGTCCGGGATAATGTTCGATTACTTCGGCTGGAGTCAGATAGGTTTTCATTGTTTCTATTTTTAGTTTCTATTTTTAGTTTATTTTTTAAAGTGTATTTCATTTAATTAATTACCCGACAAAGAAACAACCGTCAAACGCGCAAAAAAAAGGGACATGTCCCTCTTTGGCGACACCTGGCGTATATCAATAAAGCTTATAAAATGGCCTGGAGACCTTACCAGGAAAGGGTTTTAGTGTCAAAATAAATAGTTATGAACAACGCCAGGTGTCGCCAGGTGGCACCTGGCGACACTTTTGGACAACGTAATAAACTAAGAATGAGCAGACTGAAAAAAAAACGGCATCTGCCCGTTTTTAAACAGACAGATGCCGCAAATCAAAAAAGGTAAAATGTCAGGCCCGGAGGCCTATTTTCTGAGAATCGATGGTCTCGTTTACATAACTGATCAGGCGCTTGAGCGAGCTTTCCCGGATCATGGAGGTGCGCCGTTTACGGTCGTAATACCCTTCCAGCACATAACATTTCACCAGGCGACCGAGGTCGCTGGCTGTCCAGTTCAGGTTTTTGGGGAGGTCGGGATAGTTCGTCAGTACTTCACCGGGGGTAAGGTAAGTCTCTTCGGTTGAGGAACGTGTCATAAGTAAAGCGTTAAAAGAGGTGACGCTTTTTCCTGTGTCCGGCTAATAACTATGCGGGTTAGGGATCCCGGCTATGCGTTTAAGAACGCTGCTCTTTTTCTTGTATCATCCGCGCGTAAATCTCCAGAGCCAGCTGCCACACTTCTCCCTTTTTACAGATATCTTTCTCCATCACCTGGAGGGCAAGGTCGAAATACAGTTCATGCAAATCCAATCGGTCGTTTATTTCCAACAGCTCAAACACCTGTTCGGTCAGGCATAAATAATATTTTTGAGCATTGATTCCTTGTTTCTCCAGACTGACGGTAAAACAGATATTCACCAGGTCATCCAGGATAAGCTTTAAAATAAATTGTTCGTGCATATCAAATTCAGGCCAGTCCCCAGCCTGTTTCCTGCAGGCTGCCGGCATCGGTCCGGTACATACGTTATTCATCGAATACACGTGCATGGCGGTGCGTCATTGCTTTCATGTGTCTTTTGCTTGGCACATGGCCTTCCTATAAAGTTTGGAGGGCATAACAATACTAACTTGATGGGGGGAGATTGGCAAATTTATTACACAAACGCCACTGTCGGTGATGTAAAATGCGGTTTTAAGAGGACATTTTTTAGCGTTGGAACAGAAAAACATGAAAAACGCCTACTCAAAACGAATAAACCCTGCAATGGGTATCGCATAATGGATAATTTTAGTAACAGTATTAACTCCTTTTACAATTCGGCAAAAAATTTTCAAACAACTAGTTCGAAAATTTTAAAATAGCTCAATCCTTCAGATGTAATTCACCCCTGCTCCTTTTTTTCTTTGTTTGCCTTTATCAAATTACTTTTCTGTTTTCGAGATAACTCACGCTGCAATTCATCTATGTCAGTTTTATTATCCAGGCGTAACTGTGCGGTTTGCATTTTATTCCTAAAAAAAGCCTCAAGTGGTTTATTTTTATAGGCTTTAAATGCAAGATAAAAAGACAGCTTAAAAAATGTAGAAAGTTTTAGTGTGGAGAGCGTAACTGACTTGAATATTTCATCAACCTTATCTTTATTTTCCGTAATGTCTGTGTCAATCAACAAAAAGAACAGCAAAAACAATTTGTACTGATTGCTCTTTTGATCTTTTTTAAGAATTTCAATTTTCTGCGTTACAATATTTTGAAGATTGGCGTGCCCGATCCCTTCATAAAGCATTACTTGTACCAGTAGTGGAATAATCCTCGAAATGAGCTTCAATAGTTCTTCCCCAATAACACCATCCTCCAATTCCTCTGGATTTAACTTTAGGTTTTCCTCTTTTGCACGAGTTTCAAACTCATCGATTAAAGAAAATCCTAAGCAAATATATGACTCTAGAAGGTAATCAAATATTACATTCACTAACTCAAGGTTTTCAATCCCATCCGAATTCTTAAAAACTCTTGAGAGAATTGTGAGGTACCTTTCAAGAAGTTCAAAACTGATTGCATTGGGGTTAAGTGTCTCCTTCAGTTGTACTTCTGACCTGGTGTCTAATGGGTAAAGTTCATCTTTGATTGCATCTTGTTGCGAATGATTAAGTGGAGATTTAACTGCCAATCTTTTGATGGCTGACGCAAATTCATTAGCCTCTCCAACTTTTAGTACAAGATTCGAATCTAAATTGCCATATTTGGCGTATCCTGTTATTATTGGATCAAATACAGATTTTGTTTTTTGAAATATTTTGCTCAGGAACTCCTCATCTCTATTATTAAAGCCACTATAAATTTCAAGTTCGTTTTTGAAAGCAAGATAAATGCCATCATTTGATAAAATTTCGTCTTTAAAAGAAGGGGTTTCCTTAATGTAGTACGAAAGGAAATATTCAAAAAGGCCATTCAATCTAAAGGTATACCTATTCCCTTTTCTTTTAAGAATGCTTGATGTAATTAAAAAATCTACAATGTCGTTAGATTCTCCAACTATGCGAGGATTATTCTTTTTGCATTCAACGATAAAATTTATTATTTCGTGGTACTCGGCAGAGTAAATATTTTCTCTGTGATCCTTAAGTAAATAATACGCCAGCTTTGAGCAGATTTCTTTGTATTGTTCAAATTTAAGTTTGCTTTTAGATTCGACAAGATGCTTTTTATTTAAAATTTCATCCACACATAAATCCAAAATCCCAAAAAGATTCTTACTATAATCCTCGTTTGATTTTTTGTAAATCAAAAGGATTAATGAAATAGTCCAATAATTCAACGGAAGTTGCAATTGTCGACATAAAAGAGAAATTCTTTCAAGGACAGTTTCCTTATCACTATCCTTGATATTTGGCAATTTCTCAGTGTATAGGCGAATTTCCTTTCTTGTGATGCTTTTGAAAAAAAGCTTATTGTAATCCAAATGATCTAATTCTTCTTGATAAATTCGAGAAGTGATGTATTCCGAGCAGATAATGAATTTAACTTTTCGATTGTCTTCCAAGAATTGAAGGACAATGGGATGAATTGCAGACAACGGGTCAAAATTATCTATTAACAATACGAACCGTTTATTCTTGATTGTATTCTCGGCATCGTGGTTATTTATTTCATAATAATCTGCTGTGAGTCTCGCAAGATTGTATTTGCCAATCTTGCCATCATAATCTTTATAGTCGAAATAAAATGGAACAAGTCCTTCTAGGGCATAATTTTTTAATAAATCAAGTTGATATTTTTTTAGCAATGATGTTTTCCCACATTTATCCTTGCCAAATACTAAATAGTTGGTATCATCAAACACCAAATTCTTATAATCAAGCGGGGCTTCTTTGTTGTCCGCTATGGCATCAGTGTCAGAATTCACACTAAGAACAGGAGGAGTAAACAGGTCGATGAAGTTAGTTGACACTCCTTCATCGTAATTTAGAAGTAGTTGATTACAGTTATTTAATTCGACATTATATTTGCTAGTTATCTTTTGGCGAAATCTGTTCTGCTTGTGTTTTTCTTCTCCGCAAGGAATAGTAATTACTACTGGCTCCAAAGCAATAAACATGTTTTCCTTTTTAGAAAAAGACGCTCTTTCCAATTTAATGGAGGAATTGTCTTTAAGATTCCAATTTATTATTGAATAGCCAATTTCAGCTCCTTTATCAAAGGAAAGAGTTGCTTGCGTCGTATTACAATATATTCCATTGTTCGCAACAAATTGAGTTGTGATTTGTCCACGATGGATGTGTCCAGAAAGCATCATATTAAACTCCTTATGAATTAGGTCTTGAAGTTCCACATAATTAAATTCTTTGAAATCACTCAAGGGATGATGCACCAACAATATTTTTAAGCCTGAATCTTCAATTTTGGCAAGAGCCTGCTTTATAATTACTGTAGGGAAAAGCAAATTATCTACGTCGGATTTAAAACCTGAGGAAAGCCACGCAGAGTTTAATGAAATAATTCCAACCGTTTCTTTATTTATAACCCTTTTGTAAATTGTATACAAAGGGTTATGCTCTACAGCATTCGATGCAAAATTTGCTACGAAATATTTGTAATAATTCAAAGAGGGAGAAAGACTGGACTTGAAATCTTTACTTCGATTTCCATAAAAATCATTTAGAGAATCGTTAGATTTTATCTTCTCATTAAAATATGAAATGACAGCTTCTGAACACTCGGTTCTATCAATGTCATGGTTCCCGGGGGCCAAAATAATATTTTCCAAGGGAATTTTCAATGCATTGTGAATGGGCGTGAATAATGCGTTGTGGGCTTCCATGAAGTCCGATTCTATTTCACCACTATGAACAAGATCGCCTGTAAAAACTAAATAATCAATTTGTTCGTATGATTTCAAATGTTGAATCAATTTTCCTACAACGTTTTTCTGTTCGTAAAGATTTTTATTGGACTTATAATGGAAGTCTCCGATATGCAGTATTCTCATGTTAAGTAATTGTGATTATATTCAAATATAGGCATTGTAAGCCTGAGGTTAACTAAGGATGCTAATTTACCGAAATCTCCACCCGACGATTCCGTTTACGTCCTCCTGCAACACCATTGTCAGCTACAGGCCTCGCACTCCCCTGCCCTTTGCAAATAATTCGTCCGGAGGCGACATTTTGAGAAACCAGGTAAGCCTTCACTGCCTCTGCCCTGGCTAGAGAAAGTGTTTGATTGTCTGCTTCCTTCCCCGCATTGTCTGTATGGCCGGTTATTGTGATTGCAGCGGCGGTATCCTTTTTCATTGCCAAAGCCAGTTGATTCAATTCTTTAAACGATTCGGGCTTCAAGGTGCTTTTACCGGTTTCAAAATAGATGTGCTGAAGCTCCAGGGCTTTTCCTTTTTCCAATTTGTTGGTGAAGGGGATGGAAGCAATAGGAGGTTGCTTGCCGAAGGGAGTTATGGAAATATCATCGACAAAATAGTAGGCGTTGTGATCTGCCTTTCTATAAAAATAAGGGAGATTATGAAATCCCCCAAAAGCGAAGTATTGCTCACCACCTTTAGCAGTGTACATAGCCGATACTTCCATCCAATGGTTGTGCATATAAATAAGGGAGTCCTTATTCCTTTTAAGCCTTCCAGCTTCCTCCCGATGCAGCTCCTGATATGCTGCTAAAGTGGGGCTTTCAGAAATGAAAAATCGAATATAGGATGCATCTTCAGGAACATAAAACGCCGAATCCCAAGGAGATTCCACAAATAAAGACACCCGGTAGTGCCAGCCCGGATTGAGGGGAGCGCTCAATTTAATCTGCATATCATTCATGTAATTCAGAAATCCAGCATAGCCGAGACCTTGGTGAGGGAAACACTTACCAGAGAAATTTTTTGGAACAGATGTTTCTTTAAACGCTCCTGCACAGGTATTGAATAGTTCAGCCCCGGTATGGCCTACACTAAACCATCCCCTGGCCTGAGCAATATTACTCGAATCTTTGTAAAACTTAGTGGGGCATTTAATTAAATCCTCAAACCCTGGATTGGGAATCAGGTTTTGAGCGTTGCTTTTTTCACATGCAAGAGAACCAAGGAGAACAACAAAAACACAGATCAATTTAATCATACGTGCAGTGTTTCATTTCTTTCTAAATTCAAACCTGGCTGCATTCCATGTTACTTCCATTCCATAGTGTATGGATTATATTTGCAAGATTCCTTCAAATCAAGCCTGTTATCCGGACACATATATCTAAACTCGCATTCCCTGCACCCCTCTATATCATCTTTTTTAAGAAGCCAAATATCCTTAAAATTACCCGAAATTATCTCCTCCAATGCTGTTTCATTGATATTTCCAAAAGTTGGCCCCCAGAATGCATTTTGTACTTCCCCCCTCTCGTCAATGCATACCTTACCGTTGTAAAACACATTATAATGGTGTGCTTCGGTAAACAAAGTCATGCTTATATTAAAAAACGATTCATCCCGCAAAGCACATCTTACCCTATGATCGAAAGTTTCTATAGTAGAAAAAACGCTCTGGATACCGTAATAAGGTTCATTCATAAGCCTGCTTTCCGGGGCTGAATGAAGCAACCAATAGGCAATCCTTTTTTCCTCCTTAACAAGACTGACAATTTCATGTTCCTTGTCCAGGAAAGGTGTAATAATTTCAATGGATTTAAAACTCTGTAGGTAAGACAGGTCCTCCATCACTGTTTCCAATTTCACATCAAAAGGATAGATCAATTGAATATCCCGGCATCCTAATTCAGAAAGCTGACCGATCACCCTTTCAAAACCGAACATTCTTTTTTCCGGCACAGCGATTACGGCGTTGGAAACTACTCCGGGAAACCGGAATGAAAGATCTATTTCCGGAAAGTCACCATCCAAGTAGGTAATAAACTCCTTTTCTTCCAGAAATGCGAAATACTCGTCCACGACCTGATTGTCATAGCTTTTTTTAATTTCTACCACGCTGTTGTAGTTTATCAGCATCTCATACAAATCATTCGGGATAAACTCATAGCTGCCGCGCTGAATATCATAGATCAGGCTTCTTTCAGCTCCTTTTACAGGAAAACAGCAGGCATGCAGCTTAAACATGAAACAAGGTTATGGGTTTGTAAAAGCGGGACGAACGCAGTTCCTGCGTCTGATAAAGCGGATTGGGAACAAGTGCAGAACCTGAATGATAATACATGTCCTTTTCCTTTGAATTCCAGTAGACACTGGTCACAGGGAATCTCTTTAATTCTTGTTCATCAAGATGTTGCAAATCTTTTCTTCCAGGTAATAATTGCATGGTTCAGATACTTGTTTGAATTGCCCTATTGGATTAACTTCTAAAAACACATACTCTCCGGCCTTAGTCACCACCATGTCAATGGATCCTGATTTCAATTGAAAATGATTCATCAGCTGGGTTAACTTATCCGCTATGCTAGTTGGAAGCTGAAACGGACAGACCCTGTTTGGTTTTTCCGAGTTATAATGTCTGAAATCCAAGGCTGTTTGCGGATCACTTTGAGAAAATATGACTGAGCTGTAAAACTTGCCTTCCAGATAAAATATTCTCAGTTCGTATTTTTTGTCCAACAGTTCCTGAACCAGAATGGGGGAAAATCGTTCTGGAAATTCCCATAAATCAGTCAATTCGACTGTTGGCAAGAAAAAAAAAGTGTCATTGACTTCCAGGCTAAAGCTATTCGTAATACTCTTCGTGATCACCCGCCGGTCTTTCGTGAATTTAGCAAGCTCCTCTTTCCTGGAAGTAATCAACGTATCCGGTACCCGAATTTCAAATTTCCGTGCAACATGCAGGACTTCTAGTTTGCTTAAATAAT
>Ga0206975_1069_pt1 | contig 29575 bp, 23 predicted proteins | sample Alteio_BWOrgHeat_81_FD_152919 | JGI IMG/M metagenome (GOLD analysis project Ga0206975, IMG submission 152919) | Enriched cells from forest soil in Barre Woods Harvard Forest LTER site, Petersham, Massachusetts, United States -... | ecosystem: Environmental > Terrestrial > Soil > Temperate forest >... | reverse complement strand
ACAGTAGAACGTGGGGTTGTGGATTAACCATACCTCACTGAGCCGCGGATGGGGCGAAAGGAAGACTATTCATAACGCATTCGTTTTGATATTTGGATGAATATTCTATCGCAGCTTTCGCCGCTCAATGGATATGGTTAATCCACAACCCCCACGTTCCACTGCAGGCCCACCGGCCTTGCGCTTCACGCGGGGCTACCCTCTTTAATCGCTCCGCGATAGAAGATCTTTGCGTAAGGTGAGTTAATTAGGCCGCCGCGTAGCAGGCGGGGCCGATTGAGCAATGAAAATGCTTGCAAGACCATCTAGAAGCTGTTTTTTCCATTGGGAGAGAGGCTACCCAATAATACCCGCCGGGTTTAAAATGCCTAAAACCGGCGGAATCTTTAGTATGAAAGAAAAAGCAAAGAAAGCTGCTATATTTCAAGACACCCCAACGGGGAAAATCATTGGCCGTGTAAGAGAGCAAAAAATCTTAAAGGCACTTTTAGGATCCAAGAAGGCAGAATTCATCGCTATCTATGGGCGACGAAGAGTAGGCAAAACTTACCTTATTAAAAATTTTTTAGACTCTCTACCCTGTATATTTTTTCATGTGACTGGCCTTCAAAAAGGTTCTTCAAAAGATCAATTGAGTGAATTTGCAAAGCAAATCGGAGCAACTTTTTACCAAGGACCTTCTCTTATTCCTCGAATCCGTTGGATGGATGCTTTTGAAGATCTCACACAAGCGATCGCTAAGATCCCAAAGGATAGAAAAGTCGTACTTTTTTTTGATGAGTTCCCTTGGATGGCAACCCCACGTTCTAAGTTGCTCACAGCTCTTGAATTATATTGGAATCGTTATTGGGTTTTTGATGCTCGTGTCAAATTGATCATTTGTGGATCAGCTACATCATGGATTATTGAAAACATCATTAATAATAAAGGAGGGCTGCATAACAGAGTCACTCGCACTATTCATTTGAAGCCTTTTTTATTACATGAGGTGGAGAGCTACCTCAAAGCTCTGCAAATTCGCTTAAACCACCGCCAAATTCTTGACCTATACATTGTCTTGGGTGGGGTTCCTCTATATTGGTCTTTTGTACAAAAAGGGCAATCTGCTCATCAATGTATTGATGAACTTTGTTTCCAAAGTGATGGACCTTTAGTGAAGGAGTTCGGGCGGCTATTTGAGTCGCTTTTTGAAGATCCTAAACCTTATGTTGAGCTTATTCGTGTGATTGCTGGCCATCGTTATGGAATTGGGCAAGCTGAATTGATCGAAAAATCAAAACTACCGGATGGGGGAAATACTGTTCGGCGTTTACATCAATTAGAAGAAGCTGGATTCATCATAAGCCTTATCCCTTATGGCCGTAAAGATAAAGGAGTCTATTATCTGATTGATGATGAGTATAGCCTCTTCTATTTGTATTGGATAGAGCCGAATTTAAAGAGGATTGCTAAAAAGTCGACAAATCAAGGCTTTTGGGTTTCTCAGTCTACCAGACCTGCTTGGAAGGGATGGTCCGGATTATCATTTGAATCTGTATGTTATAAGCACATCGATCAAATTCGACAGGCTTTAAAAATTGATCCAGGGGCAATTGCTGGCACTTGGCGTTTTATTCCTAAAAAAGATGATGAAGAGGGGGTTCAAATTGATCTTCTTTTTGATCGTCCTGACGGAGCAATTACCCTATGTGAAATTAAATGCTCAGATAATCATTTTGCAATCGATAAAGGATATGCTCATGCACTCTTGAAAAAAATGGAGATATTCCGAAAACAAACAAAAACAAAAAAACAGCTTTTCCTCTCAATGATTACTACGATGGGATTAAAACCAACAATGTATTCTGAGGAAATAGTGGCTAATCATGTTACACTCGAAGATTTATTCAAGGTGGGTATGTTTGAAGCGCGGAGTTAAAAAAATTAAAAGCGGCGCTTCCGCACAATCAATTTTAAGCTTTTGTAACTCAATAATTAAATGGATTTAAATGTTATTGGTGACCATCTGAGGGGGGAATAAGAGTTGTTTTTCCAGTTTCCGATATTCGCATTCAATCACCTTTTTTTCAGTGTACTGAGAGAGTTTACCAGGTGTAATTGTAGGTGTTAAATAAATTTTTTCTATACCCCCATACCATTTCTTTCCAACTGGAAGACAGAGAGGCATAAGTTCATATTCACCACGCTTTTTAAGCTCATTGATTACATCATTTTTAAGGGCTTTTTCCATTAAGTAAAGTCTATGACTTATATCCCTATTGAGATATCGATGCATATGAGCAGCCAGCACTAAGAGTACGAAGCCCGCAGCAACCATAGAAATGGCCCCAGCCATTTTTACCTGGGTTAAAAAGTGGAGGGCATTCAAAGCATGGGGTAGGTGCCCTGTGAAGGCTAAAAGAGAAGCAACTCCAACAATGATGGATAAGGCACAAATTGTGATGAAGAGATAAGCAATGGTTTTTTCAAGACGATAACTCTTCACTAGTTTTTGATATTGTTTTAAATCCTTTTCTGGCGCTAATTGGAAATGGCTGGCGATATTGATCGATGTGTAAGAGTGATCCGGTTGCTCAATAAGCACATGTTCACGTTTGTAATCATCAGAAACTAATCGTTTTTCAATGTATTTATTTTTTAAGACTGAGAATTTCAAATTTTGAACTATTCTTTGGTTATTCGCATCAACTTGAGCTGTAATTTCACAATATTGGTTATTTTTTGAGCAGATCATAAATCGAGCGTTATTAACATCTCTAATGTCAGTAAATGAGTGGATTAAACGGGTACATTCAACGATTAATTTGTCTGTCACAGCGGCATCTAATGCATTAAATGTTCTCAAAATTTGATCGTAAATTTTCTTGTAGAATTTTTTATGGATCATGGCGAGCGAGATAGCTAGAAGCGATCCGGCTGCAATGGCAATAATTGCCCCTTCCAACTTGGCTTGGGCTAAGAAGTGGAGAGCATTCAGGGCATAGGGTAGGTGGCCAGTTATTGCTAAGAGAGAAGTAATCCCTCCTGCAATTGCAATGGCAGCTAGGGCAGAGCCGATGATCATGCCTGCATTGTGCCAATTTACCCTTCTATGGGCTGCCTGATAATTGACAAATTCAGAGGGTGCTTTCTGGTAATAGTTTTTCGTGTCTATTTTTAAATAATCATTTTTATCAAGTATATATAATTTACTGTTAGTAACAGTATAATCGCTTGCCATAAAACCAAATAATTAAAATTTTCATTACGTAAATTATAATATAATATTATTAAAGTGGAATAAAGAAAATGAAATCTTTTTGAAATCTTTACGGGAAAAACAGGCTTAGTTTGACCCCTATTATTATATCCACTTAAGTTAATAGGAATATTAAGATTGTCTAAATTTAATGTGGGAAAAGCAACAGCGTATGAAGAAAAATTACAATCAGGCCAATCTTCCTGTGAAATTAGAGCAGGTGTCTTAGCTCCCTTAGAATAATTAGGCCGTTGAAGATTGTAGAAAAGCCTATATGATTCCATTTTTTGTATGAAGTCTTCTCGAGAGGAAAATTCAGTTAAATCAAAAAATTCTCTCTCAATAGTATCATGAAAACTTTCGATATCCCCATTTGCATTGCTCATTCCAGGAGGAATATAAACATGATTGGCTCCATGAGCAGTTATAAGTTGAGAGAAAGGAGACCTATCAAAATGGCGCGTAGTTCCTCCAAATTCCACTCCGTTATCCGTCTGAAATACCAGTTCTTCTATTGGGAATGGGAGGTGTTTGGCCAAATGTTGCAAGAAATGGGATACCATTGTCCGTGCATTAAGCTCTGAAAGCTCATCTGAAAAACCAAGGAAAACCATCCCTGATTTAACGTCTCTCATTGTGTACTGGTATTTTGGTAAGGGGATACCCAGATTTTTTTTTTGCCCCCAATAATTGGGGATATCATAGAGATGCTTCACATCCATCTGAATACGAGTACCTGACTTCCAGGCAGCCTTTGCAGCTCTTAAATCATTCTTCTTTTGATACTTTTTCTTCCTTTTTCTAACTAAATTCTTCTGTTTAAGAATGCGTTGGATAGCCCCTTGAGAACAGGGTAAATCAAAGAAATATTGGAGTCTGCGAGGGCCATAGCAAGGAACCTGAAGACGTGCATTGATTACTTTTTCTTCTATTTCTTTAGATGTCTTGTGAGGTATTTTTTTAGGTCCTTGCCTCTTGTCTTTGAGACCCTGATTACCCTCTAATTCAAACCGTCTTAGCCATGTACGAACAGTATTTCGAGCCATGCCCCATTTCTGACAGGTTGGCCGAATCCCCTCCCTTTGTGCTTCTAACACAACGGCTTTTTTCACTTGAAACGTATGTTCTTTACTTGCATTTTTCATCATTATACAATGTGGTTTTAGCTCCATGGCACACCTTCTATTTTATGTTTCACAAAACTTATGAAATAGAGTGCCAAGGGGCTTTTTTTCTATAACTTTCTTGCATGAGAGTAAGGGGGACTTCTCGCCCCCCTTAAAACCCCACCGGCAAAGGGTTGTCTACCCTTTGCAAACCCGAGGGGGAGAGAAAAACGCTTAGCGAATCAAAAAGTTTAAGCTTTTTATTAAGCGCAGCAGTCTTTCGTAAGCATTTCCCATGCATCGTAAGTATACTATTGTTTGTGGGTCAATCTTTACCAGTGCATTTCCGAAAATGAAATCTTTATGAAATCTTCTATAAAATGTTAAATTAAATTAATAAAAAATTTAAAAATTTATGATATAATATTTTTATAAATTATAATTTAAAAAAAAGGAATTTTATGTCTGTTTCACAAATTAATAGCTCTCAATCAATAGGTAATATTGACAGAATAAATGAATATAATAAGGGTATCGGAAACAATTTTAACAAAAAATTTGTCAAGATAGTTGATATGAGCCAAACACAAATTCTTAAAATTACAGAATCCTTAGGGCTTGGTGGTAGTAAACATGCATGGAAACTTGAAAATGGCCAAGCACTCATTGTTCCGAATACAGCCCTAGAGAATCTCGCCAAAACTGATTTGAAGAATTGGTCAAGAATTGTGAAAGAAGAGGTCGAAATGTCTAAATTTCTTACTCAAGTCGATATTTTGAATCCCCGTTCAGAGCAAGTATCGCTCTCTTTTATCTATGATGGCAAAGAATGTACAATACCAGCTTACACATCTCAATCATTTCAAACATTGGCAGAACAGGAGAATCTTTTTGTTGTAGATTGCAAAAATCACAAATCTAGTACCTGGAGAGGTCAAGATTTATTTGCTTCCAAACAAGAGCGCGTGGATCTAAAGAACTGGGATGCGCTCGTTATGCCTCTTGTAGAAGATATGAAAAAGATTGTGAAATATGACATTCCTAATAATAGTGATTCGAGTAATTATGCAATTCAAAAAACAACAGAAGGTTATTCAGTCAGGTATTTTGGATTCGATTTCAGCTCTAAACATTCCCCACTTAGAATCCCTACTTTATCTCAAAAAGATAGTGGCATGGCAACAGGATGCTTTTGCAGAATAGTGGATTCTGTTGTAAATTACGAATTTCATCTATGGGGAGATGAAGATACTAATCCAGATTTTAACTATAGCGAAGCTCGAAAATATGCTGATGAGATTGATGAAACGCTTGTACAAAAATACCGACCTGTTTTCTGATAATTTAAAGATTTGGTTAAGAAAATTTTCTTGATTTTAGATTAAACTAATTTTGAGATTATACAATTTTAATACCAGATCAGATTACTTGCTACTAATTAATTCACTTTAAAATTTATTTAAATTAATTATTAAATTATTTAATTGTCTTTAATCTTGATTTAATCTTTATTTATTTACGCTATAATTGCCTTAGGAAAAAATATTTTTTATTATGAGCAGCGTAAATAAGAGCCTTTTTCCGATTCAAATTGTCGATAACAAGGTCCAATTCTCTCCTAAGGCCAAATGGCTGATTGTTGCCTTTGTTGTAGGAGATGTCGTCGGTGTTGTATTTATTAGCCTTACCTATTTTGGGTTTTTTGGAGCATTTGGCCCCATTGGCAATCTTGCCTTTATCTTGTGCATGTCAGGGGGCGGAGCTCTTACGTTAGGCAGCTCGCTTGGTATTATTTCCACAGCACTGCTGTATCATCGAAGAAAGAATGAAGCCCTAAAGGAATTTGAAGGACCAGTGCCTTCTCAAACTTCAATTTCTAGAGTTGGTCCATTATCAGTAATGCCTAATTCAATAGTAAATACCCAGACTCTTTCAAATTTTTCTTCCAAAACATTATCTATACCAGTCAACAACTGTCCAAAGATTCTAACAGCGGTCTCATCCACTTTAAAACCTACAGCACAAAATGAAGTATTGGAGAGGTGGGATTCAGCTGAAGGAACTTCTCGCCTACAAAGAAGCTGTGCGAAAGAAAATTTTTGGAACTTAGTTCGCTATTATGAGTCGCAAATCGGTCCGACTTACTGCGGTATTGCTACATCTGTAATTGCATTAAATGCTCTTTCCATCGAAGCCCTTGAATCTCCTGTTTTGGGAGAGTACCGCATGTTTACACAAGAGGAGTTTTTCACTAAAAGTGTATCTGCAATTATCAATCAAAAGGTTGTCAATGAACGGGGATTGGTATTGGAGGAACTCACAGATATTTTAAAGATTTTTCCTCTAAAAGTATTCAAATATGAAGCAAAAGATCTATCAATTGAAGAAGTGCGGAAATTAATAGTTTCGGCTTTAAAAAATCCGCATCAGTGCGTTCTTGCACTCTATTTAAGAAGTGAACTGAATCAAGAGGGTAGCGGACACTGGTCTCCACTGGCTGCTTATGACTCTGAAAGCGATTCTTTTTTAGTATTGGATGTTGCGAAGTATAAATATCCTCCTATGTGGATCAATGCCACTGCTTTTATTCATTCAATGCAAACAGAGAATAATGTAGGGAAATCTAGAGGATTTATCATCATTGATAAAGATTACTGCTCTAAGTGATTCTCATTTTTGTAGAGAACGCATTTGTTCCCACTTGGCATAGTGTTCTTGTTTGGCAGGATCAGGATCTCTTTTATCCAAAAGCCAAAAATTTAGCCAATCGGTCTTGCGGGCCATAGAGGCTATACGAGCTTTTGGTTTCACAAAATTATGCTCTTCCTCGTTGTAAACTACAAGTTCTGCAGGAACACCCAGATAGCGTAAAGGTACGTACATTTCAAATGCATCAATTCCCCGAACAGATTCCATAAGCAAAGGGGTTTTAATTTTATCAACCTGAAAAAAAGGGGAGTAATTGAGATAATTCTGTAGAGAATGACCCCATGGAGGACCGCCAAAGGTGTTTTCATAAATTCTAGGCCATGACATCGTACCAGCAAACCAAAAGCCGCCTGGGTTATAATCTCCACCTTCGCCCTGGCATGCGGCATGAAATTTTTGTGAGTGGGAGATGAGAAAATTCACAATAAATGCCCCATGGCTCCATCCATAAAGACCGACCTTTGTAGGATCGCCTCCGCGCTTAACCAAAAGATCCACAGCTTCTTCAAAGACAGAAAGAGCGTTCCACCCTTCAATCTCTCTTGCTTTTGCTGAATCTCCTATTAAGTTTTGAGAACACCCTGTGACATTGAGTAATAAGATTAGATAACCTTCTGCTGCAAGAGGCTGTGCAGGAAAAGAGGAGTGCCATTCGGCATCTGCAATATATTGGCCATGAAAGCCATAGGTGGCAATAATGATGGGATAGCGCTTACCAGGTTGTTCATTGATAGGATGAACAAGGTATCCATGAATCGGCAAACCGGTTTTAGTCTGCTCATTAATCTCTTCTACATGCCCCCTTAATAAGCCGTCGAGCTGAGGATTAAGTTTTGTAAGGCATGTCGATTTCTGAGTATCAAAGTGATAAACAGAAATTTCAGGGGGTGTATTTGACGATTCTGAAACAAAAGCGACGGAATGGGCAGTTGCATCAAAAGAAGGAGAAATAAATAGCTGCATTTCAGGCAGTGAAATGGATTCAACTGTCTTTTCTTCCATCGATATACGAAAAATTGAGGATACGCCAATTCCATATAAAATTTTCTGTTCTTTATCACAAATGAACTGATCAATAAATTTATCTAAAGAGAACCATTCGATTTTTTTGTTTGATTTGGAATCGAGATCGTAAAGCCAAAGAGCAGAAGGCCTATTGATATTTTTCTCTTCATAGTAAACAAATTGCCTGCCATTAAGCCAAATAGGGGCAAATTTGTCCCTCAAAGATTCCGATAGAGGAAGCGCCCACTCTCCTTTGGCAATATCCCATACCGCAATAATTCGAGAAAATGGATATTCGCCCAAATCAGAACGGCCCAGTGTGTTGATCGAGAGTAATAGATATCTTTCATTCTCAGAAACCTGTAGGTTTTCGATGAGCTTTTCACGATCTATCCAATTGGAGTAAGGAAGTGAAGTGAGAAAATTGGTTTTAAGGGACTTCAAATCAATAGACCAGATCTCTTCTAATTCCCGATTGCGATAGGTGTGATTGAAAAGAGTGAGAGCAGTGTCATTTCCCCACTTATAGACATATCCCTCTTCCTGGGATTTCCTGACTATTTCATCGGGAATGTATTTTACCAAGGTATAATAAAGGCGAGATTCATTAGGGGAGAGTGTAAAAAATCCGATAGGATCTGGTGTAGAAAGAAGGACGGAGGTTCCACTAAGCGCATGCCTGATAATTCGATAAGTATCTCCATCATGCACAAGAAAATAGAGAGTGGAGGCATCTCTTCCCCAAGAAATTTGCATAATATGATCAGCAGCAAAGATGCTTTCCTGTCTCTTTGACTGAATATCGTTTACATGGAAAGTGTCAATATTGCGATTCTCTTCGAGACTCCCTTTTCGAGTCACGAATGCCACTTTTGAACCTTCTGGAGAGATAGCGAGGGACTGCGGCTTGGAAATCGCGACAATATCTTCATAGCACATCGGACGTGCTGACAGTGGAGAATTAAACAAGAATAGCAATGCAATAATTATGGAATAGATAGTTAGATTTTTTATCATAAATTAATTCGTAGTAATTTTTTAATTTACTGATTGTTTAAGGTCAGCCCACAATTCCTCTTGTCCAGGCTCTTCATATAAAGTGCCTAAATGCTCAGAAAAAAATTGTTCTGCGGCTGCAGCAAATTTCCTTTTATTCATGGGCTTTCCAATGACATGTCCTTCATCGGGGAAAACGAGAAATTCAAGAGACAAACCGTATGAGCATATTGCCTCGGCCATTTTTTTTGCATCATTTACAATTAACTCGATATCATTGGCACCTAAGACCATGAGACAAGGTTTTTTTAATTGATGAGCAGAGTAAAAAGGAGAGATGGATTTTAAAAACTCTTCATTATCACCCACACGTCTTAGCCACCATAATTGTCCGGGATTTTGAGGCGTTTTTAGACATTCTGTTAGATCATAAATTCCTGCAAGAGCAATGCCGCAGCAAAATTCATCAGGGGTCATCGTAAGTCCACACATCGATGCATACCCTCCATAGCTGCTGCCCATGATCGCCACATGATTTTGATCAACAATCCCTTGATCTATAAGCCACTGTTTCCCGTCCAAAAGATCGGTATGCATTTTCCTGCCCCACTCGCGATCTCCTGCATTCAGGTAGGTTTTTCCATATCCAATAGATCCTCTAAAATTAATCTGTAAAACGGCCATCCCTCTGTTAGCAAGCCATTGCACAAGCGGATCGTATTTCCAAACATCCCTTGACCAAGGCCCTCCATGGACCAGAATCACTGCTGGGGAAGGAGATTCTTTCATTGAGGGCATGGTTAAATAGGCAGATATTTTCATGCCATCACGAGCCATAAAATGAATGGGTTTTATTTGACAAAGAGAATAGTGTTCAATCTCTTCATTCTCTTTGACTAATACTTCTCTAGCTCCTGTTTCTGTATGATATAAAATGAAAGTAGGAGGCAACACGTCTTTCTCAAGTTGAATAACCCATCGTTGATCATTTTGATCTCTACTTATAATTCGGATAGAACCATTCAAATTTTTTTTGATTTCTTTCAGTATGGAATCGAACTGAGGATCAAAGGCGATGTATGAAGTTCCTTCTCGGACTAGTCGAATCAATCGGATTTTTTTTCCATCATGAGAGACGATGGCTGATTGGAAATCGTATTCTGGATCAGCTTGAAGTAACTCCCATTTTCCAGAATTCAAATCCACTTTAATGAGTCCGTAGGTGTCACTTGCTGCGTTTGAAACCAAGTACACACTATTTAGATCTTCAGAAAAGGCCACAAAAGGGGATTGTGCCCACTCTTTAAAACCTTCTAGATTTTGCTCAAAAACCTCTTCCCACGAAGAGTCTGCACTTATTCTCTTCAACAGACCGATTTTATTTTTTTCCTTTAGAAGAATGGCACACCGAGCGAAGCCTTGATGATCAATCCCCCAAGAAGAAATATATCCAGGGGCTTCTGTATCTAAGCTTAAAGTTCCCTCTTTTAGATTAATTCGATAAAGATCGTGGCTGTGCTCGGAAAAGCGGTTTTCCCAATCCAAGATTGTGACAAGAAGATCATTCGGAAATGTCGAGAGATAGGAAACAGATTGTACATAAACTTTACCTTTGGGTGTCAGGTCTACTAGTTTCCCTGTTTCAATGCAATATTGGTACAAATGGACATTGGCATTATGATCTTTATCGGCAGTCCATAAGATATATTGGTTATCATATTGCCAAAAGAATTCTCTAATTCCATTGGCATAAGGCATGGGAAGAAGTTTCTTCTCCATAGATTGTTTCAGGTCTTTGATATAAAGGTGGCTTTGATGAAATTTATCTTCCTTGACATAGGCAAGGTAATTGCCATTTGGCGAAAGGGCAATTGATCTTGTCATCGACTGTTTAAAAAGAACTGATCGGGAAATTAAATTGCTATTTGCGGAAAGTTCTCTTGAAAAAAAGAAACTGTACAGCATTAGGAGGGCGAAAATAAGGTAATTTTTTGCCTTCGTCATACGAATAACTCCTATGGAAGGCTTAAATAGTAACCAAAATACAGCATTTCTAACATTAGAAGAATATTTTTTAACTTATTCTCGGAAGTTAAAAAAATAATATGATTATAATGTTAGTAAACTTGGAATTGTCTTAATAAGGGGAGCATTAATCGTTTTTTATGACACCAGATATAGTTTTTTTAATATAATATTAAACTATTTAGAAGAAAATATGCTTTAATTTAAACGGTATAAAAGATGATTTATCTGAATTCCAATAAATCCGATTTCACATGGGAAAATTATTATAATTATCTGTCGGAAGTTATAAAAAAACAAAGTTTAGATAAATCTTATGATAATGAAAGCGTTGATTTATTTTTTAATAAAATAATAGCGAGCCAAAAGCTATCAATAGATATTGATGATGAAAATCCTCTAAAAGTAAGAACAATTACTGCAATAAAAAAACTTCTCTCAAGAAAAATTGGAAGGCGTATTTTTAAACAGCTCATGGCGAGTCCTTATTCTCTACAAATTTTCCAAGGTCCAAAGTTTCATTTTCATCTTAGCGAAAAAGTTATCTGTGAAAACAATGAGGTGAAGGTAAAATATCGAGCTTTTGCTTTAGTCACGGATAATAAGCCTTACTGCCCTTTACAGAATTGCCATTCAAAAGTTTTAAGTAAATTTTTAGCAAAGCTGCCCTTTTACGTAGCCTTAGCGCATGAAATCATTCACTATAACCACTATAGCTCTTCTACTGAGGATAACAGCATTGATTCTGAGGGGCTTATTCATGCTAAATTTGACAATATTGAAGAACAACACACCATGTTAGGAATCAAAAAAATAGATTCAAATTGGAGAGAGCATCTCGATATTCTGTGTGAAAATGCATTGATGCAAGTTTTTGAACTCCATCTAATAAGAGCAAATCATCACGAACTATGTTGGCTATTACCTGATGAGGATATTTCTCCGGCTGATATTGCAGTGATGGGAGCAATTGGATCTTTAAAGGCTCTACTTCGCGAAGACATTACAATTTTTTATCATACACATGAATTACATGATCTTAACTATAAAGATGAGAGAGGAAAAAATCTCACTCTCCTAACGGCGGCTATCTTAGGAAATCAAAAAGAAATGATAGATTATCTACTGGAACTGGGTGCAAATGTTTCTATGGAAGATGATCTGGGAGGGGCTATATCAGTCGCTGCTTTGCAGGGGGATATTGATCTCATCCAAACTTTGTTAGATAAAGGTGCTGACATTAACCAAAAAGATACAAATGGAATAACGCCTTTGATAAGAGCACTGTGCGGCATTATGTGGAGAATTGAGTCATTACAGGAAAAGTTTACAGACAGAGATCTATTAAATTTTTTCATAGATGCGGGAGCCAATATTATAGATGTTGATGATCAAGGATGCACGATCATTTTTTATATGATTCATGCATCTAGGAGCTTCTTTTTAGAAGAATGGAAGGATTTACTGGATGGTCTTGTTGATTTAGGTCTAGATATTCATGCTAAGAACTTTGAAGGAATAACAACACTTATGCACGCGATTCATTGCAGAAATGTACCTTTTTTCAATTATTTGCTAAATAATGGTGCAGATCTTTTAGCAATTAATAATCAAAGCCAATCTGTAGTTGATTTTGCCCTAATATCTGAAAATACATTCTTTTTACAAGAACTGCAGAAAAAAGGGATAAAATTACCTACCTTTAATGAGGCAATATACAGTGGCGTGTCTGTCGAATCTTTGAAATTTCTTTTTTAAAATGGAGAGCACACTTCGATACCATGGCAGAAAAGACAGCTATCGGCCAAGCTCAAAGGTTATTACAATTACTTTGGGCTCAGGCATTGCCTTCCAGCTCTTTCGCATGTGAAATGGCATGTGGAGAGGATATGGTTAATCCACAACCCCACGTTCCACTGCAGGCCCACCGGCCTTGCGCTTCACGCGGGGCTACCCTCTTTAATCGCTCCGCGATAGAAGATCTTTGCGTAAGGTGAGTTAATTAGGCCGCCGCGAGAGCAGGCGGGGCCGAATTCCAAGATTCTTCCATTCCACTACTCTTCAATATTCTTCTTCTATTCAATTTCGAGAGTACGGCAGTGCAAGCCGCCCCAGGCGCTCGCATTGAAGTGGGAGATCGTATCAGTGGGCTCTGTATCTAGATAACGATTAAGCATCCGTCCGGCGAAGTAAACAGACTCAACCCCTCCAGCCTGAAATGCCATTGTAACGGCATCGCGTAAATGCTCCTCTCCCGGTATGCCTCTAAATCCGTTGGTGATCACAAATTGACTGCTAAGCCCACCATTGGCGCATATGCCATTCACATAGTTGATCTCTCCATCGATCGCGACGTATTTTCCGGGAATCAGGCAGACTTGGAATCCCCAGGATTCCAACTGTTTTTTGGTGTCTAATAGCCGCTTTCCATCGCGCTGGTGGAGCTTTTTGGCATTTACCAGGTATTCCTCGTAGCGGATTTTCACCATCGGGTGCAGATCTTTCATTTTCAGAAGGTTTTCAAGCACTTCGATGGACTTGGCATCGTCATGGAGGAAGATGACGCCATTTGCTGCTGCCGTCATATTCATGTCGATATGGAGACTGGTCTGGTTTTGGTCAAAACCATATCCCGACTCTAGGAAGCAGACATCTCCGCCGAGATCTTCAGCCAGGCACTCCTTCACAATTTCGATCTCTGCAATCGCAAGCTTGGCTGCATTCTCTGGATTGGAGGGGGGTAGAAGGCCAATCAGCTGAAGTTTTTTCATGGTATGGGATAGAAGCTCGGGAGTATAGACTCCTTCTTTCTCTAGCTGTTGTATTTTTTGAGAGGCACGAAGCTGAATAGAGCTATCCTCAAAAATTCCCTCATGCTTGCCGACAATATAGGACCATAATATATTCATGGCCCCTGAGAGGATGATCGATTTTCCCTCCCTATTTTTAGCCATGAGGAGATTACCCCCTTCAAAATAGAAGCGGGATTGTTTAATGGGGAGTGTGGAGCTGAGTTTGGTGTAATCCGAACATGTAAAGACCTGCCCCATGTGAGTATCTCTTAAAAGGGGGTCGCTGTCGTTAAAATTGGGAAGGTCTTTCATCAGTTTTTTAACGAGAAGATCCAACTCTTTTACACTCCTCTTTTTGACTTGAGGGTAGAGGAAGGTGCCATTCCTCAATTTGAAGAGGACATCGCGCAACCAGGGATTTTTCTGATCGATTTGACTTACCTGAAATTTCTCTTGCCAGCCAATTTCCTGAAGCGCTATTGCAAGCTGGAACATGTAGGGATCTGTAAAACCGAAGCCAATTTTTTTAATGGTTCCAATGGTAACCCCATTTTTTTCGCAAGTGGAGAATTGAATCTCGGACAATAGAGAGAGCGATTTTTTAGAGATGGTATGAGGCCGCAAAAAAGGCAGTCTTAGTTTAACATGGCGCTGGTTGAGTACCCTTCCTACAAACTGATCGATCTCATCAACAGTTGCCTTTTTTAGAACCATCTTATCGCACAAGGCAAACAATTTGGGGAAGAAGGTGTCGTATTTTCCAATATGCTTCAGCACAAGTCTTGCTCTTTTGACAACCTCGGGATTATTCGATCTATAAAGAGCATCGATCAGCTCTCCATGCAAATAGGTCTCTTTTTTGACCTGTTCGAAATCAAAGGGTTCAAAAAACATACAGGGGGAGGAAAAGCTTCCTACGATCTTCAAATAATTTTCCACTAGTTGAGCGGCCTTTGATTCGAGATCTTTCTCAGAATGTTTTTCAGAGGATGGTATTTTATTGGGTAAGTTAATCCAATCGAAGAGTTTACCGCATTCGACATCCAAAAGAGATTGGAATTGCAGATGGGGGTACCTTTTTTCAATAATGATCTTTTTGACTCTTGTATCAAGGAGATCGACAATCCATTTGCGGAATGTTTTTTCAGAGATACGAGGTAAAAAGTCATTAATAATGACTGACACCAGACTGATTTTATTATTGCTTTTCGAAGTGGTAATTTTACACACAGTCTTGTAGATAATCTTCTCAAATTGCGGATGGGTAGAAATTCCTCTTAAAATGTGGATGACCTCCTCCATTTTTAATTGAGCAATGAGTCTGGATAGGAATTTTAGACAGTTCTTTTCATCCGTTATTAATAATTTGCTCTCCTGGATAAACTCTTGCTGCTCAATATTTTTCAAATATTTGGTAACAGAATGATTGAGTTGGGTTAAATCGGAGAGGTAGGGGGAGTATCTTGGATCTTGGCTATTTTTGTTTGTTAATAGAGTGAGGATGTTCTCAATGATCTGTTTTTCATTTTTTAATTCTGAGATGCTTCGATTCTGAAAAAGAGTATTTTTAGAGGAGAAAGATCCAAAGTGTTGAATGATTGTAGCAGCAATCTGCACAATTTTTTTATTTTCAAAAATCCCTTTTTGAGCCGTTGTGGCTTTTCGTAAAAGCTCTTGATTTACGATTTTTTCTTTTAATGGACAAGGGGGTAAATTTGAAACATAATCTAATTTTATCATAATTATAAAGAATTAATAATTATAAATAATTATATATAATCATTATTAACTCTTAATAAAGTTTGTATTAAAAATTATTAATAATTATTTGAAAAATTAGACCAATATAGCCAAGATTGTCAAATAAATTTTACATTTTGACCACTTTTTGAAAAAAAGATATAGAGAATAGCAGTAGAACTATCAAGGTCGATATGATGAAAAAACGATTTTTAGCCCTTTTACCTCTCCTGGCCATCACTCTCTTTTCACAAAATCTATCTGCACAGGGGAAGTGCAACAGCACTGATGATCCATTGGCAGCAGACCAGTGCAATGAGACAGATATCTACGCCATTCCTTTGGATTCCAGTGAATACGAGGATAATGAGGAGATCGAACAGCTTGAAGAGACCGAGCAGGCCCTCCATAGGGAGCAGGAGCAGCACGGGCCTAAACTTGACTAAACCTCTTTTCTAAGAGAGGCGATCCATTGTTGAAAGAGGCCCTCTTCCAGCTTTACGGCCTCTTTTGCAAGAGAAAATTGAGGGTCAAACTTCAAAATGCCCCGTTTCATCTCTTCTAAGTGCTCGCTCTCTTCCACGATGATGGATCTTACAGTAATAGGGGATTTCTGTTTCTTAAGTATTTGATGATAGAAGGGATAAAAAGACTCTGCCCTCACTTCAATCGCATAGGAGACTAAGAGATAGGCCCTCTGCGTTATCTCCCTTTCATTACAGTGTGCTCCCCTTTTCAAATGCCTGCAAATAAGGGCATCGAGCCTATGAAGGTAGAAAATGGTGGCATATCCCCCCAGCAAAAAGGGGAGGGTGTAGTCATTGATTAGCTCATTGGAGACCCGTCTGATCTGCCTTTTAAGGTAGTGGGCGTGGCGGAACTCCTCAGCAGCATGCTTGAGAATCTCCTCTTTCACCAGTGTAGGGTGTTCGCACCGCGCTATCTTCCGTGCCCCGCAATTTTCAAGATACGAGAGGGTGTTGATGAATCGAGCGTGGAGCTGAGGGTTGCGAATAATGGTGTCTAACAGCTCTTCCATGACTCCTCGATCAAATTGTAAATAAGTGTAAGCTCATCCTCCTTGATGCAGTAGGGGGGCATCACGTAGAGGACATTCCCAAGTGGGCGCAGCAAGACCCCGTGCTTTAAAAAAAAGCTGTAGAGCCGATCTCTAATTGGATTATAATAGCCCGTAGTGCCGGTGCCGTATTCCAAAATAAGAATTGTTCCTAAAAATTCACACCGCTTTAAAGAGGGGTGCCCTCTCCATTTTTTACAAAATTGTTGGTGAGAGTGGCAAATCTTCTCCCTTTGAGCATGGCACTCCTCTGAAACGAGGAGTTCGAGGCTTGCAAGAGCGCTTGTGCAGGCAAGGGGATTGCCTGTATAGGAGTGGCCGTGAAGGAGGGCATGAGAAAAGTGATCGGAGAGAAAGCCTTGATAGATCTCCTCTCTGCATGCGGTAGCTCCCAAGGGTAAAAACCCCCCTGTTAGTCCTTTGGAGAGGCAGATGATATCGGGCTTCTCTTCGAGAGTTTCAGAGGCAAATAGCCGCCCTGTGCGGCCAAAGCCTGTCAATACCTCATCGGCAATGAGGAGGATGCCTTGATCGCGACACTGTTTTAAAAGAGAATCCATGGCTTTGGGCGAGTAGGTAATCATCCCGCCGATGCCGAGAATGAGAGGTTCAAAGATAAAACAGGCGATATCTGTTTTTTTTAAGATTGCCTCTAACTGATGCAAAGATCGCTCTTCAAAACCCTCTATCGGGGGGTCGATCAGCTCTACATCGAATAGATGGCTCCAAAAGGGTCTATTAAAATGGTTTTTTCCTGCGGCTGACATGGTTCCAAATGTCTCTCCGTAATAACCTCCTCTCAAGCCGAGGATTTTTTTTCTTTTTGTATTGTAGTCTTTGTTATGCCAATACTGAAGGGCCATTTTAAGACCGACCTCCACCGATGTAGCGCCATTATCGGAGAAAAATAGCTTTGAAAAAGAGCCCGGCAAAAGGGGGAGGAGCTGCCTGGCCAGCTCAATAGCAGGCTTGTGGGTAAATTCGGCAAAAATGACATGCTCAAGGATTTCTGCCTGCTCAGCAATTTTTTTCCCAATGTAGGGGTGAGCATGGCCGTGAAGGTTGACAAACCAGGAGGAGATGCCGTCTACATACCCTTTTCCCTGCTCATCGTAGATCATGGACCCCTTTCCGCGATGAATCACAATAGGCTTTGGGGCCGTTTTCATCTGGGTAAAGGGGTGCCAGATCAGCTCCTGATCTAATTGAGAGAGAGTTTTGCCTTCCATTCTTGTCCAACTGTTTTTAGGGTTTCAGAAGTGATGTGGGGGAATTTTTCGATGCGAGCAAGTAGAGGGATTTTTGAAAAGGAGAGGATGGCCTCTTCGCTCTCTTTCAGAAAATCTCCATTAAAAATCAGTCCTCGGATTTTGCATTGGCGCATCTTTAGGACTTCAATCGTGCCCAATGTGTGGTTAATGCTGCCGAGATAGCAGTTGGCAACCACAATCCACTCAGCCTCCCATTTGGAAAACAGATCTATCGAGGTCACCTGATCGTTCAAAGGAGCAAGCGGTCCTCCTGCAGTTTCTATCACAAGCGGGCTTGAGGTGGAGGGAGGGGCGATCTTTTTGGGATCTATCCATATATTTTCCAGTTTCGCTGCATGGTGGGGGGAGAGCGGAGCTTTTAAAGAATAGGCTGAGGGATGGATGCGATTGTGAGGAAGCCACCTCTTCACGGTCTCTGTATCCAAGTCCATTTCACCGGTCTCTACAGGCTTCCAGTAATCCCCTTCCAAGCAGTTCACCAATATGGCGGAAGTAACCGTTTTGCCCACTCCTGTTCCGATGCCTGTGACAATGGTCTTTTTCATAACACCTTTTGAATGCAATTGATGAGGCGGAGAGTATCTTCTCGATCGTTGAATGAATGCAGAGTGATTCTCAGACACTCCCCTCCTTGAGGGACTGTGGGGCTTTTTAGGGCTCTGACATCAAACCCCTCTTTTTGAAGCCTCTCTTGGGCTCGTTGGACTTCCTGATTGCCTCGTATAAAGATAGGCTGAACCTGCGACTTGGACGAGGTGTTTAAACCTTCATGAAAAAGGCGGACACGCTCACGGAGCTGTGCACGCTCTTCATGCATGGAAGGGAAGAGCCGGTAGCTAGTGCGGATAGCTGCAAGCAAGATTGGCGTGGGGGCTGTCGTATAGATGAAGGGGGCTGCAAAATTGATGAGGAGCTGTTTGAGTTGGCTGCTGCCTAGCACAATGGCTCCCTGTACTCCTAGTACCTTTCCAAAAGTGACAACCTTGGCAAAAAGGCGGCCATCCAAGCCCTCTTGTGTGCTCAATCCGCGCCCCTCTTTTCCATAGAGCCCGGTTGAATGGGCCTCGTCGAGGATAATATGGGCTCCGTACTTCTCAGCCAGGTTGCAGATCTCCTTTAGCGGGGCAATGGATCCATCGGTCGAATAGATCGACTCGATGCAGATAAAACAGGTCCCTAAGTGAGATCTTTTTTGTAACCTCCATTCCAAATGGTTGAGGTCATTATGTCTGAAGGGATAGGCCTCTCCGTCCCCTAGTCGTATTCCGGCATGGATAGAGGCGTGGATATAGCTGTCATAAATGACCGTTGTAGACTCCCTTGAAAGCACAGAGAGAAGGCCGCAATTGGCTATAAAACCTGAGTGAAAGAGAAGCCCCTCTTCAAACCCATGAAAATAGGAGATTTCCTCTTCAACCTGTTCAATGATAGAGGAATTGCCAGTGAGCAGCCGAGAACCTGTCGATCCCCACTGTTTTAGATTTTCAAACTCTTGGAGAAAGAGGTCTTGAAATCGAGTTGATCTGGCGATTCCCAAATAGTCAAGAGAGGAGAAGTCCAGAAGTTGCACATCTGGGTGTGAAAGAGTCCTCAGATTCCCCCGCTCTTTTCTTTCAATCAGCCTGGTTTCGAACAGTTTCATGAGCATCCTCTAGGTTTTAAAAAGGCAGGGCGTGGAGTCAGGCCACACACCTGGAAGAGGGATCGGTCGTTTTCGAAGGAGGGGCCTGGAACAGTGAGCAATTTTTCACCCGAGAAGATTGAGTTAGCCCCTGCAAAAAAGCAGAGAAGCTGCTCCTCCTGCCCCATTCTGATTCGCCCTCCTGAAAGGCGAACCATCGCCTTAGGGAAAACGATGCGGGTGAGAGCGATCATCCTCAACATCTCCCAAAAGGGGAGCTTGGGTTGATCAGCGAGCGGGGTACCGGGGATGGGCTCCAAGAAGTTGATGGGGATAGATTCGGGAGGTCTCTCTCTTTGAGCGAGGGTCCAAAGAAGCCCAAGTCTGTCTTCGGCCGTTTCACCAATGCCGATGATACCTCCGCAGCAGACGCTCAAATTCTCTTCTTCTACAATATCGAGCGTCTTTAAACGCTCATCGTAGGTCCTTGTGGTGATGATGGTTTTGTAGTACTCTCTCGATGTATCTAGATTGTGGTTATAGGCATACAGCCCCGCCTCTTTCAATTTTTCCGCATGCTCTGGCTTTAATTTCCCCAGAGTGCAGCACACCTCCACGCCAAGGGAGGTGATCCCCTTGATCATCCTTAGTACCTCATTAAAATAGTGGTTATCCCTAACCTCTTTCCAGGCAGCTCCAAGACAAACCCGCGTGACCCCTTTTTTAGCGGCCTGTTTTGCCATCTCCATGACTGTTTCATATTTTAAAAAGGGCTCAGCTTTCGTAGGGGTTTGGTAACGGGCAGACTGGGCGCAGTATTTGCAATCTTCTGGACAGCCGCCAGTTTTTACAGAGATTAGGTAGCATATTTGTATCTCCCCCAGAGTATGGTAGCGCAGATGGACGGTGTGGGCCTGAGAGACAAGCTCCATGAGTGGTAGAAAGTAGAGCTTGCGGAGATCTTCAAGCGCCCATTGTTGATTCATTTTTTTTTGCTCCAAAAAACATAAAAACAGGGATTTTGGGGCTATTTTTTTTCAATTTCAAAGGTAATTTCTTGGATTCAATGATAAATTAAACTAAAAAGTAGTTTTTATAAATGCGGAGATAGTTTAAAAAAGGAGGCTTTAAGGGGAAAACACAGCCCTTTAAACGGAAGAAAATAATCTAGGAAAGAGGTCGATTTTTTTCGATGCTGGAAGCACTTTTTGGAAATAAAACGGTGGAGAAGGTCCTGATCTTCCTCTTTGTCAATGGCAAAAGCTACGGAACTCAGCTTCAAAGACAGCTTAAATGTCCGCTTACCCCGATTCAAAAAGCACTGCTCAGATTGGAAAAGGGGGGGATCCTTACCAGCACTTATGAGGGGAAGACCCGCATCTACAGCTTTAATAAAAGCTACCCCTTTTATGAGGATCTTGAGCCGCTTTTAAAAAAAGCCTATTCACTGATGCCCGCGGCCGATAAGCGTGACTACTACGTTCCTCACTTTGAAGGCTCTAGTATAAAGATGAACCCCCGCGAAGGTAGGCTGCAGCTTCTCGAATTTTGGAAAAAACTTAATAGTGTCACGCAGCTTGCTTTCCATGCCGCCACTCAATCCAAGGAGAATACGGGCTGGAATGCAAAAGGAAGGGCTGAAGTAGAGATTGTCAAACAGGGGGAGTCCGTCCTTATTTCAAAGGAAAAAGGGATTTTACAAAGTAAGGGGGGAGGGGAGATGGGGTTTAGCAACATCTTTCGCTGGACCCTGGATATCCATACTGGAATGGTCTCTTTGGAACACTTAAGAAGGGGGGTAGAGCACCCTATTTTTCTATTTAATCTGATGCCATCAGGCCCGCAGATGCTCTCCTCTATCGATTCTCATCTCTGTGAGAGGGATAGCTACTTTGGGCAGATTGTTTTTGACCATACCTCGATTAGGCTCAAATGGAGGGTCCTCGGACCTAAAAAGAATGAGGAGATTTACTACAGCTACTATTAATCATTCATCGAGATCCTCCGTAGTATTTTTGAAAGGGTTGTCCTTTCTAATTTTAGCAATGGTTTGCAGTATCACTATAGCTGAATATATTGTTCCTGCTCCTATCGTCCAATTTCCAGTTTTCAACAGAAAGAGGGATGCTGTTGTATGAGTTGCCAATAAAGCATGGGGAGAGATGAGCGTTGTTAACCCAATGGATAGAAGTGTGCCGGCGACAAGGATATCCAATACGCGGGCAATTTTATCTCGGACATGATGCCAGCTAGTACCCTCCATCACACTACCATAAACGGAATCATAAAAACATTTATTTAAAGCTACAAACATAGTTCATCTTATTATTAGTTTTTTTATAATTAATATTATAACAGATCTATATAAATATTATTTTAAGATAATATATTTTTTCTTAAATTAAGAAATCATTAAGACTCGACTATAACGTATCTTCTTACTTTCCTTGAGAAAGTCATTTCTATTAAAATTAAAATATTTTATTGATGAGCTAAGAGAAGTCTTGGCCATCTATGAGAATTGTTGTAATACTTTTTTTCTTGTTAGGAATTGTTGTTTCTTGCCAGACAGAGCAAAAACAACCCACGCCTCCGGTGCCAGTCACTGCCTTTGAGGTAAATCCCGAGACGGTTCCTGCTGAATTTGAGTTTGTGGGTGTCGCAAAAAGCTCCCACCCCGTTCAGATTCGCTCGAGGGTGGAGGGCTATTTAATGAGCATCAATTACACAGAGGGTAGTGTAGTTGAACCGAATCAGCTTATGTTTCGAATAGACCCAAGACAGTTTGAAGCAGAGGTAGATCAGGCCAAGGCGGAGCTGGCAAGGCAGGAGGCTGTTCTCTGGAGGTCAAAGAAGGCCCTAGAGAGAATAGAGCCTCTCTATAAGCAGAATGCCGCCAGTTTAAGGGATTTTGATGACGCCACTGCAGAGGTATTGACTGCAGAGGCGAGTGTAATGGCTGCGAAAGCCAAGCTGTGGGAAGCGGAGCTGAATCTCAGCTATACCTATATCTCCTCTCCCATCAAAGGGATGGCCGGCAAGGCCCAATTTAGGGAGGGGGATTTAATCACCCCCTCAATCAACGGCTATTTGACAGAGGTCTCTGTGATCGATCCAATCTGGATCTATTTCAGCATATCGGAAAATGAGCTTTTGAAAGCTAGCTCTGAAAAATCGCAGGAGCAGCTTCTTTTGCCGAAACAGCAAAACTACACGGTCTCTCTCATCATGGGAGATGGAAGCCTCTTCCCTTATACAGGAACGGTCAACTTTTCCTCCCCGACACTGGATCCAAAGACCGGGACGCTGAATGTAAGGGCGCAATTTCCCAACCCAAAGAACGATATCCTACCTGGGCAGTTTGTCCAATCTATCGTGTGCGGCGCCTTCCATCCCCATGCTCTCTATGTCCCACAGCAGTCGGTGTTTCAAGGAAATAAGGGGAGGTATGTCTTTGTCATTAACAAGGACAACACTGTTTCCATGCGGCTAGTTGATGTGGGAGATTGGTTCGGCAATTACTGGATCATTAAAAAGGGGATCAGTGCCGGAGAGATTGTGGTAAACGACGGAGTTAATAAGGTGCAGGAGGGGGGGAAGGTCCAAATCACCTCATTGACGAAAGCAGGCCAGGAAAAGGGTAAAAATTATATCAATAATTATGAAACCAATGATGTCAATAAAGGGCCAGCAGATCAATGATTTCAAGGTTTTTTATTAACCGTCCGGTCTTTGCCTGCGTCCTCTCCATTTTGATTGTACTGGTGGGCCTTGTCGCCTTGAAAGAGCTTCCCATCGAGCAGTACCCCGATATGACCCCTCCGCAAATCCTTGTCACAGCCAGCTTTCCCGGAGCCAGCGCTGAAACGGTTGCCAACACTGTTGCAGCCCCTTTGGAGGATCAGATCAACGGCGTCGAAAATATGATCTACATGTACTCTCAGAGCTCTTCAACCGGCAATTTATCTCTCAGTATCTTTTTTAAAATCGGCACCGATATCGATACGGCGTTGAACAATGTCCAGGATCGGGTTAACCTCGCCAACCCCCAGCTTCCTGCTGAGGTGCAGAGCATGGGGGTCACAGTCAAAAAGCAAACTCCCAGTATTCTTTTGCTAGTGGCTGTTCAATCGACCGATGAGAGGTATGATGAGGTCATGGTGAGCAACTATGCGACTATCCATCTAGCGGATGAGATCCTCCGTCTGGACGGCGTCAGCAATGCCAATTTGATCAATGCGCGCGACTACTCCATGCGGATATGGCTAAGGCCCGATCAGATGGCTCAGTTGGGGATTTCTACCAGCGATGTCGTCGATTCGATCAAAACCCAGAGCAATGACTATCCAATTGGCCTTCTGGGCTATCCCCCTACAATCAAACCGGTGAACATGACGCTGCCCATGACCTCGTTGGGGAGGTTGAATGAGCCCAGAGAGTTTGATAATATCGTTGTGAGGGCTAATGAGGAGGGAGCCTCTGTTTTGATCAAAGATGTGGGGAGAGCTGAGTTGGGGGCTCAAGATTACAGTGTCAATGGGGCGGTAAATGGAAAGAGCGCTGCCTTGATCGCTGTCTACCAGATGTATGGAGCCAATGCGCTCGATGTCGCCACTGAAGTGAAGTCGACCCTTGAAAGGCTCTCTAAACGGTTTCCCCCCGGTATGACCTACTCTATCCCTTACGACACCACAACCTACATCAAGGTCTCTATTAAGGAGGTGGAGAAGACGTTATATGAAGCAGCAATTCTGGTAGCCATTGTTGTCTTTATCTTCCTTCAAAGCTTGAGGGCCACCATTATTCCGGTGATTGCCATGGTTGTCTCGATCGTAGGGACCTTTGCCGGAATGCATATCATGGGATTCAGCTTGAATACCTTGACCCTCTTTGGACTTGTTCTTGCGATCGGGATTGTGGTGGATGATGCAATTGTCGTGGTGGAGAACGTAGAAAGGAATATGCGGCAAAAGGGGCTGGCTCCAAGGGAGGCGGCGCTCATCGCCATGCAAGAGGTGTCTGGGCCGATCATCGCCATCGTCTTTGTCCTCTGCGCAGTCTTTCTCCCCGTCGCATTTTTAGGGGGAATTGCCGGCCAGCTCTACCGGCAATTTGCCATTACCATTGCCATTTCTGTGATCTTTTCCGGTATTGTTGCTTTAACATTGAGCCCCGTTCTCTCCGCCTATCTCTTTAAAAAACATGCCAAACCGGGAAGGATTGCACAAGGATTTAACAACTTCCTCGATAGATGCATCAATGTCTATTCAAAGGGGGCAGCCTGGGTATTGGACTCAACCCTCTTTGCCGTGATCGGTTTTATTGTGATCCTCGGCTGCGTTTTTTTCTTTTTCAAGATTATTCCTACCAGTCTGGTGCCAGAAGAGGACCAGGGGTATCTCTTTGTCTTTGCCAACCTGCCCGATGGAGCAAGCCTCAACCGCACGCAGGCGGTCACCGATATGGTAGGGCCGATCATCGAGAAAAACAGCGCTGTCGTCTCTTTTGTTTCCATGACCGGGTTCAGCCTCCTGGAAAATTTGAATAGGACGACAGTGGGGACCTACTTTGTCATCCTGAAAGACTGGAAGTACCGGACCTCTGCAGCGATGAAATCGGATGGGGTCCTCAAATACCTTTATGAAAAACTCTACCCCATCCCTGAAGCCATGATTCTTCCCTTCAACCCCCCAGCCATTCAAGGGATGGGTACAGTGGGGGGCTTCGAATTCTGGATTGTGAATAGTGGAGAGGGGAATCTGGAAACCCTGGAAGATGTCACCGACCAGTTCATCAAAAAAGTGAAGGAAAATCCTGCGGTAGGGATGATGAGCAGCTCAGTTCAGGCCAACTGCATGCAATTTTTTGCCGATGTCGACCGCACTATAGCCAAGGCGTACAATGTACCCGTAGGCGATGTCTACCAAACGCTGCAAAGCTTGCTCGGCTCTGTCTATGTCAACAATTTCAATAAGTATGGCAAGGTGTTCAGAGTAATGCTTCAAGCTGAGCCCCGCTATCGTACTACTCTGGAGGAGTTGGGAAATATCTATGTGCGCTCAACCCAGGGCGACATGGTTCCTTTAAAGTCGATGGTCTCTTTCCGCAATTCCAAGGGGCCCAACCTTGTCAGCCGGTTCAATGGCAGGCCCGCTGCAAAAATTACTGGAGGACCAGCTCCAGGCTATAGCTCCGGCCAGGTCATCAAGGCAATGGAGGATACAGCCAATGAGATCCTTCCCATCGATATGACCTACTCTTGGAGCGGTGCTGTTTATGAACAGTTAACTACAGGAGGATCTTCAGTCTTTGCCATGGTCGGAGCCCTTATTCTCGTCTTCCTGATTCTCGCTGCCCTCTATGAGAGGTGGGTGCTTCCCATTTCGATCTTATTGATTGTCCCCTTTGGAGTCCTCGGAGCTTTGATCTCCATTTGGTTGAGAGGCATTAATGATGACGTCTATTTCCAGATAGGCCTTGTGACGTTGATTGCTCTCGCTGCAAAAAATGCGATTCTAATTGTGGAGTTTGCCTCTCAAAGGCACAAGGAGGGGTTGACAGTCCGCGAGGCAGCACTAGAAGCCGGAAGGCTGAGGTTCCGCGCCATCATCATGACCTCCCTTACCTTTATATTAGGGGTACTTCCCCTGGTGATCAGTACAGGAGCGGGAGCTGCGAGCAGACACTCAGTGGGGACAGGTGTGATGGGCGGGATGATTTTTGCCACCTTTTTAGGCATCTTCTTCATCCCCTTTTTCTATAAAGTCTTTGAAAGAAAGGATTCGACTACACCTTCTCCAGAGGAGAAATTATGAAATACAGATTGGCGCTTATTTTTTTAATCCTATTAGCTTATGGATGCAACTTTGAGCCGCGTAGGATGATGCCCTATGTGTGCATGCCTGAAACCTGGAGGATCGAGGCCGATGAGAGCTCAACCCTTGCCAATGTGCGCTGGTGGGAGTCTTTGGGCGATCCCATTCTCAATGAATTGATCGTGGCCGGTTTGGATAACAATAACGACCTCAAAATAGCGAGTTGGAGAGTATTTGAGTACCTGGCCAAGTACCAGATTGTCAGATCGGAGCTCTTCCCACAGGTCAACCTTCAGTCCAGTGCCATTAGAGAGCGTTTCCCTGTATCCAGCTTTATTCCTTTCAATTTGAACCCGATCCAGAGCGATTTTAAATACGCCTTTACCCTCTCTTATGAAATCGACATCTGGGGAAGGATCCGCAGCGCAACCCACGCAGCAATGGCCCAGGTGTTGGCCAGCATTGAAAATCGTAAAACAGTGGTGCTGACCCTTGTCTCATCGATTGCACAAACTTATGTCTCCTTACGGGAATTAGACAGAGAGCTGGAGATCATTAATACAACCATTACAACAAGAGAGGAGTCCTTAAGGATCGCGAAGCTAAGGTTTGAAGGCGGAGTTACCTCGGAGATCGATGTTGCACAGGCGGCCGCAGCTTTAGATGATGCGCTTTCGAGAAAACCCCCTCTAGTGACCCAAATTGCCGAATATGAGAATTTACTGAGCATCTTAATTGGAGAGAATCCGACCTGCATTTTGCGCGGCAAAGCGGTAGATCAGTTTGAGCTGCCAAATGAGATACCAGCAGGCCTTCCTTCGGAGATTCTATGTCAGAGACCGGACATCATAAGCGCCGAAGAGGATATCGTCTCAGCTAACGCCCTTATCGGGGTAGCTAGAGCCAACTTTTTTCCTCAAATTAGCCTCACAGGACTATATGGAGGGGAGAGCTTTGAGTTGAGCCAGCTCTTTTCCAATTCAGCCAAGACCTGGCAGTTAGGGGGAACGCTGCTTCAGCCTCTTTTCACAGGGTTTCGGCTGACGGGCCAGCTGCTCGAGGCCGAAGTTGAAAGAGAGGAGGCAATCTACAACTACCAGCAGGTTATTTTGACCGCCTTTAAAGAGGTGAACGACGCCCTTGTCGCACATCGGGAGGCAAAAAAAGAGGTGGTCATTGAAGCTGACAGGGTGGCCAATATGAAGGAGTATCTGAAGCTCTCCTGGCTACGCTACTATGAGGGCCAAACACAGTATTTGACCGTATTGGATGCCGAAAGACAGCTTCTAGAAGCGCAGCTCAAACAGGCAGAGGCTCAGAGCAACCTGTTTGTCACCCTGATCGATATCTATAAAGCGCTAGGAGGAGGCTGGGTTGTCGACGCAGACTCCTGTTTGAGAGATAACTAAATTTTGATAGCTGATTTTAAAGCAGCAACGTCATCATAAAAGTTCTTATAGGTGGCTGCAACATCAGCGTCTGCCATCTGCCGCACAGCGCCCATGAAACTATTTACGCTTTGTATCATTTTTTCCCCAAATTCTCGAGCTTCCTGAACATTTTGAAGAGGATTTGTTGTGAGTTGTAGCTGCGCTTCATAGTATGTTTTGGCATAGTTTAAAGCTGCTTTTAAATAGGAGTTGTAAAAAGAGACGATGCGTTGAAGGGTGGCTACCATTTCATTGGTGATTTCAGTTTTGGAAATATGTTCATCGATAAATCGTACATTGCTCACAGTATTTTGATAATATTGCATATACCGAGGAGTATTTGAAAACATTGAAGTAATTAATCCTGTTACGGACTGCTCTATTTTGTTAAATTCACTGGCAATCTCGTGGAATTGGGTAATTTCGGCGTGAATAAGGTCGGTGCTAGTTGCTACTGCGGACATATTTTTTCCTTTTTATTGAATTTTTCATACTGTAACCCATTTTTGGCCAATCATTTTAATATTAAATTTAATGATTTACAAGCAAAATTCTCCAATTTTTTTGGGACTTTTTAATATATAAAATCATATAACTTTGTTTTTTGATCTGCGGTTTTTACAATGAAAAAAGGAATTCTTATTTCAATTTTGTTACTTGCATTATCTATTTCTGTTCATGGAAGGCCGGTCCTCAATGGAGATGGAGATTTCCAATTCTGGAATAAGAACCGCTTCACAAAATTATTTCGGGAAAAATATGAATTTGGATTGGAACTGGAAGATAGATATGGCAAGGATGCCTCTGTTCTTTATGTCTATTACATTCAGGGCAATCTTTACTACAACCTCGCCGATTGGTTATCTGCAGGACCTGTTTTCCGGGAACAGTTTATCCTAGGGGCCGATAAAATATGGCGCACCACTCATATGCCAATGGGGGATGTCTTTTTAAGATGGGAGGTAGGGGGTTGGAATCTCATTGACCGCAACAGAGTTGTATATACAATCCCTGAAGACGGTCAAAATATCTGGGTCTACCGGAATCAAGTCTATCTCTACTCACCCTGGAAATTTGGTAAAATACAGTTGAATCCGTTGGTCTATGATGAGGCATTTTTTAGAGAGTATAGTGGATACAGTGAAAACAGGCTGGCTTGTGGTTTTGCCTTCACTCTATCTAAATACAATAAGAATGAACTTCTTTTCATGTTCAGAGATATCAAGCAAGGTGAAGTGTGGTTTCACCAGCACGTCCTCTACGGGATCATTAGGTTCAATTTTTAGATTCAAACCCAAGTTGCGACCTATCGTCGTTCCTGTCAATTTAATGCTAGCCATCTGCTTCAATTTCCTCCTAGACCAACTTTAAAAAGTTGCTCTTCGTCAGAAATTTTGCATATGGCTGCCTTAAATCGACATGAATCGACGATAGGTCGCAACTTGGGTTTCAATTTTTCTTAGAAAAGTCTTGGTCTTTCCGATTGTAGGTAATGATGAGATCTGGAATTAAAAGCAGTAGTCCGCAACCTAAAAATTCAAACACCCCTCTAAATACTTGTGCTTTAATGAAAAGAGGGTGGGTATCTATTGTAAAACCCTTTTCAATGCGCCTTTGATTTGAGTTATGCGCAGAGTGGCTCATTGCAAAGCGGAAAATAGCAGTAATCATACTCAAAACAGGAATATAACCGATCACATTCGTGGCATTTAATATGATGGAGTGAGCTTCGAAGGGAGCAGCACTCTG
>Ga0206975_1067_pt1 | contig 29676 bp, 25 predicted proteins | sample Alteio_BWOrgHeat_81_FD_152919 | JGI IMG/M metagenome (GOLD analysis project Ga0206975, IMG submission 152919) | Enriched cells from forest soil in Barre Woods Harvard Forest LTER site, Petersham, Massachusetts, United States -... | ecosystem: Environmental > Terrestrial > Soil > Temperate forest >... | reverse complement strand
GTTGAGAGCGTAGAAGTAGCTGTCCCAACTGCCGATGTAGAGCTTGCCGTCGACGATGGCGGGTGAGGCGTGGACTACGTCTCCGGTGTGGAACTTCCATTTCAGAGAGCCGGTGGCGGCGTCGAGGGCGTAGATGTTGCCGTCTCCGCTGCCGAAGTAGACGGCATTGTTCCAGATGGCGGGCGAGGAAAGGTAGACGTCGAAGGGGTCGGGCATGGTTTCGCCGAGAGGAAGAGAGCCGTGCAGGTGGGTGGCTGCGAAGCGGCGTTCGCCGGCGTTGCGGAACTTCCACTGGAGCTTTCCAGTGGCGGTGTTGACGGCGTAGAAGTTGCCGTCATAGCTGCCGAAGTAGACGAGACCGTTGGCGACAGCGGGCGATGAGGCGACGCGGGATTCGGTGGCGAACTTCCATTTCTGAGCGCCGGTCTGCTGGTCGATGGCATAGAGGTTGCCGTCATTGCTGCCGACATAGACAACTCCGTCGACGATGGCCGGTGAGGAGACGATTTCGGCGCCGGTATGGAAGGTCCATTTGACGCCATGGAATTTGGCTACGCCTGCGCCTGCATAGACTCCACTGTGGGCGAGGTCGTTACGAAAGGTGGGGGAGTCCTGGGCGAGGGCAAGTGCACTGAAGAGGAAGATGGAGACAAGGGGAAGGAGGCGTTTGCTTATTTTCATGTCGATCGTGCTGTGCCTTATCGGGTAAAAGACTTGAGTGGTGATGACTGAGTGTAGCTGCTGCCACTACGGGTGTGTGACGGGATTGGGATGAAGGGGGTGATCTGTGTGATGGGCCTGCGGCGGCTGTACACTCGAATCAGCTATGGTCTTTGTTCTGGATAACTACGACTCGTTTACTTACAACCTGGTGCAGTACCTGGGAGAGCTGGGTGCGGAGATAGAGGTGCGCCGCAACGACGAGTTGACCGTCGATGAGGTGGAAGCGATGAAGCCGGAGCGGATTCTGCTTTCGCCGGGGCCGTGCACGCCGCAGGATGCGGGGATTCTGGTTCCGTTGATTCAGCGGATGGCGGGGAAGGCGCCGATTCTTGGCGTGTGCCTGGGGCATCAGGCGATTGGCGAGGCATTTGGCGGCAAGGTGGTGCGCGCGGTGGAGCTGATGCATGGCAAGACGAGTCCGGTGGAGCATGATGGCAAGGGAGTATTTACGGGGCTGCCCACGCCGCTGACCTGCACGCGATACCACTCGCTGATTGTGGCTGAGAAGGGGTTTCCGGGCGAACTGGAGATCACCGCACGATCGGCCGGTCATGATGAGTCGATCATCATGGGGCTGCGGCATCGGTCGCTGCCGGTGGAGGGCGTGCAGTTCCATCCGGAGAGCGTGCTGACTGAGGGCGGGCGGCAGATGATTCGTAATTTTATGGAGATGTAGTTGAAGATGCGCCCTGTCCCGATCCGCTTGCTGGTGCTGATGGGCGCGTGCGGGCTGGTGTGTGCCTCGGCGGCGGCGCAGAATGTTCCGCTTGCGATTGTGCCGGTGGAAGGCGTTCAGTTGAGCGGCGCGATGAGCGTGGCCGACGGCAAGGCGATGATCGGGAGCAGCGGGGCGATCAAGGCGGGGGAGCATCCGGCTCTGGTGACGCTTCCGCATCGCGGCAATCTGCGGCTGTGCGCTTCGACGCGCGTGAGCCTTTCGGCAGACAGCAGTGTTTCGAATCTTGGAGCCGGGGAAGCTCCGGGACTGATGCTGGCGCTGGAGCGCGGGGCGCTGGAGGCCGGGTTTGCGACGGGCAAGAATTCGGATGTGATTCTGACGCCGGATTTTCGCATCGTGATCAGCGGGCCGGGAACGGCTTCAGTAAATGTGCGGCTGGGCGACAAGGGCGATACGTGTGTAGACAATCGCGGGCCGAATGCTCCTTATGTGACGGTGAGCAGCATCTTTGATGGCGGCGTGTATCGCGTGCAGCCAGACCAGCGGGTGATGTTTCAGCATGGCAGTTTGAACGAGGTGGTTGACCGGGAGAAGGAGTCGTGCGGCTGCCCGCCGGATGTGGCTGATCCGATGACGGCTGCCAACTCTTCAACTGCGACTCCGGCTGCGGCTGCGAACCCTTTTCCGGTGGCGCAGAGCGAGGGACTGGCGCCACTGCCGACGCCTCCGCCGAATGCGGTGGAGAAGGGAACTGTTTCAGCGCAGGCTACGGCTCAGCTTTCGTATGAAGGCGACAAGCCTCAGGATGTTCACGCCACCGTAGAGACTGCGCCGACTGTCGCCGCTGCTCCGGTTGCGGCTGCTGCCCCGGCACCGGCCAGGGAAGAGAGCAAGCCAGGATTTATGGCGAGACTGGGACACTTCTTCCGCAAGCTCTTTGGCGGATAGAAGCCGTCAGGCACTGGCGGCTACGCTGGCACTGCCATTGAGCGAAAGCCATTTCAGGAAGAGATCGAGCTCAGGCAGATTGAACGGCGGCGTGCCTGCACCGGGGATGGTTGTTGTCTTGTATGTGCTTTCGAGCTCGCCGAGCAGCTTTTGAAAATAGGGCGTGAGGTTGAGAATGATGCCAGGACCGCCTGTGGTTGCGGCGGGGTCGTTGCCTGCTGGTGACGCGAGCAGCTCCGAGAGTTGGGTGTTGGACGCGGATGCTGCTGCTTCGCTGTTGCCGAGCACGTTGAGGAGAAGTTGGAAGCCGGGCGATTGAAGAAGCGGGGCTGCTTCTGCGGTGTCGCCTTTGACGCTATCGAGCGTGGCGGAGGCAGCGCTCAGGACTGTGGCGAGTGCGCTGGCGTCGCTAGGAGTGTTTGCGAGCGGTGTGAGGGGATCGAGCGTTGCCGCGCTTGTATCTGAGCCGGTCGGTGCTGCGGATCGTTGACGTACCGCTAGCTGCGGAAGGGCTGCGGCTTGTGGGTTGTTCTCCGGCAGAAGCGGGGTGATGCCGTTGAGGCCGGCATTGGCCTCGGGCGTGGTGTTCCATGGTGAAATTCCTACCGCAATCGACAAGGCGAACCTCCTCGCAGTTGCGTGGGTCTCCGGACCTGCATGCTGCGCCGGAGACTCCAGCGGCCTGCCTGACTCTGAGCTGGCTGAATGGCTTTAGATTGCCCTGAAACGGGGCAGTTGGGGAGGGCTGCGGGTAAAGATTTGATGGTTGGGTGCCGATTTGGGAGGGGTGTTTCAGGTTGGGAAGATGGCTCCGGGTCCTTCGCTTCTCCACCCCAACGACGAAGACCTGTTGTTGGGGACCCCGCTTTGCTCAGGATGACAACAAAAGCCAAAAACAGAAGCAGATTCCCTTCGGGAATGACAGAAAGAAAGGCAAATGCAACAGCAAGGACAAGAAAATGCACCAGGGATAAGCAAATGCAGCATCTGGGACAAAGCTAACGCAGAGCAAGCAAATTTAAGAATGGCCAGGGTTCTTTTAGAACGGTTCGGTCTTACTCTTGACTGCGGGCGCGTTCTATGGCGCGGAGGACGGCCTGGGCTTTGTTGAGGCACTCCTGATATTCGGCTTCGGGAACGGAGTCGGCGACGATGCCAGCGCCGGCCTGGATGTGGCCCTGGCCGTTCTGGGCGATCATGGAGCGGATGGTGATGCAGGAGTCGAGGTTGCCGGAGAAGTCGGCGTAGAGGATGGCTCCGCCGTAGAGGCCGCGGCGGGCGGGTTCGAGTTCTTCAATGATCTCCATGGCGCGTACTTTGGGCGCCCCGGAGAGAGTGCCGGCGGGGAAGCAGGCGCGGAGCGCGTCTACGGCGCTGAGGCCGGATTTGAGCTTGCCTTCGATGGTGCTGACCATGTGCATGACATGGCTGTAGCGCTCGACGAACATGAGGCGGTCGACCTCTACGGTGCCGTATTCGCTGACGCGTCCTACGTCATTGCGGCCCAGGTCGACGAGCATGACGTGTTCGGCGCGCTCCTTGGCGTCGGCGAGCATTTCAGCTTCGAGGGCCTGGTCGGCGGCTTCATTGGCGCTGCGCTTGCGGGTGCCGGCGATGGGGCGGTATTCAACTTTGCCCTGATGAACGCGGACCAGCATCTCGGGTGACGAGCCGGCGACTTCCAGACACTCCGCGCTCTTGATCTTTTTGGTTTTGGGATTTGCAAGTGCGTTGGGAGTGACGCGCAAGAAGTAGAGGTACGGCGACGGATTGACGATGCGCAGAGAGCGATAGACGGCGAAGGGGTCGACTCCGGGCTCGACGTCGAGGCGCTGGGAGAGGACAGCCTGAAATACGTCTCCGGCGCGGATGTACTCGCGGGTGCGCTCGACTGCCGCCATGTAGTCTTTTTTGCGGGTGCGGTGGACGACTTTGAGTTTGGTTTTGCCAGACTTTGGCTTGGGTAGTTTGGGCAGTGGACGGGAGAGGCGCTTTTCCAGGCGCATCAGACGCTTGACTGCGTCGGCGTAGGCGGTTGCAGGCGCGGTGAGCGAGACGTCGGAAGTGACGACGAGGTGAATCTCTTTGCGGACGTGGTCGAAGGCGAGAACTTCGTCGAAGAAGAGCAGACAGGCGTCAGGGACGTGAAGCTCGTCGGCTGCGGTGGCGGGGAGCTTTTCGATGAGGCGGACGGCGTCGTAGCTGAGGAAGCCGACGGCTCCAGCGGTGAAGGGCGGCAGGCCGGGGACACGGGCGGGTGAGTGGCCGCTGAGGGCTTCGCGAAGGACGGCGAAGACATCGCCTTCGATCTGGGCGGTCTTTTTGCCTTCGGTGATAGTGATGGAGCGGCCCCGGGCGACGATGCGCTTGTAGGGATTGAGGCCGATGAAGGTGTAGCGGCCGATCTGCTCGCCGTTTTCGACCGACTCGAGGATGAAACACTCGGGTGATTCCCATGCGGCGCGCAGGAAAGCGGAGACGGGTGTTTCGAGGTCTGCCGTCAGGGTGCGAAAGACGGGGACGAGTGTGTGCTTTTTCGCGAGGGCGAGGAAGTCTTTACGGCTGGGTTGGATGAGGTCCGCGTGAGACATGGCAGTCCTAAGTCTAAACCCGCGTATCGCTGCCGGCGGGCTGTAATGAACGCAGTGAGGATGGGTGCCCGGCAAGAAAGTCGAGGCGAACGGCTTGCGACGCGCATGTATCTGCGCATCGACAAACCGCTCGCCTCGTTGGGTTCTACTCTCTTATGGCTGGTACTGCCACAGATCGTTGAGATATCCCTGGGCTCCAGTCGAGTCGTAGCCAGACCCGCCGAAGAGCCAGAGATTGCCTGATGCATCGACCCAGCCCGCGGGGCTGTATCGTCCTCCTGGATTGTTTGTGGTGGCTGGCGTTCCCAGCGCACCGTAGACACCGGGTTGGCCGCCGGCGGGGCCAACTTTGTTGTCGCCGCCGACCCACGTCCATCCGCCGGCTGCCCCGTTCGCGCCCGGAGTGTACTTCCATGTGTCGTTGAGATATCCGAAGCTGCCAGTCGAGTCGATGCCCAGACCACCAAAGAGCCAGACGTCGCCATGCGCATCGGTCCAGCTCACGGCGGCCTCTCGTCCTCCCGGAATATTGGAGGATGCCTGTATTCCCAGCGTGCCGTAGACTCCGGATTGGCCGGAGTATGAACTGGGGATTGTGCTGCTGCCGCCCATCCACGTCCACTCGCCCACGCTGCCGTTCGTGCCCGGCGTGTACTCCCACAAATCGTTGAGATACCCGTAGGTTCCGGTCGAGTCGATGCCGCTGCCGCCGAAGAGCCAGACATTGCCCGAACCATCGTGCCAGCTCACGGCGCCGTATCGCCCTCCGGGAATGTTGGCGGGGTCAGGCGTCCCGAGGGTGCCGTAGACGCCGGATGGGCCCAGGAAGAGGAAGGGACTGCCGACGGAGTTGCTGCCGCCCATCCATGTCCATTCACCGTAGGAGCCGAGTTTTGGGTCAAACTTCCAGAGGTCGTTGAGCTCGCCCGTGACTCCGTAGGCGTCGATTCCTTCGCCCCCGAAGATCCATAGATCGCCGGAGGCGTCGGTCCAACTGACCATCTGTTCGCGTCCGCCGGGGAGGTTGGTAGTTGCGGCGGTTCCGAGCGTGCCGTAGACGCCAGACGAGCCGTTCGCGCCACCCGTCGTGCTGGCGGGAGCGACGGTTGTGCCGCCCATCCATGTCCACACGCCCGCGGTTGCGTTCGCGCCCGGAGTGTACTTCCAGAGGTCGTTGAGCTGACCGCCGTATCCAACTCCGGTCGAGTCTTCGCCATATCCGCCGAAGAGCCATAAATTGCCCGATGCATCGGTCCAGCTCAGGGCCTGCTCGCGTCCTCCGGGAATGTTCGCGGGATCTGGCGTTCCCAGCGTGCCATAGACTCCGGATTGGCCGCCGTTGTGGCCGACGGTATTACTGCCGCCCATCCAGGCAAAGTCGCCGACGCAGGCAACAGTCACATTCGTGACATTGGCGCTGGCGGTGCCGCTGCCATTGTTGACCGAGCAGTTTCGGCCTGCCGGCTGGGTGAGCACCGTGACGTCATATGCGTTGCCACTGGCAACCGGATTGACGAATGTGAAGCTGCCGTTTGCGCTCACCGGCAAGAGGTCACTGTCATTGATATTGAGCTCATCCTGCAGGATCAGCCCCGGGCCGGTAAGACCGGAAACCGTGCCGCCGATGGTGTAGGTGGTTGCTCCGAGGCTGGTGCAGGAGACATTCGCATTGGTGACATTGGCCTTGGCGGTGCCGATGGGATTAGCTACCGTGCAGGCCTGGCCGGCTGGATTGGATTTCACCGTGATGCTGTAGGGCGCGCCGTTGGTGGGAATCGCACCCGTGAAGACGAAGGCATAGCTGCTGGCTCCGGCGCTCACGGTGAGGTCATTGCCGCTGTTATCCTGCAGCACCAGCCCCGTGCCGCTGAGACCGTAGACCGAGCCGCCGATGGTGTATGCCGTGACGCAGGTGATGCCCCACACTGGAGACATTGGCAGTGGCCGTGCCGCTGCCGCTAGTTACCGTGCAGTTCTGGCTGGCGGGCTGGGTGAGCACCGTGACGCTATATGCGCTGCCGCTCTTGACCGAGGTGGCAAAGGTAAAGCTGGTGGCGTTTGCGCTCACCGTCAGGTTGTTGCTGCCGTTATCCTGCAAGACCAGCCCTGCGCCGGTGAGCCCCGTAATCGTCCCACCGATCGTGTAGGTAGCGGGCGGCGGTGGAGTCGTTGACTTGTCTCCTCCTCCGCAACCAATAACTGCGATCGACGCCATGACCGGTAACGCGAAGACACTTAATCTGTTCAAGATTCTCATTAAGCCCTCTTATGAATGGAATGGCAGAAGTTCTGCGTGTCAGCGAAAACGTATGAGGTGGCAACGCACACCGCCGCGAGGGCGACGTGGCTCGAAGAGGTCAGGTACTGGCTACGGAAGGATTGATGGATTAGTCCATCGGACGAATGATGAGGATGTACTGCAGCTTTTGCGGCAAGAAAATCGATTTTGTCGCGGGTAGCGTATACATACGCGATTATGTATCGGCTTTTTTGTGCTGTCAAACAATATCTGCGAATTTCACGATGAACGAGGATCCAGCCTTAGCCCTGCAATCCTGGTCCGATCTCGATGCGGAAGACTTCGATTAGGTGATGAGTTTGAGACGGACTGGGGGCAGGTTTCACGAAATCCTGATACGAGAAGTGCTTCTGACGGCACATACTTGAACAAGTGTGCTTGTTGGTTCCGCACCACTTCTGAAGCAGCTGATGCGACCTTCGTGGGGTTGACTACAGCTTTTCGGGGCACCTAGACTCATCAGGTTTGGCTACCTTTGCGCCTGGAGTAACCGGTTCCCAGGGCAACCGTGCGGCAAGCGGGCTAAACTACGCTTGCGACGGGATTTATCGAACCGGAGAGGCAGTGGCTGCGTCCAATAGCTGCAGGACTCCTTTGGGGAGCCGATAGAAGCAGCGGGACGGTCCTCGGTGAGGACGGCAGCCGCTTCGTGGCAGGCAAAAGGCCGGTCACGGGGTTAGGAATTGGAGAGTAATTCGCATGGCAACCACCATTACGCTCGAGCAGGAGATCAATCCCTGGGAAGCTCAGAGCGCTCGATTTGATTTTGCAGCACGCAAACTGAACCTCGATCCAGGATTGTGGAAGGTTCTCAGTTCTCCTTCGCGCGAGATTATCGTGCATTTTCCCGTTCTGATGGATGACGGACGGATTGAGTTGTTTACAGGCTACCGGGTGCAGCACTCGATAGCTCGTGGTCCGGGCAAGGGCGGTATTCGTTATTCGCCGGACGTGACTTTGGATGAAGTACGCGCGCTGGCCAGCTGGATGACGTGGAAATGCGCCGTGGTGAACATTCCCTTTGGCGGAGCCAAGGGCGGCGTGATCTGCGACCCACGGAAGATGAGCCAGGGCGAGCTGGAGCGTATGACGCGCCGGTACACATCGGAGATTATTGAGTTCATCGGGCCGGAGAAGGATGTTCCTGCGCCGGATGTGAACACCAACGAGCAGACGATGGCGTGGATCATGGACACCTACTCCATGCACATGCGCCAGACGGTGACCAGCGTGGTAACAGGCAAGCCGCTCAACATCGGCGGATCGCGCGGACGACGTGAGGCTACCGGGCGCGGCGTGATGGTGATGTGCGACGAGAGCCTGCGTCATCTGGGCATGTCACGCGAAGGCTGCCGGGTCATCATTCAGGGCTTTGGCAATGTGGGTTCGAACACGGCGCGGTTGATGGCCGATGCGGGCTACAAGATTGTCGGCATCGCCGAGTATGACGGCGGGCTATACAACGCGAACGGCATCGATATCAATCAGCTGCTCACCTACAAGGAGCGCAACGGCACTACACTGGGCTTCCGCAATGCTGAGGCGATGCCTTCGGACGAAGTGATGCTGACGGAGTGCGAGATTCTGATTCCTGCGGCTACGGAGAATGTGATCACCAGCCGCAATGCGGACCGCGTTCAGGCGAAGATCCTGGTCGAGGGCGCGAACGGGCCCACGACGGCTGTGGCGGACGAGATTCTTGCGGATAAGCGGGTCTTCGTGGTGCCGGATATTCTGGCGAACTCGGGCGGCGTGACGGCGAGCTACTTTGAGTGGGTGCAGGACCGGCAGGGCTACTTCTGGAAAGAAGCGATTGTCATCGAGCAGCTGGAAGGCATTCTGCGCGAGAGCTTTGACGATGTGGTGCGGTACTCCGAGGCGCACAATGTGAACAACAGGATCGCGGCGTATATGCTGGCGATTGATCGCGTGGCGTTCACGATCAAGCAGCGCGGGATTTACGCGTAAGGCCCGCACTTCTAACTTAGACAGAAATGCCGCAGCTAAGACTGCGGCATTTCTGTTTGAATCTGACAGTTAAGGTTCGGTGGTTTATCTAAAGTAGGTTCAAGTTAAGGATGAGTCATGCATGACTATATTCTAGTAGTGACTGCAGTAATCTAGAAACTTCCGATGCAGTCTGCGAATGTTTGATGTATGCTACTGCCGTACTCGAGCAGATGAAATCGCTGTCCGTAGTTGAGAACGGAGGCGCTTGCCGTTACTACCTCCCTACCGACCACACTGACCGCAGTTCTTGTTCGAGACCCAGTCTCTACATGTACGGATCTTCGGGGCAGATGCTGATGCTTTCCGTACCAGTTATGAACGAGTTACGGAAAACTCTGAACAGCTGCCTGCTGTAACTCTCCTTCCCTAACACGCTACCTGGCTCCCAGGTTTGCAGGGACCTTGGTGGAAAGGATCTGACTCATGCCTAATGTGCAAGATGTTGTGCGAACACCGGTAGTCGATACCGCCGGTCGACTTGAAGTCAGGATGACGGTGCAGTTCAACGACGGAACTCCTGACGAACAGATGCTGATGCATACCACTTATAAGAAACATCTGATGGAGTCTTACCAGGGGAACGAGGGATACACCCCTCAGGCAGCTCCCCGGAATACGGTGTGCAGGGTGGGCCTGCAGGCATTCAAGTCCGCATTTGAGAGATATAGCGACCATTTAATAATTCAGATGAAGCTCCTTGGAACCGGGATCACTCCGAACACGATCGTGTATACCGATCAGAGCGGTGTATTTTTCACCAGCGACTGCAATATCGCGGGCATGGATATCCATTGCTTTCCGTGCCTGCCTTTCGGCGCCGTGTCGACCATTACTTTTTGATCTGGATACACAGCAATTTGGGGACATGGTGAAGATGCTTCGTTTTCTGTATCATGCGGGCGATCGATTGTACAAGCCAGGACAGCCGAGCCCGGCGCTGAGTTCAAATCCGATCACAGCGCAGAATGATTTGTCGAGTAAAGCGGGTGACGCTGCGAATGCGTATCAAAGACAACACGCGGCAGTGTGGTTTCTGGCGATGTTCACTGAGATGGAACGGATCACTCTCGGTATGAAGCTCAGGGTCCAACCCGCTGCCAACACGGCAAACAAACAGGCCGTAGGCGCAATGCTGCGCAAGCCGAGCTGGCCGTAGAGGCATAAGTCTACCTACATGCGTAGCGAAGCCTCTTCCGACGACGAATGATCTGCCGCCGCAGGAGTTTCAGTCCACTTCTACGCGCCAGAAGTCCATGCCTGCTAGTTTGAGCAGCTTTGCTTTGCCGTCGAAGATGTGGAGGAACTCGGCTGTCTCCGGTGTCCAGGATTCGTCGCCTGGACGGAAGAGATTGCCGCCGATGGGAGTGAGCTGATCGTCGCCGGCAAAGAGCTTATCTTTGAGCACGTAGACGCGCAGTTCGCCGCCCCAGGCGTCGCCATCGTAGTAGTGGCCAACGTATGCTGCGTATTCCGGTGGTGTGGTAAAGCTGCGTGGGCCGGTGTACGCGCTGTTGACGTACCAGCGGCTTCCGTAGCTCACCTCTACGACGGCGGCTTGAGGGGCTGACTGGGCGGTGGATGCTGCGCCGGAAGCTGAAGATGCGGCTCGGCCGAAGACGATTGTGTGATTCGCGTATGCTCCTTCGACGGTCGAGATAAAGCGGTCGCTGCCGGCGGGCTGCAGCGGAATCTTGTGGCCGTCCGCCGTCAGCGATAACCGGGTGCCTTCTGCGGTGAATTCAAGAGTCTGGCCATCAGAAGAATGGAATGTGCCGGCGTATTGTGCTGCGTGCTCGGAGAGCATGGGGTCTGCGATGGACGGAAGTTCAGGTAAAGGCTTACTCTGCTTTGCAGCACTCAGCAGACGCACAGCGTACTCGGTGACCGCAGTGGGGCGATAGCCCTGCATGGCGTTGATGGAGGCGAAGGCCGCGACGCCGCCATCGAGGTCGACATGGATTGAAGAGGCGAAGGCGACCATGCCTCCGGTGTGGCGCAGGATCTTGTGTCCATCCAGCGTATCGACGGCGATGCCATAGCCGTAGCTGGCTGTGGGACTGAACTCTTCGGCTTTGATGTAGGGCGTGCTGAAGAGGGTGAAGCTTTCCTCTGAGACGATGCGGCTTTTCGGTCCCTGTCCTCGATTGAGCAGCATGCGCGCATAGCGGGCCATGTCGGCGGGAGTCGACGTGACGCAGCCGGCGGTATCGTCCATGACAAGGCTGCTGCTGGGCACGAGCTTGCCCTGCCGGGGATAGACCTGATCTTCCCAAAAGGCCTGATAGCCGGTAGCTGCGCGGGAGCGCGTCGCGTTGGTGATGACGCCGGAAGTGTCGGTCATCTCAAGCGGAGTGAGGATGCGCTCCTGGACACAAAGATGCCACGGTTTGCCGCTTAACTTTACGGCGAGTTCCCCGAGGAGAGTGAAGGCGGCGTTGCAATAGTGGAAGTGCTCGCCGGGTTTGAATCCCTGGATGAGACGAGCCTGGGGGTCTGAAGAGAGGTAGCTCAGATTGTCGGGTAGGCCAGAGGTGTGTGTGAGCAGGTGGTGAATGGTGATGGGGCCGAAGTCTTCGCGGATGGGCAGCCACGGCAGGTAGTTGAGGACGGGCTTATGCAGGTCCAGCTTGCCCTCGTCGCGAAGTTGCAGCAGGACCAACGCAACGAACGACTTGGTAATCGAACCGATCTGAAAGAGGTAAGCGGGAGTCAGCGGCGTCTTCTCTTCCACATTGGCGTAGCCATAGCCTGCGGTGCGGAGGGTGTGGGTTGCATCGGTAAGGCCCAGGGTGAGGCCGGGTGCGTTCATTACGGGCATGTAGGCGGCGATGTAGGCATCGAGCTTGTCATCTGATGGAATCGCGGGCGAGGAAGACCTAGGCAGGGGGCGTTCGGCGATGGCCAGACCTGGCTGTCCAAACGATGCACTGGCGGTGGAGACCGCGGCGAGAGCGCCGGCCGAGAGAAACCTGCGGCGGGAAAAGTGCGAGAGTGTCATGGTGTGGCCGAGTCTAACATGCTGTGGCGTGTCCACTGCTGGCCACTTGCAGATGACCTCCGGTGCAATAATGACCTCACCGGCAATATGAATTGTGCCGGAGACGAGAACGCGATTGAATCTGCCTAACTCCATTACGTTGAGCCGCATTGTGATGATTCCATTGCTGCTCTGGATGCTGTCGCCGCGCTTTCCATGGCAGGGCGATGGCACGCAGGAGCTGGCGGCCTCGCTGCTGTTCATTCTGGCTTCTATTACGGATGGGGTGGACGGGTACTTGGCCCGGAAGCGGGGGCAGATCACCACGATGGGTATTCTGTTGGACCCGTTGGCGGACAAGATCATGGTTACGGCGGCATTTATCGCGCTGGTGGCTTATAACCCGCCGGTGGTCAAGGTATGGATTGCGGTGGTGATCATCGGGCGAGAGTTCCTTATATCGGGCCTACGGTCGATTGCATCGTCTGAGGGGTTCACCATTCAGGCCAGCGATCTCGGCAAACTCAAAACGGTGATCCAGATTGTTGCGGTGGTCACCGCGATCCTGGCGCACCGCTGGTTCCAATGGGATTTCTGGGGCTTTATCGTGCCGGTGAAGTGGACCGCGATCACGGCGATTTACTTTGCGACGCTGGTCTCGATCATTTCTGCGATCGATTACCTTATCGGCTTCTGGAAGCGCGTTGACCACGCGGCTGTGGACCGCCGCCGGAAGACGTTCATCCTCACACGCAAGGGCGGGAGAAGCACTTCACCGGCCGAGTGATGCAGCCGAAAAGTACGAAGAGCGCAAAAAAGCCCCGGAGGTCTCCGGGGCTTTTTTACTGGTTAGGATCGATTAGATGGCGGCTAATGCAGGCTCCAGGATTGGCGTCGCAGGCTGTTCTGCCGGACGGGTGCTGGCGGCTGCCGGAGCATGCGCGGGAGCATGGACTCCGCGGGTGAGCCGGTGAACGAAGTGGTAGGGTGGCCAGGGGCCGGAGAGCTGCATCTGGCACTCACGCATCATAGCGGCAGTGGTGGCGTACTTGTTGTGGTAACGCTCGACGCACTTGCGATCGATGAGGTGAGCGATGTCGAGAAGCATCTTGCCGCTTTCCGTGATGCGGCAGCTGACTTCTTCGTCGAGCGGGTTGAACATGCGGTGCATCTGGAAGCTGACGGCCCTGGCGCGGGTTTGACGTTCGCGCTGGCGGGTGGCGTTTTCACGAAGATTGGAGAGGTACTCCTTGCCGACGCCTTCTAGAGGAAGGTGCCGGGCTACATTGTCCACTTGTTCCTTGCAACAGCTATCGACGTAGATCTTCAGGTGCATTTCGGTCTTGCCGTGAAGGCGCTCGAGATTGCCCTGGAACTGGCGCTGGTTGGATCGGATCGATTTGCGAAGACCTTCATCATCGGCAAAAACTGTGCCAAATCGGAAGGGGAGAACGGTCGAGTGCTTGAAGCAGTCTGCGATGACTCGGGCGTGGTCGACACCCGCCTTCTGGTTGAGCGCTTCTGCTGGGTTGTGTTCGCTGACGACGATTGCGAGATCACTGGCGGGGTAAAGGAAGACCTGGTTTCCACAGACTCCAACTACGGACTCGAGTGGGATGGGTTTGCGATGGCGGGCTAACTCAGGAAAAGCTTGTTTCTCTCCGATGCAGTAGGCATACCATGCCATAACGTACACACTCCAGAAGGCTACGTTGGTATTCGCAGCCTATTTGTTAAGTTAGTGAGGCCGGAATAAACGGTCTTACGGTGCAGCTAAATCGATTCCCGAAAGTGGAGCGGGAGTTGTGAACTAGGCGAATAGTAGTCCGTGGAAAATACGACTGGCAATGAGCTGCATCTCGAAATCCCGAAATGGAAGCAACTCGAAGCGAGATCGTATTTGTATCATGAATAAAATTGTTTGCCCTGATTAAAAAATGACTTAAACATGTGAAAATCTCAATTCGGCGCATGGTTACTTGGCCGGTGACTTCCGAGCCGAACAGAAGACTGCCTGAGGGGCCAAAGCCCCTCTGCCTTTTACGTCGCGTGAGATTCGGCTAGATTCTGCGCGATGCTGGGACTAGTGAACGGGTACGATGAGCGGTCTCAGCGAAGGATGTGCTGCAACTGGATGAGGAGATACACGTTGAGACCGAGGGAGATAGTCAGCAGAACCAGGCCGATGATGGCAAAGGTGCTGATGCGTCCGCCGACGGCTCTCAAATCTTCAACTAACTCCTGCTGTTCCAGCGTGTTACGGTCGGTGGCCTCGCGGACATGCTCCAGCTGGTCTTCAACGCGCTTGATGGTGGCGGTCTGCTCCTGCACTTGGTTGTGCAGCTCCTGATGGCTGGCGCGAACCTCTGCCAGACCGCGCTCAACAGGCTCCAGATCGACCTGGACTACCGGAGCTGGAGGGGCGGGGTGGTGTTGCGCGGACTGAGGGAGCACCAGAGAGCTGAGTACGGTAGCGAAGTTGCCGTCGATCAGCGGAAGCAGCCGCTGCACCAGGGGCAGCGTGGAGCGGATGGCGCTGATGGCGCGTTGAAGGCCGGTCTTGGGCGCGTTGGGATCTTCAGAAGAGGCCGTGCTGGATGGCAATGCAGGCTGCTGGCCTGGGGCGGCTGCTGCCGGCGCGGCTTTGGGGGCAGCGGGCGCGGGGGCATAGCCAGCGCCATGGGAAGAACCATTGCCATTGGCGTGCGTGGTTTGAGGCACGGGGTCGTGATAGGGCTCAGGCGGAGCCGGGACTGCAGTGTAGGAATTGAGCCATGAAGGCGACGATGCAGGCGCGGGTGCGGGTGCGGGTCGCTCAACTACTGCTGAACCGGATGGCTGTGAGCCTCCCTGATAGGGACGGAGCCTTACTCCATCTACAGGCTCGCTCATCGATTGCATGCGCTGGCCCAGTTCGCTCAATCCGTGATTGTATGACTCAGTCATCTAAACCCTCTTCCGTAACCAATATATAGGTATTAGAAGTGGTGGAATACCTATTTGGAGTGATTACCAGGGCTAAGTGATGTCTACGCTGAGCGTTCCAGTTTGATCATGCTGCAAGAGCCAAGAGGTGTTTGGCAGCAGGTGAGGGAAATGAACGGTTCTCAGGCCGAATGTTTCAGTGGGGCTTTTTGAGAGCATGCAGAACGACGCGCAACATTTCGGCTTCTGGAGCAGGCTTGCCGGTCCACAGTTCGAACTGGCGAGCGCCCTGATGAACAAACATCTCATAGCCCTGAATGGTGGCGACGCCACGGGCGTGTGCGGCCTGGAGCAGCGGTGTGTCGAGAGGGTTGTAGACCAGGTCGAAGACGAGGCGAGCTTTCCATGCATTGTTTTCGAGAGGTAATGGGTGGGGATTGCCTGTCATGCCGCAGGGGGTGGCGTTGATGATTACGTCGAAGGGCGTCTCGGCGATCTGCGCGGCGGTAATGGTGGCGGCTCCGGCGCTCTTTGCCAGCTCTTTAGCGGAAGAGTCCTTGCGGCTCCAGACGGCGACCTGTGAGCATTTTTCAACGAGGCCGTAGACGGCAGCGCGGGCTGCGCCTCCGGCACCGAGAATGAGGACGCGGGCATTCTTGAGGTTGAGTCGCTTTTCGAGCGGGCGGACGATGCCTGCAACATCGGTGTTGAAGCCGTAAAGCTTGCCGTCGGCGCCCATGCGAATCGTGTTGCAGGCGCCGAGTTTGGAGGTGAGCGGGTCGACGTTGGCGAGGTGGGGCAGGATCGACTGTTTATGCGGCATGGTGACGCTGAGTCCACTGAGCGGAAGCTTGCGGGCGAGGTGCAGCAAGTCGTCCAGCGAATCGGTCTTAAGCGGCAGGTAGACGGAGTTGATGCGCTCGCGGTGGAAGGCGGCGTTTTGCATCAGGGGAGAGAGCGAGTGGGAGACTGGATTGCCGATGACGCCATAGATGCGGGTGGCCTGGTCCAGTTCTTCAATGCGGTAGAGGTCTTTGAGGGTGTGGGCGGAGATCTGGCCTGGGGCGGTCTCTGAACCTTCGCTGGAGGACGCAAAGGTGAAGGCGGAGCCCGCGCGCAGGCTCAGGATACGGCTGGGAATGCCGGTCTCTCCCATGGCTATGCCGACCAGTTGTGCTTCACCGGAGCGCAGCTGGATCCACTCGAGTAGTTTGAGGCTGTCGGTGAGCGTATGCGCGGTGGTGACGATTTTGACGAACTCCGGTGAGAACCGCTGAATGCGCGCGAAGACGGCATCGGGAGCTACTGCTTTTTTGAAGTCGTGAAAGCTGATCAGCAGGGCGGCGTTGGATTCGGCGGCGGCTTTTCGCAGGGATTCGAGGGCCGCGGGTGTGCATTCTTCCGCGGACTCGATTTCAAGATCGACGATTGCGCAGCAGGCTTTGGCCGCAGCGGTGAGGATCTTGAGCTCGTCGGCGAGGGTGCCGCCGAAGCCTCCGCCGTAGGCTTTGCGGCGGCAAGTGGCGATGGCGGCGACTTCCTTGTGTTCAGTGAGGAACTGGGCGATGGGTGCGATGGCCCTAGCGGGATGGTCGAGCGAGTCCATGCGGAACTCGAGGAATTGCGACTCGGCCAAAGCGGCGTGTGCCCGGGCGAGCAATTCGTTGACGGTGGCGCCGCGTAGCGCAACACATACCCGCCCCGCGCGGGAGCGAAGGAAGGAGGCAAGCGAGATGGACCCGGAAGACGGCATCAGGCAATTGCGGCATCTTAGAACGACTGCCTCTGTTTCGCAAGTGTAATGAGATGAAAGAAGTTACCTAGAAACAAGTCTTGCGATAGTCACAGAGGCGGCGGTTCTTTGGACCGGGTTGGTCCTGATGTGTCAACCTAGAGTTTTGGAGGAATTAGCAAGCGATGAGTGCGGCGGTGGATTCTCTCTTGGAAGCGACGACGGCGGTTCATGTGTGGGATGGCGGGGAACTGACTGCCGAGAGCCTTAAGAAATGGATTTCAGACCGGTTGGCGGCCAGTGATGCTGCGATTGCCGGGCTGCTGGCTGTTGAGGGGCCGCGCACGCCGGAAAATTCGCTGCGGCTGTACGACGTGGCATTAGAGCAGCTGAACCTTGCCGGGGCCCAGGCGGGTGTGCTGAATTCGGTGGCTGCCGAGAAGGAGATTCGCGATCAGGCGCAGAATGAGGCGCAACGTGTGGCTGAGGCGGGGACGACCCTGAGCCTGAATCGCGGGGTGTACGAGGCGCTTTCTGCAGTGGATCTGACTGGCTCCAGCGAGCCGACGAAGCACTATGTACAGCGAACACTGCTGAGCTATCGGCTGGCCGGCGTGGACAAGGATGATGCCACGCGCGCACATCTGCATGGGCTGCACGAGAAGGCGACGCGGCTGTCGCTGGAGTTCAGCCGGAATATTCAGGAGGGCGCGAAGACGGTGATCGTCGAGGACGCCGCCGAACTGGATGGGTTGCCTGAGGATTATCTGACCCGGCACACACCTAATTGCGACGGACATTTTGCGCTGACGACCGATCAACCGGATATGCAGCCGGTGATGACATTTGCAAGTAGCGATGCGCTGCGAGAACGGATGTTCCTGGCGTACAACACGCGGGCTTATCCGGCGAATGGAGAGATTCTGCTGGAGCTGTTGAAGACTCGGCAGGAGATTGCGACGCTGCTGGGTTTTTCAAGCTGGGCGAACCTGGCTACGGCGGACCAGATGATGGGTTCGGCGAAAAATGTGCGGAGCTTCATTGCGCGCCTTGAAGAGGCCAGCAGGAGCGGGGCGGAGCGTGAGTTCCAGATGGTTTTTGATTTTGCGCGGGAGCGTCGGCCTGGACTGAACGAGATGAACGCGGCCAGCCGGGCGTATTGGTATGAGCAGTATCGACGGGCGGCCTTTGATTTTGATTCGCAGTCGGTGCGGCCATATTTTCCCTATGCGCAGGTGGAGCAGGGAGTGCTGGATACTGCGGCGAAGCTATTTGGCGTGGAGTTCCGGAAGTCTACGGCTGCCGGGTGGCACAAGGATGTTTCGGTCTTCGATGTGATGGACCTGGACGGAGAGACGCAGATCGGGCGGTTCTATCTGGATATGCATCCGCGCGATGGCAAGGACAAATGGTTCTCGGCGACGCCTGTGGTGACGGGCGTGCAGGGACGGTATCTGCCTGAGGCGGGGCTGATCTGCAATTTCCCGGGCGGTGAAGAGGGGGACCCGGGCCTGATGCAGTACAACGACGTGGTGACGTACTTCCACGAATTCGGGCACCTGATGCATGCGATTCTGGGCGGGCATACGGAGTGGGCAGGGCTCTCGGGATTTGCGACAGAGGGCGACTTCATCGAGGTGCCGTCGCAGATGCTGGAGGAGTTCTTCCGCGACGTGAAGCTGCTGCAGAGATTTGCACGGCACTATGAGACAGGCGAGGTGCTGCCGGAGGCGGTGATCCAGAAGATGAAGCTGGCGGGAGCCTTTGGCCGCGCGGACTGGGTGCGATCGCAGCTTTACTACACGACGCTGTCGCTCGACCTGCACGATCAGGATCCGGCGGGGATTGACCTGGACCGCGAGACGAAGTCTCTCTACGAAAGCCTGCAACCTTGGAAGTGGATCGACGGGAATCGCATGTATGCGAGCTTTGGGCATCTGACCGGCTACTCGTCGAACTATTACACGTATGCCTTTGACAAGGTGATTGCGCTGGACTTCTTTGGCCAGTTCGATTCTGACGATCTGCTGGGGTGCGCGGCTGGGGCGAAGTATCGGAAGCTGGTGATTGAGCAGGGCGGCTCGCGGCCGGGAAGGCAGATGGTGCGGGATTTCCTGGGGCGTGATGAGGAGTTTTCTGCCTTTACGGACTGGCTGAACGAGGAGTTTCAAGAGGAGCTGGCTGCAAAAGCTAACGCATGATCGCCAGATAAGAGCGGGAGGGCCTGATGGAGTCCTATCACGTTGCGCAAGTGAACATCGGCAAGATTCGGGCAGAGCTCGATGATCCGATCATGGCCGGCTTTGTCGGCCGGCTGGATGAGATCAATGCACTAGCTGAGGGCAGCCCGGGTTTCGTCTGGCGGCTTAAGGAGGAGCAGGGAAAGGGACAGGGAAATGCTACCTATCTGCGGCCTTTTTCCGACGAGCGAATGTTGTTGAACATGTCGGTATGGAAGTCGGTCGAAGAGCTTCGGCACTATGTGTACCACACGGCACACGTTGAACTGTTACGCGAGCGGCATGCGTGGTTTGAGAAGTTTGCGGGAAGCTATACGACTCTCTGGTGGGTGCCTGAAGGGCATCTGCCGGGGATCGATGAAGCAATAAAGCGTCTTGAGCATCTTGAAGCCCACGGGCCGACACAGTTTGCGTTTACATTTAAGCAAGTCTTTGAGCCGGAAGAGGCGTTCCAGAGCAAGATCGACTGGAGAGCCTTTCGTCCATGCGCAGCAAACTGATTTGATACTGAGTTTCTTATGACGACAGTCTCTGAATTTCGCGGAAGATGGGCGCTGGTGACGGGCGGCAGCTCGGGTATCGGCGTCGCGCTGGCGCGTGAGCTGGCGAAGCATGGCGCGAAGCTGATTCTGACGGCGCGGCGCAAGGATCGGCTGCAGGCGGTGGCGGATGAGCTGACCGCGGGTGGCACCGAAGTCAGGATTGTCGCCGCCGACCTGATGGATCCAAATGCCCCGCAGGCGATCTACGATGCGACCGAGGGCGCCGGCCTTACGGTCGACATTCTGGTGAACAATGCCGGACTGGGACAGTACGGATACATGCATACCTCCGATGCCGCGCAGGAACTGGGCCAGATTCGCGTGAATTGCGAAGCGATGGTGCATCTATCGCGGCTGTTTGTGCCGAAGATGGTTGAGCGCAAGCGAGGGTGGGTGCTGGTGCTGGCTTCGACGGCGAGTTTTCAGCCGGTGCCGTTTCTCACGACGTATGCGGCGACGAAGGCCTTTGACCGGTTCTTTGCGCTGGGGTTGGCGGAGGAGGTTGCGCCGTTCGGGGTTAAGGTGACAGCGCTTTGTCCGGCGTCGACGGAGAGCGAATTTTTTGAGGTGGCTGGGGCATCGAGGTTCCGCGCGATGGGCGTTCAGTCAGCGGAAGAGGTGGCGCGGATTGGCGTGAATGCGCTGGCGCGAGGCAAGCGAACGATCATGCCGAACTTCAACGCGAACAGCACAGCGTTTCTCGCGCGGTTTTTACCCGTGAGATGGATCACTTACATCGTTGCGAAGGCAGCCCGGCCCAAATAGGGGGATTAGCGCGTGGCTGCCGGGATGGTTTCCGGGATCGCGGTATTGTTGGCGATGCTGAAGGAGTTGAAGAAGCGGATGACGTCTTCTTCATGGCGGGCTGCGGCTGAGGGAGCAGTGGCGATCAGCATGTAGAGACGCGAACCTGCGTAGATGAAGCGGGTATCGAGAATTCCACCGGCGACGTTGTGAGCCACCACATCTCGTCCCGGATAGCCCTGAGGATTGATGCGAATCTCGCTCACACGGGTGGTTTCCGTGCGGGCAAGAGCGCCGTCGCGGGCCTGATCGAGGGTCTTGTCGGGTACAAGGTCGTTCATGCGGGCCACGGGAGGCTTGTCAGCCCAGGCGACTGCGTAGGTGCGGGTAGCGTCTGGCTTGGCCAGCAGCATGTTGACGGCTTCGGTGGTGCCCGTTTCACTAGTTGCCTGGGTGACGACGCGGCGGGCATCGCCGGGCATCTCGACCTTGAATCCGAGTGAAGAGTCTTCTACCGGCTGCCATCCAATCTGGGTTGCGTCGACCGGGGACTGGATTACTCCCTCTGAGGATCGAGAAGGCAGCCAAGTGCGCAGGAAGCTTAGCTGGCTGCGATGGTTCCAGAGGTAAAACAATCCGATGAGCGCCAGAATGGCCGCCATGGATAAGTACACTCTTTTCATATATCTGAGCTTGCCGGTACGGGTTGATGAGTTGCAAGCTTGAATCGTGCAAAGGGTGCCTGAATGTAAAACAGGCGATTGGCTATCCTGTTCTGTGAGACGGCCGATGGGCGGGAAGGTGGGGTTGAAAATTTCTTTGAATTAGGCAGACAACTTTTTTAAGTCTCGTGCATCTGAGTTATTAACTAGCAGAGGCAACCGCTGTAGTACTCCCCGCCAAAGCGCTTCTATCTACGTTGTTGGTCCGGCAACGGATCCCCCTCAAATGATCTACAGAAAATCCCTTCACAATTGCCTCTCGAGTGGGCCCGCCGGAAGGCGGGCCCAACGCTCGTTTGGGCTACGATTTAAGCCGGTTTAAATTGCTACAATCAGGCGACCATGTCAGCGATAGGCAATGCTTCCGACGAGGTTGGATTGGGCAGGATTGGTTTAATCAGGGTTCCCGCGTGGAGCGGTTTCAAGTGGCTGTGGCACGGCTTCAGTACGCGCAGGTGCGGAGTCAGCCGGGCTTACCTGCCCGTGGATCGGGCGGATGATCCTGCATCAGGCGAACTGAACCTGGGCTTTACCGCGACAGACGAGGCTGAAAATGTTCGCGAGAACCGTTCCAGGCTGGTCGTGGCGGCGAGTGGTGGTCAGAGTCAGCGGGACGGGGCAGATGGATTGGCCGAATTGGTGACGATCCGCCAGGTGCACTCTGCGGTGAGTGTGATGGCGACGGATGGCGGAATGCCTGCAGAGGCCGACGGCGTCATGACGGATCGTGCCGGCTTGCTACTAGGCATTCAGACGGCCGACTGCATTCCAGTGCTGGTTGCGGATCCGGTTCGGCGAGCGGTTGCTGGTTTTCATGCCGGCTGGCGCGGTACGGCTGGGCGCATCGTGGAATTGGGGGTTGCGAAGATGCGCGAGGAATTCGGCTCTGATCCGGCGGAATTGGTGGCCGCGACTGGGCCAGGCATTGGCCGGTGCTGCTACACGGTTGGAGAAGAGCTGCGGCGGGAGTTTCGGGATCGCTTTGCGTACGCAGATGAACTGTTTTTACAAGATGGCGAAGAGCTTCGCCTGGACCTGATCGAGGCCAATCGGCGCCAACTGCTTGACGCGGGCTTGCCTGCCAAGGCGATCTCCGTTGTGGGAGGCTGCACAAGCTGTCAGCCCGAGCTGTTCTTTTCGCACCGGGCTTCTCGAGGGCACGCTGGACGGATGATGGCAGTGATCGGCATTCGGCCAGAGAGTTAATCGGGTCTCGTTGGCGTTCCGGTGTTCGGGAAGCGCCTGCGCCAACTCTGTACTCAGATTCAAATAAACGACAGCAGTAGGCGGCCCCCGTGGCTGGGGTGTGCAAAGATGCGCGCCTGTGACCAGACGCTGATGGATCGCATTAAGCCGTTGCAGGAATTCAGCGAAGCAGGAAATTCGGCGTACTTCACAGGATCCGGTCGCAGCGGAGTGTCGTTTTACCGGATACAGAAGTTCACGCCTAAGAAGGTAGCGTCAGGCTGCTGACGACTCGTTGGGATTAACCAGGTCGCGCAGTTCCTTGGACGGTTTGAAGTAGGGGACTCGCTTGGCCGGGACATCAACGCGGTCACCTGTTTTGGGGTTGCGGCCGATACGGGGATTTCGTTCCCGGATACGGAAAGAACCGAAGCCACGGATTTCGATCTTGTCTCCCGACTGCAGAGCGGCAATCACGGAGTCAAAGATAGTCTCGACAATCACTTCGCCATCACGGCGGGTCAGATCGCCAAGCTGGGTTACCTTCTCCACGAGGTCTGCTTTGGTCATGCCGGTTGGCCTCCGCCTCCAAGGATAACCGGATTCCGGACGGCAGCCCAAAAAAAGTAATTAGTTGTGCAAATTGAAGCGGTTGCGGCAGAGTTGCCGCCCGATCGGGAGCTCGACGGGTTGGCGCAAAAGCCTCGGGTATGATGGCTAGGTATTGACCAAAATAAATTGCTGCCGGCTGGAAAGGGATCAAGTTCGTGAACGGTTACCCCGCATACAGCATCGTTATTCCTGCATATAACGAGAGCGCGCGCATTGAATCTGCCATGCGCGAGGTGGTGAACTGTGTTCGCGAGCGGGGTTGGGACGCCGAGGTAATCGTGGTCAACGACGGCTCGACAGACACGACGGCCCGGCAGGTGCTGGACTTTGCCCTTTCAGCGCCGGAGGTACGGTTGATTGAAAATCCCGGCAACCGGGGCAAGGGATACAGCGTACGCAACGGCCTGCTGCGGGCGCAGGGCGAGATCGTGATGTTTACCGATGCGGATCTTTCCGCGCCCATTGCCGAGGCGGAGCTATTGTTTGCAGCCATTCGTGGTGGGGCGGATATCGCAATCGGGTCACGGTGGTTGGAGCGCAGCCGGCAGACGCACCGGCAACCCTTATACAGGCAGTTGTTCGGGCGCTGTTTCAACCTGCTGACGCGTACGGTGATGGGGCTCAATTTTGCTGACACCCAGTGCGGCTTCAAAGCCTTTACCCGGGAAGCAGCTCAGACCGTTTTTCAGCTGCAGACAATCGAGCGATGGGGCTTCGATCCGGAGATTCTGTTTATCGCTACCAAGCGCCACCTGCGGGTGCAGGAGGTCTCTGTGACATGGGGACACGATGAGCGGACGCGGATGAGCTATCTGCGTGACGGTATGCAGATGCTGCGAGAGATGGCGACCATTCGCTGGAACGCGCTACGGGGGCGCTACAACGTAGACGTTAAGCCAATTGAGCGGTCCGCACCATAGGGCAAGGAGGCCGCGCAATGCAATCTCCATTGTTGTTGCGGTTTGCAGCTGCGGCTGTCTTCGGGCTGCTGGTGGCACTGCTGCTGTGGCGGCGCAAGAGCCGGAGATAGCGGGCTTTCGTACAACGGAAGAGTTACTACAGGCGAGCGTTCCGCCGCGGTAGTATGAGTTCAGTCTTCCGAGTCAATCTTGCATGTTGCGTAGCGAATACACGATAAGTTTGTGGCGCAGAATCCTGTATGGCTTCTGCGGCTTGCTGTTTCTGGCAGGAGCGATAGCCTGCGCTGCTGCAGTCATGAATGGTGCTCAGTCTGCGGTTCTGGCCCTGTTTGGGATACTGGCCGCCGCCGCAGGCGTCTACATGCTGGCATTGCTTGTTCGCGGCCGGATGGTGCTGGAGGGTACACGCATTGAGGTGCGCGATACCTTCCGCGAGCATGTTGCCGACCTGAGCGAGATTGAAGGGTTTCGTACGATCTCATCGCGCAACGGCCGTTACTGGAAGATTTATCTGAAGGATGGGCGGGGTAGCTTTTCGATCGCTGACCACTTCAATACTGACGACAATTTTCGCGTCTGGTTTCAGCAGGTTGTCGACCTTGATCTGCGCGATGGCGAGATCACGATGGCTGAAATCGCGCACGATGAAACCCTGGGCGTAACCGAGCAGGAGCGTATGGATGCACTGGCTCGCGCCAAACGTTGGGCGATTGGCTTGAACGTGATTGCCACCGTGGCCGCAGTCTGTGCGTATGTGACTCACGGAGACGCGAAGCCTATAGCTGTACTGGTCTCGATTATTGCCCCTTTTTCGGGTGCCGCGCTGGTGTGGTGGAAGCCGCGTCTTTATTCAATGTTCAAGCCGAAGAAAGACCCTCGCGCGGATCTGGCCTGGGCGTCGTTTGCCCCTACATTCGGATTGTGTTTTGCCTCTTCTGACTTTCATCCTGTCGCGATCACCAGCTTGTTGCCGGCCATGGGCGCATTGGCGCTGGCGTATGTATTTGTCTCCGTTTCCGATGTGCGCCGCGGGCGGTCGGTACTGGGCAACGGATTGGTGTTGCTATTGATCAGTTGCGGGTTTGCCTATGGCGCAGCCACAACTGCGAATGCAGCCTTTGACGACGCGACGCCAGAGAGTTATAGCACGCAGGTTCTGGGAAAGCACGTTTCTCGCGGGCGCTCGACGAGCTATTACGTACGCCTGGCGCCGTGGGGGCCGGTTCAGGGGGAGAGGGACCTGCATGTCTCTTATGGGTTCTACCGCGATGCGAGGATCAATGGCACGGTCTGTCTGAGGCTGCATCCGGGTGCGCTACACGCACCTTGGTATGCACCCGTATCTTGCACAACGCCGACGGCGACCGGCTACTAGTCTTTGCTGGTGATCGATTCGCGAATGCGGGCTAGCGGTGCTTTCGTGTCGAAGACTGCTCCATCGGGGCCGGAGCGAACGCCAAGGTCACTCCAGAGCTTATCGAGATCGACCGGCATAGGCGAGCCGCTCCACTTCTTGTACTGATCGGTCAGGATGGTTGTGCCGGTGGCCTTGTCGCCAACTTCAAGTGCTTTCATGAGAGACCAGTCGTGGTCGATCGTTCCCCCGGCGGCGACGATGGCGCGCAAGGCATCGCGCAGGCCTTTGCGGTTGTTGGTGCGGCGGCGGATTTCGACATCAGCGACCAGACAGAAGAGCGCGCCACCCCAGTAGGTGCGTCCCCAGGTATGGGTGTTATCCATTCCTTTGTCGCCGTAGCCGGGCTCGCCCTTAGGCATGCCGTCGATCATGTCATTCCAGATGGCCTTAGCGGTTAGTTCTCCGGCCTGAACGCGGGCGACGGGCTCGACGTAGGTTGAAAGGCCTTCCTCCATCCAGTGCTGATCATCGGGTAGTGATGGAAAGGCCATGTGGACTAGCTCATGGGTCATTGTCCAGTCTTCTGCGAGGTCTTTTTCAGTGCTGTGCTGGCCGAGGCGGATGCGGGTGAAACCGGGCATGCCGTGCATGTCTCCCCAGGTGGTGCCCTGCATGACGCCACTGCGATCTGCCGCGGGAATGATGAGAATGCGGGCGCGTGAGATGGGAAAGCGGCCGTAGTAGACCACGACTGCCTGTGCTGCGCGATGAATCCAGGGAAGGATCTTCGCCTGAGGCAGATCGAGAGCGCCGGCGGCGAAGTCGACCTGAAGTGTTGCGGCGCCGATTTTGATGCTTGTGGTGGAGGCTACCGGCTCGTCCCAGTGAGCGCCGGGCTGGGCAGGTGCCGGCATGGTTGAAATGAGAAGGCAGAAGGCCGCGATAGAAACCGGGATCGTCCGGCGGAAGATGCCGAGCATACGGATTTCCTTTCGCGGCCGGTCGGCTGGAGGCTACTTGGTGGCGAGGATATCGAGCTTTTCAATCCTGGGAGGGACAGCGAGCAGCGCGTCTGCGTTGGCCATGAGGGCTTTGGCGATTTCGCCGTTGAGATGTGCATCGCGGGCTGCTTCGTCGGCGAAGGTGTCAAAGATGCCAAAGGTGTCCGGGCCGGTCTTGAAGGCATACCATCGGATGGTGCCGGGCTCGGCTACGGCAAGCGGCTGCGCCGACTTGAGGAACTCTTCCACTGTCTGCTCTTTACCGGGTTTGGCCTGCACTCTGGCCAATAAAGCGAACTTCTCCATGCGATTCCTCCTGGCTGTGAGACGTTCCCGATACGGCCGGGTTACATGAATTGTTCTATATGCGCAATTACGTACGTAAATACACAGAAAAAACACGTTGAATGCGTCGGCTGATCCGGAATGGCACTTACCGCAACGTGTGCCTGTTGACAGAGAGTCTACAGAGAAGAAGTGGTAGTGTAACCGGTACATCGCTGGCGATGTGTAACTCATAGGCGTGGAAGGCCATCATTTGAATGACTGCCGCTCTACGGAACGTTTCAGCTTGCTGGACAAATGTAGGGGATGAAAATCGGAATGATGAATCCTAAACTGTTTGTCTGCTCTATCGCATTGCTCTGCTTTCCTGTGTCCGAGACGAAGCACGATGCCAGGCCTGAGAAGTGGCATGGAACATTGATTCTGGCAATGGTTTCAGATAACGATGCAGTTCTAGCTGCCGACAGTCTTGTAGTGAGAGGAACGGGAGAAAAAAGGCAGATTCGTAAAGACTGCAAAATAAAAATCTTGTCTTCTAACTTTGCGATTGCAATTACAGGTGTAATGGCGCCCTTACAAGAGGCAACTAACACGATTGCATCCGATCCGAAATTAAGTACGAAGTCTCTCTCGCAAATCTCATCTGAATGGTACAAGCTGTCTGTCGAACACCTTCAAGAGCATAGTATTCGATGGGCCGAACCTCAGTATGAGAATGATATCGGTGGCGCGATTTTCCTGAGAGTGAAGCGTTTTACTCCAATCGAATACGTTCAGACGCGCATTCAGCCGATCAGAGGGATAGACAGTCAGTATCGACAGATGCCCAGGAAAGACTGGCTAAAGTTCTTTAGCTTCAAGATGAACTCAGATGGGAGTGGAGAAGACTCATTAGAATCCTGGTTCACAGACCAGACCGATCTCGCACACGAGGATCTGAAATTCAGACAGGATCTTGAGACCAAGGCACTCACCTCGAAAGAACTTGACGCGGCAGCGATAAGGATAATGAAGGGCGCTATTGATGCTGATGAGCAGAAAGCAAAAACCGATCCTAATCACCAGGTGGTCATCGGCGGTCCGATAGAGCTTCTCCACTTCGACAGACGTACCGGACGGATGCACTGGCTGCAGAATGATTTTTGTGCCGCAGTGCCTCCGCACTAAGAAGGAAACAATTTGATGCCGATGTCCAACCCAACAAGTTGGCCGGCATGAGTCCACAAATAACAGCCTGAGGTCCGATGGTGGGGCAACTACCAGTGCCTGGCTGACTCTAATGGAGAATTGACCAACCGCAACGTCTTACCGTACCTTTACCGCACCGAGAAATAGCGTGTCGTGAACGATATACCGCTATTTGTATCTGTCCCTGTAAATGGGTCCGATGACATTTATCGATTGCCATAACGCAGGGTATGCTTATAGTCAGGAACTCAATGGAACCGGTGCAGGAATCTTCGACGAAAGCCGCGCTCAAGGTCCTCGTCATCGATGACCACAAGGCCCATGCCGAGGGTTTGGCAGAGTTGCTGCAACTGGCGGGCTTTGATGCTTCTTATGTGCAGACGGGCGGCGAGGGCATCGAGACTGCGCGCGCGCTGAATGTAGACGCTGTTCTGCTGGATATGAATCTGCCGGACATGAATGGCTTCGAGGTGTGTCGCAGATTGCGCCGCGATGCGAACACTGCTCATATCGCAGTGGTCTTTCATACCGCGCAGGGCTCGGTGCCCGGGGCGCGGCATGAAGGGGATGCGTTTCTCACGTACCCGGTGGCGATGAGCGAAGTCTATGCTGTGATTCGAAGCAGCGTGGAGCGACGCCGCAAGAGGATGGAATCGTTCCTTTAGCGGGTCAGACGCTCAGCACTGCGAGATGGTCAGATTGCGAATCCGTGGCGTGGAAAATGTGCTGCATCGACTCAGGGCGCGAACCACGGCAATGGTGGCTCTGGTCGGCTAGATGAAGCTCAGTGGAGTCGTCAGCCGTTGCCACAGACTGAAAACACTTGGGGCAGATCAGATTCCAGGATCCCTCGGGATTATGGCGAAAATAGAAAACGCGGTTTTCAAAAGCCATTTCTTCCTCTCCAAAAAAGGCGAACCATGTGAAGACTGCCGCTCGCAAAGAGCGCTCTATACCAGGCAGAGTCGTCAAACCTGGCGAGATATGGTCAGTCCAGTTGAAAATCTATTGCAGGTTGTGCCGGTGGGGTGCAGCCGGCGCCAACTGCGGTAGTCGCCGATCCTCATCTCTAAGGTTCGGGAATAGCGGGACAGATTTAGGCTGATGTTCCGGGAAGATGTATCTTTGTTCAAGGCGGGCGCCGCAGCATTCAAATCTGGAATTTCCGCCGTGTCGAACATCATAACCTATAAGGCTCAATCATTTACAGCATAATTTAAGACATTACGGTATTTTCTGGTTTTGATGCGATGTGTACTAATTCATTACTAGATGAAGACCTTAAGCATCCACCAGATCAAAAAAATCGCTACAGTGACAGCGAAAATTCGAACCAGCCATTGGCTGAGTGTTGCCGGGCCACGGAATCTGAACATCTGGAAATCCTACCAAGTTACTACCTACCAGGGGCAAACTGCGGCTTAAGGGATTGGTTTTCGTCGTGTGTCGGATGTCCAAGCACGAGCTCGGGTGGAGTCCGCAAGCGCATTGCTGTCATAGAGCGAACATGTTACAGCCAGACCGCGAGATGTCGCGATCCGGCTATAACTCAAGCCAACGGAATGCTAATCCCAGGAGGACAAAACGGCCCAGAGGGGAATGACAAGAAAGCTCACTGAGATCAGCCCGGTTGCTTCTAAAAAAAGGGGCTACTAAATCCGAAGGAATAAGTTTGCTCTCTCGGCTCCTGGATAGTGCCGTCGTAGTTTGGACAGCCTGCGTACGTCACGAGTTTGGGTTCCAAATTACCTTTACACTTTTTGAACTCAGAGTTTTTCTTCACGAGATCAGCAAAGTAGCTGTTATCGCCGTTGTCCCTGTTAAAGCCCTCGACGTACCTTTTGGCTTGCCCCCGACCCTTGCTAATAGCCCGATCGTTATTGGGCTTGATTTCGATCACCCAGCATTTCTCAGCCCAGACGCAATCCGCAGGTCCGTTACCACTTTCCATCTCCTTAGCCGTGCATTGACTGTAGTGGTTTTGGTATTCGAGGTG